>Ga0182030_10000437_pt1 | contig 76965 bp, 72 predicted proteins | sample 812S3MmetaG_FD_121299 | JGI IMG/M metagenome (GOLD analysis project Ga0182030, IMG submission 121299) | Permafrost microbial communities from Stordalen Mire, Sweden - 812S3M metaG (Illumina Assembly) | ecosystem: Environmental > Terrestrial > Soil > Wetlands > Permafrost | place: Sweden...
CAGCGCGTACATCGAAATTCCCGACGAGAACACCGTCATCACGGCAAACGAAGCCGCGTTCAGCGCCCGCGTTTTCTCATCGAACCGCATGCGCAGATATTCCGGCACGCTGCGCGCCTTGCTACCGTAATAAAACGGCATCATGAAGACGCCGATAAACAGCATTGCTGGGACCGCTCCCACCCAGTAAAAGTGTGCCGTCATCCAGCCGTATTTCGCGCCGGACGCGCACATCCCGACCACTTCCTGCGCTCCGAGATTCGCCGCGATGAACGCCAGACTGGTGATCCAGACCGGGACTGAGCGGTGAGAGGTGAGAAAATCCGCGCTGGTCTCCACCTTGCGCCGCATCAGGAATCCGATGCCGAGGACGAAGACGAAGTACAGAGCCAGGACTACATAGTCAATGGGCCCGAGCGACATGCTTCTCTACTGTACTCCAGTCCGCGTCGCACGAAAACGCTTAACTGTTATTGTCCTTAACAACACGGATGTCAGGCGGAACCGCCTGCCCCACCACATCGCACGTGAGTCCAACCGTTGCACGGCGGTGGGACAGGCGGTTTCGCCTGTCGAACGGGTTGTTCGGCAGCACCGGCCGACGCTCACTTCCCCTCCCGCGCCCTCCGCCGCAGCTCGTCGAAGAAGTTGAGCAAGAAGGTAACGCGAACGTTCCTCTGTCCTTCCCCACGGCTGCCTGCGTCCGGCAATACGGCGAACCGCCTGCCGTCGGGAGCTGCGTCGTAGTTCAGGTAGCCTCCCGCGTCCTGAAGTCTTTGATCGGACCACAGGCGCGGCTTGCCGGCGACGAAGGATTCGTTCTTGTTTTCATAATCTGTCGCCATGATCTGGTTGTCCAGATTCTCGAAGAATAGCATCCGGCCTGTGCGCGACCAAACCGGTCTGGTTCCCCCCGCGCTCGATATCTGCCACTTCGCCGAGCCCCCCGGCGAAACCGGAAACGGCCGTACATAAACCTGGTCCAGCCCCGATTCGTCGGATTGGTAGGCGATCCAGCGGCCATTGGGCGCGACGGCGGGACGGAGTTCATTGGCAGCCGTGTGCAGAAACACTTCCGGCTTCCCCGGTTTTGGATGATCTGGATCGGTCACGTCGAGCGGCAGCGTCCAAATGTCCCAACCGCTGTCCAAATCGTGCCCGGAATACGCCAGCCTTTTACCGTCCGGAAAGAAGCAATAGGGAGTCGCGTTACCGTTGCCGTCCAACAGATTCTGCGTCTCCCCTGCCCCGTCAGCGCGAATCCAGCGTACACCAGCATTGCCAGGCGAAAGAAACCGAAAGACCAGATGCTTACCATCCGGGCTCCATGTCGGGTAGGTACTCCTGTCGGCCTCCGTGTCGAACGTGAGACGCGATATCGTGTCGCGTCGCAGATCGTACACCAAAATCCCGCCGTTTGTGCCGACCTGAACCATAGCCAGCCGACGCCCGTCTGGAGAGAAGCGGGGGATGACGTAAAGCCCGGCGTTGGCGATCAACGGCTGGATTTTCCCCGAGCCGTCCAGCCATGAGACGGGCCAACTCGGAGCCGGAACCTTGCCGCTCCGATAAGCGAACGTTCCAGGGCCGGGGGGCGTCTGGGAGAAACTGAACTGTCCCGCTCCCGAGCTCGGATCGGACGCGATGTCGTCAAGCAGGGGAACCGCAGCCCCACGAAGTTCCGCCCGTCCTGGACGAAAGGGCACAGCGAAGAGCACGCCCTCATGAATGTAGACCAGATGACCCGTGGAATCGCCGGTCGGCACGTAGCGGCCGAAATAGCCGCCGCGCACCAGCGTCTTCACTTCCCCCGTTTTGAAAGAGGCTACGGCAATGCTGGCATCTTCGAACGAAACCTGGGAGTGGGACATGGTGAACAGGACCCCTCCTCCTTCCGGCAAAGCTTGCGGCCAAAGATGCGACACCGCGGTCTCCGTTAGCTTTGTCACTGGCCGAGGTGCCCCGCCGTCCGCGGGCACCAGCGATATTTCACTCCGCAGGTTCAGCGCCGCGACGATCTTTCCATCTTCTCCCCAATCCGCGCCCCGCGCGTCGGACGCGTCGCACAAAACCACTGGCGCTCCACCCCTGACCGAAATCTTTTTCATTTTCGCGTCGGCGAAAAACCCAACCCATTCGCCATCGGGAGAAAAGAACGGATCTCTTGCGTCCGCGGTTCCCGGCAGCACCACCGGTTTGGTCTCGCTCAGCAGCCGCGTGGCGAGCGCTTGCTTGCCGTCCGCGCCCTTGGCCGCGAAGGCGACGCGCAACCCGTCCGGGGAAATCGCCGTCGTCGTGAATCTTCCGGCGACTGCCTCCGGTCCCAGATCCACGCTCAACCGGATCAGCGGCCGCAACGCCGCCGGTCGCGTGGCGTTATAGAGCAGAAAACCCACCAGCGCGAGTATCGAAACTCCAGCCACAATCCAAGGCACCCAGGTGGCGCGAGCTTCAGCTTGCAAAGGGACTTCAGTCCCGCCCGGCGCCGCCAGCACCCTCCCAATCACCACCCGAGCCTCGCCAATATCGCGCAGCCGCATCTTCGCATCCCGATCCAGGCACCGCTTCAACAGCTCGCGAATCCGCGACGGCGTCTCCTTCGGCAATTTGTCAAACTCAATCGGCCCCCGCAGCACATCGGCTAAAGTGTGCGACACCGTCTCGCCATGAAACAGCCGCGACCCCGTCAGCATCTCCCACAGCACCACGCCAAACGACCAGATATCCGCCCGCTTATCGACCGGTTTTCCTGACGCCTGCTCCGGCGACATATACGCCGCCGTGCCCATGATCATGCCCGCGTCCGTCGCCCGCATCGTCAGCGTGGGCGAGTTCATTGGATCGCCGCTCTTCTCCGTCGCGACGAATGCCAGCCCGAAATCGAGCACCTTCACCACGCCCTCCGGCGTGACCATGATGTTCGCCGGCTTCAAATCCCGATGCGTGACTCCTTTTTCATGCGCGGCTTCGAGCGCCTCCGCAATCTGCTTGGCATATTCGAGCGGCGCCGGACACTTCAGCGTGTCCCCCTGCACCAGCTCCATCACCAGCGCATTGCCCTCGATGCCGTAAATCTGCGCGATATTCGGATGATTCAGCGACGCCAGCACTTTCGCTTCGCGGTCGAATCGGGCCAGCCGGTCGGGATCCTGCGCCAGCGCGTCGGGCAAAATCTTGATCGCCACTTGCCGATCCAGTTTGGTGTCCTTCGCGCGATACACCTCTCCCATGCCGCCCGCGCCAAGCGGCGCAAGGATTTCGTAAGAGCCCAGCGTGGTGCCGGCCAGGAGGGGCATAGGTAACTCAGTGTATTATGGCTGCCGTTCTTTTTCCAACTGTCCCCGCACTCACGTGCGGGGTTATAACCCCTGGCGTGAGCCAGGGGACGTGGCGCGAGTTTCAGCTTGCAGCCGCGGCTTCAGGCGGCGTTCAGACCGAGTTGAAGATCCGATGTAATAAGATGGATCACTTGACCATGTGGCCGCAAACTTATACTCCCGTCTCCGATAACCTACCCGTCTCCGCGCTGGTCGCCGCGCTGCCTGTGTTCGTAGTGCTGGTGCTGCTCGGCGCTTTTCGCAAGCCGGCGTGGATCGCCGCGCTTTCCGGACTGGGCGCGGCGGCGGCAGTCGCGTCTGGTGTGTATCATATGCCCGCGACGCTGGTCGCCAGCACGTCTCTCTACGGAGTGGCCTACGGATTCCTGCCCATCGGGTGGATCGTATTCACGGCTGTGCTGCTCTACCGAATGACCGTCGAGACGGGAAAATTCGAGATCATTAAGGACTCCATCGGAGGCCTGACCAGCGACCAGCGCTTGCAAGCCCTGCTGATCGCCTTCGCCTTCGGCGCGTTCATCGAAGGCGCAGCGGGGTTCGGAACGCCCGTGGCCGTCGCCGCGGCGATGCTGACCGGCCTCGGCTTCCGCCCGTTTTTCGCGGCCAGCCTGTGCCTGTTGGCCAACACGTCGCCGGTGGCGTTTGGATCCATCGGAACGCCTTTAGTGATGCTGGCGACCGTCACTGGATTGCCCTTGGGATCTCTGTCCGCCGACGTGGGGCGCATCTGCGCTCCCGTATCGCTGTTCGTTCCGTCGTACCTGGTGCTGGTGATGGGAGGGTTCGGCGCCCTGCGCGCCGTGTTTCCGGCAGCGGCCCTCTGCGGGATCGCATTCGCGGGCGCGCAGTTCCTGGTCTCCAGCTATCTGGGACCGCATTTGACCGACATTTTCGGATCCTTGGCCGCGATGGGGTCGCTGGTGGTGTTGCTGCAATTCTGGAAGCCCAAAGGCGCGGAGCGCGCCAAGGCGCACGGACACTCCACCAGCGAAGTGCTGCTGGCGTGGACACCGTATGCGTTTCTGGTGACGTTCGTGCTGTTGTGGGGACTCGACGCGCTGCCGGTGAAAGCGTTCGTCAACCGCGCCACCATCACGTTCCCATGGCCGGGGCTGCACAACGTGGTGACGCGCATGCCTCCGGTGACGGCGAAGCCTTCGCCTTACGCCGCCATGTACGTCTTCAACTGGCTGGCCGCGGCGGGAACTTCCTGTTTGTTCGCGACGTTCGCGTCCGCCTTGGTGCTGAAGGTTTCGGCTCGAAAACTTGCCGCGCTGACCGCAAGCACCGCGCGCCAGATGGCTCTGCCGATGGTGACCATCTGCTCGGTTCTGGCGCTGGCGTTCCTGATGAATTACTCCGGCCAATCGGCCACGCTGGGCCTGGCGTTTTCCGCCACCGGCGCGATGTTTCCCTTCTTCAGCGCGCTACTGGGCTGGCTGGGCGTCTTTGTGACTGGCAGCGATACGTCGGCCAACGCGCTGTTCGGAAATTTGCAAGTGGTGACCGCGAATCACCTGGGATTGAACCCGGCCTTAATGGCGGCGGCCAATTCCAGCGGCGGCGTGATGGGAAAAATGATCAGCCTGCAGAGCATCTGCGTAGCCGCGGCTGCGACCGGCATGGCGCAAAGCGAAGAAGCGAAATTATTCCGCTTTACGCTGAAGCACAGCATTTTTCTCGCGGTCGTGACCGGGCTGGTGGTGATGTTCTACGCGTATATCATGCCGGCCTGGGTCAGATAACCTCCAGCAGCCCTGAAATCGGCCAGCGTTTTGGCGCCGTTTTCGTTGTTGAGCGCGCAAATGGCGTCGGTGACAATCTCAACGCGCTTGCCGGTTTCGAGCAGCCCGAACGCCGCGAATTTGACACAGACTTCGGTCACCACGCCGTACACGACATAACGCTCCGCTTTGAAATGATCGACCAGCAGCGCGAAATTGACGTTCGATAACGCACTGAACGTTTGCTTTTCAAGCAGGATTTGTTCCGCGATTGGCACCGCGCACGGAGCATTCGGCACGATCGCGCGAGTTTCGAGCAGCGTCGCCACAGGCTTTCTCTGTCCGAACGTATCGACCACGCAGTGATGCGGCCATTGGACGAACTCCGGGTCGTTTTCGCTATGCGCGTCCATGGTCGAAATGAGCGGAATCCGGTGCTTCGCCGCATGATGATTGAGCTTCGCGACAGTGGGCAGAATTTTCTCCGCGCCCGTGGCGTATAAAGCGCCGGCCGGAAATACAAAATCGATCTGCGTATCGATGTCGAAGCAAACGGTTCTCATTTCGCGATTCCCTTCCGCACTTTTTCGTACAGGCTTTCCAGCTCCGGGCTCAAATCGACGCGCCAGGCTTCGGGACGTTCAAACAAACTCTGGCACGCGGCAGGCAGCCGCGCGAGGCAATCCGCGGCATGATTGCGAGCCTCTTCCGCCGTCGGCAGAGGTTCGACCAATCGTCCGCCAAGCATGACCGGCCGCAGCAAGGCCTCCGATGGCGAAGATCCTTCGGGACAGGACGGACATTCGGTGGAACGGGCGAGAAGGTCGTGGGTCGCGAAGCGGAAAACCTGCTTCGAACCGGGCAGTGTGTGTTTGTCTTCGCTCAGCTTCGCGGTGTAGCGGCGATTGCCGGAGGCTTCGAGCTCGACCATTTTATAAACGACACCGAGCGTGGGCGCGTCAGCCGAAGTCGACAGCTCCGTACCGACCCCGAATACGTCAATCGGCGCGCGGGCGGCGACCAACTCGTGGATTTTGTATTCGTTCAAATCCCCGGTGGCCATGATCTTCGCTTCCGGAAAACCTGCGTCGTCGAGGATTTTTCGAACGGCGGGCGCCAGCGTGACCAAGTTGCCGCTATCGAGACGGACGCCCCAGAACGGGCGCCCCAATTCCGCCGCGCGGCGCGCGCCTTCGAGCGTGTCGTAGCTGTCGATCAGATACACGGTGTTCTCGCCCAGCAGTTTTTGCAGTTGCTCGAACGCGGCGCGTTCGCTGGGAAACGACATCACCCAGGAATGCGCGGCCGTTCCGAAGACTGGGACGCCGAAACGCATCCCGGCTTCGGTGTTGCTGGTGCCTCCGCAGCCTCCGATGTAAGAAGCGCGGCCGGCGAAGACTCCGGCTTCGGGCGAATGGGCGCGACGGGTGCCGAACTCCACCACGCTGCGGCCCAGCGCCGCTTTCACCACACGCGCGGCCTTGGTCGCGATCATCGATTGAAAGCCGATGGTCGAGAGCAGATACGTTTCCGGGATCTGCGCCTCGACCAATGGCGCACGCAGGGTCAGGAAGGGCTCGTTGGGAAACAACGGCGTGCCTTCCTGGACGGCAAACAGGTCGCCTGTGAAGCGGAGGCCGGCCAGATAATCGAAAAAGCCGGAGCTTGTGTGCGCGAACTGCGGCAGCGTGCGGAGATAATCGGTCTCCTCGGGCGTATAGCGGAGGTTTTCGAGGTACTCGACCGCCTGTGCCAGGCCAGCGGCCAGAACGAAGTTTCGATTGTGCGGCAGGCGGCGGACGAACAGTTCGAAGGTGGCGCGCTCGGCCAATTTGCCGGCCTCATAGTAGCCCGCAGCCATGGTGAGCTGGTAGAGGTCGGTGGAGAGGCCTAAGGGCATTTGTAGAGTTTCATAGGCTGACCGCTCCCGATGGTCGCGGTTCTATTTTTTTGTGGGTGGCTTCGACGCTTCTTCCTTCACGTCCGCCGCGACGCCGCGGAGTTCGGCCACGGTGTTGCCTTCGATCTCGTACATCGCGGCCTCACCCTCGCGCTTGGCGATGAATTTCCCGCCTGTGCCGGGGGCGATCAGCACGCGCTCGGTGCGCTTGCCGTCGTTCGAAACCACCGTGATTTCGACTTGCGCCACGCCGAATCCGGTGTCGACGAATTTCGCCGCGGCCAGGTCGCGCAGCTTGTCGACGAGTGCCTGGACGGTCGAAGATTCCATGGTCTTGCCGTTCGACGTCCACTTGTCGCCGGACTTCTGATACGTGGCGCTGCGCGTGCCGTCCTTGAAATCGATCCGCGTTGGATCGCTGAAGCCGAAGTCGAAAACCTTCTTATTGCGGAAGTCGTCGAGCCCTTTATCGACGCCTGTTCCCAGGTCCTTCGATACTTTGTGGACGCCGTCGACGACGCTCGATTTGGCGTAGTAATCGTCCTTTACTTTGCGGATTTCGATGGTCTGCGTGCCGCCCGGATCGGTGATTTTCACAGTCGCGACCGGTGTGGCGGAACCGAACGAAGAGGCGGCCTTCTTGGCGTCTTCTTCGGAAACAGCGGTATCCATCGACGCTTCTTTCAGCTTGCGCACCAGCTCTTCCACCGCGAATCCGTCGGCGCGCAACGGCTTCGGCTTCAGGATCTGCCAGTCTGTTTGATTGATGCGGCCGAACTCGATCGATTCTTTTTTGGCAGTCAGTTCGACGCGGGTCGCCTTGTCCTGATCGAAGGTCAGCAGACGCTTGTCGCGCAGATCGTTCGATTCTTTATCGAGAGTCGTTTTCGAAGACGACGACATGGTGTAAAGATGTCCGTCGTCGGCCACTTTGGCGTAGACGTCGTTGCCGGTTGGGTTGGAATCGCCGATGAGCAGCGTTCTCGTTTTCCCGCCCACCAGTTTGAAAATCACTTCGTCGGCGGCGGGCGCGAGGCCGTAGGATGCCAGGTCGGTAACGTTGTCGTCGACTACGCGGTCCGCGTTTAGGCCGTTCACGGCGCTGATGATGCTGCTGATCGACGATTGGTCGGCGGGCAAGGGCTTCGGGGCGGTAATCGACCAGACGCCGGAATCGCTCTTCGACAGAACCGTGTCCTCGCCGGAACGCTTTTTGATTTCGATGCCGGAGATTTCGCCTTCCTTGAGCGAGAGGATCTTGAGAGTCTTATCCTCCACCGGAGCCTTGGCTTTTTCGTCTTCCTTTTTGTTCGACCACCAGAGGGCGGCCGCGAGGCCCGCCAGTACGACGGCGGCGATCAATAAACGGCTGAGCTTCATTGGTGTTGTCCTACGTGTCGGTAATTGGCATTTCCCAAAATACTGGAGTCCGTCTTAGGCCCATGCGTCAGACCGCTCCTTAACAGTCGCGGCTCTGTTTCGAGCCTTGAGGATTCATGGAGATAGGTAGAGCCGCGAACAGCGGGAGCGGTCAGCTTGGGGCTTTTCCCGGCGACCAAAGTAACCCCAAGATAACGCATGGGGATGGACTGCCTGATGAGCCAACTCGAGGCTGAACTGATCACTAGCGGCGCTTCCACCATACGCTGACTCCGGCCAGGATGATGAACAACGGGATCAGGATCACGGTGGTGTAGAACACCATCGTCACCTGCCGCGCGTTCATGTTCAGACGGCGGTCTTCCGGCTCCTTGGGACGAATCGAAATGAGGTCTTCATCCGAACTCAGCCAGTTGAAGATGTTCAGGAACAGATCGCGGTTCCCGGCAAAGCGAAGGAACGAATTGGAGCACCAGAGCGACGAACCGATGACCACGAAGCGGCCCTTATCGCCGCTGCCGTTGTAGGTTCCGGCCGCGCCGAGCACCAGCGGACCCTTCTTATCATTGGGCGATTGCTTGATCTCGTTCGACGCCAGGTTAACGGTGGCGAAACTATTGTCGCTGGTGGAGAAGAGCTTCTCGACCGATGTTTTGTCGCCGCTTTTCACATCCAGCGATCGCGAGATGGGGAATAGCGTGGGCGTTTCCTTCATCGTGCTGACAATCGCGTGCGATTCATAGGACGCCACCAATGGCATTTCCGGTCCCAACCCCATCGCCTGCCCGATTCCGCTGGTATCGAGCACCAGATCCTTTTCGACGGTGACTCCCCAACCGGCAAGCACGCCAGCCAAGGCGGCGTTGTCGTCGGTCTCGTCTTTCGCGAACTTCAGAGGTGGGTCTAACATGAAGACGGCTTTGCCGCCGTTTTCGACGTAGGTTTTCAGCGCGTCAACCTCTAACTGAACGTAGTCGCGCTTCGGCCCCCCCACCACGACGATGGTGCAGTCCTTCGGGATCTCCGGTTTTTCGAGCATCTTGAGGGTCTGCGTCTTGTAGTTATTTTTTTCGAGCAGATCTTTCGCCCCCGAATATCCGCTGCGGTCGGCGTTGTCGAGGGCATGTTCGCCCGAGCCCAACACAAAGCAGGCTAGGCGTTCGCCGCCCTTCAGCGCGCGAACCATGGCTCCGGTGACTTCCTCTTCGGTCAGGCTTTTCGCTTCCTGGTGCTTGGCCCCGATGTCGATAAAAATCGTACCGAGCGTTTTGACACCCGCCGCGATGGCTTGCGTGCGCTTCTTATCGGCATCGGCGTAAACGACATCGATTTTGGGCGACAGATTCTTGTAGCGGTCGAGAAGATCCTGGGCCGCCTTGAACTTGGTCGGCTGATCCCAATAAGTGATCGTCACCGGCTGCTGGAGATTTTTCGCGATCTTGATGGTCTGGTCGGAAAGCGTGAACTTCTTCGACGAGGTCGAATCGTAGCTCTTGTTGTAGCGATTGGCGAAGAAGTTGATCATCACCAGGATCGCGATCACGATGACGGTGTACGTCAGGCCCGTGGTCAGGGCGGAGGTGCGGCGATTGTCGGTCGTAGCCATTATGCCCTCCACCGCACGGACTCAAGCGAACGTGAGGTCAGGAACAAACCTAGAGCGATCATTGTCACGTAGAAAATAATGTCCTTGGAATCGATTACGCCTTTCGAGAACGATTCGAAATGCGCCTGCACGGAGAAATATCCGATGACGCGTTCGGTGACCGAACTGCCGAACTCGGAAACCCAGTTGAGCACGAACAGCAGCAGCGAAATCGCGAAGCCGATGGCTCCGGCGACGATCTGGTTGCTGGTGCATGTGGAAACGAAAGTCCCGATGGCGAGCAGGCATCCGCCTTGCAGCAGCAGGCCGAGATAGCCGACCACCAGCGGGCGCCAGTCGGGCGAGCCGTAGCGGAACAGGATGGCCATGTGCAGCACCGAAACGAGCAGCATGATGGTGTACAGGCCGAGCGCGGCGAGCCATTTTCCCATCACTATTTCCCAGTCGCTAATCGGCGAGGTCATCAGAAGTTCGATGGTGCCGCTGCGCTTCTCTTCCGCGAACAGGCGCATGGTGATCATCGGAATCAGGAACAGCGCCACCACGTTGACGTTCGAGAGCAGTGGCCGCACGATCCATTCGTTGATGTCCATGGGGAAAGCTTGCCCGGTCATGGCGCTTTCCATGCTGCGCTGCACGAAGAAGGACAGGCCGAAGTAAAAGAAGAAGCCTCCGATCAAAGCCCACAGCGCGATGACGGTGTAGGCGATCGGGGAGCGGAAATAACTTTGCAGCTCCTTGTTGCAGATCGTGAATGTGTTCATTTGGATTCGTCCTCGGGCTGAACGTCTTCAGCATGTTCGGCCGCGACTTCCTTGATTGCCTCGGCCGCTTCCGGTTTGTGCGACGCGGTCAGCTCCAGGAAGATCGCTTCCAGGCTGAGCGCCATTCCGTGAAGCTCGTTCAGGCTCCAGCCGCCGTCGATGACGGCCTTGGCCAGGCCCGGGCGGATGTGGCGTCCTTCCAGACTTTCGACGGTGAAATGCAGGCGGCCGTCTTTGGATTCTTTCGGAATCACGCGGCTGACGCCGGCCACTTGTTCCAGGCGCGATTGGACCGCGGCAGTGTCCGTAGCCAGCACTTCGACGGCGACCGTTTCCGATCCGCGCAACCGGCTGGTGAGGTTTTCGACCGTATCCGTCGCCACCACCTTGCCCTTGGCGATGATGATGACTTTTTCGCAAATCTGCTCGACTTCGGGCAGAATGTGGGTGGACAAGATAATCGTGTGGGCACCGGCGAGGCCCTTAATCAGGTCGCGCGTTTCGATGATCTGATGGGGGTCGAGACCGGAGGTCGGTTCGTCCAGGATCAGCACGTCGGGGTTGTGCAGAATGGCCTGGGCGAGACCCACGCGCTGGCGGTAGCCCTTGGAGAGCTTGCCGATCAACTTCTTCTGCACGTCGCCGATGGCGCATTTTTCCATTACTTCATCGATGCGCTTGGCCAGGTCCGCGCTGGGGATGCCTTTAATCCGGCCGACGAAATCGAGATATTCGACGACCTCCATGTCAGGGTAAAGGGGAGGGGTTTCCGGCAGATAACCGATGCGCCGTTTCACCTCAATGGGATTCTGCTGCACGTCAAACCCGGCGACCGAAGCCGTCCCGTAAGTGGGCGGCATGAAGCAGGTGAGCACGCGCATGGTCGTGGTTTTTCCGGCGCCGTTGGGGCCCAGAAAACCGACGACCTCTCCCTTCTGCACCTCAAATGAGATGTTGTCGACCGCGATATTGCGTGCGTACCGCTTGGTAAGCCCTTCGACTTTGATCATATATATAACTCAGGACGAGCAAGAAAGCTGTTTGTGAGCGTAGAACATCATGATAGAAGGCGCGGGAGCGAAGTGTCAATCGCGTCTAGACGGTAATATGGACACATATGCTCTATAGTCAACTTGGCAATACCGGAACTTTTGTCTCCCGGATCTGCCTAGGCACCATGACTTTCGGCGGAGCCGGGACGATTTATTCGGCGATCGGCGGCCTGGGGCAGGATCAAGCCGACACGCTGATCGGACAAACATTAGACGCGGGTGTCAACTTTTTCGATACCGCGAATGTGTACGCGGTGGGCGAATCGGAGACCATGCTCGGGAAGGCCCTGGGAGCCAAGCGGAACGACGTCATTGTCGCGTCCAAAGTCTTCGGCCGGATGGGTTCCGGAGCCAATGCCGTCGGCCTGTCCAGGGTTCATATTTTGCGGGCGGTCGAAGACAGCCTGAAGCGGCTGGGGACCGATTATATCGACCTGTTTCAGATCCACGGCTTCGATCCGCTGACGGCGCTGGAAGAGACGCTGACCGCGCTGACCGACATGGTCCGGCAGGGCAAGGTTCGTTATATCGGCTGTTCCAACCTGGCCGCCTGGCAGATGGTGAAAGCGCTCGGGATCTCGGCGCGCGAGCATCTGGAAAAGCTCGTGACCTTGCAGGCCTACCATTCGTTGGCAGCGCGCGAACTGGAGCGCGAAATCGTGCCCATTCTGCTCGACCAGAAGTTCGGGCTGCTGGCATAGAGCCCTCTTGCAGGCGGATTCCTCTCGGGCAGCCAGGGCGACGAAATGGGCAAAGCCAGAGATCAAAAGGCGGCGATGGAGCAGCAAGCAAATGGCGTCGAAGCGCCGAACAGTCGCGGCGCGAAGCCGGGAAAGCCGTGTAAAAATTGGGTGTCTCAAAACACAATTCGATGAGGGCGGCTGCTCAGGCTGTCCCTCCAACCCGATTCCTTGTCGGCCGGGGAGCGCAGGCACCTGTTAAAACATTGAATTGATTTAGGAAATGTGGTGCGCCCGGACCGACTCGAACGGCCGACCTTCTGGTTCGTAGCCAGACGCTCTATCCAGCTGAGCTACGGGCGCATTTTGGGAGGCAAACCTTACAAATCCAGGCTACCACAGGCTTGGAAACCGGCGCAGGAAATCAGGGGGCCGTGGCTTTCCATGTCCCGCCGTCGACGGCTTGGTCGCCCGCCGTAGTCTTATAGACGCCCTCGATCATTTTGCCCTTCACTGTCGCCTCGGTGGCTGATTGCAGCAGGGTGCCCTGCGCGTCGAATTCGTATACCAGCTTGAATTTCGCTCCGTCGGCCTTAAAGGAGAGCACCTTGCACGCGATCTCCTGCCCGCCGAGTGTGAAGCCGATCTCCGGCGGTGCTCTGTCGCGGAAGGTAATATGGATGTCTCCGCCGCCGTTGGCGCCGTTCCACTGTCCTTTATATGTGCCCGCGGCGATGGTGTCCTGGGCGGGGAGCAGGGCCGAAAACAGGAGCACCGCGGCGAACGTGATGGTCTTCATTTCTCCACATTACTAAAAATCCGGTTGCTAAAAATCATGCGTCCCCCCGCCGGGCGATCTGCGTTACTAGAAAGTAGAACGGTGATCAAGACGGGCCAGGAGATCGGGATGCAGCAGAGCGAGGATGCTGCTGAGCCGCGAACGTTCGCGTCGGTTTTGCGTGCCCAGCAGTCGATGGTGTTCAGCGTCGCTTACCATTTCCTGAGGGACCGGGCGTCGGCTGAGGAAGTGGCGCAGGACGTATTCCTGCAACTGCACAAGCGCTTCGACGAATTCGAAAGCGACGCGCACATTTCGTTCTGGCTGCGGAAGGTCGCCAGCAACCGGTCGATCGATTATGTTCGCAAGCGGAAATCGCAAGGGGCGGTCGGCTTGGAGGACGCTCCGGTGCCTTCGGTCGATGTCCAGCCCGCGGATCATTTTCTGAACCGGCGGTTGCAGGTCTTGATCGGGTCGCTGCCGGAAAAGCCGCGCATGGTGATGATCCTGCGCTACCAGGAAGACATGATGCCGGAGGAGATTGCGTCGGCTCTGGATATGCCTGTGCGAACAGTGAAAAGTCATTTGCAGCGGTCGCTCGCGATGTTGCGCGAGAAGATCGATCGCAGCATGGGGGACGTACGATGATGGACGATTTCGAGAAACAGCTTCAGGGAGCGTTCCAGAGAAAGGAACCGTCTCCGTTTTTCGAGGCCCGCGTGCTCGGCGCGGTAAAGCGGCAGGCGCGCGAACGCCGGGCGTCGGTCCGGATGCGGTGGGCGACGGCCGTGGCCGCGGTGCTGATCGCGGTCGTCGGATCGGCGTGGCAGCATCAGCGGAGCGAACGGGCGCGCGAGGATTCGGCGGGCAAAGAAGCCAAGGCGCGCCTGGAACTGGCGCTGAGAATCACCAGCGTGAAATTACAGAAGATCAGTCAAAAGGTGGAAGGTATATGAAATTTGCGATTCCAGCACTGCTGGTGGTTTTACCGCTGGCGGCCCAGGATGTGAAGATGCCGGCAAATCTGGACCGGCTCGAAGCCAAGGCGTCCGAGGTGGTGAACGTTCAGCTCGATGGCGCGTTGATCCAGCTCGCCAGCCGCTTTCTATCCGATAAGGACCCCGACGAAGCCAACGTCAAACGGTTGGTGGGCGGGCTGAAGGGCATCTACGTAAAAAGCTTTGAATTCGAGGAAAAGGGCCAGTATAGCCCGAGCGACGTGGAAGAGCTGCGTGCGCAATTGCGCTCGCCGGCCTGGGCGCGCATCGTCGGTGCGAGCAGCAAGAAGAAGGGCGAAAATTCGGAGATTTATCTCAAGACGGAGGGGGGACAGATTACGGGGCTCGCGATTATTGTGACCGACCCGAAAGAGCTGACCATCATCAACATCGTCGGTTCCATCCGTCCCGAAGATATTCGCGACCTGGGAGGGCACATGGGCATTCCGAAGATCGACATTGGGAATGGGAAGCCCGACAACAAAGACAAGAAGGACAAGGAGGATGACAAATGAGGACCGCTCTGGTTGCCGTTTGCCTGTTGACTGCCGCTTCCGCGCGAGGCGCCGATCGGGAATTTAGCGAAGTGGTGCGCGTCATCTCCGACGAGTTCCATACCCGGCCTACGTCGATTCCCTTTTTCGGGGTGGTGAACGTGTTCACCGCGGCGGTTCGTCCGGCGGGGACGCGGCATATCGATCTGGCGGTATTCGAGCACCTGAGCGATCACGACCGTCAAGGGCGCAATCTCACCGAGGCGCTGCTGAACGCCGTGGGGCGGTCATGGAAGCCTTTCGTGCAGGTGCGTTCGCGTCGCAACGGCCATGACGAGACCGTGCTGGTTTATATGCGGCAGCAGGGCAACGAATGGAAATTGCTGGTGACCGCGGTGGAGCGCGACGAAGCGACAGTGGTCCAGCTCTTGCTGAATGCCGACGCGCTGGCACGGTGGATGGCGTCGCCCGAGCGTTGTGCGCGGCACTGGAACGGCGAAACGACGGAATAGTCTCTATTTCAGATAGACCGCCCGAAACCGGCGGACCGGCGGCGATTCGCGGTCGAAAAAATCTTCAAACGACTCCTCTTGGAGTCCAAGCTGAGTGAACTCATCCAAGTCCCGACGGGTGAGAGGCCAGGGCATTTGCCCTTCCGGATCCTCCGGGTCGCGACCCCTTGCAATGACCAGCACGCGACCGCCCTTTTTTGCGAACCCGGCAAGGCCGCGGATCGCCTGGGGACGCAGTTCCTGCGGGAGCACCTGCAAGGTGTAAATCTCGATTACGAGGTCGAATTTACCCGTCCATTCTGGGGGAGGATGGAGCAGATCGGCGGCTACATAATTCACTCGGGACTCCGGGAACCGTTTCCGGCACGCACGGACCGCGGCCTGGGACACATCGAACGCGGTCGTTTCAAAACCCCAGGAGGCGAACTGCTCGGCGTCGTCTCCGAAGCCGCAGCCGACGATGAGGGCGCTTTTCCCAGCGCCCTCGATTAGCGTCAAATTGGGATTCGGTCCGGCGTCGGCCCAGGGAATGACTTGCTTTCCGTCTTCTTGTTCCCGGTACAACTGGTCAAACCATCCCGTGGGATCGCCGGAGAGGCGGCTTTGGGCGGCCAGCGCACGGGCCCGGGTGCGATCCGGTTCAGGCATATCCGACATGTATCATACATTCGAATAATCGAATATACTAATGTCTAGTGACGAACGAACTCCGCCTGTTCAAGGCCAGAATCTTCCAAGGTCTGGGCCACCCGACGCGCATCGCGATTGTGGAGGCGCTGGGCGAGCGCGAACTGGCTGCCGGCAAGCTGATCGAGAAACTAAAACTGGAGCAGGCCAACGCCTCGCAGCACCTGGCCGTTCTGCGAGCGCGGCAGGTGGTGGTCAGCCGCAAGGCGGGGAACCAAGTGTACTATTCTCTGCGCGATCCGGTGCTGAAACAGGTGCTGGACCTGTTGCGGGAATATTTCTACTCGCAACTTTCGGAATCCGCCACGCTGCTGAAAGAAATCAAGAAGAACGGAAAAAAGAAGTGACGCCCTCTTTTTCGCAGATTCCTTGGGATCGCTGGAAGCCCAAGCTGCTGGAGGTGCTGCCAGGCTATACGCGGAAGACGTTTGTCTCCGATCTGATCGCCGGGCTGACGGTGGGTCTGGTCGCGCTGCCGCTGGCGATGGCGTTCGGCATCGCGTCCGGGGTCACCCCGCAGGCGGGAATTTACACCGCGATTTTCGGCGGCATGATCGTCTCGCTGCTGGGCGGATCGAAATTGCAGATCGCTGGACCGACCGGCGCCTTCGTGGTGATCGTCGCGTCGATTATCGCGAAATTCGGCCTGTCCGGCCTGCTGATGGTCACCATGATGGCGGGTGTGATCCTCTTGTTTCTGGGCCTGACGGGGCTCGGCGTCGCGGTCCGCTTCATCCCCCGCCCTGTGGTGATCGGATTCACCAATGGCATCGCGCTGCTGATCGCGTCGACGCAGATCAAAGACTTTCTCGGGATGAAGATGAAGGCAAATCCCAGCGAATTTATAGAGCGCATAAAAACGATTGCCACCCATCTGAATACCATCGACTGGCCCTCCTGCGGACTGGCGGTCGCATCGATCTGCCTGATTTTGCAGGTTCCAAAATTTGTTCGCCGCGTTCCGGGTTCGATTGCCGCGATGCTGGCTGGAGCGGCGGCCGTCGCATTGTTTCATCTGCCGGTGGAAACGATCGGGTCCCGATTCGGAGGTCTCTCCGGAGGTCTGCCGCCGATTCACATCCCTCCGTTTCGCGCCGACCTGATCCTTCCGTTGCTGCCCTCGGCGTTCACGGTCGCCATTTTAGCCGCCGTCGAGAGTTTGCTTTCGGCGGTAGTCGCGGATGGATTGAGCGGCGACCGTCACAACTCCAACGCGGAGCTCGTCGCGCAGGGAACGGCCAACATCCTGGTCCCTCTCATTGGCGGCATTCCGGTGACCGGCGCCATCGCCCGCACCGGCACTAATTTCAAATCCGGCGCGAAGACTCCGGTGGCTGGCGTCATTCATTCGTTGACGCTGCTGGCGGTGATGCTGCTGTTCGCGCCGTTCGCGAAGTTTATTCCTCTGGCCACGCTCGCCGCGGTTCTGTTCGTGGTCGCCTACAACATCGGCGAGTGGCGCGAAATTCCGTCGATTCTCAAACTGGACACGCCGGCAAGGTCCGTTTGGCTGATCACGTTCGTGCTCACCGTGGTGGCCGATCTTACGGTGGCGGTTGAAGTCGGGATGGCGCTGGCTTCGCTGCTGTACATCTATCGGATCTCCCAGACCACCACCGTCGCCGTGGTTACGCCGGACTATATAGAGGACGGCCGGCCGCATGTTCTGCAGGACAAAGAAGTGCCGCCGTACGTGACTATCCTGCGCATCCATGGGCCATTCCTGTTCGGCACTACCGACCAGTTGCGCGAAGAAACCGCCGACCTTTCCGGGTACGCACCGGTGGTGATCGTGCGGCTCCGCAATATGACCGCGCTCGATGCAACGGGCCTGCATGAGCTCGAAAGGCTGAACGACCGTCTGAGAAAATCCGGCCGCACCATGCTGATCTGCGGAGCTCGACGGCAACCGGCGCAACTTCTAAAGCGCAGCGATTTCATCGCCCACGTGGGAAAAGAGCACATCCTGCCGCATATCCAGGCGGCGTTGCAGCACGCGGAGCGCATGCACGCGGGCGGGTAGACATAATGAATCGCCGCCGATGAACGCGGATAGACGCCGATGAAGACAAATCTCTATTCTTTTGGCGCGATTCCGAGGGCTTTCATTTTTCGATACAAGTGGCTTCGCTCTAAGCCAAGCAGCTCCGCGGTGCGCGTGACGTTGCCTTTTGCTTCTTCGAGCTTCTTTAAAATATAATCGCGCTCGGCCGCTTCCCGGACTTCCTGCAGGCTGCCGAAGCGATCCATGGGACGCTCGAAGACGGCCCGGCGGGCGCGGTCGAGAGGGATGTGGCGCGCGTCGATGCGCACCTGCGGGTTCATGATGACGATGCGCTCCATCAGGTTGCGCAGCTCGCGCACGTTGCCGGGCCAGGGATATTCTTCCAGCACGCGCAGAGCTTCCTCGGTCAGTTCCTTGGGCTTGCGGCCGTAGGCTGTAGTGAACTCTTTCAGAAAATAATCGGCCAGCAGGCGCACGTCCTCGATGCGTTCGCGCAACGGGGGGACATGGAACGGAATTACATTGAGGCGGTAAAACAGATCTTCGCGAAAATTGCCGCGTTCGATTTCTTCCTCTAGATTCTTGTTGGTGGACGCCACGACACGCACGTCGACTTGAATGGATTCGGCCGCGCCTACGGGCTCGAAACGCTGCTCGTCGAGCGCGCGCAGCACCTTGGCCTGCGTCTTGAGCGACATGTCGCCGACCTCGTCCAAAAACAGCGTCCCGCCGTGGGCTTTTTCGAGCTTGCCGATTTTGTCTTCACCGGCGCCGGCGAAGCTGCCCTTGCGGTGGCCGAACAGTTCGCTTTCAATCAGCTCTTCGGGAATGGCGGCACAGTTCACTTCGACGAACGACTCCGTGGAGCGCGCGCTGGCGGCGTGGATGGCGTGCGCGACCACTTCCTTACCGGTGCCGCTCTCGCCGAAAATCAGTACGCGGCCGTTGGTGGCGGCCATCAATCCCAGCTGCTGGCGCAAAGCCTTCATGGGAACACTTTCGCCGATGATGTTGGATTTCGCGCCGCCCGATTCTTTCAAATGCGCGATCTCCAGCTCCAGCCTGCGCTGCTGCACGGCGTTGTTGAGCACTACCGTCACTTTTTCGATGGTGAGAGGCTTTTCCAAAAAATCGAACGCGCCAAGCTTGGTGGCTTTTACCGCGGTTTCGATGGTGCCGTGACCGGAGATGATGACCACTTCGGGGCGCTCGTTGAACGGAATTTCCTGGATGCGGGCCAGCGTCTCCATGCCGTCGATGCCGGGCAGCCAGACGTCGAGCAGGACAGCGTCATAGTTCTGGCGCGTGAGTTCCTCAAGGCATTCCTCACCCGATTCGACTGCCGCGCAAAGGAAGCCTTCGTCTTCGAGCACGCCACGGAGGGATTCGCGGATTCCCGGTTCGTCGTCCACGATCAGGACGCGGGCGTTCTTCATGCATCGCCTCCGTCGCGTCGATCCGCCTGCTTACCAGGCTGCGGAAAAAGTAGCCAGACAGGCGAAAGCGCCTGTCCCACCGGTCTGTCCGCATGCTTACGCATGGCGGTGCCCAAAACGCTTCACGCGCGGACCTCGGTGTCAATCACTGTTTCGGCGGCGACGGTTGCCGGAACTTCCACGTAGAAGCGGGCGCCGGCGGGGCGATTATCCTCGACGCGGATGCGGGCGTGATGTTCGGAAAGGATGTGGTTCACAATGGCCAGTCCCAGGCCGGTGCCGCGGCCTTTGGTGGAGAAGTAGGGTAAGAATAGTTTTTCCTTGTCCCCGGCGGAAATGCCGCAGCCGGTGTCGGCGAAGAGAAGCTCGACGGTATCGGAAGAAGTCGCCTGCGTCACGATCAACAGGCGCTTCAGCAGCGAATCGCGCATCGCTTCGGCGGCGTTGTCGACCAGATTCACGACGACGCGTTTAAACTGTTCGGGGTCCACTTCGACGGTCGGAAGGCCGGGCGCGAATTCGACGCGGAGGTCGATTCCAACCAGGCGGTCGGCGAACACGTCGAGTGCGTTGTGCACGATTTCGTTCAGGTCACAGGCCGTCGGCTGCGCGGCCGGAAACCTGGAGAATTGCGAAAACTCGTCGGCGAGGTTCTTTACCGACTCCACTTCGCGCGAGATGGTGGCGGCGCAGTCTCTTATGATTCGGTGCGTTTCGGGAGTCGGCGCTCCTCGATCCAGCAGTCGTGCGATGCGTTCGGCCGACAAGGCGATGGGCGTGAGAGGATTCTTCAGTTCGTGGGCGATGCGGCGGGCCACTTCGTGCCAGGCGGCGGCCTTTTGGGCCCGCAGCAGCTCACTGGTATCTTCGAGCAGGACCACGAATCCGGTGGCGGCGGGCGGCCGGGCGTGCAGCGCGGAGACGGTCACCGCCAAATGAAAAACCTGGCGTGGAGATTCGAGGTCGATCTGGCTGGCGGCGAGGCCGGTGCGGCGGGCGCGCTTCATGAGGTACTCGATTTCGATCACGTCTTCGGAGGGAAAAAGATCGGCCAGGCGCACGGCGCGGGCGATCTGGTCATCGGAAAACAATCCGTGGAGGGCGCGATTCACGCGCTGGATGCGGCCGTCGGCGGAGAGCGAAATGACGCCGGTGGGGATGCTTTCGAGAATGGCCTCGGTGAAGCGGCGGCGGCTTTCGAGCTCTCGCGCGTTGGCCTCGAGCTCATGCATCATTTCGTTGAAGCCGCGGACCAGCGTCGCCAGTTCGTCCATGGCGCGCACGGCGACGCGATAGGACAGGTTGCCTTTCCGCACTTCGCCCGCGGCGCCCAGCAATGCCGTAATCGGCACGCTGATCTGGCGCGCCAGAATCAGGGCGATCCAGGTGGCGACGAAAAGAATGAACAACGCGATGAGAAGAATGAACAGCAGGTACAGCGTCTGAACGTTCTTTTTGTTGGCGGCGAGTTGGTCGTAGGCGCGAACGTAGCCGGTAATTTCGGCTTGTTTTTTATCGAGATCGATGAGAGGATGCAGGCGGACCACAAGCGTTCCGCCACCGGCCCCATTTCCAGACAGGGACGCGCGGGCGGTGAACAGGCGGCTCGGCTCCTCCTGTGTATCGCAGACCGTGCGCACGCCGGCAGCCGATTCGATACGTAGTTCGGCGATGCGGTTTTCCACGCAGAGCTTGGAAAAATCCGACTCTTCGGATTCGACGCCGGGGATGAGGGCGATCCAGTTGGCCAAGGCTTGCGCGCGATTCTGCACCTCGTCGCCCAGCGCGACGGAGGTATCGATGAGGCTGATCTTGATTCCTTCGGCGGGGCGGGTAAACCATTTCTCGACGGTTCTGTTGAGTACGCCGTAGCTGAAGGAAACCAGGAAAGCCACTGGCAGCAGGCTGAGCGCCAGGGCCCCCAGCACCAGCTTCGTCTTGATGCGCGAGCCTTCGCGGTCGCTCTGGCGGTCGAAATAAAGCTTCACGCCAGTGCGGAACAGCATGAACCCCAGGGTGACGGTCAACAGGAAAATTAGCGTGGAAACGGCCCAGAAAACGAACGTTTGCAGCGTATTCGCGGGCCCGTATTCGGCCGAGGTCTTGAACGACGCCTGCCATACCACCAGCGTGATGAGGATGGCGAGCAGGACGAGGCCGGAGGCGAAGAGGTACCGCTTACGCATATCTTGATTATAGGAGCCCTATTCGGAGAATGAGACAACGCTTCACCCAATGGTGGGCGCGCGTGCGTCAGAACGAGGCGCAGCTTTCCCTCGCGCTGAGCCTGGTGATCGGCGCGGTGGTGGGACTGGTGGTGGTGGCGTTCATCGTCCTGACCGGACGGCTGGCGGTACGCATGTATCCTCCGGGCGGCGCGGCGTGGCGGCGGGTGCTGGTGCCCACGCTCGGGTCGCTGGTGACGGGCTTCCTATTATTCCGCTATTTTCCATTTGCCCGTGGCAGCGGGATTCCTCAAACCAAGTACGCACTGTTCGTCGAAGAGGGAACCATCACGATGCGCACCGTGGTCGGGAAATTCATCTGCTGCTGCACCGCGCTGGCGAGCGGCGTTTCGCTGGGGCGCGAGGGACCGTCGGTGCAGGTGGGCGCGGGGATCGCGTCGGTGATCTCGCGGCGGCTGGGCGTCAGCAGGTCGCTGGTGAAATCGCAACTGGTGGCGGGAAGCGCTGCGGCTTTGGCGGCGGCATTCAATACGCCAATCGCGGCGGTGCTGTTCGCGCTCGAAGAAATCACCGGCGATCTGCACGCGCCGGTGCTGGGGTCGGTGGTGCTCAGTTCGGCCACGGCCTGGATGATTCTGCACCTGTTTCTTGGCGACCAGCCTTTGTTTCACGTCTCCGGATATCAACTGGTGCATCCGGTGGAATTCGCCATGTACGCGGTGCTGGGCGTATTCGGTGGGCTCGCCTCGGTCGCGTTCGTGAAACTGCTGCTGTGGCTGCGTCTGAAATTCCGGCTTTGGCCGAGATGGACGGTGTGGCTGCAGCCGGCGGTGGGCGGATTGGTCACCGGCCTGATCGGCTGGTTTTATCCCGAAGTGATGGGCGCCGGCTATCACTATGTCGACGGTGTACTGAATGGCGACGTGGTGGTGAAGACGCTGTTCATTCTTGCCGTGCTGAAGATTATCGCCACCGCGGTCTGCTACTCGTCCGGCAACGCGGGAGGTATTTTCGGACCGAGCCTGTTCATCGGCGCGATGGTCGGGGGCGCGTTCGGCAGCGTGGTGCACTCGCTGTTTCCAGCGTATACGGCGGGTCCGGGCGCGTACGCGCTGGTCGGGATGGGCGTGGCGTTCGCGGGCATTATCCGGTCCCCGCTGACGTCGGTGATCATGATTTTCGAAATGACGCGCGACTACACCATCATCGTCCCGCTGATGATTTCCAACCTCATCGCGTTTTTCATTTCCTACCGCCTTCAGCACGAACCGATCTACGAAGCGCTGGCTGGACAGGACGGCGTGCATCTGCCGACGAGCGAGGCGCGGACGCAACTTCTGCGGCTGCGGGTCAGCGATGCGATGAGCGATCCGGGCGAAGTTTTTCCTCCCGATACGCCGATCAGGGCGGTGGAGAATAACGTCGGGCCGGTGATCGTCGCCGATAAAAGGGGGCTGTGGGGAATTGTGGATAAGGCGCGGTTGGAAAGCCTGGAAGGAGGCACGCTGGCCGACGTTTTTAATGGCGCGCCCGACGCTGATTTTCCGCACCTCCACGTCGACCACAGCCTGGCCATCGCGCTGGACCGGATGGGATCCAGCAAGCTGCGTGTTCTGCCGGTGGTGAGCCGCGCCAATGTGCGCCAACTGGTGGGATTGTTGACTCTGGATGCGGTGCTCCATGCCTATGGCTTCAGCCTGCCGCCAGCGCCGTAGTAGTATAAATACAGTCGCACGAGTTCGTTCTCGCGGAGAAGGCGAAGCTCCGACGTTAGGTTGATGAAGGGAGGCGATGCCCATGTGGAACCGCCGAAAAGATGAAGAATTCGCACTCAAGCCGGCCTCGGCACCGCCGACCCCGTCCGCGCTTGCAAAGGAGGGAATCCCTATGTCTACACTTCCAGGACGAATGAACGAACCCCATTTCGATAACCCGCGCGGAGGATCCGCCGTGCTCGGCAAATCGGTGATCGTGAAGGGGCAGATTTTCAGCCGCGAGGATTTGACCATCGACGGCGAAGTCGAAGGCACCGTCGAATTGCAGGAGCACCGTCTCACCGTCGGCCCCAACGGGAAGGTCCTGGCCGCGATCAAGGCGCGCGAGATCGTCGTGCTTGGCACGATTCACGGCAACGTCGAAACCACCGACAAAATCGACATCCGAAAAGATGCGAAGCTGGTGGGCGATATCAAGACGGCTCGCGTGGTCATCGAGGATGGCGCGTATTTTAAAGGCAACATCGACATCGTGCGGGCCGAAGTGCCGAAGCCACAGCCAGCGCCGAAACCTCAACCCGTAGCCTCCGCGACGGCTCCTCCTCCTGCCGCCACCGGAACCCATAATGTCGCCGCCGCTGCTGGAGGCGGAGATCTCAAGCGCTAGCTCGCCCAATTTGGAGAACCGACACAGTCACGGGCTGGATCAATTCTGCGCGTCACTGGAGGAGCGTCCGGGCTTGTCGATTCTCGATCTGGCGGGCGCCAGCCAGTCCACGGTCAGCTTCGTTACCAACTACGGGCATCGCCTGTATTCCGACGATTTCGTGCATCAACTGGACGCGTGTTTCGGCGAGGGCGATTTTTACGAGAATCAATCCAATCCGCGCAAGGTCGAACAGTTTCTAGAGGTATCCCTGACGTTCGAGAACGGTTCCTTCGATGGCGTGCTGGTATGGGATACGCTGCAATTCCTGTCCGCGCCTCTGCTGCAGATCGTGGTGGAGCGCCTGCACCGCATTCTGCGCCCCGGTTCTTGCCTGCTGGCGTTTTTTCACTCAGAGGAAAAAATCGATACGATCCCCACTTATTCCTACCGCATCTCCGACCATCGCAACATATCCCTGGTGGAGCGCGGACGGCGGCGTCCGGCGCAGTTTTTCAACAATCGCAGCCTTGAAAAACTGTTCCAGGATTTCCAGTCGGTGAAGTTTTTCCTCACGCGCGACCATTTGCGCGAAGTAATCGTGCGCCGTTAATTTTATGTCCCTTGAAGACGATTTATACGACCAGCGCCTGAAGCGTACGGCGGAGATCGAGGCGCTGGGCTACCGCGCCTACGGCCAGCGTTTCGACTTTACGCACACCGTTCCCGAAATTCTGCATGATTATTCGGCGAGGACCGCGGAGGAGTTGGCGGACAAGCCACAAGTACGCATCGCCGGCCGCATCCAGACCATGCGCCGCATGGGCAAGGCGGGTTTCCTGCACCTGATGCAGTGGGGCGAGAAATTGCAGGTTTATATCCGCAAAGACGCGGTGTCCGAGACCGAGTACAAGTTGTACGAAATTCTCGACTCCGGCGACATCATCGGCGTCGAGGGTTATCTATTCCGCACGCGTACCGGTGAGTTGAGCGTCCACGCCGAAAAGCTGACGTTTCTTTCGAAGATCCTGCTGGCGCTGCCGGAAAAATTCCATGGCTTGGAGGATGTCGAGCTGCGCTACCGCCAGCGCTATCTCGACCTCATCTCGAATCCCGAGTCGCAGCAGATTTTCAAGACACGCGCGAAGATTATTGCGTCGTTACGCCGGCAGCTGGAATCGCACGGATTTATTGAGGTCGAGACGCCGATGATGCAACCGCTTTACGGCGGCGCGGCCGCGCGCCCGTTTGTCACGCACCACAATACGCTCGATATGGACCTGTTCCTGCGCATCGCGCCGGAGTTGTACCTGAAGCGCCTGATCGTCGGCGGTCTGGACCGGGTCTACGAAATCAACCGCAATTTTCGGAACGAAGGAATTTCGACGCATCACAACCCGGAGTTCACCATGCTCGAGTTTTATCAGGCGTACACGGATTATGAAGGCCTGATGGATCTGACCGCCGAACTGTTAAAGCAGACCGCGATTGACGCCACCGGATCGCCGGTCGTCGAGTATCAAGGCGAAACGCTCGATTTTTCCAATATCCGCCGCATGACGATGCAGGAAGCGGTGGGCGACCTGACATTAAAAGGCCACTCGCTGGTCGAAAAATTCGAGCGCGAACTGGAACCGAAGCTGATCCAGCCGACGTTCATTTACGATTATCCAGTGGAAGTATCGCCTCTTTCGAAGAACAAGGTGAGCGATCCGTCGTTCGTCGACCGCTTCGAAATTTACGCCGCTGGCATGGAGATCGGCAACGCCTACACCGAATTAAACGACCCCCTGGAGCAGCGCCGCCGCTTCGAACTGCAAGGCCGCGACCGCGCCGCAGGCGACGAAGAAGCGCATCAGATGGACGAAGACTACATCCGCGCCATGTCCTACGGCATGCCTCCCACGGGCGGTGAAGGAATCGGCATCGATCGGCTGACGATGATTTTGACAAACTCGAAGTCGATTCGGGACGTGATTTTATTCCCGTTAATGAGACCGCTCAAGAAGGAGCCAGAATGACCGCCGGACACCTCAGATCTATTCTGGCTCCAGGCTCCTGGCTTCTGGCTTCTTCTCATGTTTGAATTGTTCATCGCCCGTCGCTACTTACGCGCTAAGCGCAAGCAGGTGGTGATTTCCGTCATCACGTTCATTTCGGTTCTTGGCGTCGCGGCGGGCGTGATGGCGCTGGTCATCGCACTCGCCGTCGAGAACGGATTCAAGACGACCCTCGAGCGAAACCTTCTCGGCGCCACCGCCCACGTTTCTATTCTCGAAAAGGAGCAGGGCGAAGGAATAGAGAACTGGCAGCAGCTTGCAGCGAAACTGTCGAAGCTCCCCCACGTCGTCAGCGCGACTCCCGGTCTCTACGAAAGCGCCTACTTGAGCGGACCGGTGCGGAGTGAAGGGGCAGAAATCAAGGGTGTCAATATCAGCGAGGCTCTTCCGGATGCGCTGAAGCACCTGAAAGCCGGCTCCGTTGAGGGACTAAAGGAGAAGGACGGCGATCTGCCAGGCATCGTCCTCGGCTCCCGCCTCGCGGAATCCATCGGCGCGGTGAACGGCAAAGTGGTCAACATCGTCGACCAGGAATTGACGCCGTTCGGCCCTCGGGCAACAAACGTAAGAGTTCGCGTCGCCGGGATTTTCGAACTGGGTTTTTACGATATCGATAGCCATTGGGCCTACATGAATCTTTCCGCGGAACAGAAAATGTTCGGCCTCACTGACGTGGTCTCGAGCATCGACATCATGCTCGACGACATTTATGCTGCCGACGCGGTGCAGCAGGCGGCCACGCCTTTGATCGGCCCGAAACTAGGCGCCAGCACCTGGAAGGAACAGTACCACCAGATTCTCGGCGCGCTTACAATGGAGCGCATCGCCACGGCCATAATCATCGGCCTGATCCAGTTCGTCGCCGGGCTGAATATTCTCATCACGCTCGTGATGATGGTGATGGAGAAGCATCGCGATATCTCGATTCTGATGTCGATGGGCGCGCGCGCCTCGCAGATCCGAAATATCTTCGTCTTCGAAGGCGCGCTCATCGGCGCCTCGGGCACAATCATTGGCCTGATCGCCGGCTACACCCTCTGCTATTTCCTGGACCACTACAAATTAATCCCGCTCGATGAACAGGTGTACGCGCTTCCTTACGTCCCCTTCAATCCTCAAGCTTTCGACGGAATCTGGATCGCGGCCGCGGCCATGGCGGTCAGCCTGCTCGCCACGCTTTATCCGGCGCGCAATGCAACACGGATCGCGCCCGTGGAAGCGTTACGATACGAGTAGTGCCGAAACTGATCGAAAAACCCACCCGCATTCCCGTCCCTCAAGGCAAGATTCTGGACGAGCACATCGGTCGTGTTAATTCCGGCGATTCGCATGCCAGCATCGCCCACATGCGCAGCCCAGCCGGCTGGTCCGAACCCGGCCAGCGTCCCGATTTCGAGGAGTTCACCGTCGTCCTGTCAGGTGAAATAGTGGTGGAGCACGAGTCGGGCGTCATGAACGTCAAGGCCGGCCAGGCGATCGTCACGAAGCCCGGCGAGTGGGTTCGCTACAGCACTCCGCAGGGCGCCGAATACGTGGCCGTTTGCATCCCCGCGTTTTCGATCGACACCGTTCACAGGGATTCGTAATGAAACTACGCCTCCACGACGGATCTTTGCGGCTGCGTCTGAGCCAGTCCGAAGTCGCGCGCTTGCACGACACCGGAAAAGTAGAGAACGTGGTCGTATTCCAGCCCGGGAAGGAACTGGTCTATGCGATTGAAACCGGCGCCTTGCATGAAGCTACAGCGACTTTCGAAAACTCAACTATCCGAGTGACCCTCCCGACCCGCGCCGCGATGCAGTGGATGGAGAGCGACCAAACCGGCATCGAAGCCTCTACCGGCACGTTGCGCCTGCTGATTGAAAAAGATTTCCAGTGCCTGCACCGGGAGCCGGCGCCGGGCGAGGACGCGTTTCCGAATCCGCTGGCGTCTACCTGATGGCTTCGAGGGTGGAGAGGAGGTCGGAGACGACCTTGTCGGATTTCATGGCGTTCCGCCGGCTGCTCAAGTAAAGCCCGCAGACGACCCAGGTCCTGCATGGCGATTTCGCGGTCTGACGCCGACAGATTCGGGGCGTAGGCTTCTTCGATGATCTTCCCGGTGTCGTCGAGAATTCTAATAAAACAGGGCGCAGAGGGGTCCGAGTTCACCCTGCCTACTATCACCACGGACTTCCCGACACCAGTTAAGAATGTGTTCTCAGCGGCCGTGTCCTTCCAGATAACCTTGTCGACACGCGTGAGATCTGTGCAGCGCACCAGATGCCCCCGCAAAAATCGCATGCCGATCCAATACGATGTCCCAAACAATCTCCCAAGCCTGCGTCCGCTGAAGACGCCTAATTTCCTCAATGACTGTAATCGCCGCCGACAACTCGGCGATCGTATCGAACCGAGAAATCTGATCCCGCACTTGTTCGGCCGCGGCCTTTGCGCGCCATGCAAACCAGATGGCCAGCAACGTCAGCGCCAAGCCAACCACGCTGGCCAGATCGCCCCAGTGTTTGGAGAAAAAATCTATCGTAAAGCCTTCGCTATCCTATCAGTAACGAATCCTCTCAAACGAGGCTCTAATTTACGTGAACCGTCTCCCGATCTTCGCTTTCTTTCTTGCGACCGGAGTCGTCGGCCAGACGGCTGTCACCGTCACCGCCGTCCAGAATGGCGCGAGCTTCACCAGCCGCATTGCTCCCGGCTCGTTCGCCACCATCAAGGGCACGAATTTCACCACCGCTGCGCTCTCGTCGAACATCGTTCCGGTGCCTACCAATTTGGGAGGGGTCACGGTATCGCTTGACGGCGTCCTGTGCCCGATTTATTACGTCAATCCGACGCAGATCAATTTTCTGGTTCCCTGGACTACGCCGAGCGGGCCCTATCCGCTGATCGTCACCGCCAACGGGCAGACGGTGGGACCGGTGAACATCACCATCACCGAATCGGCTCCGGGCATCTTCCAATACGGGGCGAATCGCGCCGTCGCCCAGAATTTTAATGACAATTACAGCCTGAACAGCCCCGGCGCGCCGGCCGCGGTAGGTTCAACGCTGATCGTGTATGTGAACGGGATCGGGATGGTGTCGAACCAGCCGGCCGATGGCGCATACTCGCCTTCCTCACCTCTCGCACAGGGGCTGTACATCAACTCCGCGACCATCGGAGGCGTCGGCGCGGCCATCACATTTATCGGCCTGACGCCCGGATTCGTCGGCTTGGCGCAGGCGAACATCACGGTGCCGAATCTCGCCACGGGCGATTATCCGCTGATTTTGAATATTTCGGGTCTGTTAAGCACGTCGGCGCTGGTTTCCGTGAGGGGGACGGGCAGCGCGCTGCCTTTCACCTTCATTCAAACGGGGGCCGTCGCCGCACCCACCTCGCCTGTCCTTCCGCCCCTGCAAGGGCCGACGCATTCCAACGGGAACGTAGTCCTTTCCGGCAGCACCGCCTATTTGTGCGACGCCGACGGTATCGCGATCATCGACGCGACCAACCCCTCGACGCCGAAGTATCTTTCGAACTTCGGCCAATACGATGTGAACGGTGCCGGCCAGGGCTGCGCGATCGATCAAGGAGACCTGCTGGCCTTCTCCAGCGGCCTGCTGAACGTCTACAGTCTGACGCCTTTCTTCTTGCAGCGAATCGGGCAAAATCAGTTCTATTTCGGCGATGTTCTGTTGTCCGGCGCGATGGCCTACGTATCGACCGCGGCCTATAACACCGACGCGATGCTGAACATCACCAGTCAGACAGGCGATTTTTACATCTACGACCTGACTAATCCGGCACTTCCGAAACTGGATGCGCAACTGGTGCAGAATTTTCTTCAGCAAGGGAGCGCCGATACCTCGCCGCGCGGCGGTTTAGCCGTGTTCAACAATCAGACCGCGATTGTGGTGGGGACCTCGGCCTACGGCTCGAACACGGGTGGACAGGCTCTCTGGACCACGATCGACGTGACTACGCCCTCCAAACCCTCGGTCGTCAGCCAGACCGCGATTCCTAACGCCAGCATCGCGTTGAACATCGCCACGCAGGGAAACATGGCCCTGATCGCGGGCAACACGGCGGGAGTCGAAAATCCTCTCCCCGGCGCGGGCGTTTATCCGTACACCGGCAATCTCACGCTGCACGTCGTGGACTTCACGAATCCTCTGAGCCCGGCGATCTTGAGCAATGTTGTGACGCCGTACCAGGCCACCAGCGGCTATGCGATGACGTCGCTTGGCAATGGATTGTTCGCGATCACCTTCGGCCCTCCGCCGACCGATTTGCAGGGCCCCACGACGCTCGCCATCGTCGACGCGAGGAATCCGGTTAGTCCGATTCTTTATCCGAAATTCGCGGTCGACAATCTCCAAGGGATTCTTTTTTCGAACAACCTCCTGTACACGGTTTCGAACGTCGGGCTGACGATTTACTCTGTGACGCTGCCGTAGCCCCATGCGTCGCAGTCTTTGTGAAACTGCCGTGTGGCGGGCTATTGGCCCGCAGGCCAGCTACCAGCAAGCTTTTCAGTATTGAAAACAGGAGCCGCCCGGTGGGCGGCTGCGGGCTGGTAGCCCGCCCCATATTTGAAACTGGAGTTTTCGACACAGGCTCGTCAGCTTGGGCCAACTCGGTGGCCGACCAGTCTCTCACTTTGACGCCGTACTGGTCGAGCACCGCTGAAATATATGTCCCGAGTACCGGTATGTGGCACTATGCGTCGTATCCAATGAATTCAGGCCGAACTACACACATGGCGGTAAAGCTCAATGATGGCCGAGTCTTGATTGCGGGCGGCTATAGCGAAGCCGTGCTTAACGCTGTGAGATCTATCATCCATCGACGGACAGTTCACGCCCACCGGGAGTATGAATGCCGTCACTCCAACATGCCTTTGGTTCTGCTAAACGACGGCCGGGTAATGGCGTGGAGGGAAATATTGCGTACTACGTTCGCCGACGCCTCGTTCTGAGATCTCCAATCCGACGTCGGGCACTTGGTCGATCGTTCCGTCCCCTGCGGTAGGTATTGCCTTGTCACCGGCCGTCACGCTCAATAACGCTAACGTGCTGGCAATCTCAGGCTACGACGGGTGCTGGGCTCTCGGCTTCAATGTGCAGCTCTTTAATCCGGTCACAAACGCCCTCACTTCCATGATGCCCTTGATCGTTGGTAGATTCGGCGAATCGGCGACCACGTTGCTTGACGAAAGCGTGCTCATCGTGGCCGTCACCGATTGGGCGCAGACCATCAATTCCTCGGAAATTTGCGATCCGTCCGTGCTCCCAAACTGCCAGCAGTACGTTGGGCAGCCCTCTCAACTCCGCCCGGGGCACACACGGCTACCCTGTTGCCCGATGGCGATGTTCTTGTTGTGGCTGGTTATCAATCGCCAAACAGTCAAGCAGTTACCGCGTATCTCGTCTGCGGAATTATGTCGCTTGCTGGATCACTACCAGCTGGTGTGCAAAGCGCATACCGCCGCGCTACTTCCTTCCGGAGCCGTCCTTATTGCGGGCGGAGGGAATCCAGCGCCCGTAAACACGGCGTGGATTTGGAATCCTTAGCGGTCGGATGGCCTCTGGGATCGACCGTGGATGATTCCGTATCCTCTAATATCGTCTACGCTCGATTTTACGGCCAACCTGAATTGGCCGTATTTCACTGATTCTATTGGTCGGGGCGGGCGATTTGAACGCCCGACCCCCTGCGCCCAAGGCAGGTGCGCTTTTCTCGTAAAACATCAATAAAATCAATATGTTGAAGACGGAGACGGGTGGTGGCCCTCTGTCGTTGGTACAGGTGACCGCTTTTCGCTTCATTAACCGATTCAGCCAAATACGAGTGTCCGCCTGTTGGGCTTTGAGGAAACGACCGACTACAATTTCGACTACATCGCGGCCATGCCCTCGCAACTGCTTGTATTAATGGAGGATTCGCCCACGGAGGGTCCACGGCACCTGTCATTTGGCGAGTGCGGGCCTACGCTTCCAGGAGACCGTGGGCAGCGCAGTTGATATAGAACGAAATGGCTATGATCGAGCAAGTGGAAGCCGTTTATGAGCACGGGGTTCTCCGACCGTTAAAGCCCCTTTCCCTCGCTGAGTCTCAGCGGGTAAATCTCACAATTTCGGAAGTGGTTGTTGGGCGGAGCCAGGCGGATTTGGAATTCCTCGAACGGGTTCGTGCTGAAGTCGCAGCGATGCCGCACATCCCCACACTCGAAGAAGTTCGGAAGGCGATGTCGAAGATTCCCGGATCGATGGCTGCCGAAATCATCGCTTCGCGCGAGGAGCGGTAGTTGGATCGGTATTTTTTCGACTCGAGCGCGATCGCCAAGCGTTACCATCCTGAGGCCGGTTCTTCCGAGGTGGAGCGTCTCTTCGCAGAGCCCGGACGGGAGATCCGGATCTCACGCCTGAGTTTTGTGGAAACTCAGTCGGTGTGCGCGATGAAGGTTCGAAGCGGATTTCTCACCGTCGAAGAAGTCGAAATGCAACGCGAGCGACTCTTGGCTGATATCGCCAGCGGGGAAATCGAGGTGCGTAGTGTGACCGCTGATCACTTTTCATCCGCGGAGCGACTCATCGCGCGGCACGGCTACAAGCACCGCTTGAGAACTCTTGACGCGCTTCAACTCGCAGTTGCAGTCGAGTTGTTGAGTGAAGGACTCCTTGATAAATTTGTTGTAGCCGACAAGGTCCTTGCCGAGGTGGCGGCCTTGGAAGGTTTTTTCGTGCTGAACTCCGAAACGCTTTAACGTGCCTTCATCATCGTTCCGATACCGATTTCTTCGCGAAGCGGCGTTGCAGACGCGCTAGCCTCCGGTTGACATCGTCGACCGAGAACGCCTCCGGGTCGAAATCGCCGCCAATCCATTCACGCATCGTCTTGTGCTCCTCGTGCTTCGGATTGCCCAGAGCCTCGATGAGATTCTCGTAGCCAAGAGGGCCACCGGAATCCTCGGGCGGACCGCGACGCTTGCCTGTGATGCAGACCGGGTACGCAACTCCGTGTTCCGGCGTCAGTACCTTCTCGACGACGATACCGTGCTCCCAGCCATCGCCGAAATCATATGCGTACATTCCTTTGGCACCGACCTTGTCGAGCACATCGAGGAACCGGGCCTTCTTTTCGCTGATGAGTGTTCGAGGCGCGTCAGGATTGGGAGCGCCTGGCATAATAGCAGCGGGAGCCCCTTGTGTTCGAAAGGACCGTCCGTCAAACATGCGTCGCCCTGGGCGAGGCGGTACGTCAACCCCCGTTCTTCTTCTGGTGTCAGCCGGTCATCATCTAACCGAACCCCAAAATAAACCTCTTATGAAGACCATACCCATCCAGCGCCGCAAGGCGGTTATGCGCCCGGACCCGGAAGGCGTGTGCGCTATCCGCGTCTCCCATCGAGCCCGGCGAAAGCTCGTCCAAGGATACATCTGCCCACGATACTTGCTCCGCTGCGGATGCTGCGACCAGAAAGTTGAGATCTATTACGATCCCGAGAGTCTTGAAATCAACGGCGTGAACGGCTCCATCGAGAACTGGCGCGAGATCCTGCTCCCGCTTCTTCGGATGACCCGCCACGGCAAGTCCTTCTCACCGGACGCAATCAAGAGGAAGGCTCACCGGCAGCAGTGAATACTCTTTCCAATCATGGCAAGCGGGTGTAAATTGTGCCGCGGCAAGGCGTCGTCTGCTGGGCGGCCGGAGTGAACGCCAACGCCGACGCGAGTAAGGTGTAAATTGTGCCGCGGCAAGGCGTCGTCTGCTGGCGTTGTCGGGCGGCACCGGCTTGCTGGCGGAGAAGATCGTCGCCGGCCGGAGCGGTGTTTCCCAGTAATGCCATCGTCGCCCGATGGGGGCCATCACTTCCGCTAGAGAAAACTCCGGACCTCGCCCCACTACTCCCAAGAGGGCAAGCTAATGGTCGGAAAAATCCTCGTTGTATTAACTGCGGCGCTTGCGACGGCACAGATCCCCGACCCCGCCTACGCTCCACTTGAGAGAGCCTACGAAGCCCTCCGCGCCAAGGATTACGACCGCGCCATCGCCGCCTTTCGCGAAGCCGTGAAAATCGCGCCCGACCGCCCCGCGATGCGCAAGGATCTCGCCTATACCCTTCTTAAAATCGGCGAAAACGAAGCCGCGCGCGACCAGTTTGCCGAGGCCATGCGGCTCGACCCTCGCGACGATCAGGTCGCCCTCGAATGCGCGTTTCTTTGTTACGAGACGAAGATGCAGGCCGAGGCGCGCCGCATTTTCGATCGGATCCGCAAAACAGGAAACCAGACAGCTGCCGCCGCTTTCGAAAATATCGACCGCCCTTTACGCGAAGGCATTACCCGCTGGACCAAGTCGCTGGAAATCTCGCCCGACAATTTCAGCGCCCATGAGGAACTGGCGCGTCTGGCCGAGCAGCGCGACGAATGGCCGTTGGCCGTGGAACATTATCAAAAGGCCTGGGTTCTGCGCCGGGACCGGAGGGAACTGCTGGTCGCTCTCGGCCGCGTCTACACCCTGATGTCGCGCGCCGACAACGCGAATGCGGCCCTGCTTGCTGCCTCGCGCGGAGCCGAGCCTCGCGTGGCGGAGGAAGCTCGAGAGCTCCTCCCGAAGCGTTACCCCTATGTCTACGAATTCCAGAGAGCCCTCGCGCTCGACCCCTCGAACCTCGAATTGCGTCGCGAACTGGCATATCTGCATATGGAAATGAAGAATCGCGCGGAGGCCGAAAAGGAGTTCCGCACAGTCGTGGAAAGCGCGCCCAACGATCTGGTTTCGGTCGCGCAACTCGGCCTGCTGCGCTGGACCAGGGGCGACGAGGAAGGCGCACTGCCTCTGTTACAGCGCGTTCTCGCCAGCGGCGATCTCGACCTGGCGGAGCGCGTCCGCCTGGCCATGAAGACTCCGCAAAATCTGCAAAGAAGAGCGGAAGATTCGAAGCCGGGCAACGATCAAGCCCGCCTCTTGGGCGAAAAAAGCCTCGAAAAGGGTTATTTGCAGGACGCGCTGAAGTATTTCCGCATCGCTCATGAAAACGACCCTGAAAATTACGGCATCATGTTGAAGCTCGGCTGGACTTACAACATGCTGAAGGAGGATCGCCAAGCCGTGCGATGGTTCGACCTGGCGCGCGCCAGTCCCGATCCCGCCATTTCCACCGAAGCCTCCCGCGCCTATCACAACCTGCTGCCCGATACCGAGCTGTTTCGCACCACCGTCTGGATCTTTCCCATGTACTCGTCCCGCTGGGACGATATTTTTGCGTACGCGCAAGCCAAGACCGAACTGCGGCTCAAGCATTCCTGGCTGCGCCCGTATCTTTCGGTGCGCCTGGTCGGCGATTCGCGCGGAGAGGTCTACTTGGCCAACTACGGTCCGCAATATTTGAGTGAGCGCAGCATCATTCTCGCGCTCGGCGTCGCGACGAAGCCTGTTTTCGGAGCGTTCGGGTGGTTCGAAGCCGGCGAATCCCTGCGCTTGAACCCCACCTTCGCCGATCCGGGCCGTCTGCTGCCTGACTATCGCGGCGGCGTTTCGTATGTGAAGGGTATCGGCCGCCTTCTAACAAGGGGCGCCAGGGGCGCCTTCGCCGAAACCAACGACGACGGCATCTACGTCAGCCGTTTTAACAAGGACACTTTGCTCTACTCCCAGAACCGCGCCGGAATCACCATGCGCCAGTTGGAAACCTTCGGCGGATTGCACACGCAATTCTATTGGAACGCCAACGCGACGGTCGATATGCAAGGCCAGTATTGGGCGAACTACGTCGAAACCGGGCCCGGCATGAAATTCAAATTTGAAAGCTCGCACGTGCCGATGCTCTTCTCGGTGAACCTTCTGCGCGGGGCCTATCTGGTGAACCAGGGCAATCCAAGAAGCCCGAATTTTAACGATTTGCGGATCGGAGTCTGGTATGCGTTCACTCGTTAGGATTTTCTCGATCGCACCCCGCGGTCGCGGCTCAGAATCAAGGCCATCCGGTATACGTTGTCTACCGAGCCGCGACCGAAGGGCGCGATCACTCTCGCTGGTGGTGGTTTCCCTGTCCTTCGCCGCACTCGCGTTCGCGTCCCCCACGCTTTCCTTTCACGTCGTCGGCGGCGACACCGGCTCCTGGACCGCGATCCTCTCTTCCATTGGCCTTCGTGAGAACGCGACCGCCGACGTCCTGGTCCTCGCCAGTGGCGCGCAGTTGTCGTTTCAGGAGTGCCAGTCGCGACTTGATCGCGGAAACATCCTGATCCTCGAAGGGCCATCTCCGATCGCCGAATCGTTCGGGTTCCGCGCTACTTCCAAACCGCGCGTCATTGTGCGCAGCGTCGAGGACGTCCGCGCCGCGAAGCTGCATATTATCTGGGAAAAGCCTCTCGATCTGCCGGTATTCGAAATACCGCAGGAAGCGCGCGTGTTCGCTACAGAGCGTTGGCAGGGCGTTCCATTGATGGCCGGGTTTAAGAGCGCCAAAGGCGCGGTCCTATGGATCGCCGCTTCGCCTGGCCCACATGGATATGAACGATTTCCCTATATCCCGCAGGCTCTGGCCGCCCTAGGTTTAGAAGCGCCATTTCGATCCGAACGCCTGTGGGCGTTTTTCGATTCCGCCTACCGCTCCCGCGTCGACATCGATTATTTCGCGGCGCGCTGGAAAGCCGCAGGCATTGGCGCGCTGCACGTCGCGGCGTGGCATTACTGGGAGCGCGATCCGGCGGGTGACGAATACCTGCGCAAGTTGATCGAGGCTTGCCATCGTAACGGGATCGTCGTTTATGCGTGGCTGGAACTGCCTCACGTCAGCGAAAAATTCTGGGACAATCATCGGGACTGGCGCGAAAAAACGGCGCTGCTCCAGGACGCGCAATTGGACTGGCGCAAGCTCATGAACCTGACCAATCGCGCCGCGTTCACTGAGGTCTCGAAGGGCGTGCGCGACCTGATCGGCCGTTTCGATTGGGACGGCGTGAACCTCGCTGAACTATATTTTGAATCCCTGGAGGGGATCGACAACCCCGCGCGCCTCACCCCGATGAACGACGATGTCCGCGCCGAATTTCGCGAAAAACACGGTTTCGATCCGATCGAATTATTCCGGACCAAGGCTCCCAAAGCCTCGGACGTGGCTACCTTTCTCGATTTCAGGGCCGATTTAGCGCGTCGCCAGCAAACGGAATGGCTGACGCAGATCGACGACATCCGGAAAACCAAGCCTCACCTGGACCTGACGCTGACCCACGTCGACGACCGGTTCGACACCACCATGCGGGAAAAAATCGGCGCCGACGCCTCGCGCCTGCTGCCCATGCTCGGTTCCCACGATTTTACGTTTTTGATCGAAGACCCGGCGACCATCTGGAACCTCGGGCCGCAGCGGTATCCGCAGATTGCCGCGCGCTATTCCGGACTGACGCCAGCTCAAGACAAACTAGCGATCGATATCAACGTCGTCGAGCGCTACCAGGATGTTTACCCCACCAAGCAGCAGACCGGTACCGAGCTGTTCGAACTGGTCCATACGGCCTCCGCCGCGTTCCCGAGGGTCGCGCTGTACTTCGAAAATTCGATTCTCTCCCCGGATTTGGCGCTTTTATCGGCAGCCGCGTCCTCGGTGGACCGGGCGGTGGTCGTAGGCGGAAAACTGGTCATCGAATCGCGCCGCGGCGCCGGCGTGCCATGGCACGGACCGGCTCTGGTCGACGGAAAGCCATGGCCCGTCTTGAACGATAAAACGTTGTGGCTGCCGCGCGGACCTCATTCGATTGAACCCGGCCCAAAAAATACCGCGCTGAAGATACTCGACTTCAACGGCGAGTTAAAGTCGGCAAAAGTGACGCTCGACGGGGTCGAATTCGCCTATCAGAGCAGCGCCCGGGCGATGGCGACGCTGGAACATGCGCCGCGCAAACTGGAGATCGACGGCGCCGAGGCGAAGCCTGAATTATCGGGCAATGTTCTTATTTTGCCGCGTGGACAGCACTTGGTGACGTTATCGAATTAGGGGTCGCGAAGGCGGCAACCAGCGGATTCACCAGGGCGGCGAAATCCGAGAAACTCATCCGGATCACGTCCTGATGCGTGCCGGCGTTGAACGCGATGTACTCGGAAATCGCGATGCTCTCATCCACCAATACGGGAATTGAGAACAGGTTTCCGAACGGAGGCATCGCGCCCACTTCGCAATCCGGGAACAGGCCGAGCAACTCGGCTTCGGCCGCGAGCCGGATGTCGCCGAGGCCAAGCAGGCGGCGCACTTCGCCAAAATCGACCACGCAATCCGCGGGTAAGACCAGCATTCCATAGCCGTTACCGCCGAAGTACACGACGACCTTGGTCATCTCGCGAGCAGGCTCGCGCTCGGCCGACGCGATGTCACGGGCGGTAAACGCCGGCGCGTGAATCGAGTGTGCATAGCAAATATCGTGCTGCTTTAGATATCGTTGACAGCGTTGCAGCATGGTCATGAGAGAAAACTCCTCGAACGTCACCATGCACCCGATCAGCCAATTTGAGCGGTGTATCTTCTTCACCTGAAGCCGGAAATGAGGGTGACAAGGCGCAATCTGCGTTAAATTCCCCATTCCTGGCAAGCGCATTTCCTTTGAGGAAGTTCGTTTACGCGCGGTCCCGAAAATGCTTCACCAGTTAGCGTCATGTTTCCGTTCCGCAAAATCTTGTTCCCCGTCGACTATTCGCCACCCTGCGAAGCGGTAGTGCCCTACGTGAAGGATATGCAGCACCGCTTTTCCGCGGACTTGACCCTGGTGCACGCCTACGGAGCGGAGGCGCTGGCGTACAGCCAGCTCGCGCTGAACGATCCCGATTTGCCGGCCGAGGCGAAGGCCCACGAAGAGAACCGGCTGCGCGAGTTTGCGCTCGAAACCTTTCCCGGCCAGCATGTCGAGACGTTCGCCGAACTGGGCGAAGCCGGCTCCGCGATCGACCGGATTATCGAACGCCAGACCACCGACCTGGTGATGCTCCCCACCCACGGCCGCGGCCCAGTCCGCCGGTTCCTGCTGGGATCGGTAGCGGCCAAAGTTCTGCATGACGTCAGCGCCGCGGCTTGGACCTGTACGGGGGCCGCGCTGAGCGCGCACCCGCCGCAAATCCCGTATCAATCGATCCTGTGCGCGTTGAACGATAGCGATGAGGCGGATGCGGTGTTGAAGGCTGCGGCATCCTTCGCGGCCATGTATAAAGCTCACCTGCGGATCGTGCGGATTGTCGAAACTCCGGCCACCGCCCTGGACGTCGATTTCGGTCCCTACAAGAAAGACCTGATGGAGGCCGCCGACGTGAAGATACGCGAACTGAAGGGGCAGTTGGAACTGAACGTGCCACATTCCGTAGTCGACGCAAGAGTCGCGGGAGGCGTGCGCGCCGAAGCCGTTCTGCGCAAGGCGGACCTGATCATCGCCGGCAGGGGTCGCGCGCAGGATATGTTCGAGCGAATGTGGTCCCACCTCTACCCCATCGTCCGCGAGGCGCCGTGCCCGGTACTGAGCGTCTAGCAGGATGCTGAAAAAATCGTGGAGGGGCCCGATTGGGTGGGGCCGCCAATCGTGGTGGCAAGCCGGCTTTTTGGCCGGCGCTGGTCGGTTTGCCGCGAAGCCGCCTCGAAAGGGCGGCTGCCGCCAAAATTGGCGGCCCTACGATCGGTCTACAAAAACCCGGAAACAAGTCTCACAACTGCGGATATTCCGGATCCCAGCGCGCCGCGTTCACCGCGTCGCGCAAGGTTTCCGACGTCGTCAGCGGCGCCAGGCCCTCGTTCTGCGCTTCGATTCCAACCGCCATCGCGATCTCCACCGCCACCCGCCGCAGATCGTGAAGAGGCGGCAGCAGGCGTCCACGCGGATCTTCGAGCGCCGGGGAATGGTCGGCCAGCGCCCTTGCTGCCGCCTGCATCATCCTATCCGTAAGCCGTCGCGCGCGCGATCCCACTAAGCCTAGCCCGACCGCCGGGAAAATGTAAACGTTGTTGCACTGCGCAATCGGAATCGTGCGCCCTTCAAACGGCACCGCGTCGAAAGGCGACCCGCTGGCCACCAGCGCCCGGCCTTCGGTCCAGTGGATCAAATCCGTGGCCGTCGCCTCACTTCGCTCCGTAGGATTCGACAGCGGGAAAATAATCGGCCGCGCCGTTTTGCGCGCCATCTCCCGCACGATGGGTTCGGTGAACGCTCCCCGCGCGGTCGAAAGGCCGATGAGAATCGTCGCATCCACCGCATTGATCACTTCCGTGAGCCCCCAGTGCGGTCCCGCCACTCGTACATAGACGCGCTGCTCCGGCGTCAGATCCGTGCGATCCTCGCGCAACAACCCGTCCTTATCGACAATCCAGAAACGGTCGAGCGCCTCGGCTTGGGAAAGCCCGTCGGCCACCATCGCGTCGCGCAAATAATCGGCCACGCCAATGCTGGCCGAGCCCGCGCCCAGAAATACAATCTGCTGCTCGCGCAGAGTCTTCCCAGCCACCTTCACCGCCGCCAGCACCGCGCTCAGGGCCGTCGCCGCCGTGCCCTGTATATCGTCGTTGAACGTCAGCAACTGGTCGCGATAGCGATCCAGAATCGGCCGCGCGTGCGGCGTCGCGAAGTCCTCCCATTGCAGGCAGGCGTCGGGTAGTTCCTGCTTCACCGCCTGCACGAACTGGTCGATGAAGTCCTCATACGCCGCCCCACGAATCCGCTCGTGCCGCCAGCCGAGATACGCCGGATCGTGCAAACACTCCTCGTTGTTGGTCCCCACGTCCAGCACGATCGGCAACGTCCGCGAAGGATGAATCCCGCCAATCAAGCTGTACAAAGAAAGCTTGCCGATCGGAATTCCCAACCCTCCCACGCCCTGGTCGCCGATGCCGAGAATCCGTTCGCCATCGGTAACCACGATGACGTCGATCTCCTCGTTCTGCCGGTTCCGCAGCAGCGCGGGAATGGAATCGCGCATCGGATAGGAAATAAAAAGTCCGCGCGGACGCCGGTAAATATGGCTGAAATTGCGGCAAGCCTCGGCCACCACCGGCGTATAGACAATCGGCGTCATCTCCTCGATGTGATCCAGGAGCAGGCGGTAAAACAACACCTCGTTGTTGTCCTGCAAAGCGCGCAGGTAGATGTGCCGGTTCATCTCCTTCTCGTACACAAGGTACGACCGGTAGGCGCGGTCCACTTGTTCGTCCAGAGTTTCGACGTAAGGCGGCAACAGCCCGTGGAGCCCGAACCGGGTCCGTTCCTCCAGGGTAAAAGCGGTCCCTTTATTCCACAGCGGCGCGCTCAGCAGCCGAGCCCCGTGGAGCATGGAGGGGAACGTCAGGTGGGAGGCCATCGTCTCGTGGGGCAGGGCCATGCCCTGCGGCCGGCTCTCAGCCGGCGCTCTTGCATGTTCACCGCAACAAATCCTCCAGCTGAATCTTCGCGTCCGTCTTGCTGTCGCGATACTTCACAATTACCGGCGTGTAGAGCGAAACGCCCCACTCTTTCCCCGGTCCATGCGTGATGGCGCGCGATCCGGCTACCACCACCGCGTCCTCGGGAATCGTGAGCGGCTCATCGTCCGTGGCCGAATAAACCTCGCCCCGCACGATGTCGTAAACCGGCGTCGAGCGCGTCAGAATCGTCCCGCTGCCCAGCACCGCGCGCCGCTTCACTACCGTTCCTTCGTAAACTCCGCAATTGCCGCCCACCAGAACGTCGTCTTCGATAATCACCGGCAGCGCGCCCACCGGCTCCAGCACGCCCCCGATCTGGGCCGCGGCCGAGATGTGGCAATTCTTTCCGATCTGCGCACAGCTCCCGATGAGCGCGTGCGAATCCACCATCGTTCCGTCGCCCACCCAACTCCCCACGTTGATGTACATCGGCGGCATGCAAGTCACGCCTCGCCCCACAAAGCAGCCGTCGCGAATGCTGGACCCTCCCGGCACAATCCGCACGCCGTCGCGCGTCGAAAATTGCTTCACTGGAAATGTCGCCTTATCGAGAAACGGCTGCCGAGCCGCGTCCACCGACATGTCGACCACCGCGCCCATCCGAAACCCCAGCAGCACTCCTTTTTTCACCCACGCATTTACGCGCCAGCCGCTGCGAGCTGAGGAATCCGGCTCCGCCGACCGAACCGCACCCGAATTGAGAGCCTGTTTGAACTTCTGGAATAAAGCGAAATGATCTTCCGTATACGCCGTCGGCTTCTCATCGAACAGAGCCTCGATCTCAATCCGCATGCGTGCTCCGCGAACTCAGCAGGCCCACCGCCCTCAAAACCGACTCGATCTTCGCTTGATTCTGGTGCGACGGAGGAACCATCGGCAGCCTGTAAACCGGCTCGCACAATCCCATCATCGCCATCGCCGCCTTCACCGGAATCGGATTCGACTCCACAAAATTCACATCCATCAGCGGCAGCCATTGGCGCTGCATCGCCCTCGCGCCGGCGAAATCTCCGGCCATCGCCAGTTGCGTCAGCTTCGTCATTTCGCCCGGAATTTCATTCGAGACCACGGAAATAATTCCGCGCCCTCCCAGCGCCACCAGCGGAATGGTGATCGAATCGTCGCCGCTCAGCACGTTGAAACTCTCCGGAACCTGGTGCACCACCGACGCCATCTGCCCAATGTTCCCCGACGCTTCCTTCACGCCGACAATATTGTCAAGTTCCGCCAGCCTCTTGAGAGTGGCAGGTTCGACGTTCACCGCCGTCCGCCCCTGGACGCTGTAAACCACCATCGGCACCGGAACCGCCGTCGCAATCGCCTTGAAGTGCTGATACAGGCCCTCCTGCGTCGGCTTGTTGTAATACGGCGTCACCGAGAGAATCCCGTCCACGCCCAGATGCCGCAGTTCGCCTGCGAGCTCAATCACCTCAGCCGTGTTGTAGCCCCCCGCGCCCCCCAGCACTGGGACCTTTCCCTTGGCTTCTTCGAGCGTGATCTCCACCACGCGCAGATGTTCGCGCCGCGCCAGCGTCGGACTCTCGCCCGTCGTCCCGCAGGGAACCAGAAAATTGATCCCCGCATCGATCTGTCTCTTCACCAGCCTCCGCAGCGCAGTTTCGTCAATCGAGCCATCCGCCAAGAACGGAGTAATCAGAGCAGTGCCGCATCCAGTAAACATAATGACTCCTTGTGGGGCAGGGCCATGCCCTGCCGCCGGCGATCAGCCGGCGTCCCCTTTCGAAAACAAAACCTCGCTAAACTCAAATACACCTTTTTTGCCCACAATCCACTGCGCCGCCTTCAGCGCCCCGCGCGCAAATCCCTCGCGGCTACGTGCCGCATGACGCAAAGTGATTGTATCCGCCCCCGAATCGAACCCGATCTCATGCGTCCCCGGATGCGCCCCCGCGCGGTTGGAGCCAGTATCAATCCCGCGCGAATACCCGGCGTTTTTCATGTCGTTCACCAGCTTGATCAGCGTCCCGGAAGGCGCGTCCTTCTTTGTCGAATGGTGAATCTCCCACGCCCACGCGCCATACTGGGGCTCGTCCGCCAGCAGCTTCGCCGCCTCTTTTACCAGCCTTGAAAATACGTTCACGCCGATAGAAAAATTTGGACTCCACACCAGACCGCCATCATGGGCCTCAATCGAAGCGCGCACACGGTCCATCTCCGAAAGCCATCCCGTAGTCCCCACCACCACTGGAACGCCGAGCGCAGCCAGTTTCTCCACATTCCCGACCGCTGCCTCCGGCCTCGAAAACTCGATCGCCACATCCGCCCCACGCGCGAGCGAAATATCGTCATTCACATCAATGCGGGCATGAACCGGGAATCCATACTCCGGCGCCAGCGTCTCGATCATGCGCCCCATCTTCCCGTACCCGACAATCGCCAGTTTATGCATCGAAAAATTCCCGGTGCAGCGATTCTACCGCGCGATGGAGGTCGCTGGCGGCCACCACCAGGCTGATGTTCAGCAACGACGCCCCTTGCGAAACCATTCTCACGTTGATGTCTTTCAATGCCGTGAACACGCGCGCGACGGTTCCCGGGATTTTGCGGATATTTTCGCCCACCAGACACACAATCGCGTGATGATCCTCGATCGTCACCTCGGCGAATTCTTGAATCTCCTCGCGAATCGCCTCCAGCGCGCGAGTATTATCCACCGTCAGCGACACGCTCACCTCGGACGTCGCCAGCATGTCCACCGGCGTCTCGAAGCGATCGAAAATCTCGAAAATGCGCCGCAGGAAACCATGCGCCATCAGCATCCGCGTGGAAACAATATTCACCAGCGTAATGTTCTTCTTGCAAGCAATCGATCGAATCGGAGCCGAACCCGGCGGCGCCTCCGCCACAATGAGGGTTCCCTCCACTTCCGGTCTCCGCGAATTCAAAATCCGCACCGGAATATTTTTTTCAATCGCCGGCAGCACCGTAGCCGGATGCAGCACCTTCGCGCCGAAATACGCCAGCTCCGCCGCCTCCGCGAACGAACAGGTCTCCACGCGATACCCGCCGGCCAGAATCGTCGGATCCGCCGTCAGCATCCCGTCGACGTCGGTCCAGATCTGAATCTCTTCCGCCCCGATCCCCGCCCCGACAATCGACGCAGTGTAATCCGACCCACCGCGCCCCAGCGTCGTCGTGATGCCATCCTCTGTCGCACCGATAAACCCACCCATCATGACCACTTGTTTGCGCGCCAGCGGAGGGATGATCGCCTCCAGCTTCGCATTCGATTCCGGAAACAGCGGCGCCGCCTGCATGTGTCGACCATCGGTCACGATCACGCTGCGCGAATCGACATGCACCGCCGGGATTTCGGCGTTGCGAAAAAACGCCGCGACGATCACGCTCGAAATCCGCTCTCCATACGACGAAATCGCGTCCGTCGCCCGCGCCGTCAACTCGCCCATCACCGCGAGGCCCTTCACCAGCTCCGCCAGTTCGTGAAAATGCGCCTCAATCTCAGCGTTCACGCCCAACCCCGCCGCCTCCGCCAAGTGAAACGCCCGCAACGCCGCCAACGATTCCAGCGCCTCTTCCCGCCGCCCCGAAACCGCTGCCGACCCGATGGCCAGCAGCTTATTCGTGGTCTTCCCCATTGCCGAAACCACCACCACCGGATGCCGTCCGAGCCTCGCCCGCACAATCCCGGCCACCCGCCCGATCGCCGTCGCCGACTCGACGGAGGTACCGCCGAATTTCATCACGATCACCGGAACCTCTCCAGTCGGGTGGCGCGCGCTTCAGCTTGCAGCATCGGCTTGAACCGATGTCCGTAACGCCAAGACGCCGGCTTGAAGCCGGTGCTGCAAGCTAAAGCTCGCGCCACAGTTTCCATTACAGCAACCCCTGCACCTTCATCAACTCCGCGTTCAGCACCGCCGCGCCCGCCGCTCCGCGCACCGTGTTGTGCCCCATTGCGACAAATTTGTAATCCAGCACCGGACACTTCCTCAGCCGTCCCACAAACACCGCCATACCGTTCTCCCGCTCCACATCCCTGCGCGGCTGCGGACGATTTTCCTGCTCCATGTAAATCACCGGCTGCGCTGGCGCACTCGGCAAATTCTTCTGCTGCGGTACGCCGCGAAACCCATTCAGCGCAGCGATAATCTCAGCCTCCGCAGGCTTCGCGGCAAACTCCACCGACACGCAGATCGTGTGCCCATTCACCACCGGCACCCGATTGCAAGATGCACTGACTCTCGCATCCAGCGGCTCGATCCTCGTCCCCGCGAACGTGCCCAAAATCTTCTGCGTCTCCGATTCCATCTTCGGCTCCTCGCCCCCAATGAACGGCACTACGTTGCCGAGAATATCCAGCGACGCGACGCCCGGATACCCCGCGCCCGAAATCGCCTGCATCGTGGTCGCGATCACTTTCTTGATCCCGAACGGCCGCAGCGGCGCCAGCGCCATCGCCAGCACGATGGTCGAACAATTGGGATTGGTCACAATACCGCCACCAGCCCACCCGCGTAACCGCTGCTGCGTAAGCAGCAGCTCAAGGTGATCCGCGTTCGCCTCCGGCACCAGCAGCGGCACATCCGCGTCCATCCGGTGATTCCGCGAATTCGACACAATCAAATGCCCGGCCGCCGCGAACGCCTGCTCGATCTCGGTCGCCACCGACGCGTCCATCGCCGAAAACATCAACTTCGGCGCGCCCTTCGGCACCGAATCGGAGACGATAATGTCGCGCACGTACGCAGGCGTCTCGCCGCCCAATCGCCACGAAGTCGCCTCATGATACGGCTTGCCCGCGGAGCGGTCGCTCGCGGCCAAGAACGTCAATTCAAACCACGGATGGTCTTCGAGGAAGCTGACAAACTCCTGCCCCACCATGCCCGTCGCACCTAAAACGCCAACCTGAATCCGTTCGCTCATTTCGATTTCAATTGCCTCACGATTCTTTGATAAATCTGTACTGCTTCCACCAACTCATTCTTCGGCACCCGCTCCGCATCCGTATGCGCGAAGTGAATGCTGCCCGGTCCGAACAACAAAGGCTTGCCCCACGCCGTGCCGAACGCCGGAATGTCGGTCGTATACGACACCACCGACGTCTCGAATCCTTCGAGCGAGCCCAAATGCAGCGCCGGAATACACAAAATCTCGCGCGCCTCGGCCCGCCCCTTCACCGCCTTCGCCATCGCCTTCCGTGTCGAATCGCCGTCATCCACCAGCCGGATAAAAACTTCCGCCATCGCATGATCCGGAATCACGTTCGGTGCGCGGCCGCCGGTAATGGTCCCGATATTCAGCGTGCTCGCGCCCAGAATCGTGTCCACCGGCAGCTCGATCTTGCGTATTCTAACCAGCGCGTCCAGCAGTTTTTCGATCGCCGATTCGCCCAATTCCGGATACGCCGAATGGGCCATCTTTCCGCTGGCGATAATCTCAAACCGCAGCGCGCCCTTCGACCCCAGCGCCAGTTTATTCTCCGTCGGCTCGCCGTTAATAATGTAGCGGCTCCCGCGCGGATGCTGCGATGCATAATACGCTCCCGCGCTGTTTCGCTCCTCGCCGACAACGAAAAGCAGCCCCAGGTCCGATTCGCCGGCCGCGAGCAGCTCCTCCACGGCCTTGATCATCGACGCGATAATTCCCTTCGTATCGCACGCCCCGCGCCCCCAGATAAATTCGTCATCCTCGCGCGACGCGTAAAACGGAGGCACCGTGTCCATGTGCGTCGAAAGCGTCACCGCCGGCTCGCCCCAATATGCGAACACGTTAAAGCGATGCGGCTCCACAGCCATCGTTTCCACGTGCCCGCCGGTCCGCTCCGCCAGAGCGCGAAGATAATCGGCCAGATAAACCCCGACCTCTTCCTCATTCGGAGTCACGGAATCGATATCCACCAACGCTCGCGTCAGTTCAAATACATTCATATAGATATTGTGGATGGAGCGGCCGCGAGATGCGGCAAGAATCCTCGATAGCGCTCCACCCGTTTCCCGATTAAAACAGATGACAGTGGGCAGGTCTTAACCTTTGCCCCCCAACCGCATCGCCGCGAACCCGGCTGAAGCGATTTCGGCGAGGTTGCCCCGTTCCCCAAGCGCTCCGGAATCCGCCGGAATACCGCGCCAGGGTACTGATGACCCCCGCTCCTCTACCAAGACTTTTTTAGAATACCATGCCCCCGCCAGGCAAACAAATGACGGGCGGGCAGCATCAAAATCAGCGCCGTGATCGCGCTCAACCAGTGCGCGATCCTCATCTCCATGCCGCCGTCGTAGAACAATTCGATCGTCGACCGGCCCACGGGCGGATATATCGTCATCAAGCCCAGCGCATCGCGCGCAATCGGAATCGCTTTTCCCGCGGCGCGAGCATGCCACCCCGCATGCCACGCGACTTGCCACGAAATCACTTGTCCCTCCCGCAGATCCGCCGCAATCCGGCCCGAGTGCGCCGAAGTCCAATCGAACCAAGCCTCCGGCATCGCCCTATCCTCCAGGGCCGCCACATACGGCCGCAATGGATCCACGTCCGCCGCGTTGATCGGTGTCCGCGACACTAAACTACCGCGCGGCACCACCCGCGCCAGCGACAGATGAGGCTTCCCCACGCGATACAACACGTCGCCGCCATCTCTCCACAAGACGCCCAGCACGCCCTCGTATTTTTTCGGATCTTTGACCGGCTTATAAACCTCCGTGCTGCCCTCGCCCGTCACGCCGACCGCCTGTACGCCCATGGCCTTCAGCCACAGCACCGAATATTCCGCCCATTCCGGCCCCGCCATCGCGGTCAGTCCGTAGGTCGTCACCGGCAATTCGCGATCGGTAATGCCCTGGTCGAACCCTCCGTCCAACTCCGGCACATCGCTGAACGCCGTCAGCCAGAATGACGTCGACCCGGGCACCATCACCCTCTCTCCCGACCAGCTCTTGTTCAACCACTGCGCCGTTTTCCACTCGCTGGTCCGGGTGATGTCGATCGAGGTGATCACCGCCCGCGCATACCGCCGCACCGTCTTCACCGGAGCAACCAGCAAAATCGCCAGCCCCAGTAACACCGCCGCGCCCGTCGTTGTGGGGCGGGGCCATGCCCCGCCGCCGGCTACCAGCCGGCGATCCAAGCCTTTGAACACCTGATACCCGACCATCGCCGCCAGCATCGCCAGCGCCATCTCCATTTCCAGGTGATACCGCATCGGCTGCGGCACGATCGCCTTCCCGTACCACGCGCTGCTCAGCGTGATCAGGCAGGTCAGAGCTGCGAAGAATACCGTAAATTGCATCGCCACGGAAAACCTGCGCGACGCCAGTTTCAATACGATCAGCCCCGCCGCCATCACCGCCAGCCATAGCGGCAGCGTTTCGTAAACCCCGTGAAAATCGCCCACGAACACCCGCGCATTCAACTGCGTCACCGCGATGGTCGACGGAGGAATCCAGGGCATCGCCAGCGCATACGCCGCCGCTCCCATTGCCATAAATAACAGAAAATCCTTCTGCGTTCCCATCCTCGCCAGCACGTAAGCGACGATCCCGAGCGCCAACGCGAACGCCCCCAGCCAATTCGTCAACGCGACCGCCGCCAGCGCCACCACCGCGCCTGAAAAGTAAATTCCCTTGCGCTTCGCCGCCGCCAGATCCACCATCAGAATTGCCAGCGGCAGCAGCGTCAGCGCCGCCACATGCGGACCTTCGCCATACACCACCAGCGCCTGCAACCGCCGCGGCCGAAACGCACCGCCCAGGTCATTCGCGATTTCGGAAATCAGCCACGCCGAAGGAGACAGTACCGAATAAAGCAGTCCCGCCGCGAATCCCGCCCATCGCGACCCGCTCAACCGCCGCACCAGCGCGAACAACGTCACCGGTCCCAGGCAATAGAAAATCGCGGTGGTCCAGTGATACGCGTGCGCCGGCGTAAATCCTCGCACGGACGCCACCAGCGCCACGCACCAGTGCAGCAGCGGAGGATACGTATTCTGATACGGAATGCCTCCGTACCACAGCGGAAACCAGCTTAAATCCCGCCAATGCGCCATCGCATAGCGCGCGATGCCGATATACGCCCCCTCAATCGACCCCATGTGCCGCAAATACTCCACCTGAAATAACTCGCGGCAGACATATAAATTGATCGCAAACAGAACGACCGCCATCGTTATCGATTTCAGACGAGCTGTAGTGTTTATAAACATAGTGGTGAAAACCACATTGCGATCCCCGGCCTTTTCCAGCATACTTCGGCCATGATCAAGTCCATCAAATTTACCTCGATTTCGGTCCGCGACCAGGACGCCGCCCTCGAGTTCTACACCAAGAAACTCGGTTTCATCGTCCTCACCGACCAGCCTTTCAGCGACAAGCAGCGCTGGATCGAAATCGGCATCCCCGGCGCGCAAACCGGTCTCGTGCTCTTCACGCCCGAAGGCCACGAATCCCGCATCGGCGCCTTCACCGGCATCTCCTTTCTGTGTGACGACGTCCCGCAAACCTATGAACAACTGACTGCCCGCGGCGTGGAATTTGTGGCCCCGCCGAAAGTCGAATCCTGGGGCACCTCAGCCATTTTCAAGGATGCCGATGGCAACCAGTTTGTCCTCAGCTCCAGGTAAATCGTGGGGCTTTGTGAAAAACCGCTATTCTGACCGCTCCTGCTGGTCGCGGCTCCATTTATCTTGATGAGGATGCTCGAAACAGAGCCGCGACTTGCAGGAGCGGTCCGAGCCGACTTTCATATAGGGTCGTGGAGATGGTAATCACACCAAGCATGGCCAGTTCTATCGAACCCCGAAGTGATGGAGGGGACTGCTCCGCTAATCACCAGGCGGCTGTTCTCGTGCCTCCGAAACGCAAGCGCCGGCAACGTATACTGTCCTTCGTGGCAGAACTTGACGAATACGTCCTCGACGTCCTGATGCGCGATCTCGTCGGCCACGACAAATCCCCCTCGGCCTTCCTCATCTACCTCCACATCTGGAGCCAGACCGAAGGCCGAGGCCAGGAATCGGCCGCCCTCAGCCACCACCGCATGGCCGAATACACCGGTCTCTCTAAGAGTGCCGTCCAAAGCGCGATCAGAATCTTGACTCGCAGAAAGTTAATTCGCGCCACCAGGAGTTCTCGGACCAGTACGCCGGAGTACCAAGTACTAAAGCCGTGGCGCAGGAAATAACGGGTCTTGACACGTCCATATTCTGGTGATAAACTAATTGGATGCGACCGTTTATAGTAAGCATCCTCCCCCTTGCGGCATTCTTTGTCCTACTTCCCAGCGCCGCGCTCGCCAGCACGACCTTTACTTACACCGATACTCCTATTTCGATCTCGTTCGTCTTTAACGGGCCTACTTTGACTAGTTTGGCGCCCGGTACCGACATCACGGGGGAGATTACAGGCTTCTCCATGACTTATCCAGCGCCGTCTGAGGACAACGCCGCCTTCGCTCTCGGAGTGAACAACATCGTCGACGGTTCCGAAGACGTCCAGATCGGAACGGATGGATCTGGGAGCATCACCTCCTGGACCGTCACAGCGACACTGTTCGCGTCCTACCCCGCCTTTTCCGGCGAGAATCCGACTGATTTCTATTGCAACTTCAGCGTGAGCGCCACCAGTTCCGGAAACTCGGGAACGCTATCGCAAGATAACGATGCCGGGTTCTGCCCGGGAGGTACCCCCGGTGTCGAGGGCATCGGCACATGGTCGGCTCAATCTCAAGGGAGTGTACCCGAACCTCAGACCACGGTCTTGCTGGCGAGCGGGCTCGCCGGCCTGATTTTCCTGGCTTCCCTTCGCAAGCGCAAGCTCCTCTAGAGATCGCAGTTTCAAACGAATTCCCCAACAGGCGCCGGCAAGTTCCGGTGCCTGTTTGTTTTTTGCCCCTCCTCTTAACACTGTTAAGTGAAATTGGTATAAAATCCTCTTGAGATGCGAACCATTCAGAAAGTTGCCGTCCTCGGAGCCGGCACCATGGGTGCCCGGATTGCGGCCCACTTTGCCAATGCAGGCATTCCTTCGGTCCTGCTCGACATCGTCCTGCCCAATCAGCCCAACCGCAACGCCGCCGCGCTGAAGGGAATGGAGAGCGTCATCAAGCTCCGCCCCGGCGGATTCTTTGTCAACGAAAACGCCCAACTCATCACGCCCGGCAACTTCGAAGACGACCTCGGAAAAATCTCCGATTGCGACTGGATCATCGAAGCCGTCGCCGAGAACCTGGAAATCAAGCGCGGCCTCTGGGGCAAGGTGGAAAAGCTCCGCAAACCCGGCGCCATCGTCTCCACCAATACCAGCGGCATCCCTCTGCACAAAATCGCCGACGGATTTTCCGAAAATTTCCGCCACCATTTCCTGGGCACGCACTTCTTCAACCCTCCGCGTTACATGCACCTGGTCGAATTGATCCCGCTGCCCGACACTTCGCACGAAGTCATGGAGTTTGTCTCCGCCTTCTGCGATCGCCGCCTCGGCAAGGGAGTCGTCCCCTGCAAGGACACGCCGAATTTCATCGCCAACCGTATCGGCAGCTTCTTCGGCGCGACGGTGCAAAAAATTGTCGTCGAAGACGGCTACACGGTGGAAGAGACCGACCTCATCACCGGCCCGCTCATCGGCCTTCCCAACAGCGGCAGCTTCCGCCTGCTCGACATCGTCGGCTTGGACGTCTGGGCCAATGTCGGAACGAATCTCTATCACGCCGTCCCTGACGACCCCTGGCGCGCCCGTTTCTTAATGCCGGAGTTCCACACCAAAATGACTGAGCGCGGCTGGCTCGGCGAAAAATCCGGCCAGGGCTTCTACAAGCGCGTCGGAAAAGAGAAAGAGATCCACGCCATCGATCTCCACACCTTCGAATACCACCCCGCGATCAAAGTGAAGTTCCCCTCGGCCGAAGCGGCCAAGAACATCGAAGACCTCGGCCCGCGTCTACGAACGCTGGTCGCCGGAAGCGACCGCGTCGGCACCTTCCTGTGGAAGCTCTACAGCGACCTTTTCTTATACTCCGCCGAACGAGTCCCTGAAATCGCCGACAAAATTTTCCAGATCGACCGCGCTATGCGCTGGGGCTACGCCAACAAGCTCGGGCCTTTCGAATTGTGGGACGCCCTCGGCTTCGAGGACGTTTGCAAACGCCTGGAGCAGGACAAGCGCAACATCCCCGAAAACGTCCAGACCATGCGCAAAAACGGCGCAGACTCGCTCTACAAGACCGCGTTCAAAACCGGTCACGTGCACAAACAGTATTTCGATTTCGTCGATTCCGAGTACAAACCCTTCACCGATCGCGCCTCTTTAATGGAATGGAAGCGCGCCGGCAACGTCGTCAAATCGAACTCGGGAGCATCGTTAATCGACCTCGGCGACGGCGTCCTGTGCTGCGAGTTCCACAGCAAAATGAACTCGCTGGGCGAAGACCAGATCGGGATGATCTACAGCGGCCTCGACGAACTAAAGACCAACTTCGACGCCATGGTCATCGCCAACCAGGGCGAGAATTTCTCGGTCGGCGCCAACCTGATGCTGGTCCTGCTCGCCGCGCAGGAACAGGAATGGGACGAACTGAACGCGGCGATCCATCGTTTCCAGCAAGCGACGATGGCCCTGAAATACGCTCCCAAGCCGGTAGTCGCCGCGCCCTTTTCGAGGGCCCTCGGCGGCGGATGCGAAATCCCGATTCATTGCAACAGGATCCAGGCGTCGGCCGAGACCTACATGGGCTTGGTCGAAGTGGGCGTCGGCCTTATTCCCGGCGCGGGCGGCACCAAGGAAATGATCCTGCGCCTCCAGGACGCCCGCAAAGCCTTTGAATTGATCGGTATGGCCAAAGTTTCCTCCAGCGCCGAAGAAGCCCGCCAGCTCGGCTTCCTCACGAAATCCGACCGCATCTCCATGAATCCAAACCGTCTCATTGAAGACGCGAAAGACCTGGCCTTGTCCCTCGTGAAAGACCACCAGCCCGGCCAGCCCCGCACCGACGTCAAAGTCGGCGGCGAAAGCGCCTTCGCTATGTTGAAGTTAGGAGCCTGGACTATGCGCCAGGGCGGCTATATTTCCGATTACGACGTGGTCGTCGCCGAAAAGCTGGCCAACGTCCTCAGCGGTGGCCGCCTGACCGGCGAGCAGACCGTCAGCGAGCAGTATCTGCTTGACTTGGAACGCGAGGCCTTCCTAAGCCTGTGCGGCCAGCCCAAAACCCAGGAACGCATGCAGTTTATGCTGAAAACCGGAAAGCCGTTGAGGAACTAGAATGTCCCCGCCCTGAAGGGCCGGGGCTATAACCCCGGCGTCAGCCAGGGGATACGAGGAGTTGTGATGCACGAAGCCGTTATCATCGATTGTGTTCGCACAGCCGTCGGCAAATCCGGCCGCGGGACGCTCAAAAACGCGCGTCCGGACGACATGGCCGCCGCCGTGTTCGCCGACTTATTAAAGCGCCATCCCCAAGTAAATAAAGCCGAAATCGACGACGTCATCCTCGGCTGCGCCACGCCCGAAGCCGAAACTGGTATGAATGTGGCGCGGGTCGTATTACTGCGCGCCGGATTCCCCGACACCGTCCCCGGCGTCACCATCAATCGTTTCTGCTCCTCTGGTTTGCAAGCCATCGCCATGGCGGCCGAAAAGATCCGCTCCGGCGGAGCCGAAATCATCATCGCCGGAGGCACAGAATCCATGAGCCTGCTGCCCATGTCCGGCCACAAATTCGCGCCCAACCCCTGGATGGTCGATCACATCCCACAAATCTATATGGGCATGGGCCTCACCGCCGAAGAGGTGTATCGAAAATACAACGTTAGTCGTGAGGACCAGGACCAATTCTCGTACCGCAGCCATCAAAATGCTTTAAGGGCGCAAGTCGAAGGGCGTTTTGACGACGAGATTGTCCCACTCGAAGTTGATACCACCACCCCCAGCGGCACCAAGAAAGGCGTCTTCAGTAAGGATGAGGGTCCTCGCGCCGATACTTCGCTCGAAGCGTTGGCAAAACTCCGCCCCGTCTTTCACGCGGCAGGCACGGTAACGGCCGGAAATTCCTCCCAAACCAGCGACGGAGCCGCCGCCGCCATCGTCATGAGCGAGAAGAAAGCCCGCGAGCTCGGCCTGAAAGCGATGGCCCGTTTCGTCAGCTTCGCCGTCGGCGGAGTGCCTCCGGAGATCATGGGCATCGGCCCGATTGTGGCCATTCCGAAGGCTCTGAAGCTGGCCGGCCTCAAGCTCGAAGACATCGGCCTGGTGGAACTGAACGAAGCCTTCGCGGTCCAAGCGCTGGCCGTCGCGCGCGAGGTCGGCTTGAACCTCGAAACGCTGAACGTCAACGGAGGCGCTATCGCCCTGGGCCATCCGCTCGGCTGCACCGGCGCAAAATTGACCGCGACTATTTTGCGCGAAATGAAGCGGCGCGGCGTAAAATACGGCATGGTGACCATGTGCATCGGCGGCGGGCAGGGCGCCGCGGGAATTTTTGAAAATCTGAACTAAGAGGTAGATTATGGCGACCACGACAGTTGCGATTCCAAAGACCAAGGGCGGCGCGTTTCTCATCGAAAACTCGAGCCCCGAAGAAATTTTCACTCCCGAAGACTTTACCGACGAACATCGCGCCATCGCCAAAACGACGGACGAGTTCTGGCAAAAGGAAGTGACGCCGAACATCGACGCGATTCGTCATCAGGACCACGCGCTGTGCGCGAGAATCCTCAAAAAGTCCGGCGAGCTGGGGCTGACAGCCGTCGTCCTGCCGGAAAAATTCGGCGGCATGGAAATGGACATGACGTCGATGATGGTGGTCGCCGAGGGCCTGGCCCGCGAAGGTTCGTATTCGGCCTGGCACGGCGCGCACACCGGCATCGGCACGCTGCCTCTGCTCTTGTTCGGAACGGAAGCGCAGAAAGCGAAGTACCTGCCCAAGCTCGCCACCGCGGAAATGATCGCCGCGTACTGCCTCAGCGAGCCGCAGGCCGGTTCCGACGCCCTGGCCGCCCGCACCCGCGCCGATCTGTCTGAAGACGGCAAGCACTACATCCTCAACGGCCAGAAAATGTGGATCACCAACGGAGGCTTCGCCGACCTCTACACTGTTTTCGCCAAAGTCGGCGGCGAAAAATTCACGGCATTCTTAGTCGAGCGCGCGTGGCCCGGCGTCAAACCCGGCGCCGAAGAAAAGAAGATGGGCATCAAGGGCAGCTCCACCACAGCAGTCTTCCTCGACAACGTAAAGGTGCCCGTCGAAAACGTGCTCGGCGAAATCGGACGCGGCCACATCATCGCGTTCAACATCCTGAACATCGGCCGTCTGAAGCTGGGCCCCTTCGCCAACGGCGGCTGCCGCGCGGACCTTGCCGACGCCATCCAATACGCCAAGGAACGCAAGGCGTTCGGCAAGTCGATCAGCGAATTCGGCATGATCCAGCATAAGATCGCCGAAATGGCCCTGCGCATGTTCGCCAGCGAAAGCATGACCTATCGCGTGGTCGGAGCGATCGAAGCGCAACTCCCTGGCTTCTCCTGGGATGCGCCCGACGCCGGCAATCAACAGCTGAAAGCCGTGGAAGAGTTCGCCACCGAATGCTCCTTTATCAAAGTATTCGCGTCGGAAACGCTCGATTACGTGGTCGATGAATGCGTGCAGATTCACGGCGGGTATGGATTCTCCCAGGAATACTCGTGCGAGCACGCCTATCGCGATTCGCGCATCAACCGCATCTTCGAAGGCACCAACGAAATCAACCGCCTGCTGGCCACCGGCATGATGCTGAAGCGCGCGCAAAAGGGCACGCCTCCGTTGATGGAAGCGGGCAAGAAGCTGCACGAAGAAATTATGGCCGGCCCGAAGCTCGGCGGCGAAATCGACATGGTCGCCAACGCCAAAAAAATCGGCCTGTTTACCATGGGCATGGCCGTGCTGAAGTTTACGACCGCGCTCGAAGAGCAGCAGGAAGTGGTGGCCAATATCACCGACATCCTCATGAACGCCTACGCCATGGAATCGGCGACGCTGCGTGCCGAGAAAATCGCCCGCAGCGGCAAAAACGCCGAAAACGCCAAGGAAATGGCCGCGGTATTCGCGCGCGAAGCCATGGACATCATCGAATCGGCATCGAAAACCGTGCTCGCCGCATGCGCCGAAGGCGATACCCTGCGCGCCAATCTGGCCATCCTGAAGCGATTCGCGAAATACGAGTCAGTGAACACGATCGCCCTCCGCAAGAAAATCGCTGCGCGAATGATCGAGGCCGGCAAGTATACGGTTTAGAGCTATGCGTCAGAGTCTGTGTGTGGGGCGGGCCATCGGCCCGCAACCACCTACCAGGCGGCTATTGTTGCCTAACGAATAAGCCTGCTGGTAGCAGGCTGCGGGCCGATGGGCCGCCCCACATACGGCTAGGGCAACAAAATGCGCTTGCCTTCCTTATGCCGCAAAAAGGCTTCCGCCTGGGCGAAACCGCTTTCGCTTCCCCGAAATTTAGTGATCTCTACCTGTTTCGGATACCACTTGTCCGGCTGTTGCGAGACGTGCGCGTAGCAAGCGGCGCGCCGGCGCGATTCCACCATGGAAATGTCGACGTAGTCGGACGGCGCAAACATCGACGTATCCTCAGCGACCTCGTAATAGTAAAGCGTGAACTTCTTCTTCCCTCCAAAGAACGCATCGAGGCTCAACGCCGAGACCGCCTTATGATCGCGATGACTGTCGACGGGCCACTGAGTAAAGACCACGTCGGGATCTTCAGCCTGAAGCAGCTTCGAAAAAGCCTCGTAGTGCGCGTTGTCGACAACAGCTCGCCCGTCGATCTGGTCAGCGAACACCGGGCGAGCCTTCAGGATCTGGCACGCCTTCTGAGCCTCAGCCATGCGAATCGCCGCGCACCGGTCGAGCGCCGCGCCGCCGCAGTAACCTTCGCCGCGGTTCAGGTACAGCACAACCACTTCGTGACCAAGATCGGCATAGCGCGCGATGGTCCCCGCGCAACCGCACTCAGGATCGCCCGGGTGGCCTCCTGTGAAGACGATTTTCAGCCGTGATTCCGCGCGCAACATCAAAGCGGCGGAGCCCAGGAAAGTGCGGCGCGTGAGAGGCACTGAAGGGATTGTAATACGCGAAGCCGGCCTTGGAACCGCCATGCGTGAGCATGCGGATAAACGCGCGTGTCAATCGCCACTTATCGCGATACGGGCGCGTCACGCGGGCGAAGGTAAAACTCAATGGCTTCCGTCCGGCTAAGGCGCTGCGGTTCCGCTTCGCGGTCGGGATGCGTCGCGCGGAATCGATCGAGCATCAGGATTTCGAACCTCTCGACCAGATCCGGGTGCCGCGCCGCGACGTCGGTGAACTCGCCGGGATCGTTCCGCAGGTCGTACAGCCGCCGATAGCGGCCGGGCGTCGGATCGTCGATTTCATAGCCGTCTTTCCGCGCGCGCCGCCCGGAGCACAGAATGTACTTCCACTCGGCGGTCTTGAGGTATGCCTCTTCGTTTTCCAGATACTCGCCGAAAATATGATCGCGCGGATGTTGCGGCGAGCGACCCTCTAAATAAGGACGAAGGGATTGCCCGTGCGTGACCGGCAGCGGGTCGAGATTCATGATGTCGATAATCGTGGCAGGAATATCAATATGTTCGGTCAGGTCCCGCACGACGCCGGAGCGCGCGCCCCGAGGATCGCGGACGATCAGCGGCACGCGCAGCGCGGGTTCATAGCCGCAGTGCTTTTCGAAGCGTCCGTGCTGACCCAGATCGTAGCCGTGATCGGCCATATAGACGACAACGGTATTCTCGTCGAGGCGCAAGCGGCGCACGGCATCGAGCACGCGGCCGACATTGCGGTCGAGAAACGCGACGGAGGTGTAATACGCGGCTGCGATTCCGCGTTTGTCGCTGTCGCTAAGGTCGCGGAAAAGTTTCGGGATCTGCCACGCGTCCTCGGGGCCCACTCCGGGCACCGGAAAGCGCGCGGCATCAAACAGCTCCCGGTCTTCGGCCGGAAAATCGAAAGGCGAATGCGGCTCCTGAAAACTGGTCCAGAGCGCGAACGGTTTTTCGCGATTCTCCTCCAGGTACTGAATCGCTTGCCGCGCGATGTACGTCCCGCGCGCCTCCTCATCGAATCGCGCCTGAGGCAGTTTGTCGGCGTTCAGCCAGATCCGGACCGGGTCGCGGAACGGACGCCACTGCGCGGGCTTCGTCCGGATATTTTCCGGGAGCGGTCCAGGCATCACATCCCTCATCCACGCCTTCGTAATCTCATCCTCCGTCATCATCACGTCGAAGCCGTGGAGGCCGGGCTCGGCCGTGCGATTGAAATGCATCTTGCCGAACACGGCAGTCCGGTATCCGGCCTTCTGGAATTGCTTCGCCAGGGTCGGTTTATCGGCCGCCAGCGGAGTGGAGAGCACGGTCACGCCCGCCGCGTGCGGCATCTGGCCGGTGAGGAAGGACTGCCGCGATGGCGTGCACACCGGCGAATTGCAGTGATGCGCCGCGAAGCGCACGCCCTCCGCGGCGAAGCGGTCCAGATTCGGAGTCCGCGCCAGCGCGTTGCCATCGCAACCGAGCACATAGCCGGCATGATCGTCTGCAATGATGAACAGAAAATTCGGTTTGCGCCGGGATTGCGCGCGGGCGAGCGAGGCCGCCGCTCCACCAATGAAAGCGCGTCTGCCGAGCGGTGCCAAGGCTTCATTATGACTCGCCGTTGCGCGATGCGCGGCCAGGCCGCCGTGGCAACCCTGGTAGCATGGCTACAATGCCGTCCGCACCGTCGATTTTAACCACCACCGTAGGCTCTTATCCAACTCCCGACTGGCTGGCCGCGCTGCCCAGCGAGCAGGCTCGCCTCGACGCCACGCGCGTGGTCTTCAATATCCAGCGCCAGGCCGGGATCGACCTGCCCACCGACGGCGAACTGTATCGTTTTGACGTAAACCATCCGGACACCAATGGCATGATCGAATATTTCATCCGTCCGATGAAAGGCGTGCGCGCCCACGTGGGCCGCAGCGATCATGAAGCCTTCGCGCGGATGAGCGCGATGCGGTTCCGCACCAAAGCCGCGGGCGTGGTCGAATCCGCGTTGGGCGAAGGCTCGCTCAATCTGATGGCAGATTGCGAACTGGCCGCAAGCGTCGCGGGAGGCCATTTCAAATTCACGGTCACCAGTCCGTACATGCTGGCGCGCACGCTGCTCGACCGGCATTACGGCGGCTTCGAAGACTTGTCGATGGCGGTCGCAGATGTTCTGGCCCAACAGGTGGCCGGACTTCCGTGCAGTTGCCTGCAAGTCGACGAAGCCAATATCCCTGGCAATCCGTCCGACGGTCCTATTGCCGCGGCGGCGATTAATCGCGTGCTCGATGCTTTCACTGGAACGCGCGCCGTGCATCTCTGCTTCGGAAATTACGGCGGCCAGACGATTCAGAAAGGCGAGTGGCGCGCGCTCACCGATTTTCTGAATCGCCTCCACGTCGATCACCTGGTGCTGGAGATGGCGCATCGTTCCTCCGCCGACCTCGAAGCGCTGAAAGACGTCGACCCTCGCATTCACCTCGGCATCGGCGTGGTCGACGTGAAGATCAACCAGGTCGAAACGCCGGAGCAGATCGCCGCCACTCTGGAACGCGTTGAAACCGTGCTCGGACGCGGGCGCGTTTCTTGGATTCATCCCGACTGCGGCTTCTGGATGCTGAAACGCTCCGTCGCCGACCGCAAAATCGCGACGCTCGCCAAGGGCCGCGACCTTTATCTGGGACGCGCATGATTTCCTTTCGCGACCGCGCCACCGGCGCGCAGGTGTGGCAGGTGACCGAGGGCCCGGCCATCAACCACCCCTCGTATTTTTTGCAGAGTTCGTTTTTCCCCGGCGGCCGCGAGATCTTCTTCACGTCGTATCGCACCGGCTCCGCGCAGTTGTTCGAAGCGTCGCTCGACTCAGCCGGCAGCCGGCAAATCACGACTGGCGCGGCGATCCATCCGTTTTCCGCCGCGCTGCATCCCGATGGCGAGACGCTGGTGTTCACCCGCGGCGGCGGCCTGTGGGCAATCGATCGCCATACGTTGGTCGAGCGATGCATCACCCACCATCCCGGCGCGCAGTTGGGAGAATGCTCCATCAGTCGCGACGGCGAATGGCTGACGGCCGCGTACAAGCAGGGCTCGCCGTGCGGCCTCGTCGCCGGTCGATTCGATGGATCCGGCTGGCACACGATTCCGTTTCCGCGCACCGTGATTCATCCGCAGTTTCATCCCCTGGAGCCGGAATGGATCGAGTTCTCGGGCGACCCCGCGCCGCGCATGCACCGCGTCCGCCGCGACGGCACCGGTCTCGAATGCCTGTACCAGCATGGCAACGAGGAGTTCCTGGTCCACGAGACCTTCCTGGGTAACAGCGGCGACCTGGTATTTACGATTTGGCCCCGCGCCCTGTGCCGCATGGACTGGACCACGCGTGAAATCAGGACCATCGCGAATTACAACGCCTGGCACATAGCGCCCGACCGCCGTGGGGAACGCGTTCTGTGTGACACCAATCATCCCGACGAGGGTCTGCAGATCATCGACGTCGCGACCGGCGCACGCCACCCGCTCTGCCTCAGCCAATCGAGCAACCAGGGCTCGCAATGGCGCCAGTCTCGCTACGCGCTTGCCGAAGACTTCGCGCGAGCCAGAAACGAGTTGAGCCAAAAAGCATTAAGTTGGATGGAAGCCGCCGCCGACACCGTCTACGGTCCGCAATGGACACACCCGCATCCGTCATGGTCGACGGATGAAACCAAGGTCGCGTTCGCCAGCGATCGCAGCGGAACGGCGCAAGTGCACGTCGTCGAAGTTCCTACTTTCGGGTAGCCTTTATCTCTCCCGGCCCCTGCCGCAGAATCATCTGCGTCACCGCGCCCTTGTCGTCCTTCACGAATTCGATTTCGGCGTCCATCAGCTTGGGAAAGAATTTGGTCTCCGATTCCGCGAAGAGTGGAATCTTGCCCTGCCCCGTCGCCTGCGAAACCAACTGGCCTCCTTCGAGCGTGATCGCCATGTCGAATCCCGGCCGCATTTCGTAGGTGCCGACGTATTGTTCCAGAATCTTCGGCGCGACCGCGACCTCTTTGCGCTCCACCACCTGGTCGCTGGTACGCGGCGCTTTCATGTCGCGCCCTCCCTGATGAAGCACCGCGTACGGACCCTTTTCGTCCTTGCCGAACTCCACCTGCGCGTCCACCGCCTTCAGAAAGAACATCGTTTCGGAGCTGGGAAACAACGGGAGCTTGCCCTGTCCGGAAAGCTGCGTGAACAATTGGCCTCCGTCGAGAGTGACCTTCATCTCCACCCTCGGCGCCAGCTGGTAGGTGCCTACATATTGCTCCAGCGCCTTCGGCGCCAGCGTGATCTCGTTCCTCTCCGAAGGCAGTTCCACCTTCTCGCCGTGCACCACCGCCGCCAGCTTCGTCGCGATCTCCTGCGGCGCGCTTCCGTTCAAATTGGCCAGCACCACGACCGTCAACTTGTCGTCCGGATAATAGGCGAGGAACGTGTTGAACCCTTCAATCCCTCCGCCGTGGTCGATCACCTTGTGACCTTTCACTGTTCGAACGCCCACGCCCAGCGCGTAATCGTCCTTGAACGGAGTGGTCATCTTGGCCACCGACGCGGCGCTCAATACCTTGCCGCCGAACAGCCCCGTTTCCCAGCGCAGCAGGTCCTCAGTAGTCGAATACAGCGAGCCCGCCGAGAAGGGAACGGTCATGTTGATAAAGCCCGCGTTCTCCGGCCCGTTCTTGCCCGGCGCGTACCCCGACGCCCGCCGCGCGATGATTGACGAATTCGAATCGTACCCGGAATCCTTCATGGCCAGCGGCCCAAAAATATTCTCCTGAAGAAACTTCTCGTACGTCTCGCCGCTCGCCTTCTCAATCAGGTAGCCGAGCAGCACGTAGCCCGAATTGCTGTAGCTCCATTTCTCGCCCGGCTGAAAATCGAGAGGTTTGTCGCGAAACCGCGCGACTAGTTTTTCGGGCGTGGTTGGAAACGGTTCCTGCGACGCATAGTCCGAAAAGCCGGTGAAGTTCGGAATCCCGGAGGTGTGTGTCAATAAATGAAAGACGGTGATCTTGTCCCATGCCGACGGCGCATCGGGCATGAACTTCTTCACCGGGTCGTCCGTCTTCAGTCTGCCTCGTTCTTCCAGCAGCAGAATCGACGCCGCGGTGAACTGCTTGGTCACCGATCCGAGCCGGAACTTGGTCGACGGCGCGTTCGGGATGTTCCACTCCAGGTTCGCCGACCCGTAGCCTTTGCTCAGCAGCACCTGGTCCCCGCGCGCCACCAACACCGTGCCCATGAACTTTTTCTCGCTGACCGAGGCCTGCGCCACCTGGTCCATCCGCGCGGCATCCTGTGCAAAAACCGCGCCCGCAACCAGCACCACAACCGCAATCCGTCGAATCATAAAAGCTCCTTTAAAAGACGCTTGGGCGCAACCATCCGGTAGCTGCCCGTCACCAGTTCGCGAACCTCTTTCCAATCGATTTTGCCACGGTCCAGCCGTAGCGCGACCCACCCGCGCGGCCCGATATACGCCGGCATGTAGAAACGCTCCGGTTGCGCCGCAACGAGAAGCGCGTTGTCGCCGGGCAGAGCCTTGCACGCGATGGAAATGATCCCGTCGCCATGATGATCGTTCAAAAAGTAAGCAAACACCCGCTTCTGGACCGTGAAAGTCGCGTGACTCCCGCTGTCGCACCGCGCGGCCTCCGGCAGCGCCAGACAGATCCTCCGAAGCCGGCCGATCATCGCCGCAGTCATGTGGACATTATGCCCCAAGTAACGTGGGGCAGCGCCATGCGCCGCCATCATCACCGCGTCAGCTTCAGCCGGAATGCGGCCATCTGCTCGCCGTTACGGACCAGCAGGACGTCGCCCACCAGAACAGGATGATTCCAGGTCTTGCCCTCGATCGCCTTGAACCGCGCGAGCTCCCTGAACTGATCGGGCACGGCCGCGACCAGCGCCAGCTCGCCTTCCTCCGACAGAACCAGCAGCAAGTCCTGATCCGATAGCAGGAGCATCTGGCCGCTGCCGTAGCGCCCTCCTTTCCACACGCGCTTGCCGTCTTTTAGGTCGATGCACGAGAGAAGGCCGTCGAAGCCGTAGGCGTAGCCGTTGTGCACCACAAAGTCGCTGAAGTACGGCTTCAGGCCGTTCGAACTCCAGCGTTCTTCAACCGTCCCGTGCGAAATGGCGATGCGGTGCAGATTGTGCGATTCCCCTTCGTTGACCAGAAGATCGCCATCCACGGTCATCGCCGGCTGCGTGATCCGGGCGCCAGCCGGCATGGCGAACTCCCAAAGCTTGGTCCCGTCGATCGCCACGCTGGTCGCGCCCGGTCCGCTCAGCAGAACGATCTGCCGCACTCCATCGATCGTGACCAGCTGCGGTGAGCTATACCCATAGTGTCCGTCGGGCCCGAACCAGCGCGGTTCGCCGGTAGCTTTATCGTAGGCAGCCAGCTTGCCCGCGGCAGCGACAACCACGATGTCGTCGACCCCCAGCGGCGAACTCGCGAAAGCCCACTCCGGGACCTTCACGCTGGCATCTGTCCCGGCGTTGCGCGACCACGCGACGGCTCCGCTCGCGGCGTCCAGCGCGTTCAGGATTCCCGTCGCGCCGAACGAGTACACGCGGCCCTTATCGAGCGTCGGCGTCGCCCGCGGACCAGCGCCGGCGTTCGATTCCCAAAACCGTGCCGCGTCGCGATGCGTCCACACCGGCTCGCCGGTCGATACTTTGTAGCAGCCGACCACCTCGTCGCTGCCGCGCTGCTCCTGCGTGTACAGCAGATCGCCATGAACGGCGAATGACGACCAGCCCGGACCAATCGGCCTCCGCCACATCTCGACCGGAGGCGATTTGGCCCAGTCGGTTTCGATTTTAACGCCGGTCACGACGTCGTCGCGATGCGCCCCGCGAAATCCGGGCCAGTCCGCAGTCGCCTTGACGATCTTCGGCACAGCGACGGGACCCGGCGCGGGAGCTTTTTCGACCACCGGAACAGGCGCCGATACAACCGTTGGCAGGGTGCTGGCATGAACCAGCCGGTCCTCGGCCGTCGGCGCCCAGCGCCACGCCAGATCCGAAACCGCATCGCCGTTAATACCGTTCGTCCGGAACATACCCCATCCGCCGCACGCCAGCAGGATGGCCGCCCCTATCGTCGCGCGCCGGGGTCCGTCCGAGAGCCGCCGAGTGGCCGCCACTGCGACGACAAAAGCGAGGCACAGCCCAGGCACGGCAAGAATATAGAAGATGAACCCCATCGCCCCCGTCGCCAGTGAGCGGTCGAGAATGCGCGGGGTCAGCGCCATCGCGGCGGCCATCAGGGCGATGGCCCCCAGCCGGTCGACCCAAGCCGCGCGGCTGAAGAAAAGCCACCAGATGGCCACCAACACCGCGCCCGCCACCCCGCCCATGACGCAGTACATCAACCCATCGGGCCAGACAAGGGGGACACCGAACCGGACCAGCCACTGGAGCGCCACGGCGATAACGCCGGGCCACAACCGTAGCGGCTTTTGAGGTGTCACATCAGAACCATACTCAGTCCCACGGCGGTTTGTTCCCTTTTTCTCGGGTTCGTTTCGCAATTTTTGTTGCGCCTCAAGCCCCTTTCCTGCTGTCCGCCAGTGTCCACGGTGAGCGCCGAACCAAGCGCCGATTTTACCGGTATTCTGCTGATTACATTGAATTATTGCGGGGAGATGGGCATAGATCTGCCTTTGGTTCCAAAGCTGCTCGCGAAACCTCATGGAAAGTGGGGCGATTGCCGAGCCGGACGCCAAAACAACTTCCGCACGGACCCTTCCTGGCCTCGACTGGTTGAATTTTTCTCTGGCCGACGTTCAGACCGGAGTCGGGCCGTTCCTGGCGATTTACCTCGCCGGCTACAAATGGAATGAACAGAGCGTCGGGCTCGCGCTCACCGTCGGCGGGATCGCGGGAATTCTCATGCAGACGCCGGCGGGCGCGCTCGTAGACCGCCTGCGATCCAAACGCGCGCTGATTGCCGCGGGGGTTGTCGCGCTGGCGGTCGGAGCACTGCTGATCGCCTTCAGGCCGACCTTCTGGCCCGTGATGTTCGCCCAAGTGCTGATCGGCGGCACATCGAGCGTTTTCGGCCCGGCCATCTGTGCCATTTCGCTGGGAATCGTCGGGCACCGTTTATTCGATCTCCGCCAGGGACGCAACCAGACGTTCAACTCCGCCGGCAATGTCGCCGCTGCCTTGTCGATGGGCCTGCTCGGCTACTTTTTTTCCGATCGCAGCATCTTTTTCTTCGTTGCGGTCTGCGCGGTTCCGACCATCCTGACGTTGCTCCTCATCCGCCCCGAGGAGATCGATTACGGTCGGGCGCGGGGCCGAAGGCGGGCGACGAAAGCGGCAAGCCCGTGGAAGCGAGCGCCTTGCTCAAGGATCGTCCGCTGGTGATTTTCCTGCTCTGCGCGGTCATGTTTCACTTTGCGAACGCGGCGATGTTGCCGCTGCTGGGAGAAATGCTTGCCAAAGGGAAGGGCCGCAGTTCGATGCTGTTCATGTCGGCCTGCGTGGTGACTACGCAACTGGTCATCACGCCGCTGTCGTCGTGGGCGGGGAGGAAGGCGGGGTCGTGGGGCCGGAAACCTCTGTTGCTTATCGCGTTTGGGGTTCTGCCGGTGCGCGCGGTTCTGTACACGCTGACCCACCATACGATCGCCCTGGTCGCGATCCAGATCCTGGATGGCGTGGGCGCGGGAATCTTCGGTGTCGTCTCGGTGCTGGTCATCGCCGATCTCACGCAGGGCTCAGGCCGCTTTAATCTTACGCTGGGGGCCATCAGTACGGCGGTCGGCATTGGCGCGTCCCTCAGTCAGGTGATCGCCGGTTCCATCGTGCATCACTTTGGATACAACGCGGGCTTTCTGTTTCTTGCCGCAGTCGCGGCGGGCGCGCTCGCCATCCTTTACTTCTTCATGCCGGAAACCCGCGATCAACAATTTCTCAATTCAACCCAAGGAGCCTCAACCGCGTGAGCACCATCGTCTTGTTGTCCATGTCGAACGTCTTCATGACCTTTGCCTGGTACGGCCATTTGAAATACGGTCACAGCTGGCCCCTCTGGAAAGCCATCCTGGTCTCGTGGGGGATTGCGTTGTTCGAATACTGCTTGGCGGTGCCGGCAAACCGTCTCGGCTATGGCGAGTTCTCGGGGTTCCAGCTCAAAATCATCCAAGAGGTTGTGACCCTGATCGTTTTTATGATCTTTGCCATCACGTTTCTGAAGGAGAGACTGGCGTGGAACCATCTGGTGGCGTTCACCTTCCTCGGCGGCGCCGCGTTTTTCGCCTTTGCGTTTAAGGCACCTGGACCGCCTGCCTGAACCCGGAGGCCATGCCGTTTCGATTAGACTGGCCTTTTGCCCCACGCCATCACCTTCGAGAGAATTTCCCAGACCTTCGGCAGCTACACTGCCGTCGACGGGATCGATCTCGAAATCGCGGCGGGGAAATTTGTTTCCGTCGTCGGCCCCAGCGGGTGCGGGAAATCGACCCTGCTCAATCTGGCGGCGGGATTGATTTCGCCCACGAAAGGCACAGTATCCATCTTCGGTTCGACGCTAACCGGCCTCAACCGCCGAGCCGCATACATGTTTCAACAGGACGCTCTCCTGCCCTGGAAAACCGTGCTCGAAAATGTCGGGCTCGGACTGCGCTTTCGCGGCACCTTCACCGAAGAAAAAGCCCTGGAGTGGGTGGAGCGCGTCGGGCTCGCGGCGTTTGCCGACAAGTTTCCTTCGCAGTTGAGCGGAGGCATGCGCAAACGCGTCGCCATGGCCCAATGCTGGATCGTCGACCCGGACATCCTCTTGATGGACGAGCCCTTCAGCGCCCTCGACATCCACACCCGCATGCGCATGGAAGGCGAGCTGCTCGATTTATGGACCGGATCGCCCAAAACGGTTTTGTTTGTTACGCACGATCTGGAGGAAGCCCTGTCGCTCTCGGATGAAGTGGTGGTGCTTTCCGCCGGCCCGGCCAGCCATATCGTCGCGCGCCACCTGATCGATCTGCCGCGTCCGCGCGACTTGATGGACATTCGCACCGATCCTCGATTCGGCGAGTTCTACTCCGAAATCTGGGCGCAGCTCAAACAGGAGGTCCTGACTTCCTATGCGCGCTAAAGCGTTTCTGCTTCTCGGCCAGATTCTGATTGCGGTGGCGTTTCTATCGACATGGCAGGTGTTGGTGACAACGGGCAAGCTCGACAAATTTTTCTTCAGCCGGCCCAGCGATATTGCGGCTCGCATCGGGACCTGGCTTCAAACGGGATCCATCTGGCCGCATCTTCTCGTCACGCTGGAAGAAGCCGCGTTGGCCTTCACTCTCGGCGCGGGAGCAGGAATTTTGTGCGGCTTCGCATTGGCCCGCTCGCCGCGACTGGGCGCGCTCGCCGATCCTTTTATAAAAATCCTGAACGCACTGCCAAGAGTTGTTTTAGCCCCGATTTTCCTGCTCTGGTTCGGCTTGGGGATCTGGTCCAAAGTCGCGCTCGGTGTGACGGTGGTCTTCTTTATCGTGTTCTTCAACACGCATCAGGGTGTGCGCGACGTGGATAAATCGGTGGTCGATAACGCCCGCATGCTGGGCGCATCGGAGTGGCAGTTGACGCGGCACGTTCTCATTCCCAGCGCTCTTACTTGGGTCTTTTCGAGCCTCCACATCAGCATCGGATTCGCGGTGATCGCGGTCGTGGTCGGCGAATATCTGGGCGCGTCGCGCGGCGTCGGGTACCTGATTTCTCAGGCCGAAGGAGTTTTCGATACTACGGGAGTCTTTGCGGGAATGGCGGTCTTGAGCGCCTCCGTGTTGCTGGTGGGCTTAGGCGTGAATCGGCTGGAAAAATGGCTGTTGCGGTGGAAATCGTGAAGCGGGCCCTGTTGCTGATTTGCCTGCTCGTATCGTGCGTCTTATCGTGTCGCAGCCGGCCCGGCCCGGTGCGTCTGGTCCTGCAGCCTCCGTCGACCAACAACTACCCCAGCTATTTCGCTTCCTGGCTGGGGTTCTATAAAGAGGAACGCGTCGACGTCTCTATTTCACAGATCGCCGGTGCGTCCAAGATTCTCGAGGCCGTGGTCGGAGGCAGTGCCGACGTCGGCGGCGGCGTCTACGAACAAACGCTGCAAATGGCGGCGGAGGGAAAGTCCGTCGTCGCGTTTGTATCGCTGCTGAAATCGCCCAATTTCGCGATCATCGCCGCTCCCGGTATCCACAATTGGGCCGATTTACGCGGCAAGACAGTCGGCGTGTCGTCAGTCGGATCTCCTTCGCAGTTTTATTTGACCTATCTGCTTAATAAAGAGAGAGTTGCCGGCGTCAGCACGGCGACGGTCGGGATGGGAGCGACGGCCATGGCGGCGCTGGATCACGGACAAGTCGACGCGGCAGTGCTGTTTGGGAGCGCGATCACGGCTTACTTGGCGCGAAAGCCGGATGCCGTCATTCTGGCTGATACCCGCACCTCGGAGGGACTCCAAAACGCCTTCCAAGTAACTGATTATCCAGCATCTTGCCTGCTCGCCCAGCGCTCCTGGCTGGAAGCGAATCCGGAGTCGGCCAAGAAGGTGACCCGGGCGGTATTGCGCGCGATGGCCTGGATCCGGGAGCACTCAGCGGAGGAGATTCTGGCCCGCGTTCCATCGGCCGGCGACCCGGCAGCGGAACTGGCAGCGATCCGGCTGGCAAAGCCGATGTACTCGGTCGACGGCCGCATCAATAAGGAAAGCGCGGAGGCGGTACGAGCGGTCGTCGGCCTGAAAGTCGACGTACAGGGCACCTTTTTGAACCTCAAATAGTACTCTGGCGGTTGTTCGGGGATGCGATCCTGACAATACTGGGACATGTTTTCCGCCGCCGTCCTGTTCCTGATGTTGAACAAACCCGTCTGCAACAAGCAAACGCAAGGTCAAATGTGGCCCGAGGCCGCGAATACCAACAAACAAGCGCTGCTGGTGCTGGCTAGGGCCGGCACGCTCGAAATCTGCGTTTCTTCGTGGGTAGGGTATCGGTGGGAGCATCCGACTGTCAACATCCACCGCTGGTAGTGGGTTCCGGCCGGGTAGTGGGTCCATATAATTTCCACAGGGGTTGACATCCGAAGCGGATCGCCCCACGCTTAAGGTAATGCCAAACAGATCAGGCAAGCGCGGCCAGGGTCCGAAGGACTTCAGCCAGATCGCCTACGAAGTTTTTCAGAAGGCCATCGGGGAGATTCCGAAAGAGGAACCCGCAGACCCGAACAAGAACCCCAAGGCGGTCACGCTGGGGCGCATGGGAGGATTGAAGGGCGGTCGGGCGCGAGCGGACTCGCTCACGCCGGAGAAGCGCAAGGAAATCGCCAAGAATGCGGCTGAGAAGCGGTGGAAGCGGTAGCCTCTTAGTCATCTCCGCTGTACGCCGCTATTGCTAACTGTGCGAAGGAAATCGGAAGTTCTCGTTTTTCAACCTGCCCGGTGATGTATTTCGCGAATTTTCCTTCCCCGATGTAAACGTCTCGCAGCCAGCGCCTAAAATCACCAAGGGCAGACTCGGGATAACTCCAGCAGTCTTGCGGATTGGATCGCGACTGAGGAAAGTAATCCGGATAGTTGTGATCGAATTTTATTCGTGGGCCGTGCTTTTCCTCGAAGCCGTTTGCACTCCAATACTTGCTCCAATGTATGCCGACGCTGATGTCTGGCACGAACTTACTATCGATGTGCAAGCCGGATCGCCCAAGCGTGACGACCATGTCGGCCATCTCTTTGAAAATTCCAAAGTATCCCTTGGGAACAGAATTATATGTGAGTGAAACTCGGTCATGAAACTGTTTCCACGCGTCTGGTACTGAATTGGTGGGGTCGTATCCAACTTCCTTTATGCAAATGCCGTTGAAGCCGCTTTTGGCGCGAATATCGATTACGCGATGCTGGTAAAGCTCTACGGCGAGTCGGCCGAGTCGGAGAAGCGCTACAGCCCCGCAGAATGCGTCGGTTGCCGCAAGGAGCGCGTGATCGGCAATCCCGATAAGAAGCTGATCAGCACGTCCTATGTCGAGCGTCAGAATCTCAACATGCGGATGGGGATGCGCCGTTTCACGCGACTCACAAATGCATTTTCCAAGAAACTAGAAAACCACACGGCGGCGGTTTCCCTCTACTTCATGTACTACAATTTTGTCCGCATCCACACGACCCTAAGAGTGACGCCTGCGATGGCCGCTGGCGTGACAGAACGCCTCTGGGATATCAACGATGTAATCGGGCTGCTAGAAGAGTATCGCGCCGAACTTGCCGAGGAAAAGAAGGTCGAGAACCGTCGCCGGATCGAACAGTCCTACAGCCAGATTGGGGACGCGCTGGGCGGGGGTAGCGTGCGGTTCTAAATGTGGTAGGCGAAGATAAGGCGTCAAATATCTATGGACACGCCTCCCATTCCGTGTCAATATTTGTTATGGCCGACCGGAAACAATTTCAAAACGTACCCACCCCAGATCCCGAGTTAATTCGGCTTCTGCAGGAATCCAAAAGTCGTGCTATCACGGAGCAAGAACTTCAGGAGCAAAGAGTTAGCTTTGCGTTCGGAAACGCTCCAGCCTCGGCTTCTGACCGGATCACCAAAGAGAGCGTAAGGATAGCATCTACGCACATCAGGTTGTTGTAGGCGATTCCATCGTCATGTCGGTCCGAGAAAAAGACGATCCCGACCTTTACGCCAAAATCCAGGAACGGAACTTGTTGCGCCAGTATGATTTGCTGACGAACTGCATCGAAATCGGCCTCAAAAAAGGAATTGAGGCGTTCGACAAATACACGCTGTGGTCCCTGAACCATGCCGCAGTCTCAAACATCGCACAATTCGGGGGCAGGTATCGAGAAGAGCCCATTTACGTTGGGAATCACACCCCACCACATTTCAAAGATGTCCCTAGCTTGATGGATAGATTCTTCTCTGTAGTTCACGAGAACTGGGATATCCAAGGCCATCCCACAGCCCTCGCTGCCTATGCTCTATGGCGCCTCAACTGGATTCACCCATTCGTCGAAGGAAACGGACGAACCGCGAGAGCTGCTTGTTACTATCTGCTTTGTCTGAAGCATGGCCAGTTGCTGCCAGGCGTAAAGATCGTCCCTGAGAGAATCAGGGAAAATCGAAAGCCGTACTATGCAGCCCTTAAGTCCGCCGATGTAGCTTGGGATCAGGGTCACTTTGACGTTTCTGGCCTCACCGTCTACTTGGGAGGTCTTCTCTCCCAGCAACTTTCGGAGTCCTGAGCGCGTCCGGCTAGTTCGTCAAAACCTCTGAACTGTGGTAGTTCCTACGCATCCGTAGATCCTACGCTACTAATTCGCCGTGCCAAAAAAGTTGCGCAACATCAAGCACGGCGAAGAAAAGGTATTTGCTATAATGGGTGCATCTAAATAACGAACGGCCCTGATCCGTTTGCAGCGGAGAGGGCCGTTTGTTAAAGCCCGTGATTCTGACGGGGGGCAGATGGTACTGTGACGAGTCCATCTTACCGCGATATCGCGGCCCCCGTCAATCATGGAATGCCCGAGGTGTCTCTATTCGGGCCTACCGAGGGGGATCGCGTCCAAGAGCCCCCTCTTAGCCGACCATTCCCGAGATACGGGAGTCGCATGATTGGAGTCAAGAGATGGCTCTTTACAAATACAGCACTGACCTGAAAACCAGTGACGACGCCGCGTTCGACACGGAGCATAAACCGGGTGACAAAACACCGCACCACGGAATATATCGCTGTACTGGTTGCGGGCATGAGGTGGTTTCCGAAGCTGGCAAATCCCTCCCGCCGCAGAATCATCACACGCACGCGAACGGAACGCCTATTCGCTGGAAGCTGCTGGTTTACTCCCAGGCAAAATAGGCATAGCACTTAACTGAAGAACCTGGATGTCTTCGGGTTCATATCGGCCCCATAAAAGCGTGGCTATTGCGGCTAGTCCCTCTGCCGTTCCTTTGAGGCGGCTGGCCGCGATTTTCTCTTGCATGAACTCTGCTACCATCTTTACGTCTGGATCGATTTCTAAATTCATTCGGACCTCCTAAAAATTCGTTGACCTCGCTGCATTTTTCCGCTGATTTCCCTGTGGAAATTATATGGACCCACCACCCTCGGCCGGGCCCATTTGACAACCCCACCGCCGATCCTGTATTCTCATAAAGGTTTCGCGAGTTTTGATCTTCTGCTCCTGTGCTACCACTTTCCTCATGGGAAGTCCGGCCGGGGGCCGGTCCCGCTGCTTGGGCGGTTTTCACCGTTCCGGTATGGACTAGTCCGAAGTTACTACCCTCGCAGGTTTCGGAATAAGCGTAGTTTGCTTACTTTCGGGTAGATTCAACAACTTTTTTGGGAGTGTAATTTGCCGACGTTCAATCAGCTGGTGCGCAAGGGTCGAAGACCTACGCGTTATAAGACTGCGAGTCCGGCGCTGCAGGCTTGTCCGCAGCGGCGCGGAGTGTGTACGCGCGTGTATACCACGACTCCGAAAAAGCCGAATTCGGCGCTGCGTAAAGTGGCCCGCGTGCGGCTCACCAACGGAATCGAAGTCACCACTTACATTCCCGGCGTGGGACACAATTTGCAGGAGCACTCGATTGTGCTGATCCGCGGAGGCCGCGTGAAGGATCTTCCCGGCGTGCGCTATCACGTTGTGCGCGGAACGCTCGATACGGCGGGCGTCAGCGGACGGCAGCAGAGCCGGTCGAAATACGGTGCGAAACGACCCAAGGGCGGAGCGACCAAGTAAATGCCACGTAGACGCAGACCTGAAGCGCGTGAGATTACTCCGGATCCGGTGTACAACTCGACACTGGCGGAGAAATTTGTCAATTCCATGATGTGGGACGGCAAAAAGGCCGTTTCGCAGAAGATTTTTTACGGCGCGATGGACAAGATCAAGGAGCGGTCGGGCGACGATCCTCTCAAGCTTTTTAAGAAAGCCGTGGAGAATTGCAAGCCGCTGCTCGAAGTAAAGACCCGTCGCGTGGGCGGCGCGAACTACCAGGTTCCGGTGGAAGTGCCGAACAATCGCCGGACATCTTTGGCGATCCGCTGGATTCTGATCAACGCCCGCACGCGGCCGGAAAAGGGCATGCCCGAGAAGCTGGCCAATGAGCTGGCAGACGCTGCGAACCTGCGCGGCGGAGCAATCAAGAAAAAGGACGACGTTCACCGCATGGCGGAAGCCAACAAGGCCTTCGCGCACTACCGCTGGTAATTTTTAAAAGTTTATGGCCCGCACTGTTCCACTTCAGAAAATGCGCAATATCGGCATCATGGCTCACATTGATGCCGGGAAGACGACCACCACGGAACGTATTCTCTATTACACCGGCCGGACGTACAAAATCGGCGAGGTACATGAGGGAACGGCGGTGATGGATTGGATGGAGCAGGAGCAGGAGCGCGGCATTACGATTACTTCGGCCGCGACCACCTGCCAGTGGCAGGATTTCACCATCAACATTATCGATACGCCGGGTCACGTCGATTTCACGGCCGAGGTCGAGCGCAGTCTGCGTGTCCTCGATGGCGCCGTCGCGGTGTTCGACGCGGTGGCCGGCGTGCAGCCGCAGACCGAAACGGTGTGGCGCCAGGGCGATAAATATCATGTCCCGCGCATGTGCTTCATCAACAAGATGGACCGCGTGGGCGCGGATTTTTTCCGTTCCTTCGACACGATTATCGACCGCCTGAAGTGTCGTCCGGTGGCGATCCAGCTTCCCATTGGCGCCGAGGACAAGTTTTTGGGCGTGATCGACCTGGTGAAGATGAACGCCCGCATCTGGCGCGATGAAACGCTGGGCGCGGAGTTTGACGACGTCGAGATCCCCGAGGAATACAAGGATCAGGCGAAAGAGTATCACGACAAGCTGGTGGAAGCGGTTTCCGAATCCGACGACAACCTGTTCCACAAGTACGTCGAGGGCGAGAAGATCACCGAAGCCGAGTTGCGCGCGGGCGTTCGCAAGGCGACCATCGCGCAGAAGATTTTCCCGGTGATCTGCGGGACGGCGTTCAAGAACAAGGGCGTGCAGAATCTCCTAGATGCAGTCGTCGATTATTTGCCTTCGCCGCTCGATGTGCCGCCGATTCAGGGTCACGACGTGGACAACAAAGATGTCATCGTGATCCGCAACGCCAGCGACACCGAGCCGTTTTCGGCGCTGGTGTTCAAGATCATGACCGACCCGTTCGTAGGCCAACTGGCCTTCATTCGCGTCTACTCGGGCAAGCTGGCGGCGAGCGAATCGATTTATAACGTCGCCAAGGGACGCAAGGAGCGCATCGGCCGCCTGGTGAAGATGCACGCCAACAAGCGCGAAGACATCACGGAAATCTGGGCCGGCGATATCGCGGCTGCGGTCGGCCTGAAGAACGTCTCGACCGGCGACACGATCTGCGATGAGAAGTCTCCGGTGATTCTCGAAGCCATTGACTTCCCGGCGCCGGTAATTCAGCTCGCCATCGAGCCCAAGACCAAAGACGACCAGCAGAAGCTGGGCATGGCCATCGCCAAGCTGGTGCAGGAAGATCCGACGCTCAAAGTTTCGACCGATCCGGACACGGGGCAAACGATTTTGGCCGGGATGGGCGAGCTGCACCTGGAAATTATTGTCGACCGCATGAAGCGCGAATTCGGCGTGGGTGCGAATGTGGGCAAGCCGCAGGTCGCGTATCGCGAGACGATCCGGCAGACCGCGGAATACGATTACACGCACAAGAAACAAACGGGAGGCAGCGGCCAGTACGCACGCGTGAAGCTGCGCGTGGAGCCTTTGCCGGGCGGCGAGTTCGAGTTCGTCAACGAAGTGACCGGCGGCAACATTCCCAAAGAATTCATTTCGGCGGTGGAAAAAGGCGTGGTCGAGGCGCTGGAGCATGGGATCATGGCCGGCTATCCGATGTCGGATATTCGCGTGGCGGTGTACGACGGCGCGTATCACGATGTCGATTCGTCGGAAATGGCGTTCAAGATCTGCTCTTCGATCTGCGTCAAGGAAGCGGCGCGCAAGGCCAAGCCGGTGTTGCTGGAGCCGGTGATGCGCGTTGAGGTGGTCGTGCCCGAGGAATATATGGGTCCGGTCAACGGCGACCTGATTTCCCGGCGAGGGCGCCTGGAAGGCACCGAAGTGATGGGTTCGACGCAGATTATCAAGGCGATGGTTCCTCTGTCGATGATGTTTGGATATGCGACGGAGCTCCGCAGCCGCACGCAGGGACGCGGCGCGTTTACGATGCACTTCGGTCAATACGAAGAAGTGCCCAAGAGTACGTCCGACGAGATCATGAAGCGAAATAATCCCGCCGCTTAAGCGGGAAAACAGGAGCGAAACAAAATGGCGAAGGAAAAATTTGATCGAAGCAAGCCGCACGTGAACGTGGGTACCATTGGTCACATCGATCACGGGAAGACGACGCTGACGGCGGCGATCACCAAGACGCTTTCGAAACACAATCCGAAAAACAAGTTCCGCAGTTTCGATTCCATCGACAACGCGCCGGAAGAAAAAGCTCGCGGCATCACGATCGCCGCGGCACACGTGGAATATGAGACGGCGAACCGTCACTACGCGCACGTCGATTGCCCCGGCCACGCCGATTACATCAAGAACATGATCACGGGCGCGGCGCAGATGGACGGTGCGATTCTCGTGGTGGCCGCGACCGACGGTCCGATGCCGCAGACGCGCGAACACATTCTTCTCGCGCGGCAGGTGGGTGTGCCTTATATTGTCGTCGCGCTGAACAAGGTCGACATGGTGGACGATCCGGAACTGCTCGAACTGGTGGAGCTCGAAGTGCGCGAGCTGCTTACCAGCTACAATTTCCCGGGCAACGATCTGCCGGTGATCAAGGTCTCCGCTCTCGGCGCGCTCAATGGCGAAGAGAAGTGGGAAAAGACGATCGACGAGCTGATGGAAGCGGTCGACAAGTACATCCCGATGCCGGCGCGCGTGATGGACAAGCCGTTCCTGATGCCGATCGAAGATATTTTTTCGATTCAGGGTCGTGGAACCGTCGTCACTGGACGAATCGAGCAGGGCATTTGCAAGGTCGGCGAGGACATGGAGATTGTCGGGTTCACGGACACGCGCAAGACGGTCGTGACCGGCGTCGAAATGTTTAAGAAGCTGCTCGACGAAGGTCGCGCGGGCGACAACGTAGGACTGCTGCTGCGCGGTATCGAAAAGAACGATGTCGAGCGCGGGCAGGTGGTGGCGAAACCCGGTTCGATCAAGGGTCACAAGAAGTTCAAGGGCGAAGTTTACGTCCTGAGTAAAGATGAAGGCGGGCGGCACACTCCGTTTTTTAAAGGCTATCGGCCGCAGTTTTATTTCCGCACCACGGACGTGACTGGGGTAGCTCAGTTGCCCGAGGGCATGGAAATGGTGATGCCGGGCGATAACGTGCAGTTGGAAATCGAGCTGATCACGCCGGTGGCGATGGATAAAGGCCTGCGCTTCGCGATTCGCGAGGGCGGCAGGACGGTCGGGGCCGGGACGGTTAGCGAGATCTTAGGATA
>Ga0182030_10000439_pt1 | contig 76888 bp, 69 predicted proteins | sample 812S3MmetaG_FD_121299 | JGI IMG/M metagenome (GOLD analysis project Ga0182030, IMG submission 121299) | Permafrost microbial communities from Stordalen Mire, Sweden - 812S3M metaG (Illumina Assembly) | ecosystem: Environmental > Terrestrial > Soil > Wetlands > Permafrost | place: Sweden...
CAACAGCTTGGTTGAGGACGAGTCGTTGTCTTCAGCCGACTTGATCGACTTGAGCTGCATGTCGTAGGTGCGCGCCAGCTCGATCATGTTGGTCATGGCCGAGGCCATGTTGACGTTGCTGGATTCCAGCGCACCGGGCACCAGCTGCACGCTCGCGTCCGAAGGAGCATCGCCGCCGCTCTGCATGCGAAACAGTCCGCCATCGCCGCGCTCGAGCGAATCACTGGCGGGATTCACCAGTTTGATGCGGGCACACACCGCGATGGTCTGCGGCGTCTGCCCGAGCGGAACGATGGCGATCGAGCCGTCGCGGCCGACCGAGATCGAGGCGTATGGGGGCACCGAGATCGGGCCCGAATCACTCAGCACCGGATAGCCGGCCGCGGTGGTCAGCTGGCCGTTCGGATCCACACGCAGGTCGCCGGCGCGCGTATAGGCCTCGCTGCCCTGCGGGCTTTGAACCGCGATCCAGCCCTGCCCCTGCACCGCCACGTCCAGGTCGCGGCCGGTCTGCTCGAGCGTGCCGCTGCTGGCGTCCCAGCCGACCGAACTGTCGGTGGCATAGGCGCGCGACGCAAGCCCCGCGCCCTGCACCTGCTGGGCCTGGAACGCCGACAGGTCTGCCCGAAAGCCGACCGTGCTGACATTGGCCAGGTTGTGGCTGTTGGCGGTCTGGGCGCGCAGGGTTTCCTTGGCACCAGACATCGCAACATATACCAGGCGATCCATGAGCGGCGGCTATCGGCGTTTAGGCCTGGGTCGGAATCTGAATCACGGTCTGCGTGATCTGATTCTCGGTCGAGATCATCTGCGCATTGGCCTGGAAGGCGCGCTGCGCGGTGATCATCTGCACCAGCTGCGTGGTCACGTCGACGTTGGATTCCTCCAGCGAGCCGGATTCGACCTGGCCCAGCCCGGCGGTGCCGGCCTGGCCGTACAGCGCCTGGCCCGAGGCCGCGGTCTGCGCCCAGCTTGAATTGCCCTGCTGCGCCAGGCCGTTCGGATCGGCGAAATTCGCCAGCGCCACCTGCCCGAGCGTCACCGACTGGCCGTTGGTGTATTGCGCTTGCACCACGCCGGAGGTGTCGATGTTCACGCCGCTGAGCGTGCCCGTGGTCTGGCCATCCTGCTGGATCGCATTCACCGCGAAGGCATCGCCGTACTGCGTGGTCTTGCTGAAGTTGAAGTTCATATTCATCGCCGCGGCGCCGGTGGTCGGCGTATAAGCGCCGAAGTTCAGGTTGCCGTTGGCCGGCGTGGTCATTGCGCCGCTGGCCGAGAAGGTGATCGGCTGCGCCCCGCCCACCGCCTGGCCATCGACTGTCACGTAGGCATTCCACTGGTTCGCGGTCGCGGTCTTGGCGAAATACACCGTCGCGGTATGCGCTGCGCCGAGCGAATCGTAGACCGTCGCCGTGGTGGAGTTGTTGTAGCTGTTGGCATCGGTCGGACTGAACGCCGCATCCACCGGGACCGTGGCGTTGGCCGGCAGGTCGAGCGTCATGTCTACGTTCTGGGTCGCCACCGGCGCACTGTCGGCGGTGGAAATCTGCAGGCCGGTGGTGGAACTGGTGTTGAAGCCGCCGCCGGCGGTCGGTGCGTACACCTGCAGCACCTGGCCCTGCGGGTTGACCACGTAGCCGTCGCTGTTGGTCGAGAAATCACCCGAACGCGTATACGACATCGCACCGCCATTGCTGACGGTGAAGAAGCCGTTGCCGCTGAGCGCCAGGTTCAGGTTGTTGCCGGTGGTTTCGATCGAGCCCTGCGAGTAGTCCTGCGCCACGGCGGCAACCTGCACGCCATTGCCGACGGCATCGGCGGCGACGCCGTTCTGCGAGCTGGCATACAGATCGGAGAATTCCGTGACTGACTGCTTGAAGCCAGTGGTATTCGCATTGGCGATGTTGTTGGAGACGACGTTCAGATCGGCCTGGGCGGCGTCGATGCCGGTCAAAGCGATGCCAAATGACATAAATAAGGCTCCTATTCAGTAATCAGTGAGAATCGGTGTTAATTGATCTGTTGAATGTTCGACAGCGCGATCGAGCCGAGCTGCGGTGTGTTCACCGTCGCGCCGCTGCCGCTGCCCGAGCCCAGCGAGATGCTCGACACGGTGCCGCCCAGATACATCTGCGCCGCCTGCGAGCTGCCGCTGACGTTCGCGATCGCCTGGAAGCTGTAGCTGCCCGAAGGCGCCGCGGCTCCGCTCTGGGTGCTGCCATCCCAGGTAAATGAATTGAGCCCGGCGGTCGGGCTGACGCTGATCTGCTGCACCACCGTGCCGTTGCTGTTGGTGACATTCACCGCAACGCTGCTGGCGCCTGCGGGCACCTGCACGGCACCCGCCATCGATTGACCGGAGGTGTACTGCGCCGAGCTCGCCTGGGTCAGCACCGTCTGCCCGACCAGCCCGACGCTCGACACCGCCTGGTTCGCCAGCAAGGTCGAACTCAGGCTCGAGAGCGAGCTCTGCATCGCATCGATGCCCGACACGGTGCCGAACTGCGCCAGCTGCGTCACGAACGTTGACGGGTCGAGCGGCTGCGTCGGGTCCTGGTTCTGCAGCTGCGCGGTCATCAGCGTCAGGAAATCGTTGACGCTCAACGCCGATATCGAGGCCGCGGCCGCGGCCGATGCCGTCGCCGAACTATTGCTGCTGCTGCCGCTGGCCGCGTTGGTCGCGCTGGTGTCATTGTTCACCGATGTGGTCATGGATTGGCTCCGTAGTTGGGCGTTCAGCTCTGGCCGAGCTTGAGGGTGTCGAGCATCATGTTGCGGGCGGTGTTCATGACTTCCACGTTGTTCTGATAGGAACGCGAAGCCGAGATCATGTCGGTCATCTCTTCGACCGCGTTGACATTGGGGCTGTAGACATAGCCGTCGGAATTGGCCAGTGGGTTGCCTGGATCGTAGTGCGCCTCGGGCGCCGCCTGGTTGGCGGCAATGCCGAGCACCCTGACGCTGGCGCTGGCCTGTTGCGCCGTCTGGCTGGCGGCCGCGCCAAGTTCCTGCACGCTCTGGAACACCGGGTGCTTGGCCTGGTACACCTGGGTCGGATCGCCGCTGACGCTGTCGGCATTGGCCAGGTTGCTGGCCACCGTATTGAGCCGGACCGACTCGGCACTCATGCCCGAGCCGGCGATATCGAATACTTTGAATGAGGACATAGGTGCTCCGCTGCGCTATTGGCCGACGATCGCGGTCATCAATTCCTTGAAGCGCGCATTCAGAAAGGTGAGCGTGGCCTGGTAGCGGACCGAATTCTCAGCGAATGCTGCCTGCTCGAGCTGCGTATCGACGGTGTTGCCGTCGAGCGATGGCGCCATCGGCACCCGATACTTGAGATTGGCGCCGATGGCCGCGTCCATGCCGCCGGCGCTTTGAGCGCCCTGATGCGCGGCATTGGTAGTCGTGACTGCGAGCGTGGTGCCGCTGGAGCTGCTGGTTGGGCTGTTGCTGCCGGCGCCGCCGCCGGCGGCAGCGAGCGCCGCCTTGAAATCGATATCGCGCGCCTTGTAGTTCGGCGTGTCGGCATTGGCCAGGTTCGCGGCCAGCAATTCCGTGCGCTGCGCTTCCAGCGTCAACGCCTGCGCATGTACGCCCAGGTAGCTGTCCAAGTTGATTGCCATGCCGCCCTCACGCGAAAATTCTCTCGGGGGTGCAGGAGCAAGGCTTGTGCCACGGTGCGAGCCGGGCATTCATCAGCGATAAATGTGTGACGTAATACCGCGCGGCGATGCCTGCGCGTCCGTCGGGCACGCTTGCAGCGGCCAGATGTTGCCGCCGATCGGCAATGCAGTTCCGCAGCGCGCTCGATGCGGCGCGCGCAAGCCCGACGCTGAGGTTATCGACCGCCTGGCTGACTGCTTGAGTGTCAGAATTCCGACGCCGCCCCGTGGCACGGCAATTGCTCCTGTGCTGCGCATGAAAGCAAAATACCTTCGTCTATTCAGCTCGCTGCTGCTCGGCAGCGCCGTGGCCGGTGCTGCGGTCAACGGTCCGATCGCCGACATCGCCTCGCTGCAGGCGGCGGCCGAGCAGGCCGTGCGCCGCGAGGTCCGCCAGGGCGAGGGTGAGATGATCGTGCGCGTGCAGGGCCTGGATTCGCGGCTGCGGCTGGCCGAATGCGATCGGCCGCTGAGCGCAGCGGTTGCCGGGGATGGGCAGGTACGCGCGCACACCACGGTCGCGGTGCGCTGCGAGGGCGCGGTGCATTGGACTATTTATATCGGCGTGACCATCGACTCGGAGTTTTCCGCCCTGGTCGCCAGGCACGCGCTGGCGCGCGATAGCGAACCCAGCGCGCTCGACTTCGAACTGATGCCGCGCCGCTTGCCGGGCCTCACCACTGACTACGTCACCAGGACCACCATGCTCACCGGCCAGCGACTGCGCAAGGACCTCGCGAGTGGCGAGGCGCTGACCCTCGAGGCGCTGACGCCCAGCAATGTGATCCATCGCGGCCAGCAGGTCACGCTGATCGCCGCCACCGGCGGCTTCGAGGTGCGCATGAGCGCGGTGGCGTTGTCCGATGGGCGCCTCGCCGATCGCATCCGGGTACAGAACCTGAGCTCGCAGCGCGTGATCGAGGGGATCGTGCGCTCCAACAGCGTGGTCGAAGTCCCGTTATGACAAGCCGGGAGCGCCTAAAGTTTGACGGACTGCGGCCGATAGCTGCTTCGAGGACCCCAAGGAGACCGTAGTGGCAGATCGAATCAAAGGACTGGACAGTGCTGCCCTCGGCGCCAGCAGCGGCACGCCGATCGAGCAGATCCGCGCCAGCACTGCGCTCGGCAGCAGCAGCAGCAACAATACCCCGCAGCCGAGCGTGGACAACGTGAATATCACCGCCTCCGCCCGGCGCATGTTTGCGCTCGCGCAGGCGGTCAGCGAAGCACCCGAGGTCGATAGCCAGCGCGTTTCTGCGCTGCAGCAATCGATCAGCAATGGCCAGTACGTCATCAACCCGGACCGCATCGCCAACCGCCTGCTGCAGATGGAGCAGGATCTGGCCGTCGCACAATAGCGCCCCGCCATGACGCTGCAGCGCGCCGACGTCCAGCAACATCTGAGCCGCATCCTGGATGAGGAGGCGGGGCTGCTCGGAGAGCTGGAAGTGCTGCTGCAGCATGAGACCGCGATCCTGCGCGGCGATGATGTCGAGGCCATTGCGAACATCGGCTCATCGCGCCAGCGCTGCGTCGATGCGCTGACGCGCCTGGACGGCGAACGCGCCGACAGCTGCCGCATGCTGTCGTTCGGCCAGGGAGCCGGCGCGCTTGCCAAGCTATATGCCTGGAGCGATCCGAGCGGCGCACTCAACTCGAAGTGGCTGGCCAACCTGCGCATCGCCCGTCGCTGTCAGCGACTCAACGACACCAATGGCGCGGTGGTCACAGCCAAACTGTCGCGCGTGCAGCAGCTGCTGATGGCGATCCGCGGCACTTCGGCACCGCCGGTTTACAGCGCCCGCGCATCCCGCTACGGCGTGCTCGGCAGCCGCAATCTCGGCTGCGCCTAAGGCGCCCAGTACACCGACAGCGGCACCTGCTGCTGGCGCAACAGCGCCCGCACCGGCATCTGCGCCACCGGTCCGTCGCTGTCGGCACGCTGATACGTCGCCCACTTGCCAGCGCCGATGATCAGCAGGCCGATGCGACGCGCGGCCAGCAGCGCGCTCAGATTCAGGCTCATGCGCGGCAGCGGCGCCACCGGCGCGATCATGCCGACACAGGCCGGCGGCTGCAGCGCATCGAGCGCCGCGTCGATGCCAGGGGAGCCGGGAAACAGCGAAGCGGTGTGGCCGTCATCACCCATGCCCAGCAGCAGGTAGTCGAACGGCCGTGGCAATGGCGCGATCGCCGACCACACCGCGGCGGCGGCCGTACCCGGGGTGGCTGCGTCACTCTTCATGCCGACAAAATTGGCGCGTGCCGCCGCGTTGCGCAGCAGGTGCGCGCGTACCAGGTGCTCGTTGCTGTCGGCGCTGGTGGCGTCGACCCAGCGCTCGTCGGTGAGCGTGACCCAGACCTGCTGCCAGTCGAGTGCGGCGTTCGACAGTGCATCGAACAGTGCCGTCGGCGAACGGCCGCCCGATACCACCAGGCTCGCGCGCCCGCTGGTGCGCAAGCCCTGCTCGAGCGCGCCGATGATCTGGGCCGCCAGCGCCGCCGTCAGCGCCGTGCTGTCCGGGTAGCGACACAGGCGCGTATCAAATCTCGCCGTGCCAGGCATAGCCATCCTTTCCGATCAGTGAGCTGGCCGCGGCCGGACCCCAGCTGCCGGCGGTGTAGCTCCTGGGGCGTTCGTCCGACTGCAGCCACGCCTCGCGGATCGGATCAATCCGGCGCCAAGCAGCGTCGAGTTCATCACGGCGCATGAACAGCGTGAGATTGCCTTTGATGACATCGGTCAGCAATCGCTCATAGGCGTCCAGCTGCGGCGTCCTGGCACTCTCGGCCATGTCGAGCCGCAGGTCCACTGGTCGCAGCCGCATGGTCTCGCCCGGATTCTTTGCCATGATAATCAGCGTGATCGAATCGCGCGGCTGCAGCGAGATCACCAGCCGGTTGGCGCTCGCGGACGGCGCGCGCTCGAAGATCGAATGCGGCACGTCCTCGAAATGGATCACGATGTCGGCTATCTGCTCCTGCAGGGCTATCCTCGATCTGCATCAGGTAGTCATCGCGCTCAATGCTGGTGCGCGCGATGCTCACAATTCGGGCGCGCGCGGGGAATTGCCCCGCCAGATAGCGGCGAAACAGCGCCGGCAGCAACTTGCGCATTGCCAGATCGCCGGTGCCGCCGAACAGCACCAGGTCGAAATCCGGCAATTGCTTCGCCGGCGTGGAACGATCCCTGGAAGTAGCAGCCAAACGCACTCCTACATATGGTCACATCGAGGCTAGTCTGTACTATATTGCCGCGACATCATATGCACCTACCGTACCAGTGACCCTGCAGAAATTTCCGATCCCGCCGCTGCACGCCGGTGTCGCCGAAGTGACCGAGCGCATACGCACACGCAGCCGGCACACGCGCCACGACTATCTTGCGCGCATGCAGGCCGCCCGCCGCGGCGGCCCGGCGCGCGGCGGCCTCGGCTGCGCCAATTTCGCTCACGGCTTCGCAGCCGCTGGTGCTGGCGACAAGCAGGCTTTGCTCAGCCTGGTGTGGCCGAACATCGCGATCGTTTCCGCCTACAACGACATGTTGTCGGCACACCAGCCGCTGGAGCGCTTTCCGGCACTGATCAAGATGGCGGCACGTGAAGCCGGCGCGGTAGCACAATTTGCCGGCGGCGTGCCGGCGATGTGTGATGGGGTGACGCAGGGGCTGGCGGGCATGGAGCTGTCGCTGTTCAGCCGAGACGTGATCGCGATGGCTACCGCCGTGGCGCTGTCGCACGACATGTTCGATGCGGTGCTGTGCCTGGGCGTGTGCGACAAGATCGTCCCGGGGCTGCTGATCGGCGCGCTCGCGTTCGGTCATCTGCCGGTCATATTCGTGCCGGCAGGTCCGATGCCCTCCGGCATCGCCAACCAGGAAAAGGCGCGCGTGCGCCAGCTGTACGCCCAAGGCAAGGCCGACCGTCAGCAGCTGCTCGAGTCCGAGGCGAAGAGCTATCACGCGCCTGGCACCTGTACTTTCTATGGCACGGCCAACAGCAACCAGGTGCTGATGGAAATCATGGGCCTGCATCTACCGGGCGCAGCATTCGTGCACCCGAACACGCCGTTGCGTGACGCACTGACGCGCGCCGCAACCAGGCGCGCCGCCGCGATCACCGCGCTCGGCCAGCATCACCTGCCGTTGTGCGACATCGTCGATGAGCGTGCCATCGTCAATGCGGTCGTCGGGTTGCTCGCTACCGGCGGCTCCACCAATCACACCATCCACCTGGTGGCGATGGCGCGTGCCGCGGGCATCGACATCAACTGGGACGACTTCAGCGATCTGTCGGGCTTCGTGCCGCTGCTGGCGCGCATCTATCCCAACGGCAGCGCCGACGTGAATCATTTCCAGGCCGCCGGCGGCACCGGGTTTCTTATTCGGGAACTGCTGGGCGCCGGCCTGCTGCATGCCGACGTGCGCACCGTGATGGGTACCGGTCTTGCGTCCTATGCCGAAGAGCCTTCGATGATCGATGCCGAGCTGCAGTGGCAGGCTGCGCCCGAGCGCAGCGGTGACATGAACGTGCTGCGGCCGGCGTCCGATCCATTCAGCCCCGACGGCGGCCTGAAGCTGTTGCGCGGCAACCTCGGCCGGGCTGTCATAAAGACTTCTGCAGTCGCCGCCGAGCATCGCGTGGTCGAGGCGCCCGCACGGGTGTTCGATGGTCAGGCGCAGGTAGCGGCGGCATTCGCCGCCGGTCAGCTTGATCGCGACGTGGTGGTGGTGGTGCGCTTCCAGGGGCCACGCGCCAATGGCATGCCTGAACTGCATGCGTTGACACCGCCGCTGGCGGTGTTGCAGAAGCGCGGCTTTCGCGTGGCGCTGGTGACCGATGGTCGCATGTCGGGCGCATCGGGCAGCGTGCCGGCCGCGATTCACGTCTGCCCCGAATGCCTGCATGGCGGGCCGCTGGCGCGGGTGCGCGACGGCGACATCATCCTGGTGGATAGCATCGAAGGCAGGCTCGAGGCACAGGTGCCGGAAGACAGCTGGGCGCGGCGCGAGCTGGCGCAACTGCAGTTGTCGGCCAATGCGCACGGCATGGGCAGGGAGCTGTTCGCAACGTTTCGCGCCGCCGCCGGCGACGCCGAATCCGGTGCACTGAGCTGCTTCGCATGAAAGCAAAAATCGCGGACCCTCAGAGCGCCGACATGCGCGACATCATGTCCAGCTCACCGGTCATCCCGGTACTGACCATCCAGCTGCTCGAGCATGCGGTGCCCCTGGCGCAGGCGCTGGTGCGCGGCGGACTACGGGTACTGGAGGTCACGCTGCGCACCTCGTGTGCGCTGGAGGCGATCCGCGTGATGCGCGCAGCGGTGCCCGATGCGATCGTCGGCGGCGGTACGCTGACGCGGGCGCGCGATTTCAGCGACTGCGCGGCGGCTGGTGCTCAATTTGCCGTGACGCCGGGCCTGACTGCGGAGCTGATCGCGGCGGCGGAAGAATCTGGCCTGCCGCTGTTGCCCGGCATCATGACGCCGGCGGAGCTGATCGGCGCACGCGCGGCGGGCTTTGGTGCATGCAAGCTGTTTCCGGCGCAGCAGGCCGGCGGCGTCGGCATGCTCAAGGCACTCGGCGGCCCGTTTCCCGATCAGGTGTTCTGCCCCACCGGCGGCGTCACGCGCGCCAATGCAGCCGAGTACCTGGCGTTGCCGAACGTGCTGTGCGTCGGCGGCTCCTGGATTACGCCGGCCGCGGCCATGGCCACCGGCGACTGGCCGGCGATCGAGTCGCTGGCGCGGGACGCGGCCGGTTTAGGTGGCTGAGCGCGGATACGCTATGCTGGCAGATCTCGCTTGATGCTGTGGCACCTGCCAGGTTCGAAACCGTGCACATCACCGGACTATTGAACAGATTGCGACGCTGGCAGCTGCGCCGGCTGGTCGCGCTGGTAGCGGTGTTCGCTGTGTTCGGCGGCGGGCTGGCCCAGGCCGCGCATTTTCACAAGAACGAGGGCGCCCGCGGCGCCGAAACGCATCTGCAGTGCCTGCTATGCGCGCACGCCGATCGCTGGGCCGGGCCGCCCGAGCTGCCCAAGCACATCGGTGCGTCGCTGGCGATCAGCACCGTCATCACGCCGCTCACCGCGACCGCGCCCAGCCGGCCGCCTGCCGGCTACTACGACATCCGCGGTCCTCCCCTGGCCTGATCCTGTCCGCCCGCCCGCAACGAGCGGGCTCTTGGTAATCGCCCGCGCCATACGGACTCGTCCGTATGCGCTCCGCTTGGCTTTCACAGGATCCGTCCATGTCATACCCCAATGCCCGTATCGCGCTCGCCGTGGCGGCGTACTGCATGCTATGTGCGCCCGCACTGCATGCTGCCGACACCACCGACGCCGACACCGCCGACGTACTGCCGACCATCGTAGTCACCGCACAGCTGCTGAATGACAAGCGCGCCGGAATCCAGACCCAGACCGGCGCGTCTACCTACACTATTGATGATGCTGCGATCGCGGCCACTCCCGGCGGCGACAACACGCTGCTGAATCAGGTGATATTGCAGGCGCCGGATGTGGCGCAGGATTCCTTCGGACAGTTCCATGTCCGCGGCGATCACAACGATCTGCAGTACCGCCTCAACGGCATCATCCTGCCCGAGGGTATCAGCGTTTTCGGTCAATCACTGAGCCCGCGACTGATCTCGTCGCTGCAACTGATCACCGGCGCGCTACCGGCGGAGTATGGGCTGCGCACGGCCGGCATCATCGACATGACCACCAAGAGCGGCCTGCTCGATCCTGGCGGCTCGATCTCGGTCTATGGCGGCAGCCACGGAACCTTCGAGCCGAGTGTCGAGTACGGCGGCAACTCCGGCAGCCTTAATTACTTTGCCTCCGCCGATATGCTGCGCAGTGACCTGGGAATCGAGTCGCCCGACGGCAGCACCGATCCGATCCACGATCATTCGACCCAGTATCACGGCTTCGGTTATTTCGAGGACATCCTCGATGCCGACAATCGCCTGGCGCTGATCGTCGGCGCCTCCAACGATGCGTTTCAGATTCCCGATCTTGTCGGCCTGCAGCCAGGTCTCGGGTTGAGCATCAATGGCCAGACGGCGTTTCCGAGCGCGGATCTGAACGAGAATCAGCGCGAGCTCACCAGCTATGCGATCCTGAGCTGGCAGCACTCGCAGGGTGCGCTGGACTGGCAGAGCTCGCTGAGTGGGCGCTATTCGAGTCTGACCTTCGAGCCCGATCCGATCGGCGACCTGCTCTACGATGGCATCTCGCAGTGGGCCTACAAGCGCGACGATGCACTCGGCTGGCAGAGCGATGCCGCCTATAAGCTCAACGATACGCATACCGTGCGCGGCGGCTGGTACCTGCAGCACGACGACGCCTCCAACACCACCACTTCACTGGTATTGCCTACCGGCGTCGGGCCGCCGGCGGACGAGGTTCCGGCGGCGATCGCCGACAATGGCTCGCAGGCGCAGTGGATCGAAAGCCTGTACCTGCAGGACGAGTGGCAGATCGCCGCGCCGCTGACGCTCAATTACGGTCTGCGCTTCGATCACTACAGCGCCTACTCGAGCGGCAGCCAGCTCAGTCCGCGCGTCAATGCCGTGTGGCAGTCCCGGACCGGCACCACGCTGCATGCCGGCTACTCGCGTTACTTCACGCCGCCGCCATTCGAGCTGATCGCCAGCGAATCGATCAACCGCTTCGCCAATACCAGCGCCGCACCGGCGGTGCTCACCGACACCGCGCCAGTGGCCGAGCGCGCCAACTATTTCGACGCCGGGGTGCAGCAGAAACTGCTGTCAGGGCTGACGCTGGGCATCGACAGCTATTACCGTCGCTCACAGAACCTGATCGATGAGGGCCAATTCGGTGCCCCGATCATTCTCACGCCGTTCAACTATCTAAAGGGCAAGATTGAGGGTATCGAGTTCAGCGGCAACTACGCCAGCAGGAACTTCTCCGCTTACGCCAACCTTTCGTTTCAGACCGCCATCGGCCGCTACATCGAATCGGCGCAGTTCAATTTCTCGCAGCAGGATCTCACCTATATAGAAAGCAACTACATTCACCTCGACCATGAACAGCGCTCGACCGCATCGGCCGGGGTGTCCTATCTGTGGGACGGTACGAGACTTTCCGCCGACATGCTGTTCGGCACCGGGCTGCGGGCAGATCAGGAGCTGCCGGATGGCAGCTCGATCCCGAACGGCGCCCACCTGCCCACCTACACCCAGATCAATGTCGGCGTCAGCCACGCCTTCCAGTCCAGCGGCTCGGGCGCACTGACGGTACGCTTCGACGTCATCAACGTGCTCGACAAAGTGTACGAGATTCGCAATGGCACCGGCGTCGGTGTCGGCGCGCCGCAATTCGGCCCGCGGCGCGGACTGTTCGCCGGCCTGTCGAAGGAGCTATAGCCGTCCAGTCTGGCACGGTATAGTCGCCCCGACACCGACTTTCCGAGGAACGATGATGCCGGATGTGCTGGATGTGTTCGTGCTGGCGATCGTGCAGGGCGTGTGCGAACTGCTGCCGGTTTCAAGTTCGGCGCACGTGATCATTGCCGAAAAGCTGATGGGACTGGATCCGACCACCCCGGCGATGACCTTCCTGCTGGTAATGCTGCACACCGGCACCATGCTGGCGGTGATCGTGTATTTCTGGAATACCTGGCGGCGAAGATTTTTTTCTTCCGCGCCGGCGTTCTGGGCATTCGCGCGCAATGTCGTCGTAGCCACCGCCTGTACCGGCATTGTCGGCCTCGCGCTGACGCTGCTGATCGAACGCGTGCTGCTCGCAGGTGTGCCGGGCGCGGCGGTCGAACAGCTGTTCGGCAACCTGACGCTGATCGGCGCGGCACTGGCGACGGTCGGAGTCATGATCATCTGGTCCGGCCTGCGCAGCAGCGGCAGCAACGAGAAGCTCTCGCTGGGGCTGCCGGACGCAATCTGGATAGGAACGGTGCAGGGCCTGTGCCTGCCATTCCGCGGCTTCTCACGCTCGGGTGCGACGATCTCCACTGGATTGTTTCGCGGCTTGCGCAAGGACCTGCTGGAAGATTTCAGTTTCGCGCTGGCAGTGGTGCTGACCCCGGTGGTCATCGTGCGCGAAGGCCAGCGGCTGATGAAGGCACAGCACCTCGCCGCTGGCGCTACCGACAGCCTGGGGCCGATCTGGCCGTGCGTGGTGGGCATGGTCCTGAGCTTCGCCGCCGGCTGGCTGTCGCTCAAGTGGCTCTCGCGCTGGCTCGAGCATGGGCGCTGGCATCTGTTTGGTTACTACTGCCTGGTCGCGGCCGCGGCGGTAATTATTGCCGGCAGACTGCTTCCTGGATCGGGCGGCTGATCCCGCAGCCGCAGCGCGGCACCGGCAGCGTCGCCTGCGTTCTGGCTTCGAAATTAAATGTTGTTAACGAATCAATGATTTGCGATTGGTCCGGTTAACTATCGTGCGGACTGAATGTCTTGGTATGCGAAGCACGCCTCACTGGATGAGACGGAATAACACATGACCCTACAGCCCCCGCCGGGCGAAACCAGCCCCGGCACACACGACGAACCCAGATCGCCGCGTCGGAGACTCATCTGGTGGATCATCGGCGGCATTGCGCTGCTGGTGCTGATCGTCATTGGTGCGCGTTATCGCGCCGCCACTCCGGCGATCCCCGGCCGCGCCGGCCGCGCCGGCCTGAATGGCCCGCTGACCGTTGGCGTTGCCAGCGTCACCACCGGCGAGGTGCCGATCACCATCAATGCGCTGGGTACGGTCACACCGCTGGCGACCGTCGCCATTCACCCGCAGATCAGCGGACCGCTGGTCAAGATCGCTTTCACTGAGGGCCAAATGGTCAAGCGCGGCGACCTGCTGGTGCAGATCGATCCGCGCCCCTATCAGGCCGCCCTCGATCAGGCCGCCGGCCAGCTCAAGCGCGATCAGGCGGCACTCGCCAATGCCAAGGTAGACCAGGAACGCTACAAGACCCTGCTGGCGCAGAACTCGGTTTCCGATCAGACCTACACCACCCAGGTAGCCACGGTAGCCCAGGACGAAGCCACGGTGGCAACCGATCAGGCGACGCTCGAAGCCGCCAAGCTCAATCTCGAATATTGCCGCATTACCTCACCGGTGGCCGGCCTGGTCGGACTGCGCCAGGTCGACATCGGCAATCTTATGCAGGCCAACACCACCGAGATCGTCGTGGTCACGCAGCTGCAGCCGATGTCGGTTTTGTTCACGGTGCCGGAGGACAGCCTCAGCAACATCCTGCAGCGGCTGCGTGCCGGCCAGAAGCTTGCGGTCGACGCCTATGACCGCAGCCTCACCAACAAGATCGCGAGCGGCACGCTCTCCAACGCCGACAACGAGATCGACACCACCACCGGCACGCTCAAGCTGCGCGCCACCTTCGACAATTCCAAATTCGAACTGTTTCCGAGCCAGTTCGTCAACGTGCGGCTGCTGCTCGATACTCTGCACGATGCAATCGTCGTTCCCGGGGCAGCCATGCAGCAGGGCGCGTCGGGCAGTTACGTCTACGTGGTCAAGCCCGACAGCACCGTGAGCATGCGCGCGGTCACCGCCGGCCCCTCGACCGGCGATCTGGTTTCGATCACCAAGGGCCTGCAGCCCGGTGACCGGGTGGTGGTCGATGGTGCCGATCAACTGCGCGACGGCGCGCATGTGGTGATACCGGGCGCGACGCCTGCTGCGGGTGGCGCGGCGCCTGCCGGCGGCCAGCGCCTGCATCGTCACGATGCGGGCGCGGGCGCCAGCAGTGGTGGCGGCAGCGGCGGTGCGAGCAGCGGCGGCCCCAGCAGCGGTGGCGCAAGCAGCGGCGGTCATCACTGGCAGCGCCAGCAGCAGAACTCCGGCAACACGAGTGGCAGCTCTTCGCCCTGAGCGCTCGCCTGCCATCATGAATCCGTCCCGTCCGTACATTCTGCGACCGGTTGCCACCTCGCTGCTGATGGCGGCCGTCCTGATCGTCGGCAGCATCGGCTATTTCTTCCTGCCGCTGTCGGCGCTGCCGGAAGTGGACTATCCGACCATCCAGGTGCAGACCTTCCTGCCGGGGGCCAGCCCCGAGGTCATGACCTCGACGGTGAGCGCGCCGCTGGAACGCCAGTTCGGCCAGATGCCGGGACTCAAGGAGATGTCATCGCGCAGTTCCGCCGGCGCCTCGGTGATCACCCTGCAGTTCGATCTGAGCCTCAACATCGATATCGCCGAGCAGGAGGTGCAGGCGGGGATGAATGCGGCGGCAAACCTGCTGCCGCAGAGCCTGCCAGCGCCGCCGATCTACGCCAAGGTCAACCCGGCGGATGCGCCGATCCTGACGCTCGCGGTGTCCTCGGATTCGATGCCGATCACCCAAGTGGAAGACCTGTCCGATACCCGCATCGCGCAGAAAATCTCCCAGATCGCCGGCGTCGGGCTGGTCAGCATCAACGGCGCGCAGCGCCCGGCGGTGCGCATCCAGACCAACCTGCATGCGCTCGCCGCCTACGGCATGAACATCGACGATCTGCGCACCACGGTCGCGAACGCCAACTCGAATGCGCCCAAGGGCAGCTTCGATGGCGCCGCGCGCTCCTATTCGATCGACGCCAACGACCAGATCGCGAGCGCCGACCAGTACAGCAGCATCATCGTCGCCTATCGCAACAACAATCCGGTGCGCCTGTCGGACGTCGCCACGGTGACCCAGAGCGCGGAGAACAACAAGCTCGCCAGCTGGATGAACGCCACACCGGCAATCCTGCTCAACGTGCAGCGCCAGCCGGGTGCCAATGTCATTGCGGTGGTCAACCAGATCCGCAAGGTATTGCCGGACATCCGCGCCTCGATGCCTGCCAACGTCGACGTCACCGTGCTATCAGACCGCACCAACACCATTCGCGCCTCGGTCAACGACGTCGAGTTCGAGCTGTCGCTGGCGGTGGTGCTGGTGGTGCTGGTGATCTTCCTGTTCCTGCGCAACATCCCAGCCACCATCATTCCGAGCCTGTCGGTGCCGCTGTCGCTGATCGGTACCTTCGCGGTCATGTACCTGTGCGGCTTCAGCCTCAACAACCTGTCGTTGATGGCCCTCACCATCGCCTCCGGCTTCGTGGTGGACGATGCCATCGTGATGATCGAGAACATTTCGCGCTACATCGAGAAGGGCGAGAAGCCGCTGGCCGCGGCGCTCAGGGGCTCGGGCGAGATCGGCTTTACCATCGTATCGCTGACGGTGTCATTGATCGCGGTACTTATTCCGCTGCTGTTCATGCGCGAGGTCGTGGGGCGCCTGTTTCGCGAATTTGCCATTACGCTGTCGATCGCGATCCTGATCTCGGCGGTGGTGTCGCTGACGCTGGTGCCGATGCTGTGCGCCAAGATGCTGCGCTCGCACGAAGCTAGCAGCGCACGACGCCAGAGCGCGCTCGCCCGGTGGGCCGAGCGCGCGTTCCAGCGATTGATCGCAGCCTACGATCGGCTGTTGACGCGGGTGTTCGATCACCAGCCGCTGGTACTTTGGATCGCCACCGGCACCGTGGTGCTTACGGTGGTCCTGTACATCGTCATCCCCAAGGGTTTCTTCCCACTGCAGGATACCGGCATCATCCAGGGCACGACCGAGGGCGCGCCGGCCATCTCCTTCAGCGCCATGATCGACCGCCAGCAGCAGCTGGCCGCGCTGCTGCTGCGTGACCCGGATGTCGACAGCCTGTCGTCCTTTGTCGGCATCGACGGCACCAACACCACCCTCAACAACGGCCGTTACCTGATCAATCTCAAGCCCAAGGCGCAACGCAGCGACGACATCCAGGCCACCATGGCGCGCCTTGGCAGCAGCGCACGCAGCGTGAGCGGCATCAAGCTGTATCTGCAGCCAGTGCAGGATTTGACAATCGACTCGACCGTGGGCCGGGCGGCCTATCAATTCATCCTGGAGTCGGCCAACAGCGCCACGCTGCGGCCGTGGGTGCCGAAGCTGCTCGACCGGCTGGCGCGCGCCCCGGAGCTCGCCAACGTGTCGAGCAATTTCGTGGACAACGGCCTGACGGTGCAGATCGATATCGACCGCGATACCGCCGCCCGCTTTGGCGTCACTGCGGCCACCATCGACAACGCGCTGTACGACGCCTTCGGCCAACGCATCATCTCGACCATCTACACCCAGTCGAACGAATACCGGGTGATCATGGAGGGCGATCCGAAGTTGCAGACCTCGGTCGAATCACTGAACGACATCTATGTACCCTCGGGCACTTCCACCTCCAGCGGCCAGGTGCCACTGGGTTCGATCGCGCGCATTTCGGTGCAGGCTGCGCCGCTTGAAATCGATCACCTCGGCCAGTTTCCCTCGGCCATGTTTTCGTTCGACGTCGCGCCCACGGCCTCGCTCGAGAATGCCGTGGACGCGATCCGCGCGGCCGAGCGCGACATCGGCTTGCCGATCGGCATCTCGACCACGTTCGAAGGCGCGGCGCTCGCATTCCAGTCATCGCTGCGCAACGAGGTGCTGCTGATCCTGGCGGCGATCGTCACCGTGTATATCGTGCTCGGGGTGCTGTATGAGAGCTACATCCACCCGCTGACCATCCTGTCGACGCTGCCGTCCGCCGGCATCGGTGCGCTGCTGGCGCTGATGATCGCTGGACTCGATCTGAACATCATATCGATCATCGGCATCATCCTTCTGATCGGCATCGTCAAGAAGAACGCCATCATGATGATCGACTTTGCGCTCACGGCTGAGCGCGAGGAAGGCAAATCGCCGCGCACGGCGATCCACGAGGCAGCGCTGCTGCGCTTCCGGCCGATCCTCATGACCACGGTGGCAGCACTGTTCGCTGCCCTGCCGCTGATGCTCGGTTCCGGCACCGGCTCCGAGCTGCGCGCACCGCTCGGCATATCGATCGTCGGCGGCTTGCTGGTCAGCCAGCTGCTGACGCTGTTCACCACACCGGTGATCTACCTGTATTTCGACCGGCTGGCGGGCGCGGTGCGCCGGCGCCGCAGCACCGCCCGCAGCTCCGCCGATGACGCACCGCCGGCGGACGGCAGCCCTGCGCCGCAGCCGCACTGAGCGCGTCATGAGTATCGCAGCGCCATTCATCCGTCGCCCGGTCGCCACCACGCTGCTCACGATCGGGCTGGCGCTGGCCGGCGGCGTGGCGTTTTTTCTGCTGCCGGTGTCGCCAATGCCAAGCGTCGACATGCCAACCATCGTGGTATCGGCGGCGTTGCCGGGAGCGAGCCCGGAGACGGTGGCGACCAGCGTCACCACACCGCTCGAGCGCCACCTGGGAACCATCGCCGGCGTGACCGAGATGACATCGCAGAGCGCGGTCGGCAGTTCCAGCGTGGTGCTGCAGTTCGACCTCAGCCGTAACATCGACGGCGCGGCGCGCGACGTCGAGGCCGCCATCCAGGCGGCGCGCATCGATCTTCCCAGCTCGCTGCGCAGCAATCCTGGCTACCGCAAGGTCAATCCTTCCGACGCCCCGGTCATGATCCTGGCATTGACTTCCGACACGCTGACCGCCGGGCAGATCTACGACTCGGCATCGACCATCCTGCAGCAGAAACTGCTGCAGGTGCAGGGCGTCGGCGATGTCACCATCGGCGGCAGTTCGCTGCCGGCGGTGCGCGTCGAGCTCAATCCGCGCGCCCTGTTCAAGTACGGCATCGGTCTGGAGGACGTGCGCGCCGCGCTGTCGGCCGCCAATGCCGACGCCCCCAAGGGCGCGGTCGAGTTCGGCGGCCAGCGCTTTCAGATCTACGTCAACGACACCGCCACGCGCGCGGCCCAATACCAGTCGCTGGTGGTGGCCTACCGCAACAATGCGGCCGTCAGGCTGCAGGCCGTGGCGACCGTCAGCGATGCGGTCGAGAATATCCGCAACCTCGGCCTGGCCGACGGCAAACCGGCGGTACTGCTGGTGCTGCACCGGCAGCCTGGCGCGAACGTGATCGATGTCGTGGACAGCATCCGCGCGCTGATCCCGCAGCTCGAGGCGTCGATCCCGGCGAGCATTCGCATTATACCGACCAACGACCGCACCGAGACCATCCGCGCCTCGCTGCGCGACGTCGAGCGCACGCTGCTGATCGCGATCGTGCTGGTGGTGCTGGTGGTATTCATCACGCTGCGCAATTCGCGGGCCGCATTGGTACCGAGCGTCGCCGTGCCGCTGTCGCTGATCGGAACCTTCGGTGCGATGTACCTGCTGGGCTTCAGCCTCGACAACCTGTCGTTGATGGCCCTCACGGTCGCGACCGGCTTCGTGGTCGACGATGCCATCGTGGTGCTGGAAAACATATCGCGGCATGTGGAGCAGGGCATGGGCCGCTTCCAGGCCGCGGTGCAGGGCGCCAGGGAGGTCGGCTTCACCGTGCTGGCGATGAGCCTGTCGCTGATCGCGGTGTTCCTGCCGATACTGCTGATGGGCGGCATCGTCGGGCGCACCTTTCGTGAGTTTGCGCTGACGCTCTCGATTGCGATCCTGATCTCGCTGGTCGTCTCGCTGACCACCACGCCGATGATGTGCGCCCACATCCTGCGGCCCGAGAGCGCCGCCCAGGGCCGCTTCATGCGCGCCATGGAGCGCGGCTTCGATGCCATGCGCGACTTCTATGGCCGCACGCTGGCCGTGGCGCTGCGCCATCCACGCAGCGTGATGATCGGGCTGGCCGCAACCGTGGCGTTGAACTTCTACCTGTATGCGATCATCCCGAAGGGATTCTTTCCGCAGCAGGACACCGGCACGCTGACCGGCAACCTGCGCGCCGACCAGAGCATCTCGTTCCAGGCGATGGCGCAGAAGCTACGCAGCGTGATGAGCATCGTCCAGGCCGATCCGGCGGTGCAGGATGTGGTCGGCTACACCGGCGGCGGTGGCGGTGGTCCTGGCGGTGGCGGCGGCGCCACCAATACCGCCAACATCTTCGTCGGCCTGAAGCCGCTGTCACAGCGCAAGCTGTCCAGCGATCGCGTCATCGCCAGGCTGCGGGTCAAGCTCGCCAACATCACCGGTGTGCGCCTGTTTCTGCAGGCCATCCAGGACATCCGTGCCGGCGGCCGCCAGAGCAACTCGCAATATCAGTACACCATCCTCAGCGATGACCTGAACGAGCTGTTTCTCTGGACACCGAGGATCACCGAAGCGTTGAAAACCGTGCCGCAGATCGCGGACGTGAACTCCGATCGCCAGGACAACGGCCTGGAGATCGCGCTCAATATCGACCGCACTACCGCGGCGCGCCTGGGCATCAACCTGACCGAGGTCGACAACACCCTGTACGATGCCTTCGGCCAGCGCCAGGTATCGACCGTCTACAACGACATGAACCAGTATCACGTGGTCATGGAGGTCGATCCGAGCTTCTGGCAAAGCCCGGAGACGCTGAAGGAAGTCTGGGTGAGCACCTCCGGTGGCGCTCTCAGCGGCACGCAATCCTCGGCCGGAGCGGTATCCGACTTTGCAGCCAGCACGGCGAGCGCCAGCACGGTAACCACCGGTGCGCCCAGCACCACCAGCGCCAGCGCATCCACCAGCGCCAGCTCCTGTGCCAGCGGCAGCATCAGCCCCGCGCCCTCAAACGCTGCGGTGGCGGGCAGCGCTAGCAGCACCAGCACCGCCAGCTCCACTAGCAGCACCAGCGCGAGCGGCAGCAGCGCAAGCTCGAGCTGCACCAGCAGCAGCAACCTGGCGCAGGCCCCGGTCGCCGCCCAGGCGAATCTGGCGCTCAATCAACTCACCAACAGCGGGCGCGGCGGTGCCTCGACCGGAGCCTCGATCGCAACCTCGTCCGAGACCACGGTGCCATTGGCGGCGTTTTCCAGCTATGGGCCCAACACCATGCCGCTGGCGATCAATCACCAAGGGCCGTTCGTCGCCACGACGTTTTCATTCAATCTGCCGGAGGGCGAATCGCTCAGCACTGCGATCCGCGCGATCCAGCGCACCATGCAGCAGATCCACGTCCCGATCTCGGTGCATGGCACCTTCGCCGGCACCGCGCGCGTATTCCAGCAGTCGCTCTCCAATGAGCCGTGGCTGATCGCCGCCGCCATCATTGCCGTCTATATCGTGCTCGGCATTCTGTACGAGAGCTACGTGCACCCGATCACCATCCTGTCCACGCTGCCATCGGCCGGAGTCGGGGCGGTGCTGGCGCTACTGCTGTTCGGCACCGAATTCAGCCTGATCGCGCTGATCGGCGTCATCCTGCTGATCGGTATCGTCAAGAAGAACGCCATCATGATGATCGACGTGGCGCTGGAGCACGAGCGGCAGCAGAAGGTCGATGCGCGCACCGCCATCTACGACGCCTGCCTGCTGCGCTTCCGTCCCATCATGATGACCACGTTCGCCGCATTGCTCGGCGCGGTTCCGCTGGCCGTGACCAGCGGCAGCGGCGCCGAGATGCGCCAGCCGCTGGGCATCTCGATCGTCGGCGGCCTGATCTTCAGCCAGGTGCTGACGCTCTACACCACCCCCGTGGTCTATATCTATCTGGATCGCTTTCGTCTGTGGCTGCGCAGCCTGGCGTCCGGTCGCAATCAACGCGCGGCGGTCGGCCGCGACCCACAGCAGCAACCCACATGATCCACACCATCGCGCAACGGCCCTCTACACGGGCAGACCAGCCATGGCGCTGGCAGCCGGCGCTGGCCATCTCGCATGCCGTATCGCTGGCCGTGTCGCTGGCGTTGACAGCGTGTGCGGTCGGGCCCAATTACCATCGCCCCACAGCGCCGGGGGTACCCGCCTACAAGGAAGACCAGGGCTGGAAGCCGGCGACGCCGGGGCAGATCCAGAGCGATAAGCCGTGGTGGTCGATTTATGACGATCCGCTGCTCGATAGCCTGGAGCAGCAGGTCGAGGTATCCAATCAGACGCTCAAGGCCGACGAGGCGGCGTATCGGGCTGCCGTGGAAGCGATCAGTGTCGACCGCGGCACGCTGTTCCCGTCGGTCTCGGTCAACGCCGGCGCCACTCGCAGCGGCAGCGCCAGCGGCGTCAACCAGGCCATCACCACCTCATCGGGTGCAGCGGTGACGAGCGGTGCCGGCGGCAATGGCCATCGCACCACCTTCAGTGCCGGAGCGCAGGCGAGCTGGTCGCTCGACGTCTGGGGGCGCATCCGGCGGCTGATCGAATCGGATGCCGCCAAGGCGCAGGCAAGTGCGGCTGACGTCGCCGCTGCGCGCCTGTCGGCGCAGGTCACACTGGCGGAGGACTATTTCCAGCTGCGCGCCGCCGATGAGCAAATGCGGCTCTACCAGACTGATATCGAGGATTTCAAGAACGCGCTGACCATCACGCAGAACCAGGTCAAGGCCGGCATCACGACGCTGGCGGACGTATATGCCGCCGAAACCCAGCTCGAGAGCACCGAGGCCTCGAACGTCGGTGTCGAACTCACGCGCGCCAAATTCGAGCACGCGATCGCCGTGCTGATCGGCAAGCCGCCCGCGGAGCTGGGCATCAATGTGGGCAGCTTTACCACCTTCGTGCCGGTGGTGCCGGCCGGCATTCCCTCCGCGCTGCTGGAGCGGCGGCCGGACATTGCCGCGGCCGAACGCTCGGTGGCGAGCGCCAATGCGCTGGTCGGCGTCGCCGAGGCGGCATGGTTTCCAAGCCTGACGCTGACCGGGTCCTACGGCTTCACCTCGAGCGTTTTGCCGGGCCTGCTCAGCGCGCACAATGCGCTGTGGTCGTTCGGGCCGGCGCTGGCCGAGAACGTTTTCAACGGCGGGGCCACGCTGGCGCAGACGCGCGAGGCCAAGGCCAACTACGATCAGGCGGTCGCGAGCTACCGCCAGAGCGTGCTGTCGGCGTTCCAGTCGGTCGAGGACGACCTGGTGACGCTGCGCGTGCTCGAGCAGCAGGGGCAACTACAGCAAGCTGCGGTCAAGGACGCGCGGCTGTCGGAGGCGCTGACGCTCAACCAGTACAAGTCCGGGATCGTGGTCTATTCCAGCGTGATTACGGCCCAGACCACTCGATTGCTGGATGAGATCAATCTGCTGAGTATTCAAAGTCAGCAGCAGGTGACGAGCGTGGACCTGATCTCTCAGCTCGGCGGCGGCTGGGACGCCGGGCAGCTGGACCGTGCCGACCGGGGCGTGCCGTCGCACTGAGCCGTTGCCAACGAACGCTTGCCAAGCGGCAGGCAAATACTTGAGCATCAGCGCATGATCTGGCAAGGGTTGGCAGTAGGCATCGGCGCCGCTCTGGGCGCTTTGCTGCGCTGGCGCCTGGGCGTCTGGATGAATGGGGTGTTTCCGACGATCCCGTTCGGCACCCTGGCCTCGAACCTGATCGGCGGCTTTGTCATGGGACTGTGCATGGAATACTTCTCGCGCAACGCCGGCGTGCCGCCCGAGCTGCGTCTGGCGACCACCACCGGCTTTCTGGGCGGACTGACCACTTTCTCGACTTTCTCGGGCGAGACGGCAACGCTGCTGCTGCGCCGGGACTATCTGTGGTCGAGCGTCATCATCGGCGCCCACCTGATCGGCTCGGTGATGCTGACGATCGCCGGGGTCTATTGCGTGCGCCTGCTTTTCGGCTGGCGGGAAATCGCATGAAGGCCACGGTGCTGCGGCTGTACATGCACGAAAGCCGGCGCTTTCGCGGCATGCTGCTGTACGAGTGGCTGCTGGAGCAGGCCCGCAAGCTGGGGGTGCACGGTGGCTCGGCCTTTCGTGCGGTTGCCGGTTACGGCCGCCATGGCGTGCTGCACGAGCAACGCTTCTTCGAGCTGGCGGGCGAGCTGCCGGTGGTCACCGAGTTCATCGTCAGCGAGTCGGATGCGGAGCGCATCCTGGCGCTGGTTCGCAAGGAGAATATCGACCTGGTGTACGCGTGCTGGCCGGCGGAATATGCGGCGACCATTGCGCCGACGACGCCAGGCGCACCCGACGCACCCGATACGACCGTTCCACCCGCCGCGAGCGACTCCCCGGGTGGCACATCCTAGAGCTGCTGGCGCAATCAGGCCCAGTCCGGCTCCTGGCCGGGTTTCCACTTGATGTTGCAGCCAACGCTCGCTATCTGGTCCTGGATTGCGCGACCGGCGAGCAGTGCGTCCGCGGCCGCACGCAGATCCGAGCCGGTGACAGGCTGTCGATTGCCCGGCCGGCTGGCGTCGAACTGCCCTCGATACACCAGCCGCCGGGCCTGGTCGAACAGATACAGATCCGGTGTACAAACCGCCTGATAGGCCTTCGCCACCGTCTGCAATTCATCGTACAGATAGGGAAAATTGAATCGATTTTGAGCTGCGAGCTGCGCCATGCGCGGCGGGCTGTCATCGGTATAGCGGCTGGCATCGTTCGAATTGATCGCCACCATGGCGACAGCGCGCGGCTGGTAGTCGCGCGCGAACTGCGCCAGGGCACCAATTATGTGCTTCACGTACGGGCAGTGGTTGCAGATGAAAGCCACCACCAGTGCCTTCGCGCCGGCAAAATCTCCAAGACTGTAGATCTTTCCGGACGGGTCGGGCAGCGAGAACTCCGGCGCTGCGGTACCCAGCGCCAGCATGCGCGATTGCGTCATCACCATGTGACCGCTCCGTGATTGACGGCCGATGAGGCTGGCCGCACATTACCCGCCCATTTCAACCACGACAAGGTTCTCAGCGATGGCAAAAGGCAGCCAGATGCGCAAGGCCGCATATGCGATCGACCCTATCTTCATCGACCGCTGGTCACCGCGGGCGATGTCGGGCACGGCGCTGGCGCTGGAGGAGCTGATGGTGCTGTTCGAAGCCGCGCGCTGGGCACCCTCGTCCAGCAATCTGCAACCCTGGCGCATGCTGTACGCGCTGCGCGCAGCGCCCGACTGGCCGCTATTCCTGGGCCTGCTGAGCGACGCCAACCGGCAATGGGCACAGCACGGCGGCGCGTTGGTGGCGTTCCTGTCGAACAACATCCGCGACGACGGCCGGCCGGCGCCGACGCATGCCTTTGACACCGGAGCCGCCTGGGAGAATTTCGCGTTGCAGGCCTCGACGCGCAATCTGGTGGTGCACGGCATGCAGGGATTCGACCATGTGCGGGCGCGCGCCGAACTGAAGCTACCGCCGGAATTCGATATCCACGCGATGGTCGTAGTGGGCAAGCCGGGCGAGGTCGCGCGACTGCCTGAAAGCCTGCGTGCGCGCGAGCAGCCCAGCGACCGCCGGCCGCTGCACGAGAGCGTATGCGAGGGACCATTCTGCTTCTGAGGCGCCGTGAGGCTGCAGCCTGGCGGCCATCAGGCAGCCCTTACAGATGTACCGCGCGTCGAGCCGCCCCGCTCCGCCAGATTGACGCATGTTGAGCCATGAACCACCTTATCGCGCGCTGCGTGCCGCGCACGCGCAGGCGCTGATCGCACGCTAGATTCGCTTCGCTGCCTCGATCCACATGGCATCACTGAGGAACGATCCGTCGGCGCTTACGGAAAAATACTCGCGCGCCTCGGCCGGCAGGTCGTCGAATACGGCCCTCAGTGCCGCCACGCGCCGGGCCGGGGTCGCGATGCGTTGCACCCAGCTATCGAACTCGAGCGGCAGTTTCCACTGCTCGCTGCGCGCCTCGCCCAGCTGCGGCAGGTTGAGCATCGAGCGCCACTCGGACGGGCGGTAGTTACGCACGTGCGACATATCGCGCAGCAGCTCGATGGTCTGCAGCGTCGTATCGAGCAGTGCCGCTTCCGGCGCGACCACGTCGATTACGACCAGCGTGCCGCCGGGGCGCAGTACCCGCACCATCTCAGCGACGGCCGTCGGCACCGAGGCCCAGTGATGAGCCGAAAAGCGGGTGACGATCAGTTCGAAGCTGGCGTCATCGAACGGCAGCCGCTCGGCTGCGCCGCGGCAGATGGCGATTTGCGAGTGGCCGCGTGCCTGCGCCTCGCGCTCGACTACGGCGAGCATCAGCCCGGACAGGTCGTACGCGATCACGCCCGCCGCGCCGCCACGGGCCAGCGCGAAGGCCACATGCCCGGCACCGCAGCCGAGATCCAGCGCCCGTGCAGCTTGCAGCCGCCGCGTCAGCGCTTCGAGCCGATCGAGGTCCGTCCCCTGGGCGTGCACGCTGCTGCCCAGATAGTTCGCGGCGGTGTCGCCGAACTGGCGCGCCGCCAGATCAGCCTGATCCATGGTGCCTGCCATCGTCTAATGCCCCATGCCGGGCATGTCAGGCATGTCGGCACCCGCGGCGGGCGGGCGCAGTTCAAATAGCACGGTCACGGAGGATCCGCCGGCGAATTGCAACGTCACCGGCACCCGATCGCCGGGCTGCAGTGGTTTGCTCGGATGCGCCAGCATCAGGTGATAACCGTGTGCCGCAAAAGCCAGAGTCGAATGCGCTGCGACCGTGATGTCTTGCACCGGCATCATCCGGGCAGTGCCGCCCACATTGCGGCTGCGATGCAATGACACCTCGGCGTAGTCCGGACTCGACGCGGCGATCAGGCTGCTCGGGCGATCGCCGCTATTGACCAGTGTGAGGTAACCGCCGGCGGGAAGCTTGCCGGGCAGCCAGCGAACCCACGCATCCGTGATTTGCACTGCTGCATTCTCAGCGCCGCGTGCAGCGGCGCAGACGCTGATCCAGGCCAGCATGCAGGCGGCAAGTACGATGCGCCTAGATTGCATAGTTCGCTCCCACCGCGGCAGTCCAATGCGTAAATAACTGATAGCCATCGAGCTCGCTGTAGACCGGCAGCTGGACGTTGGCGAAGGCACCGAAGTTCTCGCTCACCGCGCGATAATAGTATGCTCCGATGATCAGGCCGGTGCTGCCGGTGCGCAACTGACGGCGGTCCGCGCGCACTCTGGCTGCGCGCGACGCGGCTTTGAATTGCGCATTGCGCGTCGCCGGTCAACGGCACCAGCGCTGCGCGGGCGGCGGGCCATCCACAGTTGCACGTGTTGGCGGGTCATCGGCAGGGCAGTCTTAGTGCTATTTTGCTCCCTATGCGCATCCACCCGTTATGCACCATCGCGCTGGTCGGCGCGACATTGGCTGGCGAACCCACGATGCGCGCCGCAGTGGTCGGCCCGGGTACCGTCCAGGTGCGTGAGGTGCCCAGGCCGGTCGCCGGACCGGGTCAGGTACTGGTCAAGATCCGATATGCGGGCGTCAATCCCAGCGACTGGAAGAGCGCGGGCGGCTCATCGGATGACCCTGCGACCAGCGTGCGCTCCAGTGCCGGCTCCGGCGCGAGCGCTGTGGGCGCCGCGTCCATTCCGGGCCTTGACGGCGCCGGGGTGATCACAGCCGTCGGCAGTGGCGTCAGCGGCTACAGGATCGGCGATGCGGTGATCGTCTGGTCGCAGGCCCGCGGCAGCTATGCGCAATACCTCGCCGTGCCCGCCGACACCATCACACGCAAGCCCGCCCGGCTCTCATTCGCCGAAGCTGCAGGCGTCGCACACGCGGGCCTGGCGGCCTGGAACCTGCTGATCGATCTGGCGGGCGTACATGCGGGGCAGACCGTGCTGGTCCTCGGAGCTGCGGGCGGCGTCGGCTCGGCGGCCATACAGATCGCCAGCAACCGCGGCGCGCAGGTGATGGCGACTGCATCGGCGCGCAATGCCGGCTATCTGCGAGCACTGGGCGCCACCACGGTATTCGACTACAACGCGCAACATTTCGAGGATCAGCTGCGTGCCATCGATATCGCTGTGAATACCGTGGACCTCGATAATGCCTATCGCGCGCTGGCAGTGCTCAGGCGCGGCGGCCACCTGGTTTCCAGCGCCGGGCTGCCGCCCGCGGCGCAGTGCGCGGCGCGCGCGGTGATCTGCTCCGCCCGTACCCTCACCGGCACCCCAGTTCGCATCGCACTGAAGCAGCTTGCCGATTGGGCGCAGGCGGGAAAATTCAAGGTCAACATCGATCAGACTTTTGAGCTGACCGAGGTCCTCAAGGCCTGGCAGTACAGTCAGGCCGGCCACACCCGTGGCAAGTCCGTAATCAGGATAAGCGACTGAAATCACATGGCCTGGCACCAGATGATGGCATTATGGCGCCCTGGACAACCGCGGCCAGGTCGCGGCGGCAGGGAACTTCAGCACAGTGAGCTCCGTCTTAGGTTTATCGCCGGCATTCTGTCAAGCTGTGCACACTGAAGCTTCGCGGAGCGTCAAATCCACGTGAAACCCCGTTTCCTCAGCGCTACGGTCGCACTCTGGGCCGCAGGCCTGGTTGGCGCAGCATGGCTGCCGCTGCCGGCAGTGGCGCACCTGGGCGGCGACGCCGGCTCGATCGATGCCGATCGCAGCGAGTTACATGCCGAGCTGCGCACTACTCCGATGCAGCAATTCGACCTGCATGAGATCACGGCGCCTTCCGGCACGCTGGTGCATGAGTACGTGACACGCCAGGGCAGGGTGTTCGCGGTTACCTGGCAAGGCCCATTGCCTGCCGACCTGCACCAGCTGTTTGGAGACTACTACCAGCGCTTCCAGGCGGCCGCCGCGGGGCGTATGCGTCCCGGCATGCACCGGCAGGTCAACATCACGGCTGCCGATCTGGTGGTGCAGTCAAGCGCGCGAACGCGCTCTTTTCGTGGGATGGCCTATATTCCCAGCCTGCTGCCCGGCGGCGTTTCTGCTGCTGATCTTCAATAGCGAGACCGATGCATGAGCCAGCGTTTGCGATGGACTCTATGGCTGGGCGTGTGCGTGCTGGCCGGCTGCGGTGGCGGCGGTGGCGGCGGTGGCTCGGGCAGCAGTTTCGGCGGCAGCAGCACATCCAGCAGCTCCGGCGGCAGCAGCGCCTCGAGCAGCTCCAGCGGCGCCACTGCGTCGAACAGCATTGCGGTCGCCGTGGGGCCCGGGCCTGCCGCGGCGAATGGCGGTACGCTCAATATCCCGTACGTCAGCGTGAAGCTCTGCAGCCCGGGCACCAGCACCTGCGCGACGATCGACGACGTGCTGGTCGATACCGGCTCCGTGGGACTGCGCCTGATGGCGTCGGCCCTGGCCGCTGCCAGTCTGTCGCTCACCGACACCGCTGATGCCAGCGTACCCGGCAACAGCATCGCCGAATGCCTGCCGTTTGCCGATGGCTACACCTGGGGCCCGGTCGCGCTCGCCGATGTCAGCATGGCGGGTGAGCTGGCGAGCGGCGTGTCCGTCCATATCATCGATGACAACGGCTCCTATGCCGCGACCGCACCGAGCAGCTGCACTACCGTGCTGAGCCAGAGCAGCACGTCGCTGAATTCGGTCGCCGCCTTTGCCGCCAATGGCATCCTCGGTGTCGGCACCTTCGACCAGGATTGCGGCAGCTCATGCGCCCAGTGCGCCAGCTTGACACCCGACGGCTGCAATACGGCCCAGAGCGATCTGTACTACAGCTGCAACACCAGCACCAACAGCTGCGCCTTCACGCAAGTGGCACAGACCGCCCAGGTCAGCAATCCGGTGGCGCTGTTCGCGACCGATAATAACGGTGTCATCCTGACGCTCGAGGCAATTCCAGCCGCCGGACAGACCACGGCCAGCGGTACGCTGATCTTCGGCATCAATACGCAGAGCAACAACGCGCTCGGCACCGCCTTCGTGCTGACCGCCGACAGCCAAGGGAATTTCACCACCACCTACAAGGGCCAGACGCTGAGCGCTAGCTTCATCGACTCCGGCTCCAATGGCCTGTACTTCCCGGACAGCACCATCACGGTGTGTCCCAGTACCCAAAGCAATCCAGATGCCAACGAATTCTACTGTCCGCCCTCGACGCTCTCGGAAACCGCCGCCATGCAGGGCCAGGACGGTCTCAGCAACAGCGTGCCGTTCACCGTCGCCAATCTGAACAACATCAACGGCAGTTTCTACGCCAGTGACGCGCTCGCAGGTCCGGCCCCCAGCAACTCCAACCTGGGCGCCTATTTTGACTGGGGCCTGCCGTTCTTCTACGGCAAGCGGGTATTTACGGCAATCGAGGGCAAGGTGGCCGGCACCGCGACCGGTCCGTTTTACGCCTTTTGATTGAGGCACCATGCTCGAGGTGTAGAGCGCACAGCGGCGCGCGCATGACTAATCTCTACGGCTACCTGATATCAGGCCTGTGGATCACATGGCTGGTCTACTGGCGCGTCTCGGCCGCCGGGGTCAAGGCCGTACGGCGTCGCGAATCCGCTGCATCGCGCGCCGCGCATCTGGTGCCGCTGGCAATCGCCGCAGTGCTGCTGTGGATGCCTACGATTGCGGACGGCGGCTTTCTGTTCCAGCGCTTCATGCCGCAAACACTCGTCAGCTATTGGACCGGAGCGCTGCTGCTGGTGCTGGGACTCGCGTTCAGTGTCTGGGCGCGGGTGTACTTGGGCCGCAACTGGAGTGCCACCGTGACCGTCAAGGAGGATCACGAACTGATCCGCGGCGGCCCGTACGCGCAGGTGCGCCACCCGATCTACTCCGGGCTGCTCCTCGCCTTCGTCGGTACCGCGATCGTACGGGCCGAGTGGCGCGGCGTGCTCGCGGTGCTGATCGTGCTGGTGGCGCTGTGGCGCAAGCTGCGCCTCGAGGAGCGCTTCATGAGCGAAACCTTCGGTGATGAATACTGGCGCTATCGCGAGCGCACCGCCGCACTGATTCCGTACATTCTTTAGAGCGCCTGCGCGCCAACATCCCAGCCCGGGGTGCGCTAGCCCCCCAGCAGCGGCACGCCGATGATCAGCGCGTGCAGCCTCCAGATGAACAGCGCGTACAGCCCGAGGCCCGCGAGCAGCGCGATCAGATCGTTGTAGCGTGATGGCGGTGCGCCCGGAACAGGCGCCGGCACCCGGCGCTTCAACGATATGCGAACCGCGACCGCCCACACCAGAAAGCTGCCGAACAGCAGCACGTCGGCGAGCGTACCGTTCACCAGCAGATGCGCGCTGGCCCACAGCTTCACCGCCGCCAGCATCGGATGCCTGGCTGCGCTCCTGATGCGCCCGGGCAGGTAGGTGGCGAGCAGCAATGGAAACACCGGCAGCATCAGCAGCCAGGTCAGGTAGTGCAGCCAAGCCGGCGACACGTACAGCACCACCGGTGCGACGCGCGCACGCGCAAAGCCGAGCAGCATCAGCGCCAGCCCGGCAGCGCTGATCAGCGAATAGACCCCCTTCCAGGTGCCGGCGCGCAAATGCATCAGCGCGCGATCGCGCCAGCGCGGCGCCACGATCGCGATCGAATGCGCTCCGAAGAACACGATCAGCCCTGCAACCAGCATCAGCATCGCGCACTCCCGGCTGTCACTCTCGCCCATTGCCCGAAGTGATAGCATCGCACTCCGGCGGCGCCGATGTTAAGGCAATTGACGGGAGATTCCTCATGGCTGACAGGCACTCATATCTGTGGTCGCTGCGGCTGGCGGGCGCGGGGCTGGCGCTCGCATTTGCAATCGATGCCGCCGCGGCGGACGGCGCCTTCAGGCTGCAGAGTCCGGCCATCGCACCCGACAGCACGCTGTCGAATGATCAGGTCTACAGCGGCTTTGGCTGCAGCGGCAAGAACATCTCGCCGGCGCTCAGCTGGAAGGGCGCCCCGCACGCCACCAAGAGCTTCGCAATCACCGTCTATGACCCGGATGCGCCCACCGGTTCGGGCTGGTGGCACTGGGTGCTCTACAACATCCCGGCCGACGTGAGCGAACTGCCCACCGGTGCCGGAAGTGCCGGCGGCAAGCTGCCTGGCGGGGCCGCACAGGGCCATACCGATTATGGAACCTCCGGCTTCGGCGGCGCCTGCCCGCCGGCCGGCGACAAGCCGCATCGCTATATCTTCACCGTCTACGCACTCAAGGTGGACAAGATCTCGGTGCCGGATGAGGCCAGTGCTGCGATGGTGGGATTCATGATCCACTCCAGCACCCTGGCGAAGGCCAGCCTCACTGCACACTACGGACGCTGAGCGCCTAGCCGGCCAATGGCGCACGTCGGGGTTGAAATCCGCAAGCTCACGGTGCATGCCGACGGCCGCGGTGCGGTGTTTGAACCGCTCGAGCCGGCGCTGTTGGCCGGCTGGCGCAACGTGCACACCGTGATCTCGGAACCCGGCGCGGTCCGCGGCAACCACCGCCACGTGCGCGGCACCGAGGTCACCGCGCTGCTCGGGCCCGCGCTGGTACGCTATCGCAGCGGCGACACCATCGAGGAATGCCATGTGCCCGCGGGCGAAGCGTGGCGCTTCGCATTTCCACCCGGCACTGCGCACGCGTTCAAAAACACGGGCAGCGGGCCGATGGTGCTGGTGTCCTTTAACACCGAACAGCACGATCCGTTGTTGGCCGACGCAGTGCGCGACGAACTGATTGGCCTCTGAGCGCAAAATCCCCGCTGCACTCGCGCGTGCGTGTCGTGCCGACGGTCTCTGACTGCGGCCGCGGCGCACTGCTGGTGCTGCTGAGCGCGGCGAGCAGCGCGCTGACCGCCGCCCCGATCCCAGGCAGCGCGCTGACGGCAGCGCGCGCGCTGCGCCTGCAGGGCTGCGAGGGCCACGCCGGCATACGGGTCGCGCTGCGCGGCAGCGCCGCACTCGATGCCGCCGCACTGCAATGGTCGCGCATGTCGGATCTCAAGGCCGTGATCGAACGCTCGGGCTACCGCGCCGAACAGTCGGCTGCGCTTCACGTCAGCGGCGGTCCCGGCGCGACGCAGCAGGCGCTGAGCAGCAAGCTGTGCCCCGAACTCACCGACCGCGGCTTTGTCGATCTGGGCAGCGCGCAGCGCGGCCAGGACACCTGGATCATCATCGCAGCGCCATTTGCGCCGCCCGCGCGCTCCGATGCCGTTGCAGTTGCCGCCGAACTGTTGCAACGGATCAATCTCGCGCGTGCCCGGCCGCGCCGCTGCGGCAATAAATCATTTGCGCCGGCCCCGCCGCTGCAGTCGAATTCGTTGTTGCGCAGTGCGGCCGAGGCACACGCACAGGACATGGTGAGCCACGACTACTTCGCACATCAGGGCCACGATGGCAGCACACCGGCCCAGCGCGTAAGCGCGACCGGCTATCGCTATCAGCTGATCGGCGAGAACATCGCCGCAGGTCCCGAGACCGCCGCGCAGGCCGCCGACGGCTGGCTCGCAAGCCCGGCGCACTGCGAGAACATCATGGAGCCGCGCTTCACCGAATCCGGTGTCGGGTATGCTGCCAATACCAGCGGCACGCCGCAGATCTACTGGGTACAGGAATTCGCCGCACCACGCTGATAGTCAGCGTGCACTCATCCGGGAGGCAGTCGTGGCTCAATATTCGGCTGAAGTAATCTGGGAACGGGGCGATGCCGTGTTCACCGACAACCGGTACTCGCGCCGGCACCGCTGGCGCTTTGACGGCGGATTGGAAGTGCCTGGGTCGTCGTCGCCACTGTCGGTGCCGCTGCCGCTGTCGGATGCCGCCGCGGTCGACCCGGAAGAGGCCTTCATCGCCGCGCTGTCGAGCTGCCACATGCTGTGGTTTCTCGCGATTGCCGGCAAGCGCAAGTTCAGGATTGATCGCTATCACGACCAGGCCACCGGTGTGCTGGAAAAAAATGCCGCCGGCAAATGGTGGGTCAGCGTCGTGACGCTGCATCCGGCGGTGCAGTTCTCGGGCGAGCTGCTACCGACCGCACAGCAGATCGAGGACATGCATCACAACGCGCACCTGGAGTGCTATATCGCCAACTCGGTGACCACGCAGGTGCGCATCGAGCCGGCATCGGCTCCGGCAAGCTAGAACAGCGATAACTCCGCCGGAGCGGCCGGCGACGACGGCGCCACCGGCAGCGCATCGCTGCGTACCAGGCCGCAAACCTTCACGCCCAGCAGACGCAGCCGGCGCTCGAGCGGCGCGCGCTTCAGGCACAGGCCGGCCGTGCGCCGGATCAGCGCCGCATCGTTGGTGTAGCCGTCGATCGTCAGATCGCGGGTGGCGCGCTGAAAGTTGTCGTAGCGCAGCTTTACGCCGATAGTCTTGCCGACGTAGCCATGGCGCTGCAGGTCCAGCGCCAACTGCTCGCACAGTGCGGTGAACAGCGCCCGAAGTTGCTCGCGGTCGCGCACCGCGTGTAGATCACGTTCGAATGTGGTCTCGCGACTCATCGACACCGGCTCGCTCTGCTGCACCACCGGACGGTCATCCCAGCCCCAGGCGGCCTCGTACATCCAGCCGCCCTGGCTGCGGCCGAATATCTGCACCAGCCATTCGCGCTCGCAGCGCGCCAGCTGGCCGATGTTCATGATGCCGAGCTGTTCCAGGCGTGCGCTCATGCGCGGACCGATGCCATGGATGCGACGGCACGGCAATGGCCAGATCAGTGCGGCCAGATCCGACTCGTAGACGATGGAAATGCCGTTCGGCTTGTGAAATTCGCTCGCCATCTTGGCGATCAGCTTGTTCGGCGCCACGCCGATCGAGCAGGTCAGGCCGGTGCGCTCGTGGATCGCGGCCTGAATACGCAGTGCGAGTGCCCTGCCGCCCATCTCCTGCCCGCCCGCGGCCGCGCCGAAGTCGATATAAACCTCGTCCACGCCGCGGTCCTCGATCACCGGCGCCAGCTCCGCGATCACGGACTTGAACAGCTGCGAATACCTGCGGTACTCATCGAAATCCACCGGCAACAGAACCGCCTGCGGACACAGCCGCGCTGCGTTCATCAGTCCCATCGCCGAGTGCACGCCAAATTCGCGCGCCGCATAGGTTGCCGTCGTCACCACGCCGCGGCCGGCGTAGTCGCGCAGCAGTGCATGGCCGGCAGCTGCGCCATCGCAGCGCGCAGGCGCGCGCCGGCTGCCGCCGATCACCACCGGCAGCCCACGCAGATCGGGGTAGCGAAGCAACTCCACCGACGCGTAGAACGCGTCCATGTCGAGGTGCGCTATGCGGCGCGGCGAGGTGACTGGCGAGCCTTCGTGCATGCGCCGCCGATGATAGGCGGCTGCGGCATCAGACACTGAAGTCATTGATAATAAAGATAAATTTAGGTTAAGTAATTCTCAAGGCGACTTGAGGCCTTTGCAATCGGGCGCGGCTGGCGCCGCGCATCCTTCGTGTCAGGACTTTTCACTCAGACACCACAGGAGAAATTGCCATGCACCACCTCACCAGGACCTTGATCGCCGCCGCTCTGGCGCTGCTGATCTGCGGCGCGGAAGGAGCGCTGTTCGCCGCCGGCGCCTCGGCGGCCGAAGTGCGCTCGCTCAGCGTGCGCTACGCAGACCTTGACCTGGAGCGCCCGGCAGACGTCGCCCGGCTCTACCAGCGCATCCGCGGCGCTGCTGAAAACGTCTGCGGCCCGCGCCTGCTGACCGGTTTGAATGTGCCGTCGCCGGACTACCGGCGCTGCTTCGCCGCTGCCGTCGCGCAGGCGGTCGCGCGGGTGGATCGGCCCGCTCTCAGCGCTTACCATCAGCAGCGTCTGGGGCTTGCGCCCCAGCACGATGCGACGATTGCGCAGCGCTAGCGCGGGAGGACAAGTATCGCCAGCCACAAGCCTGCGAAACCGCAACGCCGGCGGCCCGGGTCGGGTCGCGCCCCAGCCCCCTCGGGGCGCAGGCTGCCTTTAAGCAGCCTGCGCGTCTTTATATCGGTCGCGCATCACCTGAGTTTTACCCGCGCCGCTGATGCACTGGGCGTGAGCGCCAGCGCCGCCAGCCTGCAGATCCGCTCACTGGAGGAATATCTGGCGCGGCCGCTGTTTCGCCGCAATGGCCGCCAGGTGCGGCTCACCGCCGAGGGTGAGGCGCTGTTGCCACGCGTACGCGAAGCGCTCGAACAGCTCGAGCGTGCCGTCGATGACGCGCGCGGCGACCGCAGCGCCGGGCCGTTGCGGGTCAGCACGCTGGCCTCGTTTCTGCAGCAATGGCTGTTGCCGCGTCTGCAGCACTTTCGGTCGCAGTATCCCGAAGCCGATCTGCATCTGCACACTTCAGACAAGATGGTCGATTTCGTGCGCGAAGACTTTCACGTGGCGGTGCGCTTCGGCCGGGGCGGTTGGTCCAATGTGCACAGCGAAAAGCTGCTGGACGAATGGGTGTTGCCGGTGTGCTCGCCGGTGCTGTACCGCAGATTCGGTCCGCTGCGCGACGCCGACGATCTGCGGCGCTACCCGCTGCTGCACAGCCTGAGTGAGCCCTGGACTGTGTGGCTGTTCAACGGCGGCCGCGCCGAGGAAGTGACGACACTGCGTGGCGCGGTGTTCGATGCATCGCTGGCGGTGGTGCGCATGGCGGAACAGGGTGCGGGCCTGGTGCTGAGCCGATGGAGTCTAGTCGCTGACGAAATCGCCAGCGGCAAGCTGGTGCGTGCCAGCGATCGGGCCCTGCGCATTGACGAAGGCTACTGGCTGGTGTGCCCCACCCGTGCTCAGGGTCTGCCGGCGGTCAGGGCATTCATGAACTGGCTTCGCTCAGAAGCGGCGGCATTCAAATACCCAGCGGATTTTCCGCTTATTGTCCCTGCGCTGGAACAATAGCTGCGGCAAGGCCTCCGCTCGACGCGCTCTTGATACAGTAGACGAGCCGGGCGGCAGGCGATTACCCCTGGTTTACCCGTGAATCGAAGGCGGCACGGATGGCGCGATCCGCTCGCTGAGGGCCTCCTGCACCCAGGCCCAGGCATACACCACGGGCAGTGCCAGCAGCAGTAGCGGCAACAGCAGCAACGGAATAGCAATGCGGGTAATCATGATGCTGAACCTCGTTGAGCATCAGTGTCGCCGGCGACGGCTGAACGCACCCTGAAGCGCGAGCGTCGTCGGCTCGCCGTCGGCCCGCCGGATCGAGCGCCAACTCGCGCTGGCGGACTATTGCGGACCGTCAACCGAAGGCGTACACGGGGCGTTGACACAATAGCTCGGCGCTCACAGATTTCGCGGCGCAGCTGCAGCGGCACGCCAGTCGGCATGAGCGCAATTCACGTCTTTGCATCAAGGAGTATCGATCAATGCCTAAGCGCAAATTATTGCTCGCGACGTTGTGGCTCGCCGCGACTGCGAGCATTGCACCCGCGGTGGGTTCAGCTGCGGTCAGCGTTGACATCGACGTCGCGCCGCCGGCGCCGCGCGTGGAAGAGGTACCCGGACCGCGACCTGGCTGGGTCTGGGCCCCGGGCTACTGGCGGTGGGAAGGCCATCAGCACGTCTGGGCCGGCGGTCACTGGATCAGGGAGCGCCACGGCTACCATTGGGCTCCCGATGCCTGGGTTGGCAATGGACCGCACTACCACTTCGTGCGCGGGCACTGGGAGCGCTGAACCCGAGCTCACCGGCCTGGCTGGTCAGCGCGCGACCGGTGGCCAGCCAGGCGTCTCAAACCGCCCGCCTGCATTCCAGGTGGCTCAGCACCACACCGACCGTGGTCTTGGAGCCGCATAGCCACAGCAGGCGCCGGGCACTCAGCTCGCGCCCCTAATCAGGCGGATGATCTTGAGCGTCGCCGCGATGCGCGCGAGCACCCTGCCCGGCCAGCCGACTGGGCGCGGCTGCCGAAGTCCACCGCTCCGGTCTTCGAAGCGATGCATGCCTGCTGCACGCGGACATCGTCGGATCCAGGTACCGATGTCGATGTAGCAGTGACGGCGGTCCAGAAAGCAACCCGCGGATCATATACGCAGCGCCGGTTTCGACTATAAGCGGCCGCCGCTAGGTATGATTTCGACATGGTGGATAGTCTGTCGAGCGCCCCCGGTCGTGCCCTTGGCTGTGTACTTGTGCCGTCGTGTTGAGACGTGCGCGCAGCTGGTGGAATTTCCGCCGCGCGGTGCGCGATGCATCGAGGGTCGAGCTGACGCACCCCGCCGGAGCCAGAGATGTCGTGGTGTTGCCATGCTGGCGACGGCCGGAGTTCCTCTGGCACTGCCTGGATAACCTGACGCGCACCGACGGGTTCGACGAGCTGCACCTGCTGTTCCGGCCCGATACCGGATTTTCTCCGGACAACATCGAGGTCATCCATTCGTTTGCCGACCGCATGCCGAGCTTCCAGATCAGCCTGCCGGACCCCTGTCCTTTCCGGCGCACCAAGCAGAGCGCCAATCTGCTGCTCGGATACCTGCTTGCCGCGGCCGAAGCCATGCGCTATGTATTCCTGGTCGAGGAAGACACCATGGTGGCGCAGGATTTCTTCCGCTGGCATCGTGCCGTGCAGGCCGCGGCCGATCCACTGTACTGCTCGATCGCCTCGCGCAACCCCAACCGGCTGGTCACGGTGCCAGATGATCCGGAGGGCTACTATCTGACCAGCGGTGATTTCTGTTCCGGCGGCGTGTGCTTCGACAAGCATCGGTTACAGACCCTGGTCGCCCCGCATATCAACATGGCGTACTTTCGTCGTCCAAAGAAATACCTGGCTAGACAATTTCCGGCCAGTGCCGTCGGCCTGGGATTCGTCGAGCAAGACGGGCTGTTGCGGCGTATCCAGGAGCGCGCGGCAATGCCGATTGCCTTTCCGTGCCTGCCGCGCTGCTTTAACGCCGGCTTCTATGGCTACAACCGGCCTGGCGGGCTTACCGGATCGGTCGATGATCGCGTACGCCGTCTGGCGTGCACCATCTACAGCACCGAGGCGATGCGCGAGGCGGCCGCAAGCAGCTTCTCGGAGATCTACCTGCCAGTCAGCCTGCAGCCGCGGCTCTGGCAGGCGCAGCGCCGCATCGAAGTCGATCTAGGGCGGCCCGCCAAGTCGTCATTGACACCGGGTCGCCTGCATTGAAGGCGCTCTGGAACCACGTGCACCGGCGCTATTGCCTGTCGCGCGTGAAGAACCGCGGCTACGGGCTGGGCAATGAGTTCCTGCCGTGGGCGCGCGCTTTCCTCGCCTCGCAGGTGCTGGACGCAAAGCTGTTACCGCCGGCATTCGGCATGAATCGGCGCGCCTACTGGCGGCATTTCAACACCGCGCCGGACGACTGGATCCGCCAGCGCGCGCTGCAGTACCTGCTGCCGGTAGTCGAGTTCCGGGAGGCCGACTACCTGGCCCATGGCGGCGGCGACGTCGTGACGGCGCTCGAGCGCTTCGCCGCCGCCCATCGGCTGCGCCAGCGAGCTGCCTTCGTACTGGTGACGGACGGGCTGTGGGGCGGTTATCACCACGTCGAGGCGGCACGCGATTTCATCCACTCGACGCTCTATCAGAGCCGCTACGCCGCGCGCAATCTGCTGCAGCTGCGCGCGCGCATCGACCCGCACAAGCTGCTGGTCGGCATGCACCTGCGATTGGGCGACTTCGCGCCGGCGGGAGCGGCCGCTGACTATCAGCGCGCCGCCAATATCTCGCTGCCGATCGAGTGGCTGTGCGCACTGGCGCGCTGCCTGGATCGCGCGCTGGGCGATGACTGGCAGCTGCTGCTGATCACCGACGGCAGCGAGCAGCAGGTGCAGGCGCTGACCAGCCGCTGGCACTGCATCACCACCAATGATCTGCTTCCCGGCGACTGTTCCGACATCCTGGCGCTGGCAAACTCGGATCTGCTGGTGTGTTCACCGTCCTCGTTCAGCACGCTGGCGGCCTTTCTGTCCGATTCACCGTATCTGTGGTTCGCGCCGAATCTGCACCGGCATCCTGAAGGTGTCTGGTCGCTGGGCGATTACAGCGCGCAGCGCGACCGGCCGGGAGATCCGACCACTGCGGCGCTGGCGCAATTGCCGGACATGGCGGCAGATGTACTGCCGCGGGGAGTAGGTGTCGAGGCGGACGGTGAGATTCCTGCCGCCCAAATCAACGCGGCGGTGTTGCGTCACCAATCGCGGCGCTGGCAATCCGACCTGGTGCGATCAGGCGTGGCGCGCGTGTTCGAGCGCAGCTGAGCGGCCTCAGCCGACCCGGGCGAGCGTGGTGCGCGTGGGTTTGCGCACCAGGGCATTGCGTGCCTGCCACTGCTGCGACGGCGCCAGCTCACGATGAAACTGCACCTCGCCGGCCGCGTAGCTCGCCACCGGCACACCGTCCTGCAACAGCAGCCGATTACCCGCCAGCGCGGCCAGCCGCGGGCCGGGTGTGATAATGCCGGCCAGATTCAGCGGGTCGGCGCCGCTGAGCGCCACCAGTGCGCCGTCGGGCTTGCGGCGGCGCACCGCACGCAGCGCGCCGACGGCATCGGGCAGCGCGTACTGTTCGCCGCTCGTTCCGGCGACGAAGCGCCCGCCGCGGATCAGACCCTGCGCCTCCAGGCGGCGATAGGCGCGCAACAGCTGGTGCCAGGGCGGCAGCCATTCGGGTTCGCGCGCCAGCACGCGCCGGAACACCACGCCGTAGCGCCGCAGCAGCAGCCACGCCAGTGCCTCGACCGCGGCGGCTGATTCGGGGTCGTCGGCGCCGGCGCGCGCTGGCAGCTCGGCTCCCGCCGTCGTGCCGCGACGTACCAGACTCCAGCGGCCGGCGTCCTGCAGCCCGGACATGCCGGGGTTGCGGCCACGCGCGGCGCGTCTGCGCTGTAGCGGCTGAAGCAGCGCGCGCAGGCCAGCGAAACTGTCGGCACTGACCACTCCGGCGGCGACCAGTTCGCCGAGCGCGTTTTCCGCCTGCGCCTGCAGCAGCCCGGCGCCGTGCCTAATCTCGTCGAAAAACGATGCACCGTGGGCCTGCAGGAATTCCGCCATGGCGCTGGCGCTGGCCGGCAGCTGCGCCGGCGCCCGGCCGGTGTGCGACAACTGCTGCCACAGGCTGCGGTTATGAGGGGTAAGAATCGACATCGGCGTGGCGCGCACCGGCGCTGCGGTGGCGCTGTCTGGCGGTACCAGGCGCGCCCAGAAGGCACGGCCCGACAGGCACAGGCTATCGAGCCAGGCACCGTCGTAATGCTGCAGCCGCGCCGGCAGTACCTCGGCCTCCCAGGCGATGGCCGGAATTTCGAACCCCTCCAGCTGCCCGATCACGCGCGCAACGCTTGCCACGCCTTCCGGCCGCGGCAGCAGCGTCACCCCCTGCCAGTCCAGCAGGAAGCGCATGTAATCAGCGCTGCTGACCGGCTCGATCTCGGCCCGCAACGATCTGATCGTATAGCGATGAATGCGCGCCAACAGGCGGCGCTCGCACCACTCGAGCTGCTGCACACCGGGGGTGAACTGGCCGCGCATCACGAATCCTTCGCACTCCAGCGCCTGCAGCGCGCCGTCGATCGCTGCCTGTGGCAAAGCCAGTAACGATGCCAGCGCAGCGCTAACGGTCGGCCCACTGGCCTGCAGGCGGCCGCGCAGCATCTCGCGCAGTGCGCAAGCCGCGTCCCAGTGGCGATTGGAGTACTCCGCCGGAGCCTGCAGCGCTGGCCAGGCGACGGCCGGCACATACAGCGCCTCGACCATCGGCAACTGCTCGGCGGCCACCCAGAAGCGGCGCTCGCCGCAGCGCAGCTCGGTCGCCCGGCGCTGGCCGACCAGCGTTGCAAACGCGGCATCCGCATCGCCGCCCGCAAGCTCGGCGGGATCGAGCACCCCCAACAGCATCAGCGCATCGTGCAGTTCATCGGCCGTTTCGGCTGCCGGGCGGGCCTCGTTGCGCACCGCCTCGATGGCCGCCGCATCGAGCTGGCCAAACTGCGCGGCGCTCTCCGGATCGAGCCAGCGACGCGACGCCACCGCCTGCGTGCGTCGTTCCTCCAGCGGCGCGTCGTCGAGATAGGCGTACGGCCGGGCGTTGAGAATCTCCTGCGCCAGTGCCGATGGCTGCGGCAGATCGCGCGTGAGTACCTGTACCTGGCCGCCTTCCATCGCCGACAGCAGCGCAATCAGTCCGTCGCTATCCATTGCCTCGTGCAGGCAGTCATACAGTGTCTGGCGCACCAGCGGGTGGTCGGGTATTTCGCGCTCGCCGCCCAGATTCTCGGCACACGCCAGCTGATCAGGGAACAGCACCGCGATCAGGTCTTCCGCCGCCATGCGCTGCAGCGGCGCTGGCGTCTTCTTGCCGGCACGCGAGCGCCTGATCGCCAGCGCAATGGTCGCGTTCCAGCGCCAGCGCGTGGCGAACAGCGGCGCATCGAGCAGCGCCTGGATCAGCACCTGCTCGACGCTGCTGCTGGCGAGGAAACGCGTCACCTGCGGCAGCTCGAAGCTGTTGGTCTCGCCCAACGACAGCACGATTGCGTCCTCGGTGGCCGCGGCCTGTAGTTCGAAATTGAACGCGCGGCAGAAACGCTTGCGCAGCGCCAGGCCGAAGGCGCGGTTGATGCGGGCGCCGAACGGCGCATGAATCACCAGGTGCATGTCGCCTGCTTCGTCGAAGAAGCGCTCGAATATGACGCGTTGCTGGGTCGGCAGATGGCCGAGCACCGCCTTGGCGGCTGCCAGGTACTCGACCAGCTGGCGCGCGGCGGCTGGCTCGAGCTGGTAGCGCTGCATCGTCTGTTCGATGCAATGCGTGATCGTCGGCGCATCGATCGCCGGCAGCGCGGCATCGATGCGCGCGCGCAGCGCCGAAACCGCAGCCGACAGCTCAGCGCTGCGCGCCGGCGCCTCACCCAGCCAGAACGGCAGCGTCGGCGGCTGCCCCTTCGCGTCCTCGACCCGGACACGCCCGGCCTCGACCCGCAGGATGCGATAGGAGCAGTTGCCCAGCTGAAACACGTCACCGGCGAGACTTTCGACCGCGAAGTCCTCATTCAATGTGCCGATGAAGGTGCCGTTCGGCTCCAGCACGACCTGGTAGTCGGCATTATCTGGAATCGCCCCGCCGCAGGTAATGGCCGTGAGGCGCGCGCCGCGGCGCGCACGCAGCCGATGATTGACTGCGTCGCGATGCAGGTAGGCACTCTGGCGGCCGCGGCGGGTGCTGATCCCGTCCGCCAGCATGCGCAGCAGCTCATCGAACTCGCGCCGCGCCAGTGCCCGATACGGCCACGCGCGCCGCACCAGCGCATATAGCTCGTCCTCGCCCCACTCGCGGGCACTGACTTCGGCCACCAGCTGCTGCGACAGTACGTCGAGCGGCTGCGGCGGTATGCTCAGTGCGTCGAGTTCGCGGGCGCGCACGGCGTCGAGCAACGCGGTGCACTCGACCAGATCGTCGCGACTCAATGGAAACAGCCGGCCGCGAGGAACACCGCTGACCGCATGGTTGGCGCGCCCCACGCGCTGCACCAGGGTTGAAATCGAACGCGGCGTTCCGAGCTGGCACACCAGATCCACGTCGCCAATGTCAATGCCGAGCTCAAGCGATGCGGTCGCCACCAGTGCGCGCAGTGATCCGGCTTTGAGGCGCTGCTCCGCGTCAAGGCGCTGCTCCCTCGCAAGACTGCCGTGATGGGCCGCCACCTGCTCGGCGCCGATACGCTCGCTCAGGTTGCGGGTCACGCGCTCGACCATGCGGCGGGTGTTGGCGAAGATCAGCGTGGTGGCGTGCTGGCGGATCAGGCGCGCCAGCTGATCGTAGACATTTTCCCACACCTCATTCGACATAATCGCCTCGAGCGGCGAGTCAGGCAGCACCAGGGCCAAATCGCGGCCGCGCACATGGCCGCTGTCTATGATCGCGCAGTCCGCAGCGGCGTCCGCGGTCGGCGCCGTGCCGACCAGGAACCGGGCCACGGCTTCGATCGGCTTCTGCGTCGCCGACAGGCCGATGCGCTGCAATGGTTGCGGACACAGGGCGGCGAGCCGCTCCAGCGACAGCGCCAGGTGTGCGCCGCGCTTGCTGGCTGCGATCGCGTGAATCTCATCCACGATCACTGCCCGGGTGGTGCCCAGCATTTTGCGGCCCGACTCACTGGTGAGCAGCAGGTACAGCGACTCCGGTGTAGTCACCAGTATGTGGGGCGGCGAGCGGCGCATGGCAGCACGCTCGCTCTGCGGCGTATCACCGGTGCGCACCTGGGCTCGAATTGGCGCCGCCACCAGTCCCATCGCCGCGAGCTCTGCGGCGATGCCATCGAGCGGCAGCTCAAGATTGCACCGGATGTCATTGGACAGCGCCTTGAGCGGCGATATGTAGACCACCTGCGTCGCATGCGCGAGTTCACCGCGCACTGCCTGGCGCACCAGAGCGTCGATTGCGGCCAGAAACGCAGCCAGGGTCTTGCCCGAGCCAGTGGGCGCGGCGATGAGCGCGTGGCGACCGCTGGCAATGGCAGGCCACGCCGCGAGCTGCGGCGCGGTGGGCTGCGTAAACTGCTGCGCAAACCAGCGTGCGACGGCCGGATGGAAATTCTGGAGCGGCATGCGCTTAATTCTACCCCTTGCCGGCGCGGCCGGCAGCGCGGGCCGCCGCGATGCCGGCAGCCCGGCGCTGGCGCGCCGGCGGTATAATGGCAGCCGCGCCGCCGGATTCGCCCCGATGCCCGAATTTTCCTACACCCTGTTTGGAACTGCCGTGGGCACCTGCGGCATCGCCTGGGGCAATGACGGTATCGTCGCCGTGCAGCTTCCTGAAGCGAGCGAGCCGGCCACTGCGGCACGACTGCTGCGCGCGCATCGCGCAGCGGACCGGCGGCGGCCGGGCCCCGAGCAGCGGCGCATCATTGACGACATCGTCGCTCTGCTCACCGGCGCGCGACCCGATCTGCGGCACATCCGGCTCGATCTCACGCGCGTGCCGGCCTTTCACCGGCGGGTATTCGGAGTGGTGCGCGATATTCCGCCCGGCCAGACCCGATCCTACGGCGAGGTAGCGGCGCTGTGCGGCCAGCGCCATGCCGCGCGCGCAGTCGGCCAGGCGATGGCGCGCAATCCTTTTCCGCTCATCGTTCCGTGCCACCGGGTACTGGCTGCCGGCGGCAGGAGCGGTGGATTCTCTGCGCCCGGCGGCGTGACTACTAAGCTGCGGCTGCTGGCCATCGAGGGAGCACTGTCCAGCTCGGCCGTCAGTGCCGGTAATCTGTCACTGGCGTTCTGATTCATGCGCATGCACGGCAGCGGCGCGCACCGCCTGTGGCTCGGATTGGCTGCCGCGATGCTGTTGACGGGCGCCGTGCCGAAAATTCGCGCCGCAAGCACCGCCAGACCCGCCGGTGCGGCCGCGCCCGGGTCCACGTTTGCCGGCCTGCCCGTGGCACCCGACCTCACAGAGGAGCTGGCCAGGTTCCAGCGCGTGCGCATGCCCTTCGATGCCAGCGCGCTGAGCGCGCGCGAGAGTCGCATGATCGGCAAGCTGGTCGAGGCCTGCCGCTATGTCGATCGGGTTTACTGGCAGCAGAGCGATCCGGACGGCTGGCAGCTATATCAGCAGCTGCAGGGCCAGCAGAGCACCGCGGCCCGCAATCTGCGCCGCTTCCTGCGTATCAATGGCAGCCGCTACGATCTGATCCGCAACAATGCGCCGTTTGTCGGCACCGCCGCGGCGCCGCCCGGTCTCGGTCTGTACCCCCCTGACCTGACGCGCGAGGAACTCGACCACTATAGTGCGGCGCACCCGGATCGCAGGGCCGCGCTCTACGATGCTCATGCGCTGGTGGTGCGTCACGGCGCGGCGCTCGAAAGCGTGCCCTATCACATCGCCTACCGAAGGTGGCTGGAGCCGATGGCGAAGCTGCTGCGCGAGGCGGCCGACCTGTCGGACGATGCGCCGTTCGCAAGATTTCTGCGGCTGCGAGCGGATGCGCTGCTCGACGATGACTTCCTGCAGAGCGACCTGGCGTGGCTCGAGCTCGAGAATCCGAAATTCGATGTGATTTTTGCGCCCTATGAGACCTACCTGGACGGAGTGCTCGGCGTAAAGACCTCATATGGCGCCGCGCTCCTGGTTAGAAACGATGCCGAGAGCCGCAAGCTCGACGTCTACCAGCAGTATGTGCCGGACATCCAGGAGGCGTTGCCGCTGCCCGCGCAAGACCGGCCCTCAAAGAGGGGCCTGCGCTCGCCGATGGAGATCATAGACGCGCCGTTCCGGGCGGGCGACCTGCGACACGGCTACCAGGCGGTGGCGGACAATCTGCCCAATGACCCGCGAGTGCACGAGCGACGCGGCTCGAAGAAGATCTTCTTCAAGAACTTCATGGACGCCCGTGTCGAGCACGTGATACTGCCGATCGCGCGGCGCCTGCTGCGCGCCGATCAGGCACAGCAGGCGTCAGCCGAAGGCTACCTTGCCGGCGCGGTGATGCATGAGATCTCGCACGGACTCGGCCCGGCATTCGCGCATGTGGCCGGCGGCAGGCAAGATATCCGCGCCTCGATCGGTCCGGGGTATTCTGGCCTGGAGGAGGCCAAGGCGGATATCGTCGGCCTGTTCGCGCTCAAATGGCTGGTCGACCACGGCGGCGTGGCGGCAGACAAGCTCAATGGCTATTACATCTCGTTCGTGGCCGGAATCTTCCGCACGGTGCGCTTCGGCGTCGCCGAGGCCCACGGGCGAGCGCAGATGATGGAGTTCAATTACCTTGCCGAACGTGGCGTGCTGGTGCGCGACCCGGCCGGCGGCCGCTACCAGATCGAGCTCGAGCGCATGCCAGGCGCGATCGCCGATCTGGCCAGACAGTTGCTGCAGCTTGAGGCCAGCGGGGACCGGGCCGGTGCCGAGGCCTGGTTTGCCAGATACGGTGCGATGCGGCCGGAGCTGGCGCAGGCCCTCGAGTCGGCCCGCGACATACCGGTCGATATCGATCCGGTATCGGATTTTACCGAGGATTAGCAGCTTCGCGGCCGGCGGATGCTGGCGATTGTGCCTCAACGGCCGGGGCTCTAAGATGCGCATCCCACATCCCCGGAGCACACCCGATGTATCTATTAAGACCAGCAGTCGCGGCCTCGGTCCTGTCACTGGCGCTCGCGACCGCGGCGTTCGCTGCGCCGAGCACCTACACCTCCGACGCGAACCACACGTATGTGCGTTTCTCGTACAGCCACATGGGGTTCACAACCCAGGAATCACGCTTCAACAGCGTGAAGGCTACCGTGACCTATGACCCCGCGGCCAAGAGTGGGTCGGTGGACGTGCTGGTAGATACCAAATCGGTCGACACCGGTTCGGATCTTTTCAATGAGCATATCCAGGGCCCCGATTATCTCGACACCGCGCAATTTGCGACCGCCACCTTCAAGTCCACCTCAGTGAAGTTTGACGGTGACAAGCCGGTGAGCATCGAGGGCAACCTGACCGTCAAGGGTGTCACCAAGCCGGTCAAGCTGACCGTGACCTCGTTCAAGCACGCGCCAAACATGATGAAGAAAGATGCGATCGGCGCCGACGCCACTGGCACCATCAAGCGCTCCGACTTCAACATGGCTAAGGCAGTGCCGATGGTCGGCGACGAAGTCACGCTCGAGATCGTGATCGAGGCGATGGCCCCCTGACAGTTTGACGCCATCCGGTACAGGCGCGCGGCGACTTTGCCGCGCCTGTACCACATCCGTCTGCCCCTGACTGGGCACCTACCGGCAGGCCATGCATGTAATGCCAACCCGCTCGTCCGTCGGCGCTGCGCTCGCAGCTCTGATGCGCTAGCTCGATATGCTAGCTAAATGCGCTGTCCGAACCTGAGATAACGCGCGGTTCGCTTGGCTTTCGGATCTCGACCCGCACCTCGCCACAAGGCTGCAGCGGTGCGCCATCCGCAGGCGCCGCCCGAATTCTGACCTGGCGCGCCCATGACAGCGCCAAGTCATCGAATCGCCGATCGCCCGATGACGCCATAATGTCGGCACTGAGTACGCGATGATCGGTCGCAATGCACACCTTGACGATGGTGACTTCACCGGGGGTGAAGCGCGGCCCGGCGACCACGAACGAAACCGGCGCATCATCGAATGGCGGCTGCGGCGGTGGCGGCGGCGACACGCGCGCCGGCCGCGCCGCGGCGGCACACCCGGCCACAGCGGCAAGGCAAACGGCGATGATGATTGCGCTTCGCATCCTATCCTTGCGGCCGGGCTGCGACATCGGCTGTCTCTGTCAGGCATGATACGCCGCTCGCAACGGCGGTACAAAAACCAAGCGGCGATGCACCGAGTTGCGCTGCGGGCGGCAGGCCTTGCGCGGAAGGTAGACTTGAAGTGCGCGTCGTTGATCCCCACCATTACGGTGCAGCGCACTTTTTACAGGGCGAGCGATGAATCAGCCGGTCACAGCGCACATTGTCTGCCCAAGTTGCAATGCGGTGAACCGTATCGCGGACCAGCGCCTTGCGGACAAACCGAAATGCGGCCGCTGCCACCAGCCACTGTTCAGCTCCAGCCCCATCGCCTTGACCGCCGCCAGCTTCCAGACGCACCTTGATCGCAATGATATTCCGCTGCTGGTGGATTTCTGGGCGCCTTGGTGCGGCCCGTGCCTGATGATGGCACCGCAATACGCCGAAGCCGCAGCCGTGCTCGAACCGCGGGTGCGCCTCGCCAAGGTCGACACGGAAGCCGAGCAGACGCTCGGCGCCCGATTCAATATCCGCAGCATCCCGACCCTGGCGCTGTTCAAAGGCGGCCGCGAACTGGCGCGCCAGCCCGGCGCCATGAGCACGGCGGACATCGTGCGATGGGTACGCAGCCGGGTGTGAGGTCGGTGTGAACCAGCCTTCGCGCATGCCGGTCATCTTCGTCGGACACGGTAATCCGATGAACGCGCTGGCCAGCAATCAGTACACCGATGGCTGGCAGACGCTCGGCAGCAACATGCCGATACCGCGTGCGATCCTGTGCGTCTCGGCGCACTGGTATGTGCCCGGCTCGGCGGTGACCGCGATGGCACGGCCGCGCACGATTCATGACTTCGGCGGGTTCCCGCGCGAGCTGTTCCAGGTTGACTATCCGGCGCCCGGCTCGCCTGATCTGGCGCAGCGAGTTGCCACGCTGCTGGCGCCGCTACCAGTGGACCTGGACCAGGGCTGGGGACTGGACCATGGCACCTGGTCGGTATTGATACACCTGTATCCTGACGCCGGCATCCCGGTAGTTCAGCTCAGCATCGATGAAACCCTGCATCCGGCCGCTCACTTTGAGATTGCCAGTCGCCTGGCGCCGCTGCGGGATGCCGGCGTGCTGATCCTCGGCAGCGGCAACATCGTGCACAACCTGCCTGCCTATGCCTGGGGCGATGACAGCGTCCAACCACACGACTGGGCGCTGCGCTTCGAGGCCCGGGTGCGCGATCTGCTGGCGCGGGGCGAGTTCGCACCGCTGGTAGACTATGAGTCGATGGGTCGTGACGCGCTGCTGTCGGCACCGACGCCCGATCACTATCTGCCGTTGCTGTATGTGCTCGCGCAGCGACAGCCGCAGGAGCCGGTCAGCTTTCCGGTGCAGGGGTTTGACGGCGGCTCCATCTCGATGCTTTGCGTGCGCATCGGATGAGGACGCTGTTGTTCGACACATGAGCAGCTCGACGCGCCGCATCGTGCTGCTGCTGGTGTTGGTACTGGTAATCATAGTGCGGTATCTGCATCACCACGGGCCGCAGGCGGCACATGCGCCGTCGGGCAGCGCATCGGCGTCCGCACTATCGTCTGGGCTGTCGTCCGCGCCGGCATCCGCGCCGTCGTCTGTCGATGTGCTGCAGATCGGTGCGCTGCAGCTGCAGCGCTGCGAGATCGGCCGGCGGGGCCTCGGCGGAATCGGCACCGCACCTGCCTATTGCACCCGCTTCGATGTGCCCGAGGATTGGGATGCGCCCGCCGGTCGGCACATCGCATTGCGGGTTGCGATCGTCAGGAGCAGCGCGCTACGCAGCGATACCGACCCGGTGGTATTCCTCGATGGCGGTCCAGGCGGTGCGGCGAGCGAGGATTATCCGGCGATCGCGCCAGCGTTGGCGCCGCTGCGCCAGCGGCGCGATATCCTGCTGATCGATCAACGCGGCACCGGCGCTTCCAACGCGCTCGGCTGCAGCACGGATGGCGCTGTCGACCGGCCCCCGGAGCCGATCGGCCAGCCGCCCGACCTGTCCGCGCGTGTACAACTGGTTCAGCGTTGCCTGGCGGCGGTGCGCGCTCACGCGGCACCCGAGCACTACACCACCAGCGATGCCATCCGGGACCTGGAGGCAATCCGGCTTGCACTCGGCGCACCGCGGCTGAATCTGATCGGTATTTCCTACGGCACCCGCGTCGCGCAGCAATACGCCGCACGCTATCCCGGCGCGGTGCGCAGCGTGGTGTTGGACAGTGTCGTGCCCAATACGCTGGCGCTCGGCAACGACCACGCGCGCAATCTGGAACGAGTGCTGCATTCGCTGTTTGCACGCTGCAGCGCCGAGCAGCGGTGCAAGGAGAGCTTCGGTGATCCGTACGCGACCCTGTATCGCCTGCGCGATCGGCTGCGCGCGCAGCCGCAATCACTGACGGTGCGCGATCCGTCCGACTATCAGCCGCTGCAACTGCAACTCAGCGCCGCTGACCTGGGCGCGATCGTGCGCATCAATGCCTACAATCCGATCACCGCAGCGCTGCTGCCGCTGACGCTCGACCAGGCCGATCATGGCAACTATGCACCGCTGGTGAGCCAGAAGAAGTGGCTCTCGGATGATCTGGGCAGCGAACTCACCGGCGGCATGGAGCTGTCAGTGGTGTGCAGCGAAGATGCGGATCTGCTGCGCGCCAGGCCGGAGGATGCGGCCACGCTGCTCGGCAACGAACAGATCGTAAACATACAATCCGCCTGCTCGGCCTGGCCCAGGGGTACCCGACCAGCGGATTTCCATCAACCGTTTGTCTCCGCGCTGCCGGTTCTGATCCTGGCGGGCCAGTACGATCCGGTGACTCCGCCCAGCTATGCCGCCGAACTGCAAACGACGCTCAGCGACGCGCGGGTGCTGCTGGCTCCCGGACAGGGGCATGCGGTCATTGGCTCGGGTTGCCTGCCGCGACTGGTGAGTGAGTTCGTCGATAACCTGAACCCAGGTACGCTCGATGATCGCTGCCTGCAGCAGCTTGGCGATATTCCTGCCTTCATCGACTTCAATGGTGCCGCGCCATGATCAAGGCCGAACAGCTGCATAAGGCCTTTGGCGCCAAGGTTGCGGTGCAGGATGTAAGCTTTAGCGCCCGCGATGGTGAGATCACCGGCCTGCTCGGTCCCAATGGCGCCGGCAAGACCACCACGCTGCGCATGCTATATACGCTGCTGCGGCCCGATCGCGGCCGCATCACGGTCGACGGCCTGGATGCGGCGTTGCTTCCGATCGAGGTGCGGCGCCGCCTGGGAGTCTTGCCGGACGCACGCGGTCTGTACAAGCGACTCACCGCGCGCGAGAACATTGCCTACTTCGCCCAGCTGCATGGGCTGGACGCAGAGCTGATACGTCAGCGAAGTGACGCCCTGATTGGCGCCCTGGGGATGCAGGAGATCGCCGGGCGTCGTGTCGAGGGCTTCTCGCAGGGCGAGCGCGTCAAGACCGCCATCGCGCGCGCACTGGTGCACGATCCGCGGCACATCGTGCTCGATGAGCCAAGCAATGGGTTGGATGTGCTCGCGACCCGCAGCCTGCGCGACTTCCTGCGGCAGCTGAAGGCGGAAGGCCGCTGCGTGCTGTTCTCGACCCATATCATGCAGGAGGTCGCCGCATTGTGCGATCGAATCGTGATCATCGGCGGCGGCCGAGTGGTCGCCGACGGCACGCCGGAGGCGCTGCGCGAACAGGCCGGTGAACGCAGTCTGGAAGACGCGTTCGTGAAGATCATCGGTGCCGCAGCCGTCGGGCAGCTGGCATGAGCCCGGCACTGGCGGTGTACGTGAAGGAGTGCCGCGAGAGCCTGCGCGACCGGCGGGTACTGCTCAATGCGCTAATCCTCGGGCCGCTGCTCGGCCCGCTGCTGTTCGTCGGGCTGCTGCGCTTCACCATCGGCCACGAGCTCGAGCAGGCCGACCAACCGCTGCCGGTGGTGATCATCGGCGCCGAACGCGCGCCCAACCTGGTGGCCGCGCTGGAGCAGCAGGGACTGAAGGCGCTGCCACCGGTGGGCGATATCGAGACAGCGCTACGCGAACAGCGCGTGTCGCTGGCGCTGCGGATCTCCGACCAGTTCGCCGATGACTGGCGGGCAGGACGTCCCGCGCAAGTGGACATCATCTACGATTCGTCACAGCGTGCCGGCGGGTCGCAGTTCGAGCGGCTGCGCGGCATGCTGGAGAACTACTCGCGCCGCACCGGTGCCATGCGCCTGATCGCCCGGGGGCTGGTACCGTCGGCAGCCAGCGGCTTGCTGATTGCACCGCGTGACCAGGCGACGCCGCAGGCGCGCGGCGCACTGCTATTCGCAATGCTGCCGTATTTTCTAATACTGACCAGCTTCATTGGCGGTATGTGGCTTGCGATTGATTCGACCGCCGGCGAGCGCGAGCGCCAGTCGCTGGAACCGCTGCTGGTCAATCCGGTGGCGCGCGAGCAGATCCTGCTGGGCAAGCTGGGTGCCGCGGCCAGCTTCAGCTTCACCAGCCTGGTGCTCGGACTGCTGGCTTTTTCGCTTGCGGCGCGCCTGTTGCCGACGCAGCGCATTGCGATGAGCCTTGACATCGGGCCTGCGGTCATCGGCAGCATATTGCTGCTGATGGTGCCGCTGGTGGTGCTGATCGTAATCTCGCAAATGCTGGTCGCCGCGTTCGCCCGCAGCGCCCGCGAAGCGCAGACCTATGTCGGCCTGCTGCAGCTGCTGCCGCTCATTCCGTCGGTAGCAATAAGTGTGCTGCCGGTGACGCCACAACTATGGATGTACGCACTGCCGCTGATCGGCCAGCAGCTGGCCATGCTGCGGCTGCTGCGCGGCGAGCCGGTGACCGCGCCGCCGCTGGCGTTGTGCACGTTGATGACTGTAGTTGCGGCGGGTGCGGCATTCCTGGTCGCGAAGCGTATCTACGAATCCGAGCGGCTGGCGGTCAATGCATAGTCGGGCTGTAAGCGGCGATCGGGATGATCATCGGCTGCGCGAGTTCGTCGAGCGGCATGCGCGACTGTTCGTGCTGACCGGTGCCGGGTGCAGCACCGAGTCGGGCATTCCCGACTACCGCGACGCCAACGGCGGCTGGAGGCGCGCCGCGCCGGTGATGCTGCAGGCATTCGTCGGCGACGCGGCGACCCGCCGACGCTATTGGGCGCGCAGCCTGGTCGGCTGGCCGCGCCTGTGTGCCGCACGTCCCAACGATGCGCATTACGCTCTGGCGGCGCTGCAGCGGCAGCGTCGGATCCAATGCCTGGTCACACAGAACGTCGATCGCCTGCACCAGCTCGCCGGCAGTGTCGAGGTGATCGACCTGCACGGCCGAATTGATCTGGTTGGTTGCATGAGCTGCCGGGTGAGCCTGCAGCGCGAACAACTGCAGGCCGAACTGCTGCGTCTCAACCCGGGATTCGCGCAGCTCGATGCGCAGCCGGCGCCCGACGGCGATGCCGATCTGGAGGCGCTGGATTTTTCTGGCTTCCAGGTGCCACCCTGCACATTGTGCGGCGGGCTGCTGAAGCCGGACGTGGTGTTCTTCGGCGAGAGCGTTCCGGCGCATCGGGTACAGACATCGATGCACCACCTGATGCAGTCCGATGCCATGCTGGTGGTTGGATCCTCGCTGATGGTTTATTCGGGCTATCGGTTTGTCCAGGCTGCAGCGGCAGCCGGCAAACCGATCGTCGCGGTGAATCTTGGCAGCACGCGTGCCGATGCATTGCTGCGGTTCAAGGTGACACGACGCTGCTCCTCGGCGCTGGCATTCCTATTGGAGCCCAGCAGCTGCCCACACTCGGAGCGAGCGGTCAGCGACTCAGCAATGCGCTGATCCGCGCCAGCTCATCGGCGCTAAGCTCGAATTCGAATATTTCCAGATCCTCGCGCATATGGGTTGCCGACGTGGTGCCGGTGAGCGGCACGATGTCGCTCTGCGTCAGGTAACGAAACAGGATCTGTGCCGGGGTACGCGCGTATTTCGCAGCCGGGCCGGTGACTGCGCTGCCGGCCAGCAGCTGCGGATTGGCAGTGAGCGTCCAGAAACTCTGGTAGCTGATGCCATAGTGGCGACAGAACGCGCGAATTTCGTGATCGTAGCCGGTCTCGCTGTGGAAGCGGTTCTGAAGCACCGCGGGCTTGACGTCGGCGGCCCGGTAAAGGGTTTCGAGCGTTACCAGGCTATAGCAATTGCTGATGCCGAGCTGCCGCGCACCGCCGGCGTGATAAATCTGCTCCATCGCCGTCCACACCTGCATCGTCTGGCGTCGATCCGGCAGTGCGGAATGAAGGATCAGGCCGTCGACATAGTCAGTCTGCAGGTTGCGCTGCGAGCTGATGAACGACTGCGCTACCTGCTCGCCGAGCGGTGCCTGTGGGTCATAAGGGAGCTGTGAAGGGTCGTGGCCGGACAGCGGGGTGAATTTCGTCTGCAGATATAGATCCGCGCGGCGCAGCCTGGCATTAAGACATGCGGCCACCGCCGCCCCAACCCCGGCTTCATGGTAGTGCTTGGGCTGGCCTGCGGTATCGATGCCGCGAAATCCGCGCTCGATCGCCATGCAAACCAGTTCCTGGGTGCGCATTTTCTTCCACGCGGTTCCATAGATGATCCGCGGACTACGCACCCCGGAGCTTGAGATCAGGGGGTCCGTGTCGCCCATGGGCCATTCAGGCGTTGGGCGACGCCTGGGTTCTGGAGTGCGTGAATCCGGGCGTGGACTCCTCTGACACCGGCGCAAGTCTGGTCTGCAGCAGCCGCAACGCCGTCGCGGGATCATCGGCATACTGGAACAGCTCGAGATCCGCGGGATCTATCATGCCATGCCGGACCAGCGCGTCGAAGTTGAGCACTTCGGTCCAATAGCTCCTGCCATACATGATCACGGGTATCGGGCAGTCGAGTTTCCGGGTCTGCGCCAGCGTCAGGATCTCGGTCAGTTCGTCCAACGTACCGAAGCCACCGGGAAACACCACCAGCGCGCGCGCCAGATGCGCGAACCACAGCTTGCGCATGAAGAAGTAATGGAATTCGAAAGTCAGATCGTGCGTGATGTAGGGATTGGGCCGCTGCTCGTGGGGCAGGCTGATATTCAGGCCAATGCTCCTGCCACCGGCTTCCGAAGCGCCTCGGTTGGCGGCCTCCATGATGCCGCCACCGCCGCCGGAGCACACCACATAGCGATGCGCATGAGAAACCAGTCCCTTCGACCAGCAGGTCAGCAGGCGTGCGAGTTCACGCGCCTCGTGATAATAGCGCTGCATCGGGCCGTCAGGGGCGAGTCGCGCCGACCCGAAGAACACTATGGTGTCGCGGATCTTCTCGCGCCGGAAGCGCTGCAACGGCTCCAGGTATTCCGCCAAGATGCGCAGCGGCCGTGCGTCCTCACTGGCAAGGAACGTCCGGTCGTCGTACGCCAGCGTTGATTGCGGAGCAGTGGTTGATTCCATGGTGCTATGTGAGCCGTTCAAAATCGATGTAACCCCGTTCAACATCGGTGTGCACCAGTGCCACTCGCAGTCGATCGCCGACGTCGACGCCCTCGAAGCCTCTGACCAGCTTGCCTTCGGTCGTTGGTGCACTGATCCGCACCCAGGTACCCTTGTCGGAGGCGCCGGTGACGATCGCATCGAAGTACTGGCCGATGCGCACTGACAATAGCAGCGCCGCGGCCGATTTGCGCAGCTGCCGCTCAACCTTCGCGGCGTTGTGTTCCTGCAGCGTGCAGTGCGCGGCGATGGCCTGCAGCTCGGCTTCGGCGTAGGGCGCGACATGGCCGTCGAGCGCCGCCTTGAGCAGGCGCTGCTCGATAATATCGGGATAGCGGCGGTTGGGTGCCGTGGAGTGCGTGTACTGGTCGAGCGCCAGTCCGAAATGGCCCGCCGTCTGCCGGCCGGGAGACTCGAGCACATATTCGCCCCGGCCCAGCAGCTTGATGACCGACAAGCTCAGGTCGGGAAAGCGCTCAGGGTCAAGCTGCCGGCGCCGCACCAGGAACTTGCTGAGCGCCGGGGCACTCGGGGTATCCGGCAGCACATCGCCCAGTGCGCTCGCCAGCGCGACGATCCGGTCCCAGCGCCGCGGGGTAGGCAGCACTCGGCGCAGCACCGGCATGCCGCGGGCAGCCAGAAATGCTGCGGTGATACTGTTTGCCGCGATCATGAAATCCTCGATCAGCTGCCTGGCGCGATTGCCTGGATCGGGGCGCAGATCTGTCAGCCGCTCGCCCTCGAACACCGGTGTGGGCTCGACGGAGTCCAGATCCAGTGCTCCGTGGGCTTGGCGTACGCGCTTGAGCGCCTGGGCCACGCTATCCTGGATGCGCAACTGGCGGTCGAGTCCATCGACCGCCAGCTGCGCCGGGGCCGCTGCGGCCGCACCTTCAAGCCAGCGTGCCACGCCGTTATAGGCGAGCTTCGCACGATTGACCACGAGCGCGCGATACAGGTCCGACGCCGTCACCGCGCCACTGGCCTCGACCGTCATCTCGACGATGATTGCCAGGCGTTCCTGGCCTTGGCACAGCGAGGTGAAGTTGGTCGACAGTTTTTCGGGCAGCATCGGAAAGGTCTGCGCCACGGTGTAGACCGAGGTGGTATTGCAGCGGGCATGCTCGTCGATCGGGGATCCGCGCCGCACCGTGGCATCGACATCGGCAATTGCCACCATTATCCTGACTGCGCCTGCGGCAAGCTCTTGCGCCACCGAGAGCTGGTCGAGGTCCCGGGAATCATCGTTATCAATCGACGCCCACAGCAGGCCGCGCAGATCGCGGATGCCCGCGCCGCTATCGCGCGCCGGCGCGCGGATGGTATCCAATTGCGCCAATGCCGCAGCGGAAAAATCCGGCAGCAGACCGCGCTCGAGCAGCGCCCGGCGGGCGATCTGCCGCAGCTGCTGCAGACCGGATGTGGCGACGGCGTTCATAGGCGGCGATGATACTGCGCGCCGCCATCGCCGATGACGGACTTGCGGGCTAGTGGGCGGCGAAGAACGAAATCACGGCCGCCAGGCAGAACGGCGGCACCAGCGTGCTGTGATAGGCAGCGGCGACCGCGCTCGCGCCACCATCGGTGGCTCCCTGCAGCACCGCCGCGCTCGCCACCAGCTGCTTTGCGGTTTCGAACTGCGACTTGATGCTGGCGTACGGATCAGCGTTGCCGGCCGTGGCGTCCAGATCGAGCACGCTATAGGCGATCGGTGCAGGCGCGTGCATGGTCAGATAGTCCTGCATCAACTGGGTGTTGAGCCAGAAGACGGTCGGATCCTGATCGCCACCGCACAACAGGGTCGGGGCCTGTGGCGTCCAGTTTCGCAGATCATTGAGCGCCAATGCCTGGCGCAGGGCGAGGCCCGCGCTGGCCGCGGCAACATCGCTGCCCAGCGTCGGAAAGCCGCCATCCGGATTGGCCTGCGCGTCCTGCAGGTAGCTGAGGCGAAAGCTGTTCTGGATCAGGTTACCGGCACCAAATCCGACCGCGAATACCGGTGCCAGGTCGGCGGGCGTGGTCGCCGGGGTGATATCGGCATAGGCAGGATCGGGCGGCGTCGCACTGAACATCGCATTTTGCGGCAGCTCGCCGTCCGCATACAGCTGGCTTCTTGGGGTCGCGCTCGGCAGCAGCGAATCGATCGTCGCTGCATACGGCGGCGCGAACACGACGCTCGGGTCAGCGTAGATGTCGCCGTAGCTGTGCTGATAGCCGGTGAACAGCAATGTCGACACGACCGGCGCATTCGAACTGACCTCGCCGTAGAACACCGCATCGACGAACGCGGCCAGCGCATACGGACCTGACATCGGCGCCGATGCGGTCACGGTCATGCCGGCGGCCTGCATCGCGCGATGCGTCGCCATCGCGACAAAGCCGCCCTGCGAATAGCCGCTGATGAACAGCTGGCCGTTGTCAGTGCTCAGTGGTGCGGCAGCGGTCGGCAATGCCGAGCGGGCGGCTGCGAGCGCATCGATCATATCTTTGGACTGCTGATCGGCGACCAGGAACGGATGGTAGCTCAGCGTCGATGTGTCGTAGCCGGCGTAATTGGGCGCGACCACGATGTTGCCGCGCGCGGCAAAGAAGGCCGCCAGCAGCAAGCCTTCCGCATTCGCGGAATTGCTCAGATCGGCGATGTTGAAATTTCGATCGGTGGTGGTGCCGTGTGCATACAGCACGATCGGACGCGGGCCGCTGCAGTGCGCATCGCTGCCGCTGGGCACCATCAGCGCGCCGGACGCTGTGGTCGCCTCCCCGGCACCGCCGACTGTGTTGTACTCAATATGATAGACGGCGATGTCGCAGATCGGCACGCCGCTGAGCGCCAGCGTCTGTTGATTGGCGGCCTGTGTCAGCTGCGCCAGCAGCGTAGCCGCACCTATGGTGCTCAGCAGCTGTGGCGGCGTCTGCGTCAGCGTGCCGGGCGCGGTACCGGGGGTGCCGGCAGCCGTGCCGCTGCCGGCACCGCTGCTGGAACCGTCGCCGCTGCCACCACAGTCAGCCAGCAGCAATGCTGCGGCCAGAGCGGACACCATGGCACTGACGGCGGCGGTAGCGGGCTTTTTCAAGCGTATCCTTTGCGGCTGCAGGACTAACTGTGCGGCGAGTACGCTGTCGCATGGCCCCGGCGGCGGCAACCGCCGAAAGGATACATCTGCTGTAGGTCGCCGCCCGACTTGACGCGACCGGGCGCACGCGGTGGCCGGGCGGTCGCCAACGGCGAACTAGCTCAGGTGTACCGGTCAGGTCGCGCAGACGAACAGCTGCGCCGGCGGCAGATTGCGACGTTCGAAGCCGCGACGCACATCGCCGAAGGTCCGCTGCAGCACCGGCAGCACGCGGCTGGTGAACTGGTAGACCAGGAAGGAGCCGCCGGGCTCGAGCGCTGCGCGGGTGTTGGCAACGATATTGGCGCGTACCCGCTCCGGCATGCTGCCAAGCGGAATGCCCGAAATGATGTAACTCGCCTGCGGCAGTCCGAGCCGCTGCAGCACCGACTGCACCTCTGCGGCCGAATCGTGCACTACGTGCAAGCGCGGATCCGGCAGCGATGTCGGCAGAAAGCGCACGAATGCCTTATTGGTTTCGATGGCGACCAGATTCGCATCCGGATGCATGCGGCGCAGGATCTCGCCGGTAATGGTGCCGACGCCCGGTCCGTACTCGACGATGACCCGCGCGCGCTGCCAGTCGATGGGCTCGAGCACCTGATCCACCAGGAAGCGTGAACTCGGAATGATGGAGCCGAGCATGTATGGATGCCGGATGAAATTGCCGGCGAACAGCAGCATTTCAACAGTCCGCGATCGGGTCGTTTTTTTCATGGTGAGTCTCACAGGTCGAAGAATTCGTAAATTCGGATCCTCGCGAACCGCGCCCGGTCCAGTCACAGCGCCGTAAACGTGGCCTCCCCTGCGGCAAGTGGCGGCGCGTTGCGGAGTTGCGCTGCCCGATCGCAACTCAGTGCAATCTGAGCCATGAAGAATCTTAAGGGATTCAAGCGCTCATTGCCATGAGCAGGATCGGCGCCGCGGTGCATTTCAGATCGCCACCCCGCACCACCGGGCGCTCGCCTGCCACAGTGACTGCTGCAGCTGCAGGTCGTTCGCAAGCGGCGCGGCGGCCTGCGGCAGCTGGTTTTCATCGAAATAGCGGCCGCTGACCCCGCTGACCTCATCTGACAGTGCCAGGTACAGACTGGTGCGCGCACCGCGCTCGGAATCAAACATCACGCGGCTGATCAGCGGCTTGACCAGGCGCACCCACGCCGGCAGCAGGTTGGTGGCGACTACGCCCGGATGCAGGCAATTGACGCACACGCGCGTGCCGGCATAGCGGCGCGCCAGCGCAAAGGCATGCAGCACGTTGGCGAGCTTGGACTGCGCGTAGGCGGCCATGTTGTTGTAGCGTGCGCGCGGGTCGTCGATACGATCGAGCTCGATCCGGCCGCGATAATGCACTCGGGACGCGACGTTGATGATGCGGGCACTATCGCTGAGGCGCTCAGATAGCAATGCGGTCAGCAGGAACGGGCCCAGGTGATTGCTGGCGAAAGTCAGCTCGTAGCCGTCCACTGACATCCGATGGCGGCTGCTGACCATGCCGGCGTTGTTGATCAGCAGCCCGATCGGGCCGAATTCGCGCAGCACCACGCTGGCGCTGGCGCGCACCGAGGCCAGGGATGCCAGGTCACAGCGAACGACATGCACCACCGCGCCCGGGACCTGGCCGATGATCTCGGCCCGCACGGCTTCTGCAGCCACAGGGTCCCGGCACAGCATGACGACGGTTCGACCGGCCCGGGCCAGCTCGCGGCTGGTCACACGACCGATGCCGTGGGTGGTTCCGGTGATGATGGCGACTTCGCTCATCGGTTCAGCTCGCGAGTCTCAGCAACGGTTCGCCCATGCGGATTACGCCGCCCTGCTGCAGCTGCTCGCACAGCCTCACACCCTCGGGCGCGAAGGCGATGATGCTCGAGCCGTGCTGAAACCATCCCATCTCCTCGCCCTTGTGCAGTGGCGCATCGCAGGGGATGGCATTGGGACCGCGATACTTGAGGTGCAGCAGCACATCGAGGAAATGCAGCCGCACACTGGCCACCAGGATTGCGGCCACCGCCACCAGCGTGATCAGCTCGCCGCCGGGAATCAGCCGGCAGCGGATGATGGCGCGCTCATTCTTGCAGAACAATCGCTCGATCCTCTGCAGCGCGATCGGGTTCACGTTCCACGTGTCGCCCGAGACATACGTGACCTGTTCCACCCGGCAGTCATACGGGGCGTGGAACCGGTGATACATGCCGGCGGTGAGCCGCAGCGTGACGTACGAGCCCTTCAGGTAGCTGGCCACCAGTGCGTCATCGCCGAGCAGATCCATCAGCGTGTAGGGAAACCCCTTCGCCTGCAGCACCGAGCCGGCGAGCACCGGGCCCATGGCACCGATGATTGCGTCGCACGGGCTTACGACAACTTCGGGGTCTGGATCAATGCGTCGGGCCCCATCCTTGAGCTCGCGCGTGAAGCAGTGATGCAGACTCCTGAACCGGGTGGTTCGCGCCTCGCTCAGGTCAACATCGCAGAACAGGCGCCAGATGGCGATGCAGCCGGCTCGCACCAGCGGCTGCTCAATCCGGCTGAGCCAACCTGCAAACAGCGTCAGCCAGCGGCGCGGAAGACGGTTGGTGAGCAGGAAATTGAGATCTTTCTGCTGCGTCACCCTGGCGATCACCGAGCGTGGCGTCATCGAACTGTCATTAAAGCGCAATACTTTGCGGGCGGGCCATTCGACTTCGAGCCGTTCTCCACCGCGGCCCGCGGGTGACAACCAGCATGCTTTGGTACATTGGCGGCGCGTTGATACTGCTGATTCTGCTCCCCCGGGCGTGGCGCCGGCTGGCTCTGTCGCGCGCAAAGCATCGCTCGATCGCCGGTCATTCGCGCATGGCGCGGCGAATTGCCGCGCTGATACCGTACTATGAATACGACGAGGCGCGGTTTTTCCGCGCCGATGATGCCCCGCCTGAAGTCGCAGCGCAGCGGCGCGCCGGATTCTTCCGGCTCTCGGCCCTGTACGCCGAGCGCTATCGCCAAAGTGTAGCGCTGACGCACGAGATCGAGGACACCGTCTCCGACCTGCAGTTTACCGCCCGCTACCGGGTTCCGTTCCAGTTCAGCCGCCTGGTGCGAGAGCACCTGCGCGGCGGTGCATTCCTGCAATCCTCGACGGGCACCACGGTGACCGACCTGGACGGCAACCGCTTCTTCGATCTGACCGGGTCGTACGGGGTGAACCTGTTCGGCTACGACTTCTACAAGGAATGCATCGAGCGCGGCAGCGAGCGGGTACGGGCGCTCGGACCGGTGCTTGGCGCCTACCACCCCGTGATGGTCTACAACCTGCGACGGTTGCGCGAGATATCCGGTCTCGACGAAGTCTCCATGCACATGTCCGGTACCGAGGCGGTGATGCAGGCAGTTCGGCTTGCGCGCTATCACACCCGACGCCGCTTCCTGGTGCGCTTCTGCGGTGCCTATCACGGCTGGTGGGGCGACGTTCAACCAGGGGTCGGCAACCCGGTCGCTGCGCGCGACACCTACACCCTGAAGGACATGGACGAGGCATCGCTGCGGGTACTGCGCTTGCGCTCGGATATCGCCTGCGTACTGGTGAATCCATTGCAGGCCATGCATCCGAATGCCAGCGCGCCGGGGGATTCGGGGTTGATAGACAGCGCGCGCAGCACGCGCTTTGATCGATCGGCCTACGCGGCGTGGCTGGCGCAGCTGCGCGCGGTGTGCAGCCAGCGCAATATCGTGCTGATTTTCGACGAGGTGTTCGTCGGCTTCCGGCTTGCCCCCGGCGGGGCGCAGGAATACTTCGGCGTGCACGCCGACATGGTCACCTACGGCAAGACGCTCGGCGGCGGTCTGCCGGTCGGGGTGGTGTGCGGCCGAGCCGACCTGATGCGGCGCTTTCGCGATGATCGGCCCGCCGATATCTGCTTTGCGCGCGGTACATTCAACTCGCATCCATATGTGATGGGAGCGATGCATGAATTCCTGCAGCGGCTCGAATCCGAGCCGCTGCGTGCAATCTACCGCGAACTTGACCAGCTCTGGGATCGGCGCGCCGAGCTGCTCAACGAGCGCCTGCACGCGGCACAAGTGCCTGTTCAAGTGTCACATCTCTCGTCCATCTGGAGCATCAATTATCTGCGACCGTCACGCTACAACTGGATGTTCCAGTATTATCTGCGTGCCGCAGGACTGGCCCTGAGCTGGGTCGGCACCGGCCGGCTGATATTCAGCCTCAATTACACCGATGCCGACTTCGATGCGGTCACCGACAGGATCGTATCGGCGGCCGCGGACATGCTGCGCGACGGCTGGTGGTGGGAAGGCGCACGGCTCACCAACAAGGCGATCAGGCGGCGTGTACTGCGCGAGCTGGTTCAGGCGCGCTGGGATACTTCCTCCATCGGGTCGATCAGCTCGCCGCGCAGCAGATAGAGCGGTGCGCGCCAGTACAGCATGATGTCGTGGAACGGGTCGGTGATAATCTTGGTGAGCCACACCAGGCCAGTCTGCACGTTCTGCAGGAAGAACAGCTGCACGGTACGGAAAATCAGCGCGCCGAAGCCAAGCGTCAGCCACAGCTGAGCGATGTGACGCAGCAACTGCGCATCGTTCACCGGTCGCGAAAATATCCCGAACAGCGTCGGATTGAGCCACAGGAGCAGCGGCGACAGTGCCCAGAGGGACAGCAGCACGATCTTGCGCCGCAGGTTGTAGCCGACCTTGATGTTCTCCTTGTGCTCGTGGCTGGCCTGATTCACGTCGTCATAGCATTTAGGCTCGAAGAAGAAGTGGCCCACCTGCCGGCTCACCATCGCTCCCAGCCAGCCGATCAGCGCCGAGGCGATCGGATTGGTAAATATCGTGTAATACGCGGCCAGGAAGCTCAGCGCGCTCACCAGATGCAGCGACTGGTTGATGCGGCTGTGGTGATAATAACGGTGGTCGTCCCAGCGTTGTGTTTTCAGCGCTTCAAGGAAGCTGTGCATTCGGGTTCCCTTTCAATTGACGGCCCGCAATCACGGGCATGAAGGAAATATAGGAAAATGATTACCGCAGCATGACAGCGGCCGGCAGAGCGCGGCCAGTGTGACCGGTTTCACCAATCCAAGTGCTGAACATAGCTACGTGCCCGAATCTGTCCTGCGAGACACTTGGTCGCCATTGCACCCCGTGCAAGAAAATCTTTGCAATTCATTCATGCCACCGTCACACGACGCGACAATGATTGCGCACGCCAGACAACCGTCGGAGGAGCATTGGGGAACCGGACAAGGTCACAAGGCATCGCGTGAGGATCATGATCGTCAGCGATGCGTGGTTTCCCCAGACCAACGGCGTCGTCAATACATTGGCTCAGACCGCCGCCTGGCTCGGCCGCTTCGGACACGAGGTGCGGCTGGTGACACCAGGCGACTTTCGCACCTTCCCCTGCCCGACCTATCCGGAAATCCGTGTCGCGTTGCTGCCGCAGCGAAAAATCGCCGCCAGCATCGGCGCATTCCGGCCGCAGGCACTGCATATCGCGACTGAAGGCCCGCTCGGCTTTTCGGCCAGGCGTTACTGCATCAGCCACGGCCTGCGTTTCACGACTTCCTATCACACCCAGTTTCCGCAATATCTGCGCTCCCGCCTGCCAATTCCGTTGGCGATATCGTATGCGCTGCTGCGCTGGTTTCACGGTGCCGCACAGAACTGCATGGTCAGCACCCAGGGCGTGCAGACCGAACTCGCGACCCGCGGTTTTCGCAACGTCGTGCGGTGGCAGCGCGGCGTCGACACGCAGCTGTTCCGGCCACAGAGCAAGGATTTTCTGAACCTGCCGCGGCCGATTGCCGCCTGCGTAGGCCGCGTGGCGGTGGAGAAGAACGTTGCTGCGTTCCTGCGGATGCCGTGGAGCGGCACCAAGCTGGTGATCGGCGACGGGCCCGAGCGGCAGCGATTGCAGGCGCGGTATCCTGACGCCGTGTACGCGGGATTCCGCTTTGGCGAGGACCTGGCGGCGCATGTGGCTGCTGCCGACGTGCTGGTATTCCCAAGCCTCACCGACACCTTTGGCCTGGTCAATCTCGAAGCGATGGCCTGCGGTGTGCCGGTCGCAGCTTTTCCGGTCACCGGACCAATAGACGTGGTGCAGGACGGCGTGACCGGTGCGCTCGACACGGATCTGGCGCGAGCCGCGCAGCGGGCGCTGCGCATCGATCCGCGCGCCTGCCGCGAACGCGCACTGCGATCGAGCTGGGACGCCTGCACGCACGAATTCGAGAGCAACCTTGTGGCCTGCCGGCTGACGGCGGTCTCCAGGTCCCAGCCGCCGCGTTCGGTTACGGAAAGCCAGACGACCTGACCATTGGTATGATGCGTCGTGCAACAAGCTTTGATCGTACGCGCGGCCATGCCCGGCGACATCGATGCCTGGCTTACGTTATGGGGCCGCTATAGCGCCTTTTACGGCCAGCAGGCGCGGGCGGCGAATAGCAGCCGGATGTACTGGTTGACGCACGAGACCAACCAGTTCGCGATGCGGCTGTACGACCAGATGGCCGAGCGCTCCGGCTTCATCGTCTACCACCACGCGCTGTGGGGTCCGGGATCACAGCCTTCGGATCGCGTCCGGTCACCTGGCCGCGTAGCGGAAACAGCTGCGCATATGATCGTCAATGACGCCGACGGCCTGCAGATAGGCGTAGATAATCGTCGCGCCAACGAATCTGAAGCCGCGCCGCTTCAGGTCCTTCGAAATACGATCGCTCAGTGCATTGCGCGCAGCAAGTGCCGCGCCGCTGCGGGCACGACGCCGCAACGGGCGACCATCGACGAAAGCCCACAGATAGCGATCGAACGAGCCGAATTCCCGCTGCACCGCCAGGAATGCGCGCGCATTGGTAACGGTCGAGCCGATCTTCAGGCGATTACGCACGATCCCCGCATTCAACAGCAGCCGCGCTTGTCGCGCGGCGTTGAATCGCGCCACCTTGCGCGGATCGAAGCCGGCGAAAGCTTTCTTGTAGCTGGCGCGCTTGCGCAGGATCGTCAGCCACGACAGGCCGGCCTGCGCCCCTTCGAGCGTGAGCATTTCGAACAGCAGCCGATCATCGTGCACCGGCCGCCCCCATTCGCGGTCGTGATATCGAATGTAGTCCGCGTCAGCGCCCGTCACCCAGCGACAGCGCTTTTTTTCCCGAGTGCCGAAACTCATCGTCGAGCGGCCGATGCCCGCCACTGCAGGCGACTCAGCATCGTGCCAGAGCGCTTGCGACCAACGGTGCACGCACGTACTGTTTCGATCTTCAGATGCAAGCCAGAGAATCTCCAGTCGCGATGACCCATAAGGTAGCCGGCGGCTGCCACTGCGGCAATATTGCCGTGCGGCTGCATCTTGCACGCTCGCCTGACGACTACCGCCCGCGATCCTGTGACTGCGACTTCTGCCGCAAGCACGGTGCCTGCTATCTGTCGGACCCGCAGGGCGCGCTATCCATTCAAGTCAGGCACGGCAGTGAGTGCGGGCGCTACCGCCAGGGAAGCGGAGCAGCCGAATTCCTGGTGTGCAGGAACTGCGGCGTACTGGTCGTCGCGCTCTACCGGGGCGAGCAGCAACTCTACGCCACCGTCAACGCCCGCGCGCTCGATGCCGGAGCGTCTTTCGGCGCCGAGCAGCCGGTCTCACCACAAAAGCTGTCGCAGAGTGAGAAGATCAAACGCTGGCAGGCGCTTTGGTTTTCCGACATCGAGCTCATCGGCCTGCCAGACTGACAGTGTCGGCCGCGAACGGGGATCGATTCGCGCGCCTGTACCGCGCTAGGGCCTGTTCACGCTACCGGAGACTCAAGCCCGGGCGATTGCCGGCGTACCGCGTCTCGCAGCTGATCGTCCCAGCGCCAGTCCACATTGCCTGCCGCGATCTCAACGCCGCCGACCCAGCGCGGGGGAGGATTGAGAGAACGGAAACCCATCTCCCCGCGCAGGACCGCACGCCCTATTGAGATTCTGGGCCTGCTTGGATTCGAACCAAGGACCAAGGGATTATGAGTCCCCTGCACTAACCGCTGTGCTACAGGCCCGCCGTAAGGCGCGCAATCTTACCCGATCGGCCGGCTGCTGCCTTGCGCCGCGGTGCTAAGGCTGCAGCCGCACCGGTAGCTTCGCATTGCAGATCTCCAGCCGATCGACGGGCTCCACAAACCAAGCCGCCGTGCGGCTGCGCAGCGCATGCAGATAATCGGCAAAAATCGGTGCATCCGATCGCAGCAGTTGCAAGTTGATGCGCTGTTCCGGCGGCAGATCCGCCGCCACGGTGATCGAGCGGATCGGCACATATTGTTCGGGCTGCTGGTAAAATCCCAGGTTGCCAGCGCCGCGCGGCAGGCTCGACAGCAGCTCGATACCGCGCAGCATGCGGCCGGTCAGCGTCACGTTACGGTCCAGCTGGCGCGGGGCATGGCCGATGATCACATACAGCTCGGCACCCGATCCGCTGTCGGGCGCCGTGTCACGGCCGACTCCGAGCATCGAGTAACAATGAATCAGCCATTCCTGAGCTGTCTTCGGGTTGCGCGCGACCGGCCAGCTGTCGATGAAGCCGACCTGCGGCGCATAAACGTCGCCGTCTTGTAATTGCCGGAACGGCGCGGCGCGCTGCAGCGGACGATAAAACTCGGTCGGGGCGGGACGCAGTGCCGAGCCGGTATCGCGCTTGCCGTCCGGATCGCCCCACTGCACCACGTAATTGTCCTGTACGCGGATGATGTTCAGGCCGTCGAAGTAGTGAGCGCGTACCAGTGCCTTGATGTTGGCGACGTGTCCCGGTGCGAATTGCGGCGCAAGTTCGATCACGACGCGACCGGCCGGCAACTCCATGTACAGCGTGTTTTGCGGATCGAGCGCCCGCCAGTCGCCAGGCACTGTGCGTGCCAGCACGTCGGACGGCGACTCGGCTGCCGCTGGCGCCCGAGCGGCGGCGAGTGCCGCGGTTGCGCTCAATGCCAGGATAGCGGCCGCGCAGGCCGGCGTTCGCAATCGCATCGCCACTGGTCTCATCGTCGTTCGACGCCTTCAGGCCGCCTTCAGGAATGCGTCACAACTGGCGCGCGCCGGCTCCGTGTCCGGAATTTTCGCGCAGATCTGCTGCATGCGCGCGTGCAGCGTCTGCAGCACATCGCCGTACTGGCCCTTCGATGCCTCGTTCCATGCGCGCAGCTCCTGATCCAGCCGCTCGAGCCGCACCCGCGCGCGCCGATAGATGCGATCGGGACCGTCGAGTTCGGCCAGCACCGCCGATCCGGCCTGCTGTATGCGCGCACTGTCCGTGGGCGTCATGCGCAGCAGGCCGCTGACATACAGCTGGCCCCACTGGAAGCGCGTCGCCGCGCCCTGCGATTCACGATAGGCCTGGTCGAGCAGGCTCACCGCTTCATCCTTCTGGCCCATCCTTTCCGCGACCTCGGCCAGATCAGCCTCGTAGTAGTACGGCGTGTTCGAGCGCGCCATCTCAGCCTTCGCGATCTGATAGGCCTTCGGCAGCTCACCGGTGTCCTCCAGGATACTCAACGCCGCATTGACCAGGCCGGAGCGTACGTACGGATCCTGTTCTGCGGCGAGCGCGTTGTCGATCCGCAGGTCCGCGCTCGCCACCACATCGGGCGGCAGCTTTGCTTTCGGGCCATCCAGCGCCCTGAGCGCACGCAGCTTGGCGTCGATGAAGCCGAGCTGATCGGCTTCCACATAACGCGCGTCACTGGCAGCGGCATCCATGGTGCCGATGTAACTGTCGCGCAGCGCCGGCGCGAACTTCGGGCCGCGCGCTACCACCGCCTTGAAGAAACTGTCATCGAGTAGCTGCAGCGCATCGGCACTGGCGACCGCGAGGCTGCGCTGCGCAAGAATGACTGCCACCTGCTCGGTCAGCGCCACCAGCCGCGCCGAGGGCAGCGCGTTCGGTGCATCCAGCGCCGCGCTGTCCGCCTTGGCCGCATAGTAAGCCGCGTAGATCGTAAGGCTGGCGTGCTCGAGCGACTGGGTTGCCGGGCAGTGCGTGGCGGCGGCGACCAGCTGGTCGGCACGCCGCCCATAGTCGTTCGAATCCAGGGTGTCGAGTTCCCAGGAGTTATAGGCAAGCCGCCGGCATTCATCGGCGCTGAGCTGCCTGCCTTCGACGGCTACCTGCAACAGCTTATCCACCGGCTGTACATCCGCAAGTGCCGTATCCAGCAGCGCGGCATATTGAGCCACATCGCGTCCGGCGCCGAGGCGGATGATTTCCCGGCGATCAGGGTCGAGCACGATCAGGGTCGGATAACCCTGGATGCCGAACTGCTCGCCCCACTTCTGTGCCCCGTCATCATCGCCGTCCAGGTATACCGGCAGGAACAGATGGCTCTTGGCGATGAATTCCGGCCGTGAAAATACCTTGGTTTTCAGCGTATGGCAGAACGGACACCACTCGGCGCCCCAGTACAGTAGCACCGGCCGGTTTTCGCGCTTGGCGACGATGAATGCGCCCTGCAGGCTGCCATCGAACCAGGCGATATCGCGCGGCTCATTGGCATGCGTGGCGTGCTGGGCATGCGGCGGCTGCGATCGACTGCAACCAACCAGTACCAGTACCAGACTCAGGCAGAACCGACGGGCGTCCATGACCTTCGAAGCCTCCGTATGTGGCCCCCCCGCGTCAAGGTACCTTGCTAGAATACAGCAACGAATCCACTCACCACGAGTTAAGCAAAGTTCACGCTCGCGGCGCCTTGCAGCAGCGGCCCGGCTAATCGCGCGGCGCCTTCCCGGGCCTGCGCCTGGCACCGCGCGTGGGTGCAGCCTGCAGTGGATTCTCCGGCCAATGGTGCTTCGGGTAGCGACCGCGCATGTCCTTGCGCACCTCCATGTAGCTGCTGCGCCAGAAGCCGGCCAAGTCGCGCGTGATCTGCACCGGACGCTGGGCCGGTGACAGCAGCTTGAAGGTTACCGGTATCGCGCCATCGGCGACGCGCGGGGTTTCCATCAGCCCGAAGACTTCCTGCAGTCGCACCGAAATGCACGGGGCACTGGTGTCGGTGTAGTCGATGCCGATGCGCGAACCGCTCGGCACCAGCAGTTCGCGCGGCGCGAGCGTCTCGAGTGCGCGTTGCTGCGTACCACTCAGGCGGCTGCGCAACGCCTCGGACAGCGCGATGCGCGCCAGCTGATCGCGCCGCGTGATGCCGCCGAGATACGGCGCCAGCCACTGCTCCAGGCTGGCAGTCAATGCCGCCGCATCGCTCGCCGGCCAGTCGGCGAGATCGCGCCGCTGCAGCGATCGCACGAATTGCATGCGCGCCTGCAGGCTGCGGGAGTCGGCATCCCACGGCAGGGCCTCGATGCCGCACTGACGCACGCCCTCGAGCATCGCGGCGACCGCGCGCACATCGTCGGCCGCCGGCCGCTGCACATCCTCGAGCATCAGCGCGTCGAGCTGGCGCACGCGCCGCGCGACTACCGCACCGGAGCGCATCTCCCAGCCGAAGCGCTCCTCGGTCACGATACGCGACTCGAACAGCTGTTCGAGCAACGCGCGCGACAGCGGCGCGGCCAGATCAATTCGCGCCTCGCGTTCGCGATCGTCGAGCTCCAGCGCAACGATGAACTCCTCGCGCGCCAGCGACACCGCGCCCGCAAACGCGGCGCCGCGACCATTGGCGAGCAGGTAGCGGCCTTCACTGCCCTCGCGGCGCTGGCCGATGCGATCCGGGAATGCCAGCGCCAGCAGCGCGCCGGCCAGCAGCATAGGGGCGGGCGGCTTGCGTCCGTTGCGCGCGCCGCCCGGCAGCGCACGCACCGCAGCTTCCAGCGCGCGACTGGCACGCTGCACGCGCTCGACCGGATTGCGATCGCCCGCAGCGGCCTTGGCACGTGGCTCGCCGCGCAGCAGCTCCAGCCGCGAGCGGATGTCGGGATCGCGCTGGCTGGCAAGCGCGCCAGCACGCAGCAGATCGCGCTCCGACAGCAATGCGGCGAGTTGCGCGGCCAGCTGCACCGCATCCAGCCCGCGTGCAGCCAGCAGCATATGCGCGAGGCGCGGATGCACCGGCAAGCGAGCCATGTCGCGCCCCAGTGCGGTCATGCGCCCCTGCGCGTTGAGCGCCTCGAGCCGCGCCAGCAGATCGCGGGCCTGCTGCAGCGTCGCCGCCGGCGGCGCATCCAGCCACGCCAGGCGTGTCGCATCGTCGGCGCCCCAGCGCGCCAGCTCGAGCGCCAGTGGCGCCAGATCCGCTTCCAGGATCTCCGGACTGGTCGCGGCCGCAAGGCGCGCGTGCGCGCTCTCGCTCCATAGCCGGTAGCAGACGCCGGGGGCGACGCGGCCGGCGCGGCCGGCACGCTGTTCGCTGGCGGCGCGCGAGATGCGCGTCGTGACCAGCCGGCTCATGCCGGTCGCAGGATCAAACTGCGAGCGGCGCACCAGGCCCGAGTCCACGACCGCGGTGACGCCGGGAATCGTCAGGCTGGTCTCGGCGATGTTGGTGGCCAGCACCACCTTGCGGCTGCCCGGGACAGCCGGTGCGAGCACCGCATCCTGCGCCGCCGCGCTCATCTCGCCATACAGCGGCATCAACGTCACGGCCGCCGGCAGCCCGGCGTCCAGCAGCAGGCTCTCGACGCGCCGGATTTCACTGGCGCCGGGCAGGAACACCAGCACGTCGCCGGCCGATTCGCCCAGTGCCCGTTGCACCGCCGCGCTGACGCTGTGCTCGAGCGAGTCTGCGCCACCAAAGCGCGTGCCGGGAGTACCCGGCGGCGACGGCAGCAGCGGCAGTGCGCGCCCGAGGTAGCGCAGCTCGACGTCGAACGCACGCCCGGGAACCGACACCACCTCGGCATCACCCAGCAGCGCAGCTATACGCTCGCCGTCGAGCGTCGCCGACATGATCAGCACCCGAAATGAGGCGCCCAGCTCGCCCCTGGCGTCGAGCGCCAGTGCCAGGCCCAGATCTGCCGCCAGGCTGCGCTCGTGGTATTCATCGAAGATCAGAAAGGCGACCTGCTCGAGCGCCGGATCTTCCTGCAGCAGCCGCGTCAGCACGCCCTCGGTAACCACTTCGATGCGCGTGACAGGCGATACCCGGGTATCAAGCCGCATGCGGTAGCCGACCGTGTCGCCGACGCGCTCGCCCAGCAGCGACGCCATGCGGGCGGCGACCGCGCGCGCCGCCAGCCGGCGCGGCTCGAGCATCAGGATCTTGCGGCCGTCGACCAATGGCTCGTGCAGCAGAGCCAGCGGCACCAGCGTGCTCTTGCCGGCGCCGGTGGGCGCTTGCAACACCGCGTCGCGATGGCGGCCAAAGGCTGCACGCAGCGCGACGGCGAGCGGATGTTGCCGCCCGGCGAGCGCGCCTGCCGCTTCACTTTGCAAACAGCTCCTTGACGCCACCAGAGATCAGTACCGAGACATCCAGCAGCACGCGCGGCAGTGCCAGTCCGCCTGGCGAGGCCAGGTACTTGGATTCCCAGACCGGATTGAATTTCGCCTTGTACCTGCGCAGCCCGTCGAAGTTGTAGAAGTGCTCACCGTAGCGGAACACGAAATTTCCGACCCGGTGCCAGGCGGGCGCCAGCGGGTGCTGCTCCAGGCCTGCGAGCGGCGCCATGCCGAGGTTGAGCCAGCGATAGCCCTGGGTGCGACCCCACAGCATCAGTTCCACGAACAGGTAATCCATCGCGCCGCGTGGCGCGTCCGGTCCGAAGCGCATCAGGTCGACCGCGATCTCCTCGCCGGTGCCGGCGACCCACAGGCTGGCGAACGCGACCAGCTCCTCGCCACAGCGCACCACCGCAACCGGAAAGTTGGCGATGTAGTTCTGCGAGAACGCGCCCACCGAGAAGCTCTTCTCCGCTACCGCCTTGTCCTCGAGCCAGGCATCCGACACCGCCTGCAGCTTCGGCAGCAGCGCCGGCAATTGCTGCGGCTGCAGCACCTCGAATGTGGCCCGATCGCGCTCGGCGCGCCGGCGCTGCGTGCGCAGCTCCGCGCGCGCACTGCCCTCAAGCGAGAAGTCCGGCAGCGACACGCGCGCCTCCTCGCCCAGCTTCATCACCGCCAGGCCCAGATCAACATACAGCGGCAGGCGCTCGGCACTGACCTGGTAGAACACGGTCCAGCCGGCGTGCCGGTCCGACAGTTCGCGAAAGCGCCAGACCAGCTCTTCCTGCGCGTCGCGCTCGCCGATCGGATCGCCGAGCGCGACCCAGCTGCGGCCGTTGATCTGGTACATCAGGAACGCATCGCTGGAATTACTGAACAGCAGGCGCTTGTCGCCGCTCAGCACTGCGTTGGCCATGGCCTGCGAGCAGCTTGCGATCAGGCCGCGTGCGCGCGTCAGATCCTCCGATGAGGCGACGCCGGGCTCGGGACGCGCCGGGCGCAGCAGGTTCATCGCCAGGAACGCCGCCGCCAGCAGCACCACTACCAGCGAGGCGCGCAGCATGCGCGGCGCGTCGGCCTCGAACGCGAACGTCCACCACAGCGAGTGCGAGTAGTCCACGTGCCGGTTGGCGAAGAAGCCGATCCACAGCGCAGTGGAGATCACTATGGCGAGGCTCACGATCCAGGCCGGCGTGAAGCGCTGCGCCAGGATCTGCGCCGGCCGGTAGAACGCGCGCCGGCCGAGCCACAGTACCAGCAGCACTAGTGCCAGCAGCAGCGCCTGCTCGATCTGCAGGCCGCGCAGCAGCGAGGTCACCATGCCGGCCGCAAGCAGCCAGACGGTGAGCTGGTAGGCCGCCGCCAGGCGCCGGAACAGCGCCCGCGCCAGGATCAGCAGCGCCAGTCCGATGACGCTGCCGGCCAGGTGCGAGAGCTCCAGCACCACCAGCGGCAGGATGTCCCGCAGCACCGACAGACGCTGGTCGATGGTGGGCGTCGCGCCCGACACCAGCAGCAGAAAGCCAGCCAGGAACACCAGTGCGCCGGACACCTGCGGCACGATCGGCGCGATGTAGGCGGCCGCGAGTTGCTCGATGCGCGCCAGCGTCGGACGCTGGCTGCGCAGTTCCTGGCCACCGAACAGCAGCGCGGCCACCAGCAGCGGCAGCACGTAGTAGACCGCCCGCCAGGCCAGCAGCGACCCGATCAGCTGGTCCGCCGGTACGTCCGGCAGCGCCAGCACGATCAGCGACTCGAACACGCCCAGGCCACCGGGCACGTGGCTGATGATGCCGGCGACCACCGCGGTTGCATAGGCGCCGGCAAACGTCAGCAATCCGACATGGCTGCTGGCCGGCAGCAGCACCCACAGCACCAGCGCCGACAGGCCCAGATCCACGATCGCCAGCACGATCTGCGGCAGCGCCACCGACGGCGCCGGCGCCCGCAGTGCCCAGCCGACCAGCTCGATCTGCCGCGGGCCGGCGATCGACCACAGCGCGTAGGCCGCAATCAGCGCCAGCAGCAGTGCGCCCAGCGCCTGGACGATGTGATGATTCAGGTGTGTCGGGTTCAGGCCCTGGTGCGGCGCGAACAGGAACGACGCACCCGCCAGCGCTCCCAGCCCGATGGCGGTGGTGACGGCGCAGAAACCTGCAATCGTCGCCACGTCCGCGGCATTCAGTCCGGCGGAGGAATACAGCCGATAGCGCACCGCACCGCCGGTGAACGCGGCGATGCCGAAGTTATGTCCGAACGAATAGGCGATGAAGGCGGTAAACACCGTCCGGCCGTACGCCATCGGCTTGCCCAGATAGCGCAGCGCCAGCACGTCGTAGAAACCCAGCAGCCAGTAGCTGGCGGCGGTGCACAGGGTTGCCGCACCGAGCGCCGATGCCGGGATCGCGCGCATGTGCGCCAGCACGTTGGAGAAGCGGAACTGCTCGAGCTCGCGATGCAGCGCGAAGGCAACGCCGGCGAACACCAGCAGCGACACTCCCGGCAGCAGCCAGCGCCGACACAGTTCCCAGAAATCCTGTCCAGCCCCTGCCTTGTCCATCGCTCGGTCGCTACGCGTTGCCGCTGGCGGCGGGACGGCCGCCGAGTCCGAGCGCCACCGTGCACCAGCCGGCGATCAGCGCCACGCCGCCGATCGGTGTCAGCACGCCGAACAGGCGCGGCGCGCCTGCGAGCAGCAGATACAGGCTGCCGCAGAACAGCAGCACGCCGGCCAGCAGCAGCCATGCGCCGGTGCGCAGCGCACGACGTGGCAGCCGCTCCAGCAGCAGCCCGACTGCCAGCAGTCCGAGCGCGTGGAAGAACTGGTAGTGCACCGCTGTCTGCAGCACCTCGTAGCGCTCCGCACTCAGACGGCCCCTGAGCGCGTGCGCGCCGAGGGCGCCGATCAACGTTGCCAGTGCCAGCAGCACGGCCGCGAGCTGACAGAAACGCCTGGCCTCAGCCTGCATGACCGGTCGAAGCCTAGTGTCGATCGCGCTGTGGCTTACGCGCCGGCACGCGTGACGGTACCCGCGGCAGGCCGGTGTGCTGGGTGCGGATCGGGCGCGCGCGCCTTGCGGCCGCGGGCTTGGCAGCTGCGAGCGTCCCAGATGTTGCGGCCGCGGGCGGTTGATACGAGGGGATCAGCTGCAGGCGCGAGCTGCCGATCAGGTCGGCGCGGCCCATGCGCCGCAGCGCCTCGCGCAGCAGCGGCCAGTTGTTCGGGTCGTGGTAGCGCAGAAAGGCCTTGTGCAGCCGCCGTATCCGCAATCCCTTCGGGATGATGACCGCTTCGCTGTCGCGCGTGATGCGCTTCAGCGGGTTCTTGCCGCTGTGGTACATAGCGGTTGCGGTTGCCATCGGCGATGGCAGGAAGGCCTGCACCTGGTCGGCGCGAAAGCCATTGCGCTTCAGCCACAGCGCCAGCTCCAGCATGTCCTCATCGGTGGTGCCCGGATGCGCGGCGATGAAGTACGGAATCAGGTACTGCTCCTTGCCGGCCTCTTTCGAGTAGCGGTCGAACATCTGCTTGAACCTGTGGTAGGCCCCCATTCCCGGCTTCATCATCTTCGACAGCGGTCCGTCGCGCAGGTGCTCGGGCGCGATCTTCAGGTAGCCGCCGACATGGTGCTGCGTGAGTTCGCGCACGTACTCGGGCGATTCAATCGCCAGGTCGTAGCGCACGCCGGAGGCGATCAGCACCTTCTTGATACCGGGCAGCGCGCGCGCCTTGCGGTACAGCTCGATCAGCGGTGCATGGTCGGTGTTGAGATTCGGGCAGATGCCCGGGAACACGCACGATGGCCGGCGGCAGGCGCTCTCGATCTCGCAGCTCTTGCACGCCAGGCGGTACATGTTGGCGGTCGGTCCTCCGAGGTCGGAGATCACGCCGGTGAATCCGGGCACGTGGTCGCGGATCTGCTCGATCTCGCGCAGCACGGAATCCTGCGAGCGGCTCTGGATGATGCGGCCCTCGTGCTCGGTGATCGAGCAGAAGGTACAGCCGCCGAAGCAGCCGCGCTGGATCGCGACCGAAAAGCGGATCATCTTGTAGGCTGGAATGTTGGCGTCGCCGTAAAACGGATGCGGCCGGCGCTGGAACGGCAAATCGTAGATCCAGTCCATCTCCTCGGTGGTGAGCGGAATGGGCGGCGGGTTGAGCCACACCTCCTGATTGCCATGCCGCTGCACCAGTGCCCGGGCATTACCGGGATTGGATTCCAGGTGCAGGATGCGCGAGGCATGCGCGTACAGCACCGGATCGGCCGCCACCTGCTCGTACGAGGGCATGCGAATGACGCTGCGCTCCCGTTCGGCATTGGCCACGCGCCGCACGAACCGCACCACCTGCGCGCCGTCGGCAGGCACAGCCGGCGCCGCCGATGCAGCCTGTGCCGCTGCACCCTGTTTCGCATTCATTGCATACGGATCGATCGGCGGCGACAGCGGTCCGGGCGCGTCCAGGTGCGTCGAGTCGATCTCGATCCAGTGCGCGGCGCCGCCAGTGCGCACGAACGAGGTACCGCGGATGTCGCGCAGCTGTTCGATGCGCTCACCCGCGGCCAGCCGCCGGGCGATCTCGATGATCTGGCGCTCGCCGTTGCCGTACACCAGCAGGTCCGCCTTCGCATCCAGCAGTATCGAACGGCGTACCTTCTCCGACCAGTAGTCAAAATGTGCAATACGGCGCAGCGATGCCTCGATGCCGCCGATGACGATCGGCACTTCGCGGTAGGCCTCGCGCGCACGTTGCGCGTACACAATCACCGAGCGGTCGGGACGCTTGCCGCCGACGCCGCCGGGCGTATAGGCATCGTCACTGCGCACGCGCCGGTCGGCGGTGTAGCGATTGACCAGCGAATCCATGTTGCCGGCGGTGATGCCGAAGAACAGCCGCGGAGCGCCGAGCTCGCGAAACGCGTCAGCGCTGTGCCAGTCAGGCTGCGCGATCAGACCCACGCGCAGACCCTGCGCCTCGAGCACCCGACCGACGATCGCCATGCCGAAACTGGGGTGATCGATATAGGCATCGCCGGTCACGATGATGACATCGCACCGCTCCCAGCCCAGGGCCTGCATCTCCGCCCGCGACATCGGCAGGAACGGCGCCGCTTGTGTTCCACGCGCGCCGGCCTCACCTAATGAGGCGGCGCGTCCGGCAGGGCGTAAATCAGAAGCGGCAAGCATGGGCGCGCATTATAGACGCCTGCAGCGGCAATGCCCCGCCGGCATCCGGGCGGGCTTGACTGGCATGGTAAAATCTCCCCAATCATGAGCCGAAATGCGCATGACGCGATCGTCGTGCGCGGCGCGCGTCAGAATAACCTTCGTAATCTCGACCTCGACCTGCCCCTCAACCAGCTGATCGTGGTGACGGGCGTGTCCGGCTCGGGCAAGTCATCGCTGGTCTTTGACACCCTGTATGCCGAGGGCCAGCGACGTTATGTCGAGACCTTCTCCCCGTATGCGCGCCAGTTCCTCGACCGCATGGACAAGCCGCAGGTGGATCGCATCGAGCGCATCCCGCCGGCG
>Ga0182030_10000442_pt1 | contig 76786 bp, 67 predicted proteins | sample 812S3MmetaG_FD_121299 | JGI IMG/M metagenome (GOLD analysis project Ga0182030, IMG submission 121299) | Permafrost microbial communities from Stordalen Mire, Sweden - 812S3M metaG (Illumina Assembly) | ecosystem: Environmental > Terrestrial > Soil > Wetlands > Permafrost | place: Sweden...
CGAACCCTTGCCCGCCGCATGTGCTGCCAAGACCTTCCGTCGCAAATCATTATCGTAGGCTCGCGGCATACACTCGCGGAGTCCACCAGAGCGACCTTATAGTAACACTAGAAATGCTCTAGTTCCTCCGAAGTGAATGGTCCGGTGTGCTGCATCCAGCCGAGAAGGGCGCGGTCGAGGACGGCTTCGGGTGTTGAAGCGGTCGCAGAGGGTTCGGGTGGTTCGGTAGAAAAGGATGCATCGACATATATCGATCTAAAGTCTTTGGTTTTTTCGGAGGCGACCCATGCTCTTCTGGTATCCCCACAAGGGGAGTTCTAGAACATTTATTGAGCTGTGGTGGGGAGTTATTCTGGATGCATCTGGACAGACACGCTCGGTTCAGCGGTTGTACTCTGCATCCGTGACCTGGTCGAACCATGCCACATCGACGCCGTTGTCGTCGGCCTCCTGCATGGCGAGGTGAGACATGGCGTGGTCGGGCGCAGCGCCGTGCCAGTGCCGCTCGCCGGGCTGGATCACGACTGTGTCGCCGGGGTGCACGGTCAACACCGGGCCGCCATGAGACTGCACGCGTCCAACCCCGGATAGGATGTGCAACACCTGTCCGACGGGGTGGGTGTGCCAGGCGGTGCGAGCGCCGGGTTCAAAGAAGACGCGGTACGCGCGCAGCCGCGCTGGTGGTGCGTTGACGGGAATGGTGTCCAGCCAAACCGTTCCGGTGAAGTAGTCCGCGCGTGCGCGCGTAGTTGCCCGCTGTTCGCTGCCGATCACATCCATGATGCATATTCTGATGCGGGATTGCGGGGCTTCGGCAGCCATAGACCGCAGCCGCTCGGATTAGCCGCGGCCACCTGCCAGCCGCGCCGCCTCGGGGCGGCGTCGCAGGAGGGCCATCGCCGCTACGCCGAGGAACGGGCCGGGGGCGAGGGCGGCAAAGGCCCACCGCCAGCCAACTGCATCGACCAGCAGCGGCACCAGATGGATGGTTATCAAGGTCAGCAGGAACCCGGCACAGGTCTGGATGGTCAGCATGGTGCCGACATGGGCGGAATCGGACAACTCGATGACGCTGGACGAGAACTGCGCCGAATCAGCTACCACGGCTACTCCCCAGACCAGGCACAGCGCTGAAGTGAGGCGCCAGTCGGCACCGTAGAGCAGACCGGCGCACAATGCGCAGCTTCCGCTTACGGCCATCGCTGCCATGGTCTCGGTAGTGCGTCCGAGGCGGTCGGCAAAGAGGCCGCCCGCCCAGCACCCGAGGCTGCCGCCGCCGATCACGGCGAAGGTGACGACTTTGGCGTAGACGGCGGGAAGCCCCCTCATGGCGAAGCTGGAATTGAGGAAGCCGCCGATCCATGCCCACATCGCGTAGAGTTCCCACATGTGACCGAGATAGCCGAAATTAGCCAGGCGTATCGGTCCGTTGCGCCAGGCTTGCAGGATGTAGGAGGGCTGGAAGCGGGGGGGGGCCGTGCGATTGGGACCGAGGCGCGCCCATCCCACTAACCAGCCGGCTGTAGCCCCCGAGGCTGTGGCCAGGGCCACGGCGATATGCCAATCGAGGCCGCCCAGAGCGTTGAACAGATGGGGAGAAGCCGAGCCGAGGGTCAATGCCCCGACGAGGATGCCGACCAGCAGGCCTATGTCTCCCTTGGCCCAACTGGCAACCATCTTCATGCCGACGGGATAGACACCGGCCATGCAGACGCCGGTGACGAAGCGGCAGGCCAGCACCGCCGTGGATGAGGGCGGGAAGACCAGCAGACCTAAATTGGCCAGCGCCGCGGCCCAGGCCGAGATGCGGAAGAAAGTGTGGGGTTCGAGGCGGTCGGCCAAGCCCAGGAGGGCGCTGGCAAGGGTGCCGCATACGAATCCGACCGATACCAGGCTGGTGAAGAGGGAAGAATGGAATGCATCCAGGTGGGCTTGCAACTTGAGCGCCGGGAGCACCGCGGTCGCCGAGAACCACAGCGACAGGGCCATGACCTCGCAGAACGCGATCAGCGCCACGGCACGCGCCTTTGCGGAGGGGAATTGAGTTGCGGGGCTTTGACTCGCGGGACCGTTCAGTCAATGCCTCCTATGCGCCGAAACAATATTGCACAATTTTCATATTTTGACGAGTATTTCACTGCTGGAGGAAAGACGTGATATTCGTGTGCTACAGATGATTTACGACTACTGTGTGATCGGCGGCGGAATCGTCGGCCTCGCCACGGCGATGAAGCTCCTGGAACTGCAACCGGGCGCGAGCCTCTTGTTGCTTGAAAAAGAAGCAGGCTTGGCGAAACATCAAACGGGACATAATAGCGGCGTCATCCACTCGGGCATCTATTATGCGCCGGAAAGTTTGAAAGCGGATTTTTGCCGCCGCGGCTCGAAGGCCACCAAGGCGTTCTGCGACCGGCATGGCATTCCCTACGATACGTGCGGAAAGCTACTGGTGGCGACGAATCGCTTGGAGTTCGAGCGCATGAATGGCCTCATCGAGCGGGCGCGGCTGAACGGGATCGAAGTCGAACGGCTGGATGCGGCCGAACTGAGGCGGCGGGAGCCTAATATCGACGGCATCGGCGGACTACTTGTGCCGGAAACAGGGATCGTCGATTACCGGCGAGTGTGCGAGAGCATGGCTTCGGTGATCCGGGATGTGGGCGCGGTGATCGAGACGAGCGTCAAGGTCACGGCGATCAGCGAGACGCAGAGCGGCGTAATTATCAGCGGAGCGGTGATCAGCGGCGTGGCGATCGCGGCCGACAAGCAGGAGTGGCAGGCCAGGAAACTCATCGTTTGCGCAGGCTTGCAATCGGACCGGCTGGCACGAATGGCGGGCATTGAAACCGATCATCAGATCGTCCCGTTTCGCGGCGAATATTACCGGCTGCCGCCATCGAAGAACCAGATCGTGCAGCATCTGATTTATCCGGTCCCCGATCCGGAGCTGCCTTTTTTGGGAGTCCACTTGACGCGAATGACGGACGGCAGCGTGACAGTCGGCCCGAACGCAGTACTTGGCTTTGCTCGTGAAGGCTATCCGAAATTCTCCTTCGATCTTGGCGACGTCTCCGAATATGTCAGGTTCCCTGGCTTCTGGAAAACTATGGGCCGGAACCTCAAACATGGCATCAAAGAAATGAAGAATTCGGTGTTCAAGGCGGGCTATCTGCAGGTGTGCCGTAAATATTGCCCGAGTCTTGAGCTTGAGGATCTCACACCCTGCGAGGCTGGAATACGCGCGCAGGCCGTGATGAAGGACGGCACTCTGGTGCACGACTTTTTGTTTCTGGAAACCGCCCGTATGCTTCACGTCTGTAACGCGCCATCTCCCGCCGCTACGTCAGCCATTCCGATCGGCGAGATGATCGCAAAGAAAATCACCGGCGAAAGAAGGTGAAAGAAGTCCATGCATAGCTGTACACAAGCCGCCATGCGGCTGGCCGCCGTGGTCATGGTCCTATCGTTCTCTGCCGTGGGACAAGAGGTTCCTTCACAACTCCAGCCGCAGGCCAATGAGCAGCTTTTGTTTCAGGTGCGCGGGAAAGGCGACCAGATATACACGTGCATGATGGAAGGCTCGCAATTCGGGTGGAAGCTGAAGGCTCCCGAAGCACAACTCTTCGACAAGGACGGCAAAAAGTTTGGCAAACATTTCGCCGGGCCGTCCTGGGAGGCGAACGATGGCAGCGTTGTCGTGGGGAAGGCCGCGGCAAACGTGCCCGCGCCGGATGGAGATTCCATTCCCTGGCTACTGGTGAAGATCGTCAGTCATGGTGGGGAGGGCCTGCTCTCACCCGCCACGACCATCCAACGCCTGAATACCTCGGGCGGCAAAGCACCTGCATCCGGCTGCGACGCAACGCACGTTGGCCAGGAAGTGCGCGTGCACTATTCTGCCGACTACCTTTTTTATGGGACGAAATAGATCCCGACATAGCTAACATTTACTTCTTTGCGGTGGCGTCCTGGTCGCGGTTGGCTAACATCGTCATGAGGTCTTGATACGACTTGGGCATGGTCACTGTATCGCGCATGGCCACGGTAATGGGGAAGCGTGTGCCCGCTTTGTGGGTGCCTTCCAGACCTTCGATGATCTCTTGCGCATAGGTCCACGGGAAGGCGAAGACCATCTCGTGATCCTGGGCCATGCCGAAGACGCGATCGCCGTTGCAGGGTAGGATTACCTTGGGCTCGTTGGTGGAGAGGGTTTGAATGACAATCTCGGAGCAATCCAGTCGGCCGGCGGTGGTTGAGACCACGCGGCCGCCGCGCTTATAGAGCGACGCATGGACCAACCGCATCACCTGCGCGCTATTGGCGTAGACGGCGACGACGTGCGGCTCGAAGGTGGTACGGTTCAGCGGGGCGACACAGACGTAGTCGTAGGCACCAGGTTCGAACCTCCAGGTGTTGGCTTCCATGTTGGTAGCTGCTGTCTCGTCCTTGCAGTACATTCCAAGGGAAGCAAACCCTTTCAGATATTCATCGTTGGGCTTATGGAAACCAAATGCGATGGCTGCAATCGGGCAGATTACGTCGTCTTTGCCCACGGCTATTGCCCAACCGTAGCGCCGGGCGACGCCAATCGACTGGCAGATGATCCATTTCTCATTCATGGTCTTGCTGGGGATCTTGACGCCTTCGGGAAGCGCTTCGCCCGGCTTGATCATGCGGATGGCTACGGGAAAAGTGTCCGGCCTAACGTAACGGCCCAGCGCTTCATCGAGCAGCCGCAGAGTTGTAGCGACATTTTCATTCATACGAGAACTCCCGGCCAAACTCGTTGTGCTGCCTTGCCGGGAGTCATCATATCACCGCATACTTCATTTCTTAGAAAGGGAAGGCTATGATTTCAGGCGCGGTAAAACTCCTTCGACACTGCCGAACAAAGACGGCAGAACTTAAAGATCGGGGTGAAGACTAATGGTCGGCTTCCGTCGATTCGATGCCCGCACGATGCTTGCATTCGTGCTGCTTGGTGCCATCTGGGCACTACCGTCGTTTGCACAGCAGGGGCAGGCGCTTCATCCGAAGTACAGCACGCAATTTTTTCAGTTGCAGGTGGAGAACCAGGATCTACGCATGGCCTACCGTGACGTACAACCCACGGGTACGTCCAACGGAAAGGCCGTGCTCCTGCTGCACGGAAAGAATTTCTCGGGCTTTTACTGGGAGCCTACGGTTGAGTTCCTGGCGCAGCAAGGCTATCGCGTCATCGCCCCTGACCAGTTGGGCTTCGGCGCATCGTCGCGGCCGGACATCCATTACAGCTTCTTTCAGATGGCCCAGAATACGAAGGCGCTGCTGGATCATTTGGGCATTCAGCAGGTCTACGTGATTGCGCATTCGATGGGCGGAATGCTGGGCGTGCGTTTCACGCTGCTGTTCCCCGAGACGGTCCGCAAACTAGTCCCTTACATTTCGTTGCAACAGCAGTATGCGGCGGAGTTGGGCCAGAGCTACGAGAAGATGCGCGATTACCAGAAGAGCTATTATCCGGGAGCGTGGAGGCCGGAATATGAGGTGTACGTGCAGGATCAGGCGAGCGTGCTGGGCACGGGCGAGTATCCGCGCGACGCATGGTCTGCGGCGCTCACCTACGAGATGATCTACGAGCAGCCGGTCGTCTATGAAGTGGGCGAGATCAGTCGCCCGACGCTGCTGATCATTGGACAGGCCGATCGCACCGTCGTCGGCAAGAATCGCTTGCCGCCCAGCTTGCTATCGGTCGCAGGACAGTATCCAGAGCTTGGCCGCAAGACGCATGAGGCCATCAAGGGCTCGATTCTAGTCGAGGTTCCGGGTTGTGGGCATATACCGCACATCCAGCAGCCTGATGAGTTTCGCAAGGCGGTGGCGAGCTTCTTCGCCGCGGATTAGAGCGAATGCACGGATGGTGCACCCTGCGTGGAAGAACAAGAGCAACAGCAACTACGAAAGCCTGTGGAGGCGGAGGTCATTGCTTCCCACCTTAGCCGGCGCAAAGAACGCGCGTCGAAGGTGGGGCACCCGGCGGTTCTTATTTGTCTTTGTCCGACTTGGAAACTCTAGTTTGTGCGAGTTGGGAAACCCAACGGACGGACTTTGTGAGAGCATCACATCAAGGAAGAACGTCTCTTTCAGGAGGCATCGAGTGTCATCGTCGGAGAGAAAACACGCATACACGGTCGCCGATTCCGGCCAGCCTTCGATTCCCGAGCCCTCCTTTGCCGAGCGTGCGCGCACTCTGGTGCATCTGGGACGCATCGGCAGCCTCTCGACCCTATCGCGAAAACAGCCGGGCTTTCCGTTTGGCTCAGTCATGCCCTACAGCGTGGACGAGCGTGGGCGCCCGATTTTTCTCATCAGCACGATGGCCATGCATACCCAGAATCTGAAGGCGGAGCCGCGCGCCAGCCTGCTGGTGACCCAGTTCAATGCGGAAGGCGACCCGCTGGGCGCAGCGAGGGTCACGCTGCTCGGAAATGCCGTCACGGTCACGGAGCCGGAGCTGGCGCAGGCGCGCAAACTCTACCTGGAGCGCTACGCAAACAGCAAGTACTGGGTGGACTACGAAGATTTCTCTTTTTACAAGATGGATATTGTGGACGTTTATTACGTGGGGGGCTTCGGCGTGATGGGCTGGGTTGCGGCCTCGGAGTACGGCGCCGCACAACCCGACCCGCTGGCTGACGCAATGGCCGGGATCATCGAACACATGAACGCCGATCACAAGGATTCGCTGGTCTTGCTGGCGCGGAAGTTTGCCGGCATCGAGGCCGAGGAAGCCGCGATGACCTCGGTTGACCGTCTTGGCTTTCAGGTGCGATTGAAGACCGCGGAAGGCGTGCGTGGCGCACGCATCGCATTCCCTCGGGAAGTGAGCAGCTCGGCGGAGACGCGAAGCGTTCTGGTCGAAATGGTGGACCTGGCGCGGCAGGGTTAAGTGATTCGGCAGCGCAAGTGCGAGGGCGGTATCGATGAAACTTGACTGGAATCTCGGAGCGCTTGCCGACGGACTTCGCTGCTTTGAGAGTCAGGAATTCTTTTTGGCCCACGAGCACTGGGAGAGTGTCTGGCTGAAGTGCCAGGGACCGGAAAGATCCTTTCTACAGGCGTTAATTCAAATGGCGGTGGCATTCCATCATTTCCAGCGGAACAACTCGCGAGGAGGCGCATCCATGCTCAGGAAGGCATTGCGGCGGCTGGAACCCTATCCTGCGATCTTTGAAAGCGTGGAAGTCGCACCGCTGCGTGAGGAGGTAGGGGCATGGCTGCAGATGGTGGAAGAGCACGGTTCGCAGAATCAGACTGCTTTCCCGCAGATACGGTTCGTTCCTTCGACGGGCGAGGGTAAGAAGGCTGAGGCCTCGGTCGAGTAAAATGCGCGCATGGCAATCGGCGTAATCAGCGACACCCATGGATTGCTCCGAGTGGAAGCAAGGGAAGCGTTGCGCGGGAGCGAATTGATTTTGCATGCGGGAGATTTGGGGACGGCAGAGGTGCTGCGGGAGTTGAAGCGCATTGCGCCCGTGGTGGCGGTGCGCGGCAACGTGGACGTGGAGAGCTGGGCGAAGCAGTTGCCTGCGGTGGAAGTGGCCGAGTGGGCGGGGAAGAGCTTCTACATCTTGCACCGCATCGCCGATCTGGATCTGAAGCCGAAGACGGCGGGGATGGCCGCCGTAATTTTTGGACATTCGCACCAGCCGAGCATCGAGTGGCGCGAGGGAGTGCTGTTCTTCAATCCCGGCAGCGCGGGTCCTCGGCGATTTTCGCTGCCGGTGACGGTGGGACGGATCGAAATTGTGGACGGAGAGCTGCGCCCGGAGATCATTCCGCTTCTTTAGCAGAGCTTGTGTAGCAGAGCTTGCTACCAGATTCCCTTATCGCTGCCGGTGAGTTTGTAGCTGATAGCGGCGGCCGAGGCGAGGTAGGGCAGCAGGGAGAGGCGCAAGGTTCCAGCCAAGTCGCCACGGAGCGCCGCAGTGGTGAGCTGCGCGGCGTAGAGCCGGGCGCACTGGGGCAGGATGGGCACGCGAATAAATCCTGCCCTGACGGAGAGCTTTTCGCCGCCGAAGAGGGAGTCGGCAAGAACCTCGAAGGGCAGCACGACGGGCGTGCCGCGATATTCGAGCGTGTAGTCGCTGACGATGCGGAGAAGGGAACAGATGCCCTTCCAGATGCCTCCCATCGAGGCGGCGCGATGCAGCTCGACGAAGTCCACGGCTCCGGACTCGGCTCCGGACTCGACCAGGGCAGCGATGTTGACGAAGTCGCAGACTCGGAAATAAAAATGCCGGTACATGCGCTGGAGCGTGGCAACGATAATGCGCTCCTCCGGAGCCGGCACCCCGAATTCGAGGCCGAGCACCGATTGCTTTACGCGACGGGTGACAAAGCGCTGCGCCACGGCAATGTGTTCGCCGGTCTGGCCGAGGCGTTGGGCATGGACCTCGACGGCTTCGGGCAGTCCCGCAATCGCGAAATTCCATTTGTTGGCGAGGTGGTCGCCCCAACTCCGCGGCTCGATGTGGGCGTGGAAGCGAGTGGTCATCACACGGCAGACTTGGCTGGCGCTGGCGCTGGTGTAGAGGTCAAGATCGTTGCCAAGATCGGGCCAGTGGTCGAGCGATTTCATCACCGTGGTGGGGCAACCGGCGGATTCAAGCGCTCCGGTGATGACGAAGAGGTGCTGCACTGCGTTGGTGATGCGGAGCTGTTCCTGCTCGATGCGAGCCCGGCAGCGGGAGACGAGAGCTTCGTCGCCGAACTCCGCTGCAACACTCTGCAACGGCACCAGAGCCCGCAGCACGACGTGATTGGCTTCGGCCAGAGAGACTAGCTCGGCGAACTCGTGCTCGGTGAGCTCGCAGAGCTGGGGATAGACTTGGCTGGCACGGGCAGGAGCCAGGGTGAGGATGGACAGGGCTCGGAGGAGGGTCTTCTCGTGCGAGCTGCAAATGGGCGTAAATGTGCTCATTGTCCATGTATAAGATGGATCGGACAGGCGGGGAGTTGGCGGGAAAGAAAACTCAGATAAAAATCTTGCGGTGAGAGCTGTCGCCCTGGTAGCTCGGCGTGAGTTGCTGGTCGCCGTGGCGTCGGGCTCGTTACTGGGTTTTGTGAGTAGATGCTGGGCGCGAGACAGATGCGCCCAGTTTGTGCAGACGCTCGCGCGCCTGGGTAGCTTCAATGGCGTGAGGATAACGCTGGATGAGGGCGTTCAACTCGCGAATGCCGGCCTCTTTGCGGCCGAGTTCGAGGAGCGAGTAACCCTTCTTGAGTTGAGCTGCCGCCGCTTTGTTGCCGCCCGGGAACTGCTCGAGCACTTTGTCGTAGTCGGCGACGGCGGCCGTATAGTTTCCTGACCGGTACTCCATGTCGGCGATGTAAAACTGCGCGTTACCGGCCAGGTCGGTGGTGGGATAGTACTTGAGGTAATCCTGAAACTGCGAGAGCGCCAGATCGTAGCGGGCGGCATTGTAATCGCGGAGCGCGTTGTTGTAAAGAGTGTCGGCAGGGGGCGCCTGCAGACCGGCGGCGGGGGGCGCGGTGGAGGCTCCGGCAGGTGCGGTGGGGGCTCCTGGGGCGGAGGGCTGCGAGGGCTGCATGATGTTCTGCTGCTGACCCTGGATGTCATCGAGTTGCTTGCTGGTTTTGGCAAGACGCGACTTGAGCTCGTCGATGGAGTCGTTGAGACTCTGGATCTGCCCGGAGACCTGATCGATCTTGCTCTGGGAGTCGGAGTTCTGCTGGGATAGGCCCTTTTCCAAGGTCTGAAGGGAGTCGGAGAGCTTGTTGACACTGTCGGTACTGTGCTCAATTAGGTTCTGCATGATTCCCATGCGCGCATCGAATGCCTGCTGCATTTGAGCCATGCGATCGGCCAGATCCTGAATTTGGGTCTGGAGCTGAATGATTTCCTTAGAGACGGCAAAGGCTGGGGTTGCGGACGCTGCCAGCAATAGGGCCAGGATCGCCAGAACGCTTAGCTTTTTTCTCAGATTCATCTGTTTTGATCTCCGGGCGCCGTGGCGCCGGACTCCGGTCGATGGGAACAATCTAACAAAAACGAGTTTAATTCAACGAGGCAAGATACGCGGGGCGTCCGGAGACGCCCCGCTGCAATGTCAAACCATTACTGGCCGTAAGCGAAGTGATCGCGACGATTCTGCTGCCAGCATTCCTCGTTGCTCTCGGTGCAGAACGGTTTTTCCTTGCCATAGCTGATGACCTTGATCTGGTCGGCGGCTACGCCGGCTTTGACGAGAGCGTTGCGGGCGGCGTTGGCGCGATTATCGCCGAGAGCAAGGTTGTAGTCGGTGGAGCCGCGCTCATCGCAGTGTCCCTCGATGGTGAACCGGATCGAAGGGTGAGCCTTGAGGAACGCCGCGTCGCTATTGAGAATGGCCTGAACGTCGGCGGGCAACTCATAGCTATCGTAGGCGAAGAAGATGTCCTTCATAGACTGGGCAAACAGCGCTGCTTCACCCGGTGGCGGCGCAGCGGCTTGCGGGGTTTGCTGCGGGGTCGGAGCCGGAGGCTGAACCACGGTAAGACGAGCGGTCGCATCGGCAGAGCCGCCGGGTCCGGTCGCGGTGAGGTGGTAGGTGGTAGAGGCCGCCGGGGAAACGCGCTGCGAACCGTTTGGTTGCACGCTTCCGAGGCCGTCGATGTTGGCGGTTTCGGCATCCTGGGTGGACCAGGTGAGAGTCGCGGAGCCACCAGGATCAATGCTCTCCGGGCTGACGCTCAGAGTTGCCTTCGGCTGTGCCGGAGGGGGAGCTGCGGGCGGGGCCGGCGGCACTTGCTTCTTTTTGCAGCCGCCGACGACGACGATGGCAGCCAAGGCCAAAATCATAAGAGTCCACTTCATCTTGCTGTGATTCAAATCATCCTCCAAGGCGAGAGAACTCGCATTTGGCCGGCGTCGAGATCCCGCCGAACCGGTTATTAGGGTTAGATCCTTGAAACTAGGCACTGCTTGTGGAAAAGCCGTAATGAGTTCTATTTCCAACTCCAATTCGGTTGCGAGTTGGAGCCGCTAACGGTCAACTGGGTCTGCTGGCTACCATCGGCCAGCATGGACCAAATCTGATCGGTGCCGCCGCGGGTGGACTGATATACGATGTGACGGCCATCGGGCGACCAAGATGGAAAATCATTGCGGCCCCCGTCGTGTGTGAGCTGCACCCATTGGCGGCTGGCCACATCCATGATGTAAATGTCGGAGGCTCCCGGCGCTCCGGCGCCGTATTTGCGGACCCAGGCGAAAGCAAGGAACTGACCGTTAGGCGACCAGGAGGGAGAAACCGCATAACCCTGGTCGGTGATTCGCTGCACGTTGGTTCCATCGGTGTCCATGATGTAGATCTGGGGAAGGCCGGAGCGCCCGCTGACCCAGGCGATCTGCGCGTTGGTTTTGGGATTCCAGACGGGCGAGACATCGGGACCATGATACGCCGTCAGGCGCTTAAGGTTGTTTCCATTCTGGTCGCAGACATAAATCTCAGGGTCGCCGGTACGGGAGGAAGAAAAGGCGAGGCGGGTGCCGTCGGAGCTCCAGGCGGGAGAGATGGTAGTGCCGCCGAAGGTGGGAAACTTGACCAGACGCCCAAGCTCAAGCGACCAGATCGCGATGTTGAATCCTCTTTCAAACGAGGCAAAGGCGATGCGTGAGTTATCGGGCGAAACGCGAGGCGATAGCGAGATGGAGCCCTGACGGGTAATCGCGTGCTGCGCCGCGCCATCATAATCCATAGCCCAGATTTCCTTGTGGCCGGTGCGGCTGCTGACGAAATAGAGCTTGGTCTCGGCGATTCCGGCGATTCCGCCCCCGAGCCGGAAGATGATCTCGTCGGCAAAACGATGGGCGATGAGGCGGGCATTGTCATCGGTCGCGCTTTCGCGGTACTGCTTGGCCAGCACCTGTGGGTTCTGCGCGTTCTTCACGTCAAAGAGCCAGCCCTGCACTTGAAGGGTTCCGGCGCTGATGCCGAGGTTGCCGAAAGCGAGCATCGCAGCACTGGGCGGAGGCGCGGCCCAGACGTCGAGATGAGCATCGGCAGGAGCACCGATTGGGGCGACCGGATAGAAGCTCTTGGAAACCATGTCGAAGATGCCGGCCTGGTGGAGATCGTTGAACAGTACGTCATTGAAAGTCTTGTCGAGCAGGGCGGACTGCGGGGCCGCATCCGCGATTCGGAAGTCGGGCACCGCGAGACGAATCTTTTCACCGCCGACGCCGGTGCCGGTACGAATCCAATCCTGCGAAAGAGCAGGTAGCACAAGCGCGAAAAGAAGGGCGGAGAGGGCTGCAAATCGCTTCATTCGAACGTTCTCCAAAATGCGTGGCGCGGGATTCAGCGCCGGTAATCGAACCAGAACTCCACGGAAACATAACTGCCGCTGTAACCTGGCGGCAGCGGGCCAAAGGTATCAATGCGCTGCAAGGCACGCACGGCGGACTGATCGAGCGAGGGAATTCCCGACGACTGCTCGATGCGAACATTGGATGGCGTCCCGGACTTCGAGATGTCAAAAAGTATGTAAACCCGCTTTGCTGACTCGACACTCGGGTTTACTTCATTTGCCCATGCTTGGTGAACCTTTCTTGCCACTACGTCGGTGTACCATCCGAAGCGGTTGCCGAAGCTGCCGGTGCCGCCTTCGCCGAACTTCATGCCTCCGGCGGTGTTGCCGCTCTGGAAATTAGTAGTGTAAGGGCCGGCAACTGGGCCGCCTGCGCCGAAAGGAACGCGATTCTCGACCACTGCGGTCTCGCGCGGCAGCTCGCGGGTTGGCGTGGTGAGCGCCGGTTTCTGCTTTGCGAGATCGCGGCCGGGCACCGTGGCCTCGGGCGTGGCGGTCTTCTGCTTGAGCGGCTTCACCTTGCTCTGTTTGTCCGGAATGGCGATGGCTTTTTCGTCTTCCTTTACTTTTGCAGCAGGCGCGGGGATCGATTGCGACAGTCCCTTGCTCTCATTGGCCAGCACGTTTTCAGGTTTGGCCTGGGGATTGGGGGGCAGGGGAATTCCACTGACAAGGTGGGCGCTGATGGCTCCTCCGGAGGCAGAGCCGCTGCCGTTGTTGCCCCAGCTCTCTCCGCCGTGAGAGAGCACGGCGGGGAGGAAGACAATGCAGGCCAGCAGTGCGGCGTGCATTGCGACGGATGCGGTGAGCGAGGGCGCCATCGCCTCCCTATGACCGTAGATGTCAGCGTCCAGCGGCATTGGCTTTCGTAATCAAGGGTTGCGTAACAATGCTCACATTGGTGATGCCGGTCTGCTTGACGGCGTCCATTACAGTGGCAAAGGCGCCGAAGGGCACGTTCTCGTCAGAGCGGATGAAGACGCTCTGGCCCTGCGGGTCGCGAATCTTGTCATGCAAGCGGTCGGCGATTTCGTTGATGTTGATGGGATCGTTGCCGAGGAAGACACGCTGATCCTTGTCAATAGTGATGACCAGACGCTCCTCGGAGATTTCCTTCACCGTTTTGGTTTTGGGGACTTCGACCTCGATGCCCGACTGAAGGACCGGCGCGGTGACCATGAACATTACCAGCAGCACGAGGACGACATCCACAAACGGGGTGATGTTGATCTCGGAGAGCGAGGACTGGGTGCGTCCCTTGTTATTTGTAAACGCCACCGCAGTCTCCTATCGGGCGTCGCCGTTGCGGTCGATGATGTTGAGCAACTCGAGGCTGAAGTCGTCCATGCGGGCGGCAAATTCACGAATCTGCTGCAGGAAGAAATTGTAGGCCACCACGGCGGGCACGGCGGCAAAGAGTCCGGCGGCGGTGGTGATCAACGCCTCGGATATACCGGGAGCGACCGCGCGGAGGGTAGCCGCGCCGGCGGTGCCTAGGCCGTGGAAGGCGTCAATGATGCCCCAGACGGTGCCGAAGAGTCCGACGAAGGGGGCGATGGAGCCGGTGGTGGCAAGCCAGGTGAGACGGCTCTCTAGGCGGGTAAGCTCCTCGGAGGCGGCGATCTGGGTCGCACGCTGCACGGAAAGCGTACGGGGGGTGGCGCCGCAGCGTTTCAGCTCTTCTACCGCGCCATCAAAGACGGCTACCAGGGGCGAGGGCTTGAACTGCTCGGAGACGTTGGCGAGTTCTTGCAAGCGGGTAGCTTTGCGGAAGACGCGGACAAAGCGTCCGCTCTGCACACGGGCGCGGCGGAAGAGGCCCCACTTGGAGAGGATGATGGCCCAGGATAGAAGGCTGAAGGCAAGCAGAATGAAGAGCACGATCTTGGCGACCAGGCCGGTCTCGGAGACCATGTCCAATACCTCTCCGCCAAGTGCGAAAGCAAATAAATGTGTAATCGGCATCCTTTTCTCAATAGAGCAGGCGCTGAAATCGCATCACCGCCGCATTGAACTCCGCGAAAGTGATGCGAATCAATTTCATTATAGTCAGCTCTGTAGGCCTTTGTGGGAGAGGTTTGCACATATCGAGCAAACCCGAATACAGATGGATACATTGAGAGCACAATTAAGCGCGATGGGAGCGAGCGCGTGCAGGCGGCGGTGTAAACTTCTTGAGCCTGGATTAACTCTGGGCAGGGAAGCATGATCACGGATCGATGATGATGAAGAGCCGACTGCTGATGTTCACTCTGCTGTTTGGAAGCGCGGCATCCATCGCGCAGAACAGTTCTCCCACGGCGGCTGCGCAAACGGCGGCTGCCAGCAGCGCTCCGGCCAAGACCGTGGATCGTCCATTGCAGGCTCTGCCGTACACCCCGAGCCTCGACGTGCCGTCGATGGATCGCAGCGCCGACCCGTGCGTGGATTTTTATCAGTACACCTGCGGCGGGTGGATGAAGAACAATCCGATTCCAGGCGATCAGGCACGCTGGTCGGTTTACCACAAAGTCGCTAACGATAATCTCCAGTTCCTCTGGGCTATCCTCGACGACCTTTCGAAAGCGCCGATCTCGCGTACACCGGCGCAGCAGAAGATTGGCGATTACTTTGCCTCCTGCATGGATACGGCGGCGGTTGAGAAGCGCGGCGCGGAGCCGATTGAGCCGGTATTGAAGCAGATTGCCGGGATGAAGTCGAAGGCCGAATTTGCGCGCTGGCTGGCCATGCAGCACGAGCAGGGCGCACACGCGGGATTGCTGTTTGGCTTCGGCTCCGATCAGGATTACGGCGACGCCACGCAGGTGATCGCCTATGCCATGGGCGGAGGCCTGGGTTTGCCCGACCGCGACTACTACCTCAAGACGGACGCCAAGGCGGTGGAGCAGCGGCAGAAGTACGTGGAGCATGTGGCGAAGATGCTGGTGCTATTGGGTGAACCCGAAACCCAGGCCGAGCGGGACGCAGCCACGGTGATGAGCATGGAGACCGCGCTGGCGAAGGCAACGCTCTCGCTGGTGGATAAGCGCGATCCGTACAAGCTCTACCACAAGCTGACGCCCGCCGAACTGGGGAAGCTGACGCCGAGCTTTGACTGGAGCGGCTACCTCGATGCCGCCGGTTTGGGTGGGGTGCAGACTCTGAACGTGACCGAGCCTGCGTTCTTTCAGGCCGTGGAAGCGCAGCTCCAAGGCGAGAGCCTGGAGCACTGGAAGGTTTACTTCCGCTGGCACGTGGTCAGTGGAGCCGCGCCGTATCTCTCCAAGCCATTTGTCGATGAGGATTTTGCCTTCAATCGCAAATATCTGCGCGGGATTGCCGAACAGAGGCCACGCTGGAAGCGTTGCGTGGGCGATGTGGACCTTCTGCTGGGCGAGGCGCTCGGTGAGGAGTTTGTGCGGCGAACCTTTGCGGAAAAGACCAAGCAGGATACCCTGCACATGACCGAGCTGATCGAGAAAGCGATGGCGCAGGAGATCAACGGGCTGGATTGGATGAGCCCGGAGACGAAGAAACAGGCGCTGGTCAAGCTGCATGGTATCCGCAACAAGGTGGGCTATCCCGATAAGTGGCGCGACTACAGCACGGTTCAGATCACGGCCAACGACTTCTTCGGAAACTACCGGAGCGCGACCTCGTTTGAGGTGCATCGCGACCTGAAGAAGATCGGCAAGCCGGTGGACAGGAACGAGTGGGGGATGACGCCGCCCACGGTCAATGCGTACTACAACCCGCAGATGAACGACATCAACTTCCCCGCCGGAGTCTTGCAGCCGCCACTGTATGATCCGAAGCTGGACGATGCGCCGAACTACGGCAACACCGGGTCCACCATTGGCCACGAGCTGACCCACGGCTTTGACGACGAGGGGCGGCAGTTCGACGCCGAGGGAAATTTGAAGGACTGGTGGACTCCCGAGGACGCAAAGAAGTTCGAGGAGAAGATTAACTGCGTGCGCGACCAGTTTGGCGGCTACGTGGTGGTGGACGATATCAAGATCAACAGCAAGCTGACCAGCGGCGAAGATGTGGCCGACCTGGGCGGAACCCTGCTGGCCTACATCGCCTGGCGCGAGGCGACAAGGGATTTGGTCCAGGATTTGAAGCTGCAGCCGGTGGACGGGTTCACGCCCGAGCAGCGCTTTTTCGTCGGCTTTGCGCAGTGGGCGTGCGAAAACGTGCGTCCGGAGGAGCTGCGGGTGAATGCCATGACCGATCCGCACTCGCCGGGCAAGTACCGCATCAATGGGATCGTGAGCGACCTGCCGGAGTTTCAGCAGGCGTTTGGCTGCAAGAGCGGGCAGCCGATGGTGAGGGCCAATGCCTGTAAGGTCTGGTAGAGGGCCATTGATTCTTGCCTATTTGAAATTAATGTAGTTATAATCACTACATTATTGTTGTTGGAGAGGGCGAAGGATGGAAAAACCTGTTTCTGCCGCCGATGCGAACCGTGAATTCTCCCGGCTTCTTCAGGATGTGAAGAAGGGACACAGCTACATTGTGACCAACCACGGTAAACCGGTAGCGAAGATTGCGCCCATTGGGGAGTACGGTCGTGTCGGGGAGCAAGCGCGAAAGGTGCTTCTCGCCAGACTCAAGGCTGCGCCTACTCTAGAGATCGGACGCTGGACGCGCGACGAGCTATACGAACGATGAACGCGATGAGGGTTGCGTTTGACACCAACATACTGGTGTACGCCGAAGGGCTGAATGGGGAGGCGAAGAAGCAGGCGGCGCTTGAGCTGGTGCAGAGGCTGCCGCAGGATTTGCTAGTGCTGCCGGTCCAGACGCTGGGTGAACTGTTCCACGTCCTCGTGAGAAAGGCTGGGCGGTCGCCGACGGATGCTCGTACGGCCATTCTGAGTTGGCGAGATTCCTTCGCCGTGGTGGAGACTACGGCGAAGGTCATGATCGCCGCGATCGATCTGGCCGCGCAGCATCAGCTTAGTATTTGGGACTCGGTCATTCTCGCGGCAGCAGCCGAAGCAGGCTGTCGCCTGCTTCTCTCGGAGGATCTCCAAGACGGGTTTACGTGGACCGGGGTCACCGTCGCCAATCCATTTGCTACTCCGCGACACCCGTTGCTCGCAGCCATGCTGCAGGACTTGCCCTAGATCGAAAATAAACATATTGCGTCTCGCATTGGGCTTTTGGCGTAGGGCGAGGTAGCCCTGCCGTGGTATCCTCGCCGGGAAAACTCCAAGGAACGGGTGCCGAGTGCTCAGGGAATTGCGGGTAGAAAACTACGCCGTCATCGACAACGTGGTGGTCGAGTTTGGAGCTGGGCTGAACCTGCTGACCGGCGAGACTGGCGCGGGTAAGTCCATCCTGATTGACGCGCTGGCGCTTCTGCTGGGCGAGAAGGCCTACAGCGACGTGGTGCGCCACGGCGCGGAAAAGGCTACGGTTGCCGCCGTGTACGAGAGCGACGATCCGGCCATCGCCCAGGTGCTGGAGGAGAACGGAATCGACGGCGCGGGAACGGAGATCATTCTGCGCCGCGATATTGCGGCCAACGGCAAGGGGCGGGTCTTTATCAACAATCAGCCGGCGACCGTGGCCGTGCTGAAGGCTCTGGCGCCCCGCCTGGCTATCGTTCACGCGCAGAATCAAGCCATCCTGATGTTTGACCCTCCGGAGCGTTTGGCGCTATTGGATGCCGCCGCTGGCCTGAGCCTGAACGGAGTTGCCGAGATCTACGCGCAGTGGAAAGAGGTTTCGAGGCGGATTGCGGAGCTGGAAAAGGGCGAGCAGGAGAAGCTCCGTCTGGCCGATCTGTGGAAGTTCCAGTTGAAGGAAATTCGCGAGGCCAATCTCACGGCGGGAGAGGATCTGAAGCTCGAAGCGGAAAAGCGCGTGTTGGCGAATTCCGAGCGGGTTTACGGCGCGGCGATGGGAGCCTTCGACGTGCTGTACGAGGTGGAGGAGTCGGCGATTGCGCGCCTGGGCGCGGCGACTAAGCACCTGGAGGAGTTGTCGCGCTTCGACGAGTCGTTCAAGGAAGCGTTGGGCCAGCTTGAAAGTGCCCGCATTACGGTAGAGGACGTTGCCACCACGCTGCGCGACTTTGCCAATGGCATGGATGCCTCGCCCGAGCGACTAGCCGAGGTGGAAGACCGGCTGGCCGTGCTCGACAAGCTGCGGCGGAAGTATGGCAAGAGCTTGGAGGATGTGCTGGCCTTCGAGCAGGATATTGCGGGACAGCTCCACGACATTGAAAACAAGGACGAGTTGCTGGCGGCCCTCCGCAAGGAACTGGCCGCGGCGGGAGCAAGATATCTCGATGAAGCTCGCTCTTTGAGTAAGCGGCGCTATGAGATGGCGCGAAAACTTGAGAAAACGGTTGAAGGCGAGATCAACGATCTGGCGATGAAGGCGAAGTTCAAGATCGAGGTTACCGGCTCGGACGAAGCAGGCAACTGGAGCGCCTCGGGCTTTGACCAGGTGGCCTATCTGATCTCGACCAATCCGGGGGAGCCGATGGGGCCGATCGAACAGATCGCCTCGGGTGGCGAGCTCTCGCGGGTGATGCTGGCGCTCAAGGCCAGCGTCGAGGCGGGACGCTCGCACAGCAAGAGTTCGGATGCACAGCGCTCGCTGGTATTCGACGAAATCGATACGGGCATCGGTGGCCGCGCCGCGGATGCGGTTGGCAAGAAGCTGAAGGCGCTATCGAGAAGCAAGCAGGTTCTCTGCATCACCCACCTGCCGCAGATTGCGTCGTTCGCAGACCGGCATTACCTAATCGAGAAGCACGAGAGCGGGGGGCGAACGAGGACGACGGTGCGTCCGCTGAGCGCCGAGGAGCGGCGCAGCGAGATCGCGCGGATGCTGAGCGGGGCCAAGGTTACCGAGGCGAGCCTGCAAAACGCCGAGCAACTGCTTCGGGCAAACGCCTGAGTGGCTGATTCAGTTTACCGAAAGAGCACCCTGCCGCTACCCCCAGCTCGCCTCACCTGCTAAAATAAGCAGAGATCAAGGGCGCAGCTTGTAACGGGTCTCGGGGGAGCTATTCGCCCGCGATTCTGAGCTGCTGGATGACGATTCCCGCGTTTCTATCGGTTGTACTGGTAGGGAAGTGCGCGGGGCCATAGACTTACAAGAAGTGATGCGTGGTCCGTGGGGGCATATGAATGCTGGCGGGCGCCATCTGAATCGAAGCGAATGACCGAAGCTAAAACTCTTCTTCTTTTGAAACCCCGTGGGTTCTGTGCGGGCGTGGTGCGCGCCATTGATATCGTGCGCATAGCCCTGGAAACCTTCGGTCCGCCGATTTACGTCCGCAAGGAAATCGTGCATAACAAGTATGTGGTCGAGGATCTGAAGGGCAAGGGCGCCATCTTTGTGGATGACGTGGAAGAGGTGCCCAACGGAGAGCGCGTGATTTACAGCGCGCACGGAGTCGCGCCCTCGGTACGGGAAGCCTCCAAAATGCGAAGGTTGCGTGTGATTGACGCGACCTGCCCGCTGGTGACGAAGGTTCACGTGGAAGCGATCCGCTTCGCCAATGACGGCTACTCGCTGATCCTGATCGGACACCTGAATCACGACGAGATTGTGGGCACGCTGGGCGAGGCTCCTGAGGTGACCCAGGTGGTTAGTAACCCGGAGCAGGTGGCGCGTATCGTTGTGCCGGACCCGGATCGGGTCGCTTATTTGACTCAGACGACGCTTTCGCTCGACGAGGCGAAGGACATTATCGAGGCACTCAAAGCAAAGTTTCCCAATATCCGCGGGCCTCAGGCGCAGGATATCTGCTATGCCACGGAGAACCGTCAGGTGGCGGTGAAGAATGTAGCCGAGCAGGCAGAGTTGGTACTGGTGGTTGGGTCGCCGAACAGCTCGAACTCGAACCGGCTGGTCGAGGTTGCCGGAAATCTGGGCACTAAGTCGTTTCTGATTGACACCTGTCAGGACATCGACGAGAAATGGTTGGAAGGGGTCAAGACCGTCGCTTTGACGGCGGGTGCCTCGGCGCCGGAGATCCTGGTTCAGGAAGTGATTGCCTTCCTTGGGCGTAAAGGCTTCTCGAATATGCACGAGGTTGAAGTGATGCCGGAGCATGTACGATTCGCGCTGCCTCCGGAGATCGTGGCCGCAATCGGGGCCGCTCCCAAAGCGCCAGCTCCCGAAGCGCCAGGGGTGGGGTAAGAATCCATGGAAGCAAGCTCGGCGCAATCGACTACGATGCGCTTTGGAAAGATCGCAGGCCTGGTTGAACGGCTTAAGAGCTCGATCCAGGCGGCGCAGAAGTTTCTGTTTGGCAGGCAGCATGAAGATGGCTGGTGGTGCGGCGAACTGGAAGCCGACACGACGCTGGAATCCGATTACATTTTTCTGCACACCGTTCTCGGCACGCGCGACGAGCGCCGCTTTCAACAGTGCGCGCGGGAAATTCTGCGCTATCAGAACGAAGACGGTGGCTGGCCGATCTATCAGGGTGGGCCGTCGAACATCTCCGCCGCGGTGAAGGCGTACTTTGCGCTGAAAATGTGCGGCTATTCGCCCGACGATGCGCGCATGGCGCGCGCCCGCGAACGTATTCTGGCCATGGGCGGCGTGCCCGCCTGCAATACCTTCAGCAAAATCTATCTCTGTGCCCTCGGGCAGTACGATTACGACGCGGTCCCGGCAATTCCGCCCGAGATTGTGCTGTTTCCCAGCTGGTTCTGGTTCAACATCTATGAGATCTCTTCGTGGTCGCGCGCGATTCTGATTCCGCTTTCTATCTGCTATGCGAAAAAGCCGTTCAAGAAGATTCCCGACGAGTGGAATATCGATGAGCTTTTTCCGGAGGGACGGCACGGAAGTTCGCTGCGGCTGAAGTGGGAGAGCAAGCTGATCAGTTGGCGGAACTTCTTCATGGTGCTCGACCGTCTCTGTCACGCCTTCGAGCGCGTGCATGTGCGCCCGCTGCGCTCGATTGCCTTGAAAGCGGCGGAAGAGTGGATGCTGGAGCGGCTGGAACTGAGTGACGGACTGGGAGCGATTTACCCCTCGATTCTGAACTCGATCATCGCGATGCGCTGCCTCGGCTACTCGCTCGACGATCCGCAGGTGATTCGCGCGCTGGACGAGTTTGAAAAGTTGGGGATTGAAGAAGGGGATCGCTTCCGCATGCAGCCCTGCGTCTCCCCCGTGTGGGACACCGCCTACGCCCTGTTTGCTCTGGGCGAGAGCGGAGTGGGAGCGGCGGAGCCGCGCATGGTGAAGGCGGCCGAGTGGATGCTCAAGAAGCAGAATCGGCGCAAGGGCGACTGGTCGGTAAAGGTTCCGAACGCGGAGCCGGGCGGCTGGTATTTCGAGCATAACAATGAGTTCTATCCCGACGTGGACGACACCGCGCAGGTGCTTCTCGCACTGAACCACATTGAAACCAAGGATGCGCGTTTCCAGAGCGAGGCGGTGCAGCGCGGCATTCAGTGGGTGCTGGCGATGCAGTGCAAGGCGGGCGGCTGGGCGTCGTTTGACAAAGACAACGACCGCATGGTCTTCCAGTACGTTCCGTTTGCCGATCACAACGCCATGCTCGACCCGGCGACAGTCGATATTACGGGACGCGTGCTGGAGTGCCTGGCGGCGCACGGCTTTACCCTGAAGGACAAGCCGGTCAAGCGCGCCATCGATTTCATCCGCAAGGAGCAGGAAGACGACGGCTCGTGGTTTGGGCGCTGGGGCGTCAACTATATATATGGCACCATGTGCGTGCTGCGCGGCCTGGAAGCCATCGGCTTCGATAACCACGATGCGATGATTCAGCAGGCAACCGAGTGGCTGCGGATGGTGCAGAATCCCGACGGCGGCTGGGGCGAGACCATCGGTTCCTACGACGACGTAAATCTTAATGGCGTGGGGCCAAGCACCAGTTCGCAGACGGCCTGGGCAGTGCTTGGATTGATGGCGGGCGGAGACTACCGCTCGGAATCGCTGGTGCGGGGAATTGCCTACCTGCTGGATCATCAGCAAGTCGATGGCGGCTGGAGCGAGGTGCCTTACACCGGCACTGGATTCCCGCGGGTTTTTTATCTGAAATATCACGCCTATCCGTGGTATTTTCCGCTGATGGCGCTGGCGAAGTACGCTCGCAACCAGGAAACGTAGGACCAGGAGACGTAGAGCGAACGGCGGCGAGTCGGCAAGGCTTTGAGCGCAGCCTGAAAAGGGCTGCGTTCTGTTTTCAGCTTCGCAGCCGGGTACGCGGCAACGGCTTAGCGACGGGTACAGGCCAACAGATGGCCATCCGCTCGCTGACGCCGGGCCGCTCCGGCCGCAGGCGCTGGGGCCATGGGTAACGCTGCGCTGCCAGCCGCTGGCGCTGGGGAGAAACCGATTTTGAAGGCTTTCGTAACCGGAGCGACGGGGTTTGTCGGCAGTCACGTGGCGCGGCTGCTGGCAGAGCAGGGAGCCGACCTGCGCCTCCTTGTAAGGGCTGGAAGCCGACGGGAAAATTTGGAAGGACTGTGCGCGGATCTCGTCACCGGCGACCTGACCGATCCGGCATCGCTGCGCAAGGGCATGGAGGGCTGCGAAGCCGTATTCCATGTGGCAGCCGATTATCGCCTGTGGATTCGCGACCCGCGTCCCATGTATGCGGCCAACGTGGACGGCACCGCCGCCGTGATCGAGGCGGCCCAGGCGGCGGGGGTGCGCCGGACGGTGTACTGCTCGTCGGTGGCCACGCTGGGATTTGGCTATGACCGCAAGGCGGTGAATGAAGAGACTCCGGTCGATGTGGCCGGGATGATCGGTCACTACAAACGCTCGAAGTATCTGGCCGAGCGCAAGGCTGTGGAGTTTGCGGCCAGGGGCGCCGAGGTGGTGATCGTCAATCCCAGCACTCCGGTCGGAGAGCAGGACATCAAGCCGACACCCACCGGGCGCATTGTGCTGGATTTTCTGCTGGGAAATTTCCCCGCCTACATGGAAACCGGGATGAACCTGGTGGACGTTCATGACGTTGCGCGCGGACATCTTCTGGCATTCGAGCGGGGACGGCGCGGCGAGCGCTACATCCTGGGCGGAGAGAACCTCACGCTGAAGCAAATTCTCGACCTTTTGGGGAAGTTGACCGGCTTGCCGTCGCCTACGATGAAGGTTCCGCACGCGGTGGCAATGGCCTTTGCGGCGTTTGACCAGACCTTCAACGGATACTTGAGAAATCGCGAGCCAAGAGCAACAATCGAAGAGGTTCGCATGGGGAAGAAATTTATGTGGGTGGACTCCGCCAAGGCCGAGCGTGAGCTGGGGTACACGCACGGCGCGGTGAGCGAGGCGCTGGCGCGCGCGGCTCGCTGGTTTGTGGCAAAGGGCTATGCTCCAGCTTACGAGGCGATATGTCCAACCAGATGAGCGCGAATCCATTCGAGTTCGGATTTGTGGCAGCGTTGGAGAGAGAGGTTTCCGGCGTGGTGCGGGGCTGGAGTGTGACCAGCGCGCGCATCGAGAACGCGGAGCGGAGGATCTATTACAACTACGACCAGCGTGCCGCGCTGATCTGCGCGGGGACTGGGGTTGACCGGGCGTATACTGCCGCGAAAGCTCTCATTGAGAAGTGCTCGCCAAGGGTGATAATTTCTATAGGATTTGCCGGTTCGTGTGCGCCACACTTGCACCCGGGGTCGGTGGTGGTTCCAGCGACGCTGTCGGAGGCGGCCACGGGTAAGACCTTTGGTTGCGCTTTTGGCAGCGGGCGGTTGGTCACGCTGGACCGGGTGGCGGGCAGAGCGCTGAAGCAGGAAGCCTCCGCACGCTTTGGCGCAATGGCCGTGGATATGGAAGCGGCGGGAGTTGCCATTGCCGCAGCCGAGTGCGGCAGGGGGGTCGTGGCGATCAAAGCGATTTCCGACGGCGCGGAGGAGGATCTTGAATTCCTCTCCGGCTTCGTGAAGCCGGAGGGCTTTGAGAGCGGGCGATTTATCGCGCATATTGCGTTGCGGCCGGGACTGTGGCCGAGCGTGGCGGCGCTGAACCGCAACAGCAAACTGGCGGTCACGGCTCTGGCAAGCGCGGTGGGCGAATGCATGAAGGACTGGCGGAGTTTTTCGGCGAAGCACCGCGATGCCGCCGCACAAGTTTGATGAAAGAGAGTTGCTGAAAAGAATGGAAGTTACTTCTAAAACGGGGCACGGGCCGGCAGTGGATTCGATTCCCGACCGGATGCTGGCCGCCGTCTATTACGGACAGAATGATATGCGGCTGAAGACGGTTCCAGTTCCGGGGATCGGTCCCGGGGAACTGCTGGTGCGCATTCATAGCTGTGGTATTTGCGGTACGGACCTCAAAAAGATTTCAACGGGGTCGCACTCGGCGCCGCGCATCTTTGGTCATGAGATGGCTGGCGTGGTGGTGGCCCGCGGCGCGGGCGTGAGCAGGTTTGCCGAGGGAGACCGGGTGATGGTCTTCCACCATATTCCGTGCGGCAACTGTTACTACTGTCGGCTTAAGGTGTTCTCGCAGTGCCCGGTGTACAAGCAGGTCGGGACGACGGCGGGCTTCGGGGAGCCATCCGGCGGCGGCTTTGCCGAGTACATCCGGGTGATGGACTGGATCGTGGAAAAGGGCGTGATCGCGATCCCGGACGCGGTAAGTTTTGATCAGGCTACCCATATCGAACCGGTGAATACGGGGTGGAAAGGAATCAAGACTCTGGCGGTTCAGGAGGGCGAGACCGTACTGGTGATCGGACAGGGGCCGATCGGGTTGATGCTGGGCAAATTGGCCCAACGTGCGGGTGCAAACGTAATTACTTCCGATTTGTTCCCGCAGCGGCTTACAATTGGAGAGCGCTACGGATTAACCCAGGGGATTGACGCGTCTCAGTGTGACATTGTGCAAGCAATTCGCGCGAGAACCGAGGGCCGTGGCGCGGACGCAGTGATCCTCGCCGTAGGCGGCAGCTCACTCATCCGGCCAGCCATTGATGCGGCGCGTTTCGGTGGGCGGGTGCTGTTATTTGCGCAGACGGTTCGAGGTGAGGTCGTGATCGACCCCGCCTCGGTTTGTGTGGACGAAAAGACGTTGCTTGGTTCCTACAGCGCATCGGTGGAACTGAACCAGGAAGTGGCTCAATTTGTCTTCAGCGGGGAGATGGACCTGGCCGGGCTGTACAGTCACCGGTTCCCATTGTCTCAGACGCTGGAAGCTTTGAGATTAGCTGCACATCCGCAGCCGGACACGATGAAAATCGCGATTCAGCCATGCAGCGTCTGGGAAGGATAGCAGAGTGAACGGACAAATGACGGCAGCAATCCTCTACGGTAAAGAGGACGTGAAGATCGAACGGGTGCCGATTCCGGAGCTGGAGATCGGTGAGGTACTGATTCGTGTACAGGCTGCGTTGACCTGCGGCACCGATCTCAAGGTGTATCGCCGTGGGTACCATGCCAAGATGATTGTTCCCCCGGCGCTGTTCGGCCATGAGTTTGCGGGAGTGATCGAGAGGGTTGGCCCGGAAGTCAGGAATTTCAAGGTGGGGCAGCGCGTGGTCGCGCTCAACTCGGCTCCCTGCGGACACTGCTTCTTCTGCAAGAAACACCAGGAGAATCTGTGCGAGAACCTGCTGTTCAACAACGGCGCCTATGCGGAGTTTATCCGTATCCCACGGCGGATTGTTGAAAATAACATGCTGGTGGTGCCCAAGGAGATCAGCTTTGAAACCGCAGCCCTCACCGAGCCTTTGGCGTGCGTGCTGCGCGGGTTGCACGAGACCGGAGTGAAGATCGGTGAATCGGTCACGGTGATCGGAGCCGGACCCATTGGACTGATGTTCATGCAGGTGGCCCACATCATGGGCTGCGACGTGATTGCGGTGGTGAAGCACGATGAGCAGGTTCTGACAGCGAAGCACGCCGGAGCCAGCAAGGTGGTGGTGTTCCCCAAGGTTACCAATCTGATTGAGGCCGTGCGCGATCTGACTCCAGAGCGGCGCGGCTCCGATGTGGTGATTGAAGCCGTGGGCCGTTCCGAAGCATGGGAATGGGCAATCGACATGGTGCGCAAGGGCGGAACCGTCAACCTCTTCGGCGGATGCGCCAAGGGAACGCGGGTGCAACTGAATACCGAGCGCCTGCACTACTCGGAGATCACGCTGAAGGCCACCTTCCATCACACTCCGGACACGGTGCGCCGCGCCTTTGCGCTGATAGCCGAGCGCAAGATCAAAGGTGCGGACTATATCACCGGGGAAGCGCCGCTCTCCAAGCTGCAATCCGTGTTGCGGGAGATGCTGACACGCGGCGGCGAGATCAAAACCGCTATCATTCCTGGACACTAATAAGGAAAGACGATTGACGTCATTTGTGCCCAGCACTCATTCAAATGGCGCCGGCTCATCCGGCGCAAATCAAGATTCAAGCGACATTGAAAATCTGCTGGCTCGCGGGTGGGCCAGCCTGCCGCCCGAGTACGCCATTCCCGCCGTTGCGCCGTCACTCGAGGAGGCGCGCAGTTACTGTAAGCGGCTGGCTACTTCGCATTACGAGAACTTTTCGGTTGCGACCTGGTTTTTGCCCAAGCGCCTGCATCAGCACTTCTTCAATGTTTATGCCTATTGCCGCATCTCGGACGACTTGGGCGATGAGGTTGGCGATAGCGCGGTCTCGCTGGCGTTGCTGGACCGCTGGGAGCAGGAACTGGACGCAACCTACAGGGCGATTGAGGGCGGAACTGGGGCGATGATGGGTAACGCTACGCTGCCAGCCGCAGGCGCCGGGCATCCGGTGTTTGTCGCGTTGGCGGAGACAATTCAGAGTTGCGCAATTCCCAGGCATGAGTTCAGCGACCTGCTGACGGCGTTCCGGCACGATCAGACGGTCACGCGTTATGAAACATTCGACGAAGTGCTTGGCTATTGCAGGAATTCCGCGAACCCGGTCGGCCATCTCGTGCTCTATCTCTGCGGGTACAGGGATGAGGAACGGCAGCGACTCTCCGACTTTACCTGCACCGCTCTGCAACTGGCAAATTTCTGGCAGGACGTTTCGGTGGACTGGAAGAAGGGACGCGTCTATCTGCCGCTGGAAGATCTCCGCCGCTTCGGCGTGAGCGAAGCTCAGATCGCAGAGAGCGCTTTCAACGGCCAGTTCCGTGATTTGATGCGCTTCGAAGTGGAGCGGGCGCGGCAGTGGTTCGAGCGCGGGCTTCCCTTGGTGAAGATTGTCAACCGCTCGCTGGCGCTGGATCTGGAACTGTTCAGCCGGGGAGGATTGGCGATCTTGCAGGCAATCGAAAGACAGGATTTCAATGTGCTGGCGCGACGCCCGAGTTTAAGCAGCTTCCGAAAGGTTGAGCTGGTACTGCGCGCATTGGCCGGCCGGATCGCTTTGGGAAGAGCGGGATGAGCGACACCAGTCAACACGCCAAGCTGCGACTGACCACCGCCTACAGCGTATGCCGCCATATTGCGCGTTCTTCGGCGAAGAATTTCTACTATGGCTTCATGTTGCTGCCCGCACGAAAGCGCAACGCGCTCAGCGCCGTTTATGCTTTCATGCGTCACGCCGACGACCTGAGCGATGACCCTGGCATGACGCTGCCCGAGCGGAGGCTGAAGCTCACCGAGTTCATCGAGTCCTATCGCCGCTCGATGGAAAGCGGGCGCACCGATGACCCGGTCTTCCTCGCACTGCGCGACTCTCAGCAGCGCTACAGCATCCCCATGGAGCTGCTCGATCAACTGGTCGCGGGAACGGCAATGGATGTGTGCGAGGGCGGCGAGCAGAGCGATGCTCCGCGAGTGGTTTACAGCAGCTTCGACGAGCTTTACAAGTATTGCTATCACGTGGCGTCGGTGGTGGGCCTGGTCTGCATCCGCATCTTCGGCTATCGCGACCCTGTTGCCGAGCAGTTCGCCGAACAACTTGGCATTGCATTCCAGCTCACCAATATATTGCGCGACGTCAAAGAAGACGCAGCGATGGCTCGCGTTTATCTGCCGCAACAGGATCTTGAGCGCTTCGGCGTGACGGCTGCCGAGCTGGGCGCGGGCGCGCCGATGGAAAAGTTGCGTCCGCTGCTGGCGTTCGAGGCTGCACGTGCGCGCGAGTTTTATGTCTCCGCCGAACGCCTTCTTCCGCTCATCGATGAGGTCAGCCAGCCCGCGCTCTGGGCGATGGTGGAGATCTATCGCGGCATCCTCGACCGAATCGAGCTCAGGCAGTTCGACGTGTATACCGAGCGTGTGCGCCTCTCGTTGGGCGATAAACTCAAAATCCTGGCCAAAGGATTCGGGAAGAGACTGTTGTGAGCAGCACGGACGCACAGGGCAAAGCAAAAGCAAAGCGTCCCAGTGTAGGCATTGTCGGCGGAGGGCTGGCCGGACTCTCAGCCGGGTGCGCGCTGGCCGATGCTGGTTACAAAGTTACGCTCTTTGAGCGCAGAGCTTTTCTCGGCGGTCGCGCATCTTCCTATGAGCATCCCGGCACTGGCGAGGTGGTGGACAATTGCCAGCATGTGCTGCTGGGCTGCTGCACCAATTTGCTCGATCTTTATCGCCGCCTTGGCGTCGAGGACAAAGTACGCTGGTACAAGCGCATCACCTTCATTGAGCCCGGTGGTCGCTCCGGCGTCATCGAAGCGTCGTCACTGCCGGCTCCCTTTCACTCCGCAATTTCGTTTCTGCAATACAAGCTGCTTTCGTTGCGCGATAAGCTTGGCATTGCTCGCGCCTTGATTGGGTTAGTGGCTGGAGTGCCCGAAGACAGCGGCGAGGACTTCCTCTCCTGGCTGCGCGGCAAGGGGCAGACGCAGGCGGCGATTGACCGCTTCTGGGCTCCGGTGCTCATCAGCAGTTTGAATGAAGACCTGGACAAATCTTCGGTCAAGTATTCCGCGATGGTGTTTCGAGACGCATTTCTGAAATCCGCCGAGGCCGGAAAGATGGGCGTGCCGACGGCTCCGCTGTCCGAGCTTTATGGAGTGGCCGAAGAGTACATTCGGGCACGGGGCGGGGAAGTTCTACTGCGCAGCGGCGTCGATGCGGTTTCGTTTAGCGATGGCGAAGTGACGCTGCGTTCCAATGATTGCGATTTCACCTTCGATTATGCGATCAGCGCGCTTCCGTTTCATCTTCTCGGGCGCATCTTGCCGCAATCGGCGGCCAGCGAAGAGCTGCAACAGAAAGTGAGTCATCTCCGGACAGTGCCGATCACCGGAATCCACCTCTGGTTTGATCGCGAGATCACGGAGCTGGAGCACGCAGCATTGCTGGATCGCAACATTCAGTGGATGTTTCAGAAATCGAAGATACTCACCCGCTCCACGGCACAGAGTGCGAACGGCGGCGGCAGCTATTTGGAACTGGTGGTGAGTTCATCGAGACACCTGATGGAAATGGGTCGCGCGGAGATCATTGAACTTGCGATGAAAGAATTAGCGGAGTTCTTCCCAGGCGCGCGCGATGCGAAGCTGGTGAAGGCGACCGTGATTAAGGAAGTTCACGCAACCTTTGCTCCAGCGCCTCTCAGCGATGAGTTCCGGCTATTCCCGGCAAGTCCCTGGCCGCGTCTGTTTCTCAGCGGCGACTGGACCTCGACGGGCTGGCCTTCCACCATGGAAGGCGCGGTGCGGGCGGGTTATTTGACGGCGGAAGCTCTTTCCAAAGCAGCAGGCGAGGCACGGCAGTTTGCCGTTCCCGATCTCAAGCCGCGAGGGTTGATGCGTTTGTTCCGGCCTTGAGTTCGACGCGACTTTTCATCGTGTAATTTCTAACCTCAGACGCAAAATCTTCCGCGTGGATTGTTCGGTTGGGCTCTGGCTGGCCCTCAGATGCCGGGCTGCCGGAACGGCATGCCACATGCATTGATCGGAGCAATTAGGAGGAATTGAATGAAGAAGAAGATACTCACTCTTGGGACACTACTGCTCGGTTGCTGTCTGGCCGCTGCGGCGCAATCACAGACGCCGTACAACCCCGAGCGCAATCAGAGTGGCGAAGCCGCGGCAAATCCGCCAGCGGCTGGTAACAGCATTTCGGGCACGGACTGGCTTCGGGGCTGCTTGAGCCAAGCCTCGGACGGAAATTTCATGCTCGCTGACAACTCTGGAAACAATTTCCAACTGCGCGGCGACACGTCGAAACTCACCGGTTACATTGGCAAGCAGATTCAGGTACATGGCATGGTCAGCACTGCAACGAGTTCCGCTGCGATGTCATCCAATGCCGGTGCTGCGGGAGCCGCTAAGCAGTTCACCGTAAGCGATGTTCAGAAACTCTCGGATACCTGCGCTTCGAGCCAGTAAGCCACGCAGGATCGCGGGCCGAGCGGCCCTTTCAACCAGCAACCCTGTCTTGAAGATATAAAGACCCGACCCCATAAAGGCCGGGTCTGCAATTACTGCGGCGAGCCCCTCAGGCCACCTTCATTACATTTCCTGCTTGTGGTCCTTTTTGCCCCTCGACGATTTCGAATTCTACTTGATCGCCTTCCTGAAGGCTCTTGTAGCCTTCGCTGGTGATTGCGCTGTAATGCACAAAGACATCGGGACCGTCTTCACGTCCGATGAAACCAAATCCTTTAGCATTGTTGAACCACTTTACGGTTCCCTTGAGACGAGACACTTACTGTTCCTCCGTGCGTCTTGCTATCGGCGAAGATGCCGACGGTTTCAACCGGCGCAAACCTTGCGGGATTCAGGTTCCGATCTTGCATTGCTGAACCTGCCGGGTCGCTCCAGTTCTTGACCTGATTCGGAAGATTGTCCGCCAGTTCCCTGCGGTTGTCAATATAGTAAATAATCGAAAAAGCCTTATTTTATAAGGGTTTTCAGCGCACATTGTGAGAGGGAGTTAGCGCGATTTGGTCATTTTGCCATTCCCGGATATGTGAAACTTCTGTGCCGCCCAAAGAACGCCCGCGATTGCCTTGCCGTCCTGCACCTTCCCGCTCATCACCCACTGCACGGCTTTGCCGAGAGGCACAAGTTTGCAGGTAATGACTTCGTCTTCCTCGGGTGAAGCTTTGCCTTTGCGCAAGTCGCGAGCCGCGAACAGGGACATCGTCTCGTCCAGAAACCCGGGACTTGCGTAGTAGTACAGTGCCGGTTTCCACTCCGATGCCGAGTAGCCGGTTTCCTCGGCCAATTCGCGCTTGGCCGCCGTCAGTGCGTCTTCTCCCTCGTCGATGCGGCCCGCGGGCAGCTCCCATAGTTCCTGGTTCGCGGCGTAACGGTACTGCCGGATCAGCAGAACCGAAGGCTCGCTTTTGCGCTCGTCAATGGCCAGAATGACCACTGATCCGGGGTGACGGATAATGTCGCGCCGCGCCTTCACGCCCGAGGGCTCGATCACTTCATCGCGGGTCACCTGAAAGACCGGAGCGGTGTGCACAATTATCGAGGACAGTACCTGGACCGTTTTCTGTTTGCTGGCTGCCTTCGCGCGTTGCTTTACTTTCGCAATGGGGGTTGAGTTCTTGCGGGGGAGTTTCTTGCTTGTCTTCTTGCTTGCGTTCGCCATGCCGACACTATACACAAATTGATGACGCGCCGTGCTACTCTGCTGTCGTGCATCAGGTGAAAACCATCTCCTTTGTTGGCGCCGGCGCGCTCGCCAGCGGCCTTGCGAAGTTGCTCCGCGCGCAAGGCTTCAGCATCGGCGAGATTGTTACGCGCCCCTCGGCTGCGTCCCAACGCAAGGCCGGCGCGCTGGCGCGCTCGGTGGGGGCGGCGGCGGCCACGCTCGAGAGCGCCAAACTCAGTTGCGACCTTTTGTGGCTGGCGGTGCCCGACGCCGCAGTGGAAGATGTCTCGCGGACGCTGGCGGGATGTGCGCAACTTCCGCCGATCATCCTGCACGCCAGCGGTGCGTTGAGCAGCCGGGCGATGTCGGTGCTCGCCGAGCGCGGCGTACACACCGGAAGCGCGCATCCCATGATGACTTTCGTTGCCGGAGAGCCGCCGAATTTGCAGGGTGCGTGGTTTGCGACGGAGGGCAGTCCGGTGGCGGTGCGGGCAGCGCGTGCGATCGCCCGCAGACTGGGCGCAAAAGCCTTCATCATTAAACCCGGCGAAAAGGCTCTGTATCATGCTTTCGGCGCCATGCTCTCGCCCATGCTCGCGGCCGAACTTGCAGCCGCCGAGAAAGTTGGCCTGCGCGTCGGAATCCGCGCCCAGGATGTGCGCCGCATCATGGAGCCAATCGTGTTGCGCACGGCGCGCAACGTCTTGCGAAACGGAGCGGGAAAGTCGTTCAGCGGGCCTCTGGCGCGCGGCGATGTTGGTACGGTTGCCCTGCATCTGGAGTCGCTCGCGGGCTCGCCTGAGTCACTTGTGTATCGAGCGTTGATGGAGTACGCGATTGGTGTGTTGCCGGTGAAGCAAAGCGTTGAAATGAAAAAGCTCCTGCGAGATGAAAAAGCTCCTGCGCCGGAGAGGCACAAGAGCTAGAAGTTGAGGATTGTAGCCGCAGTTACTGGAAGGGCGTGTAGTGCCCCATTTTTTCGCGTTTGGTGCGGAGGTACTTTTCGTTGCTCTCGTAAGCCTCCACGTCGGCCGGAACGCGCTCGACGACCTCGATTCCCGCAGCCTGCACGGCGTCTACTTTTTCCGGGTTATTGGATAATAGACGGAGTTTGCGCACACCCAGGGCCGTCAGGATTTCCACCGGCATGTGATAGCCACGGCAGTCGATTTCATAGCCCAGCTTCACGTTGGCTTCCACCGTGTCCAGCCCCTGGTCCTGCAACTCATAGGCCTGCAATTTAGCCATCAGGCCAATGCCACGCCCCTCTTGTTCCTCGTAGATCAGGATGCCCCTGCCCAGTTCGCTGATTTTCCGTAGCGCAAGCTCCAGTTGCTGGCGGCAATCGCAGCGCATGGAATGAAAAACATCCCCGGTGAGGCACTGGGAGTGGATGCGCACCAGGGGCGGTTCGGAGTGGATATCTCCCATGATGAGGACGACGGCCTCTTCGCGGCGGCGTTCGGTGCCGTCGGGAGAGCCGGTTGCTGGGGTTCCGGGAACAAAGCCTTCAAAGCCGAGAATCCGAAAATGTCCCCAGCGTGTGGGAAAATCGGCTTCCGCAATCTTTCTTATCGACATCGTATTCACTTCTACAGTATAGACGCTAAGGCGGTGTTCGCGGATTCAGTCGGAGTCGAGAAGCACACCTATTTGGTTGATTTCGCGCCCAATGACGGCCGAATCACCACGCTGAGTGCGACCGAGCCGGCCAGCACAATGACGACGACGCCAAGCGCGTAGGCGGTTGGAATCTCGAAGTAATTTGCCCAAAGCATCTTCACTCCAATGAACGTCAGGATGATGGCCAGCCCATAATGGAGCAGATGAAAGACCTCCATCAGGCCAGCGAGAGCGAAGTACAACGAGCGCAGCCCAAGGATGGCAAAAATATTTGAAGTGAACACAATGTAGGGCTGCCGGGTCACGGCCAGCACGGCGGGAATCGAATCGACGGCAAAGATCACGTCGGTGGCTTCGATTACGATGAGTACGAGCGCCAGCCTGGTGAACCAACGCGCGCCGTTCCGCATGGTGATGAATGCTCCGCCAGCAAAGTCATCGGTCAGTCTGAGGTGGCGCTGCGCGAAACGGGTGATGAATTTATGGCCTGGATCCTCCTGCTGTGCTGGCTGGAAGAGCAGTTTAATGCCCGCGTAGACCAGGAAGGCTCCGAAGAGATAGGTCAGCCAAGCGAAGCGGTTCAGCAGCGTGACTCCAGCGCCGATGAAAAGGGCACGCATCAGGACCGCGCCGAGAATGCCCCAGAACAGCACCTTGCGCTGCAATTCCGATGGAACCTTGAAGTGGCGGAAGATGAGCAGAAAGACGAATAGATTATCGACGCTGAGCGCTTCTTCGACCAGATAGCCGGTCACGAATTCAAGCGAGTAGCGTTGATTGGCGTGCGGATTTGCCTGCGCCGGATCGCCGGTCATGTGATGCCCGTAAAAATACAGTAACACGGCAAAGCCCGCTGCCAGCGCAACCCAGAGCACGGTCCAGCCCAGCGCCTGACGCAGGCTGAATGCGCGTGCCTTGCGATTGAATACGCCAAGGTCCAGCACCAGCATCAGGGCCACGAAGGCAAGGAACAAGAGCCAGAACAGGAGGTTGGGAGGAGTTTGCATGGTCCAGCGTTCTCTGTATTCGGAGTCCTTTGCGCCTGTGACTCCTTAAGGCTAACACTCAGCTTGCGGTGCCTGGCGCCATGCGGCAAAAACAGAAGCGGCGCGACCGGGATGACCGTGCGACGCGGGCGCTAGCGCGTGTTCAAGGCGCGAATTGTTTCCATGGCCACGTCGCCGACGATTTGCAGGCTTGCAGCGCTGCACTTGTCCGGGGTGTCCTGTGTGGTGTGGTGAAAGATGTTGTCGAAGCCGTAGCTCAGGTCGATGATGTCAGCCACCGGAATTCCCGCCGCGCGGAACGGAAGGTGGTCGTCCTCGATCGAAACGGTGCGCGCGAAAAAGTGCGATTGCTGCCCTACCCGCTGGGCGGCACGGTACACCACATCCAGCAGCCACGGCGTGGAGTTCGTATCGCGATCAACGTCCAGATCTTTGTCGCCGATCATGTCGAGAAGCAGAAACGCCTTGATCTTTGGGGCCGTGCCATCCTCGGACCACTTCTTGGCTAGATGCTTACTGCCGTATACGCTGTCTGCGTCGGTCCACTCCACCGTGGCTTCCTCACCGTCGGTAAACAGCAGCCAGATGCTGTAGCCCTCGGGCGGATGAGTGCGAAGCTGGTTGGCGATTTCCAGCATCAGTCCCACATTGGAGCCGCCATCGTTGGCTCCAATGAAGCTCGTGTTCTTGAGGGGATAGTTAGTATCGTAATGGCCGGCGAGGACAATAACGCCATCCTTTTTGCCGGGGAACTTTGCGAGGATATTGTTCATCCCAAAGCGGCCTGCGGCGGTGTCCACGTCGAATTTGTCTTGTTCGATTTGTGCGCCGTCGAGATGGCCGAGGATGAACTGTTCTGCCTTGGCGTGTCCCTTGCTGCCCAGGAAGCGCGGACCAAGCGCCACAAAGTCTTTGAGATTCCGGAAAGACTTCTCTCCGCTGACCTTCAGCGCCGCGGGCGTCTCGGGCCTGGGATCGAAATCGGCGGCGCGCAGCTCTGGTTGCTGGGGCTGCGAGGCCGTCTGGGGCTGTGCGGCTGCGGAGTCTCGGCCGGTTTTGTTGTCGCGGCAAGCGACGGTGAGTAAAGTTGAGGCCGCCAGCAGCAGCGCCAGAATCATGGGGCCTCCCTTCCTGATTGAGTCGTATTTCAGGAGACCCCGATGCTTGCTCATCATTGGCGGTTCAACTCCCGCTTTTTGCGCTGCTTGGGATGCACCATGTAGGCGACTCCGATGCTGACCAGGTAGAGAACGATCATGGGAGCGGCGAAGATGCACATGTTCATGATGTCGGCCGTGGGGGTCATAATCGCGGCGATCACGAAGATCGCCAGGATCGAGTAACGCAGATTGCGCCACATCCAGCCCGGAGTGACCAGCCCGAATAAGGCCAGGAAAAACACCAGGACGGGCATCTCAAAGACTAGGCCGAGTCCGAGCACGATCGTCATAAACAGACTGATGTACTCGTTGATCGTGATCATCGGAGTGAACTGCAAGCTGTATTCCACCAGGAAGGTCAAGGCCGCCGGGTATACCAGTCTGTAGGCGAAATAGCCGCCGGCCACGAACAAGCCGACGGTGCTGAACATGAACGGCCCCACGTACCTGCGCTCGTTCTTATAGAGTCCGGGAGCGATGAACGACCACACCTGGTAGAGCACGAACGGCGACGCCACAAAGATCCCGGCGATCAGGCTGATCTTCAAGTACATGTTGAAGGGATCGACCGGGTTTGTGTAAACCAGTTGCGTGCTCATCTTGTGGTTGCTGAGGATCTGTACGATCGGCTTTTGTATCCAGCCGAAGATCCTCTCATGCCAGAAGTAGCAGACGCAGAAGCCGATGCCGATGTAGACGATGCTCCAGATGAGGCGCTTGCGGAGTTCCTCGAGGTGGTCGAAGAAACCCATGGACACGAGTTCCTGTTTGCCTTCTAAATTGCTTGGCGGAGTAACTGTTTCTGCCATCAGAACCTTTGTTGGATCATCCGGTTAGCTGCTCTGCGGAGCAGAGTTACTTTTGGCCGGCGCCGAATCAGGCGTGGGTTGATCGGTCGAGGTTTCAACCGGGGATGTTCCGTGGGGGGCGGCACTCGCGCTGGCTTGCGCCGCTGGCGCGCCGGTTTCCGTGGGAATGGGTACGGGCAGTGGAGCCGGAAGCGCTTCCTGCGCGGCAGAGGCCAGTGGCGTCTCAGGCGGGCGAGAGGTGAAGTTCTGCGCGTCGAAGGCCATCCGGGCAGTTCGCAACAGCCGCTCGTGCGCGTTGTCAATTTCCGAGATCGCCGACTTGACCGCCGGAGGAAGCAACGTCTGGGTAAACGAGGAACTCTGCTGCGCCCCCGGTTGCGACGGGCTGACCTCACCGCCGGCCTTCTCCATTTCGGATTGCATCTGATATTTGAAATTATTGGACGCACGCTTGAACTCGGCCATGAACTTGCCGATTTCGCGTCCAATCTCGGGTAGTTTCTTGGGGCCGAATAGGATCAGCGCCAGCAAGAAAATGAAGACCATCTCCGACATTCCCATACGCTGGTATCATACACGGCAATTCCGTCCTCCGGTAAGGCGGGAATCCGCCTGAGAGCTGAAAAAACACGCCTTACATGCGAAGAGGAATCCATCGTGGCCTGAAATCGGGGCGGAAGAAGTTAAGAAGCCGAGGTGGTCCCACCGGCATCTGATTGGAATAGAGCAGGCGCGTAGGATTTCCGAATTTAGCATCTGTGGCGCGCTCACCCATTTTCCGGTGAAACTGCTATACTCTTGTCAAATCGAGGGTTGCGCCGCTCTATCTGTTGGCGCGGCAAACATTCATGCAGCGCGCAGGCGCAAGGCAAAAGAAGGATGTATCAATGGCTGGACGTTCCCGTCGCTCATCGGTAGTGGTTTTTTTCGTAGTTCTGACTTGCGGTTTCCTCGGAGTGGTATTCGGGCGGACCGGGGCGGCAGCCGCGAACGGCGAAGATGACATGCGCGATTCGGTGCACACCTTCGCCCAGGTCTACAGCGTTATCGAACAGAACTACGCGGAAAAAGTGGACGCCGACAAGGCGATCTATGACGGCGCGATCCCCGGCATGTTGCGGGTGCTTGATCCCCACTCGAATTTCTTCGATCCAAAGCAGTACTCGGCTCTGCAGGAAGAGCAGCGCGGGCGCTACTACGGCGTCGGCATGCAGGTTGGACCGCGTAACAATAAAGTCATTGTGATTGCGCCCTTCGCCGGAGCCCCGGCTTACCGGGCGGGAATCCGTCCCGGCGACATCATTGCGGCCATCGACGGCAAAGCTACCGATAATATGACCACCAGCGAGGTGGCGGATCTGCTCAAAGGGCCCAAGGGCACCACGGTGCACATCGCCATCCTGCGCGAAGGCAGCGACAAGCCCCTGGACTTCACGGTAATTCGCGATGAAATTCCGCGCTACTCGGTGGACCTTCACTTCCTCATCCGCCCCGGTGTTGGCTACTTGCATATCAGCGGCTTCCAGGAAACTACCGAGGCCGAGACGACGGCGGCGCTTGACGAGATGGGCGAACTCAAGGGCCTGATTCTCGATCTGCGCAACAACCCCGGCGGCCTGCTCAGCGAAGGCGTCGGCGTGGCCGACAAGTTCCTCAAAAAAGGACAGGTTATCGTCAGCCATCACGGGCGGAATTCACCGGAGAAGGTCTATCGCGCGGCCCACGGGAGCACCCAGGACTACCCGATCGTCGTGCTGGTGAACCACGGCACGGCTTCGGCGGCGGAGATCGTCTCAGGTGCGATTCAGGATCATGATCGCGGCCTGATTGCGGGGGAGTCCACCTTCGGAAAGGGACTGGTGCAGACGGTTTACCGCTTGAGCGAAAACACCGGGCTGGCGCTGACCACGGCCAAGTACTACACCCCGAGCGGACGCCTGATTCAACGGGACTATAGCCACGTTTCGCTTTACGACTATTACTACAATCGCAATGCCGACGATAATTCCATCAATGGCGTGAAGCAGGACGACGCCAACCGCGAAGTGAAACTGACCGACAGCGGGCGCACCGTGTATGGTGGCGGCGGCATCACGCCGGATGTCAGGATCACGCCGACCAAGGCCAATAAGTTCCAGGAGGAGCTGCTGCGCAAGTACGCCTTCTTCAACTTCTCCAAGCACTATTCGCTCAGCCACAAGATTGATAAGAGCTTCCAGGTGGATGACGGCGTTATGCAGGAGTTCCGCAGCTTTCTGACCGAGGCCAAATTGCCCTACACGGAAAAGGATTTGGTGGAAAACAACGAGTGGGTGCGCTCCAGCATCAAGACCGAACTGTTCGTGGGCGCCTTTGGTCAGCAGGAGGGAATGCGCGTGCAGGCTGAGTCCGACCCCAACGTGCTCAAAGCCCTGGAACTGATGCCCAAGGCCAAGGATCTTGCCGACAACGCGCGCAAGACCATCGCCGAGCACAATCAGGCGCGGCAGGCCGCAACCAGCAATTGACGAGTAAGCACTTCAAGAATCGAAGGGCACCGAATCGGTGCCCTTTCGTATTGCCGCTGGATTTACTTACCGGGAGAGATAGTCTTTGGTGACCGGCGTGAGTTCGGGATATGCGCCCGCGCCAAGCTCGGACATATCCAGTCCCTGCCGCTCTCCGTCCTTGTGGATGCGTTGGGGATGGATGCGGTTGAGGAGCAGATTGAGGCAGTAGGTCAGCGGTAGAACAAAACCGAGCAGGGCGGAAACCATCGCCATCTGAGCCAGCCATTGCCCGGGGCGGGCGTGGACAAAGGCTCCGGCGGCGATCACGCCCCACAATCCGCCCACCGCGTGTACTGAGATGGAGCCGCTGGGATCGTCGAATCCTAACCGGTCCAGCCATTCCACCGAAAACGGCACCAGAATGCCGGCCACCAGTCCTATGGCCGCGGCCTCCGGCGGCGAGACCAACGAGCACGCGCCCGAAATGGAGACCAGGCCGATTACGAATCCGTTGGCAGTGATGGAGGCGTCGGGTTTGCCATAGCGAAGCCCGGTCACAATCAACGTCGTCAGCAGAGCGATACTGGCCGCGACGAGGTTGTTCACCGCGATCAACGGCAGGTTGTTGATGGTGGCGCCGGCAAAGAGCATCGCGCCCGCCGTATCCAGTCCCAGCCATCCGATGAGAGTCAACATGCAGCCGAACAAAACGAATGCCATGTTGTGGCCGGGGATTGCCATTCCACTCATCTCATACTTGCCGTGGCGCGCTCCCAGAATCCAAGTGATGGACAACGCCGCGATTCCGCCGACTGCATGAATGACGCCCGCACCTCCAGCATCGATGGCGCCATTCCCGCACGACGCCAACCCTCCCAGTTGCGCGAGCCAGCCTCCGCCCCATACCCAGTGCGCAAAGATTGGGTAGGTAATGCCGGCCAGCAGCGCCGCCGATGCGCAACTTGCGCTGAGCCGCCAGCGGTCCGAGCCTGCACCGAGCGGAATCATGGCCGCAATACCCACACTGAACAATTGCAGGCAGGCCACCAGCGAAAGCGCGGAGCCGTTGAATACCACCCCGCGCATCATCAGCCGTTCGGCTCCAATCAGGTTCCATTGCCGTCCGCCGAAATTCAACAGCCGGGCCGGCTCTCCGACGAAACCCTGGAAGCGAAATCCGATGAAAAAATAGACGAGCACCGCAACGGCGAAGACACACATCGCGCTCAACATGGAGTGGGCGGCGCTGCGCCCGCGTCCGAATCCCGCATTGACCAGAGCAAGACCTGCGCCCGCAAGCGGAACCAGAAAGATGCTAACCACGCAGACGGCCGTTGCCGCCTCGGTGAGTGCTGTCGGCTGTGCTTGCATTATCGCCCCTCGTCCAGATTAAGATGGGAGCGAAAGGTGAGCCCGAGTCCGAGAAGTTGAACCGCGATCCCGGCCAGGACGAACGGAACGCGGGGCGCGCTCGATGAGAGCAGCACAAATGCGCTCAGCACAATCGCAAATCCCGCGAAGAGCAGAAATAACCCAGCAGCTTTCATGAAAGTCTTCCAGTAGAGAATTTGCCCAGCGATCTCCGGCCGCTTAGGTGTGCCGCGCAACGTACAGCAGCAGCCCGAAGATGATTACGGGAACTAGCGCGAGCGCAACGTACATCAGAATCCTGCGTGCCCACGGAGAGCGGCGCTTCTTCCAATTGCGCAGCTCGGGCCGGTCTTCCACGCCCACCTGGTCCAGATGCTCCAGGTCGTTGGCTAGATCCCGCGCGCTCTTGTAACGATTGTGCGGATTGCGCTCCAGTGCGCGATACAAAACCTCCTGCAGTTGCGGCGAAAGCTCGGGGTTCAATTCGCGCGGCGGCACCGGATCATTGAGCAGGCGATCGTTCATGATGACGAAGGCGTTGGAGCCGGTGAAGGGAACTGTGCCCGTCAGCATTTCGTAGAGCATGATGCCGACTGCGTAAACGTCGCTGCGCGCATCGCCGCGACCGCCCTTCACCTGCTCGGGCGAGATGTAGTCCGGAGTACCCAAGGTGTCGGTCAACTTTGCGAAGGTGATGCGCCGCGCACCAATGTTGGCGGAGATGCCGAAATCGATGATCTTAATGTTGTCTTGGTCATCGACCATGATGTTTTCCGGCTTCAGATCGCGATGAATTACGCCATGGCTATGAATGTGGTCGAGCGCCTTGCATATCTGCAGCACGATCTTGATGGCGCGTTCCGGAGGCATTTTGTGGGTGTCGGCAATGAGCTGGCGAAGCAGCCGCCCAGGCACCCACTCCATCACGATGTAGGGATCGTGGCGGTCGTCGTTCGCGATCACCTTCATCACTCCGGGGTGATCGAGTTTTTTTCCGATCTCTTCCTCACGCTGAAAGCGCTCAAAGAAGATGGGATCGCATTCCATCTCTGGATGTGGAATCTTAATGGCCACGGTTTGCCCCGTGCGGAGGTCAGTGCCCTGGTAGATTGAAGCCATGCCGCTCCGGGCAACCAGGCGCTCAATCTGGAAGTGGTCGAGTTGTTCGCCAGCGTGAACAGAGATCATTGGTAGAAGATTGGCACCCGTGCGCGAGTCGCGTTCCTGTTCTTCAGTGCAGCCGGTAAGGTCGTCCGCGATACATTCCCACGGCTTCGACATCTTTTATCCGGATGAGCTGGACGCTCACATTATCGCCACCATCGCTCTGGTTTGCAATCGTGATCAGTTGTTGCGCGGCGTCATTCAGGCTTGCTCCCGACGCCGCAATGCGCGCGATTTGTTCGCCTGGTACCGCCCCGTGCAGGCCGTCGGAGCAGAGCAGCAGCAAGTCCCCGGCCTTCACGCTGTGCTCGCTGATTTCCGGCGCCACGAAAAGATTGGTGCCGATCGAACGGCTGAGAACACTTCGCGTCAGGGCTTTTTGGGCTTCGGAATCGGTAAAGAGACCGAGGCGGACCTGATCGTTGAACACGGTGTGATCCCGCGTCAGCAATTGCAACCGTCCGTGCCGGATCAGGTAACACCGCGAATCGCCCACATGGGCGATGGTGGCGCGATCAAAGCGCAACGCACATGCCACGAGGGTGGTGGCTATTCCACCGTGAGCTGCCTCATAGACCCGGCTGTTGGCGGCTTGAATCGCGCGTGTTAACAGCGAGGAGTGATTCTCTCCCACAGGCGCTTTCGCATGTTCGGCCAGCACGGTTTCCACCGTCAATCGCGAGGCCACTTCGCCGCGCTCCTGGCCGCCGACGCCATCGGCCAGGGTAAAGATCCAGCCGCGGTTGCGCGCTTGTTGCGGACTTAAAGGAAGTGCGTGTCCGACGAAATCTTCGTTGTGTTCACGGACGGGGCCGCAGTCGCTGAGCTCAGCGAAGTCAATGTCCAGCATAGCCGATCCTGATCCCAGCTCCTGCGCCTGAGGGATTGCGGCGTTTACGCGGTGACGCGGCACAATGAATCCTCCTTCTGAATAAGATGCAGGCGGGTTGCGAACCCGCCTGCATCAGTGTTGCGATTGCGCGCTAAAGCTATGCGCGGCTCTTAACCAATGTAGATCTTCCCGTGCTCTTAGAGGAGACCACAAAATAGACACCACCGTAAATTGCCCATACCAGCGCAATTCCCAGAGCAAGGAGAGGTTCCGCCTTGGTGCCTATGCCGAGGAATGGACCTACCAGATAGGCCGCCATGCAGGCCAGGTTGGCTAGCAGTCCAAAGACCGGGATTAGGAAGTGACGCAGGACGCTAAACTTCGGGTGCTTGTGGTAGCCCACCATGCAGATCACACAGCTCAGGGCGTAGAGCACAAACGTACCGAAGTTCGAGGCCAGCGTGACCGTCAGCAGGGAATTGGGAAGCGCCGCCATCTTGTCGTGGGTGGTGTAACCGAAGCTCGACCAGAAGCCGTGCGGTATAGCGGCAATCACTGTGTCGGCCGGAGCGCCGGAATTTCCGAAGGGCATGATCACGGCGACGCAGCCGATCACGGCCGAGATCACGGCCAGCGTCCAGATCGCGCGGTGCGGGGTCAGTTTGTCGCCGTGCAGCAGACCGAAGTGCTCGGGAACCTCACGATCCTTGCCCATCGCGTAGGTGACGCGTGCGCCGGTGTTCATGCAGGAGAGTGTGGTTCCGATGAGCGCCAGGAAGACCGTGAATGCCTCCACCAGCATGAAGATGCGTCCGCGGCCCGCACCGAAGAGGGAGTCGCCTACGATGATCATCATGTCGCCGATGGGAGCCGCCGATCCCGAGGCACTTTGCATGGTGTAACCGCTGTTCAGGAAGTAGTTTGCCGCGAAATATTCAAAGAGGTAGCAGAACAGGCCCTGCACCAGCAGCGAGACGATAACTGCAATTGGTATGTCGCGCTTCGCGTTCTTTGCTTCACCGCCCATCGCGGTTACCGATTCAAATCCCACCAGAATCAGGATGGCGACGGTCGCTTGCAGGAATACCCAGCTCAACTTATGGGGCGTAACCACCGATTTGGCATTTTCATGAGAGAGGAAGTTGCCCTGCGCATCGGCGGTCGGGTAGGTGACGAGGAAGGGAACAGGCTTGCCAGCCGCGTCCAGCTTCGGCTGCGGCACTTGGGCGGCATCGCGAATGATGGTCTCGGTGACCGTGCCATCGGCGGCGGTCGCCTTCGTGGTCGAAAATTCGTAGGTGTAGGACGCGCCCGAAGTGGAATCAAACTGCAATCCCTGGCTTCCCGACGGATGGCTGGAGCGATAGCCGAGAGCCATCACCGCGAAGACAATCAGCGCCGAGATCTGGATGACGTTGATGGCGATGTTTACCGACGTGGAGCCGTTTACTCCGCGATAGCCAATGTAGGCGATCGCAAAGGAGAAGATGACGGCTACGAGCATCATGAACGCCGGCCCAGGATTGGAGGCGCTCATGAAGTTTGGCCAGATTGTGCCCACAAGGTAGCCGCACAGGATTCCCATGACGCCTACCATCACGCCCGGGTAGATCCAGTAGTAAAGATGCGAGCCCCAGCCGACGATAAACTTCGAAAGGCGGGCAAATTTCCACGCCTTATCGTGGTTCAGAAAAGATTGTTCGGCGAAATAGTACGAGCTGCCCGTGCCGGGATAAAGTTTTGCCAGTTCGGCATAACAGACCGCGGTTGCAAGACAAAGCATCAAGGCGAGCACGATGCCCATCCACATGGCGGGTCCGGTTGTGCCGGTCGTCGCTTGGATGTAGAAGGTGAGCCACAGGAATGCACCGGGAGCGATGAGTGCCATGGCGTTCATCGTCAGGCCGGTCAGCCCCAGAGTTTTCTGCATTTCAACGGATCCTACAGTTTCGTCGGCCATCCGAATCTCCTCGTCGTTAGTAGTCAGCTTGGGGTTGATCTGCGGTTGCGCACCGACCGGAACCTTTCCGGCCGGTGCCTAACCTTCATGGGTGCGGTGTGGGCGGCTCAGCGTTCGCCGCCCGGTTCTGTCTTACTGGGCGGGTTCGAGCACAAACACCAGGCCAGCGTCGATCGTCGTCTGTCCCTTCACGAAGGACGGAGCTCCGCGCTGGAAGAAGTCCTGATTGGAATCGTCGTGCCGGTACTCAAGCCGAGAGATCAGGTGACCGGCGAACTTGCGCTCGATGGTTCCAGTGAACTCGTTGAGGTGGTTGTGAACCGTGCCAGTGGCCAAGCCGTCATGATCGTTGAAGTATTCGTAACGTGCCGCTACGGCCACCTTCGGGTTAAAGGCGTACTTTGCGTACGCGGCGATGCCGGCGTAGTCCGCAGCTTTTCCGGTGGCGATGAATTTTTCCTGGTGGTCATAGTCGAGATTGGCCTGCAAAGAAAGCTTTGCGTTGGGATTGTAGGCAACCACGGTATCCAAGAGATGATTCCAATTCCCATTGTTCCCGCTGAAGCCGGGACCTCCAGGTCCTCCCAGATACAACTGGGTGATGGTAACCTTCTTGGTCGCATTCCATGCGATGCTGGCGCCGCCGGTCTTGCCAGAGGTGGCGGACAGAATATTGTTCCAGCCGTTGTTCGCAAATCCAGTGATCGACCATTTGTCATTGAAGGTGTACTTGGCGCGGGAGCCAAAATGGTAGTACGGGATTGCATAGTAGAACAGCAAGCTGCGCGAGTAGTTCCAGTTCTGGTTGGTCTCGATCACCTCGGCGCCGGCCGGGGTAACGTACTTACCAAAGTCGAGCTGCAATCCCTTGCCGAGAGGAGCCATGTAAGACAGGTAGCCTTCCTTCAGGTACTGCGTCGAGGTGTTGCTGCCATCATTCGGGCTAGCGTTGGTGACTGCAGTCATTGCCTGGCCAAATCCCAGGGCTACGCGGAAGCCGAGCGGAGTCGTCTTATCGACGGGCTTGTCCAATTGAAGTTCGACGAGGTTCAGCCCGAAGCGGTCATTGAAGGGCGTGAATGGCTCTGTAGCCGTGTTGCCAGCGGGATGGTTGGCGTTGTAGCCGTAATAGACATCGGCCAAGCCGGTCAGATTTACGCCGCCCAGAACGCTGGTGATTCCGGCGAGCGGATTCGGCGGAGGTGTTGCTTCCGTTGCCGCAGGAGTTGCAGCAGGAGCAGGGGCCGGAGCGGGGGTTGCGTCGCCTGAAGTCTGGGCTGCAAGTCCAACAGTCACAGTACACGCAAGGAGTACAGATCCTAGCGCCATTTTGTAGGTGCGGTTTCGCATTTAGTTTCTCTCCCGTTGAGAATCAGTTCAAGATTCCAGATTGTGTTCCAGTTCACAGTGAATAAAAGTTTGATTAATATTTATTGAAGCGAGAGTATCCATACTTGCTGCTGGATGCCAATTCCTTTTATTTATCGCACCGATAACAGAAGTTTTGTGCAGGCGGGGTTGGACGCGGAGCGCAATATGCAGAGGGGCGCGATGTTTATGCGCCAGCCTGATGGTGAGGGTCAATTTCATTGACAGAAAAGTACTTACGAGCTTATTTGAGGTTCTTGAAATAACCGGCGAACGCAGCGCGAATCTTAGCCGGTGCTCGTGATCAAAGAGAAATGTTATGGAGGCTATAGAAAGAGTTGATTGCCAATCGTGTTGTTTGCCCTATTGCAGCGCAAAATTCTCCTCGATATGGCCATAGAATTCCGATCCTGTACCCCCGCCTCTACTCAACTTGAATACGTCATGCCAGCGATTGGCCCGACGGTTCGATGCTGGTGGCGATCATTCCATTTCGGCGCGGGCCTGGCGAACAAAATTGAGGAAACGGGCGGCGAGTTCTCGAATCCACGGCCCCTCGCGGAAGCGGACCGCCTGACGTGGAATCAGGTCTTCGCCAACGCCGAGAGCAATGGCACCCGCGGTAATGAAATGAGGCGCGGCGCTTTGCGTGACGCCTCCTGCGGCGACGAGCAGCACATGAGGCAGTGGAGCTTTGAGAGCGCGAATATAGTCTGCTCCGCCAACCTGCGAACAAGGGAAGACTTTCACAAAATCGGCACCCGCCCGATAGGCAAGCATGACCTCGGTCGGCGTCAGGGCCCCGGGGATTACGACGATCTCTTTTTCGACGCAATATCCGGTCACCTCCGGGTCGAAACCGGGCGCGGTGAGAAACATGGCTCCGGCATCCAATTGGCGGCGCGCCTGGTCTAATCCGGCGATGACCTCGGCTCCGACGATGAGCGTAGGAAAGCGGCGGGTAAGGTCGCGGATTACCTGCTCCGAGTTTGGGATGGTGGTAGTGATCTCTACGATGGGGATGCCCCCGTCGGCGACATTCTCAGCGACAAAGATCGCAGCTTCGGCCGAATCCACGCGGATCGATGGAATCAAACCAGTCTCGCGAATCTGCTTTCGAATTTCTTCACTGGTCAAGTGCTTATCCTTTCGCGGCTGAGAATCGGTCTCATTCCGAGCCGCAAGAGCGATGTTGCAACTGCGCCGGCCTTCCGGCCAGGTTGTCGTTCGGGAAGCTATGCTCGCACGGCAACCTGGCTCGTGGCTACCTAGTGTTCATACACGCTCTTCGACTCTTCGGGCGTGGGCAGGTGGTCTGTCGGTCTCGCCCACCACACGTAGAAGGTCGGGAGCAGGAAGACGCTTATCAGTAGGTCGGCGATCAGTCCGCCCACGATCACAATGGCGAAGGGCCGCTGCGAATCCGATCCGATGGCGTGGGACATGGCCGCCGGCAACAGGCCCAGCGTGGCCACCAGCATGGTCATCATGATCGGACGAAGCCTTCGTGTGGCTCCTTCGATGGCGGCCGCTCGCACCGGCATTCCCCGGGTACGCAACTGGTTGATGTACTCGACCATGATGACGCCGGTCTGGACGCAAACCCCGAACAGCGCCAGGAATCCGACTCCCGACGAGACACTGAAGTGCGTGCCGGTGAAGAGCAGCGCCAGAATGCCTCCGAAGGGAGCTACCATCACGTTCACCAGATTCAGCAGTGCCCACTTGAAGGAGCCGAAAGCCCCGTAGATGATCATGAAGATAATGAAAATCGTTCCGGGAACGATCATCATGAGCCGCGCCGTGGACCGCTTCTGGCTCTCGTACTCGCCCTCCCAGTCAATGTGGTAACCGGTCGGCAACTTGACTTTGTCGTTGACCCTCCTGATCGACTCTTCGACGGCACTGCCGAGGTCGCGGCCGCGAACGCTGTATTTAATGGCGATGTAGCGCTGGTTGCCTTCACGGTAAACTTCGGAAGCGCCATCGCGCTCTTCGATCTTGCAGAGTTGTGCCAGCGAGACGCGTTCGCCGCTTGGCGAGAGCAGGCGGATATTTTCAATCGCTTCTTTCTGGTCCCTGAACTTCTGCTGATAGCGCAACACAAGGTCATATCGCGCCTCACCCTGCAGGACTTGAGTGAGGGCGTTACCGCCCACCGCGGTCTGGATGGCGTCTTGAACGTCGGCTACGTTGATCTGGTGGCGGGCGGCCTGCTGGCGATCCACGGTGACGTTCAGGTTTGGCTGGCCGAGCACGCGAAAGACCCCCAGATCCTCGATGCCTTTGACCTGGTGCATGACGCCGGCGATTTCAGTGGCTTTATCCTCCAAGGTTTTCAGGTCGTCGCCATAGACCTTTGTTGCAAGCTCCCCTTTTACGCCGCTTACCGCCTCTTCCATGTTGTCGGCAATGGGCTGTGAGAAGCCCCAATCAACGCCGGGAATCTTCTCCTCCAACTCGCGGTTCATGGCAGCGATCAGTTCCTCTTTATCTTCGTGAAAGACGGGACGCCATTCCTCTTTCGGCTTCAGTCCGACGAAGTACTCGGTATTGAAAAAGCCCGTGGTGTCGGTGCCGTCATCCGGGCGGCCGGTTTGACTGGTACAGGTGGTGGCTTCGGGAAAGGAGCAGAGCACAATTCGTGCTTGGTTGGCCACCCGTATTCCCTCGGTCGGTCCGGTGCTGCGCGCAAGCGTGCCACGCACCCAGAGCGCGCCTTCATCGAGATGAGGGAGAAATTCGGATCCGATCGCGTTGGTCATTGTCAGGTACCCGCTGATGCCAATGGCCGCACTTGCAACCACAATGATGGCCCAACGATGGTCGACCGACCAGGAGAGCGCCTGGTGGTAGCGTTCCGTGAGCCAGGCCAGCACGGGATTCTGCCAGTCTTTGGCTTCTTTGCGGAAGAGAAATGTCGCCAGTACGGGCGCGATCGTCATCGAGAAGATCACCGCGCCAAGCAGGGCAAAGGCAACCGTCCACGCCATGGGACGGAACAACCGGCCTTCGACCCGCTGCAGTGTGAAGATGGGAAGGTAGGCGGTGATGATGATGGTAATGGAATAAAAGACCGGCCTCTGCACTTCGTGTGCGGCGGCACGTATCCTGTCGGCCACTGGCTTCTTATCGTGGTCCTGGCCGATGTGGCGAATGATGTTCTCCACCATCACCACCGTACCTTCCACGACCATTCCGAAATCGAGTGCCCCGAGCGAGAGCAGGTTGGCAGGAATCTGCCGGATGTCTAAGCAGATGGAGGCAAATAACAGAGAGAATGGAATAGTCAAGGCAACAATCAATGCGCCACGGATGTTTCCCAGCATCAGGAGCAGCGCAAGGGTGACCAGGATGAAGCCTTCGGTGAGATTGTGCAGAACGGTGTGGGTGGTGAAGTGAATCAGGTTGCCGCGGTCAATGAAGGGAACGATCTTTACCCCGTGAGGCAAGATATGGTCGTTCATCTCCTTCACTTTTGCCTCAAGGCCTTTGAGCACCGTTTCGGCATCGGCGCCTTTCCGCATCGGCACCACTCCGGAGACGACGTCATCGTTATCGACGATGGTTCCATCCTCGCGGCGAATGGCCCGGGCGAACTGGCCAAGGCGGATCTTGGGACCTTGTGCAACCACGGCAATGTCTTTTACGCGTACCGGTGTTCCGGTCTTGGTCAGGATGACCGTGTTCTCGATATCGTGAACGTTCCTGACCAGGCCTACTTCACGAACATTGATCTGCTGCAGACCGGCTTCCACGAAGCTGCCGCCCGCATTCGTGTTATTGCTGGTGAGCTGCTGCTCCACCTGGGTAAGGCTGAGGCCATAAGCGATCAGTTTGTTCGGATCAAGCCGGACCTGGTACTCGCGCGTGGGGCCGCCAAAGGTGTTTACGTCGACGATGTCTGGAACGGCTTTTAAGTTCTTCTCGACGACCCAGTCTTCGAGCGACTTCAGGTCCATCACGTCATATTGCGGATTGGTGCTGTGCAGGGTGAAGAAATAGATCTGGCCGGCTGGGCTCCAGTCTGTACCCATCTGCGGCGTCACACCGGGCGGCAGACTGGTTTGAGTCAGGCGTTCGAGAACCCGCTCGCGGTTCCAGTCGTTGCTGGAGTCGTCATCAAAGATCAGCTTGATGTCGGAGAGGCCGAAGATCGAGAACGAACGCTGGTGCACCACGTGTGGAATGCCGTTCAAGGCCGTCTCCAGCGGCACAGAGACCTGCTGTTCAACTTGCTCGGCTGAAATTCCGGGCCACTGAGTAATGATCTCAACGTAGTTGTCCGCCACATCGGGATAGGCATCCACAGGGAGACGGTGGAAGGCGACCGCTCCGGCGGCGATCATCAGCAGAGTGAAGGCAAGGACCAGAAGCTTCTGGTCAAGCGCAAAATCAACAGTGCGGCGAATCATCTATTGCTCCACCGTGTTCTGCATGACGAGCGCATTCTGAACTACCTGTGCTCCGGGATTGATGCCCGAGGTGATCTCCTGCATGTTTCCGGCAAGCATGCCGCCGGCGTTGACTTCCAGCCGCTTGAAAGATCCATTCCCCAGAGGCACGAAGACCCAGTCGCGGTCGTGGATGTGCAGAACTGCGCTGGCCGGAACCGCCGCCCGGCCTTGCGCCTGTTTGCCGTAGAAGGTCGCGGTGGTGAACATCCCGATCCGCAGCATTCCTGGATTGGCTACTTCCAAACGCACTTTTGCGGTGCGGATCGTGGGATCCATCGTTGGCAGGATGTTATCGATGCGGGCCTTTAAGACCTTGTTGGGATAGGCGTTCAAATGAATGTCCGCAGTCTCGCCGACGTGCACGGCGTCGAGATCGTTCTCGTACACGTCGCAGATGATCCACACGTAAGACAGATCGGAGATGGTGAACGGATTGGGGCCAGACAGACCCTGAACGCCCGCCGCGTTGGTAACCTGCTGGTCGGTGATGACGCCCGAGATGGGGGCGACGACATCGACGATTCCCGACGGATGGTCCTTATCCACGCCGAGAATACGCAACTGCTCGGTTGCGGCTGCCAGATCGATTTTGGTGTCCTGCGCGGTGGCCTCGGCCTGTTCGAGAGCGCTCTTGGCGACCGCGCCGTGTTCATAAAGAATCTTCGCGCGCTCCAGTTGCGACCGGGCTAGCCGTTCATCGTTCTCGGCCTTCTGATAAACCTGAAAAGCACCCGAGACATCGTTGCTCCGCACCTTTAGCAATAACTGACCTTTTCTTACCGTGTCACCGAGCCGTGCGTGGATCTCCACGACCCTGCCGGCGGCAAGTGAGATCGCAGGCACGGCGCGGGCGATGTCGGGCTGCACCACGCCAGTCACGTTCAATTCCGGAGCCGCTTTGTGCTCGACCGCGGTGGCCAGGGGGAACTGATCTGGATGGTCTACCTTGAAGTTGTTGGCGTCCATGTCCGAAACGACGGTTGCCTGCGGCGGAGCCTCGGCTTTCGGGTCCGCCTTGCCTTCTCTGCAACCAACAACGAACAGACTCGGGAGCAGAGTAAGAGTTGCAAATAGAATCAAGCCTGCACACTTATTTTTCATTGGATTACCTCCCGGCCCACGGCCATATTTAGTTGCGCCGCCGCCGTCAAGTAAGAGCCAACGAGGTTCACGTAATTCAGTTGCACGGCTCGGTACTCGCTCTCGGCATTCAAAAAATCAAGCAGGCCAACCCCGCCGTGCTGATAGGAAAAGAAAATTGTGTCGCGCACCCGCACAGACTGTTGCAGATACTTGGTCTTATACGGCGCCAGCAACTTCACGGTGCTGTCCAGGGTGGCATAGCCGGAATCCACGTCGCTGAACACCTGTGCTTCGGCAGCGTCGCGCAATCTTTCGTTGCGCGTGATATCAAGCTGCGTGCGCAGTTTCTCACCTTGATTGCGGTCGAAAATCCGCAGCGGAATGCTTATATTGACACCAACGTATTGATCGATGGGTGGATTACGCCCGGCATCGACTGCGAAGGTCGGGTCCGCGGAGCCGTTTGCCACCGCTAGTTTGTGGTCCGTGCTGGCCTTGTCCACGGCTTGTAAAGCGGCCTTCAGATCGGGCCGGTTATCCAGAGCAATCTTACGCAACTCGTCCTGGGATAAGAGCTGCTCACTGAAATCGAATGTCCCACTTACATCATATTTATCAATCGGAGTGCGCTCGTTGAGAAGCGTAAGCAGGGTTATCTTTGCAGTGCGCATGTTGACGTCGGCAGTTTCCAGGTCGGACTCATACTGCACTCGCTGCAATTCCAGCCGGTCGAGATCGATCTGCGCGATGTCGCCGGCATTGAAACGAGTTTTGCTGATGTCGAGCACATGGTCGTAATAGGCCAGGTTGTCCTTGGCCAACTGCATTACCGCCTTGGCCTGCAGCGTTGACACAAATGCGCTACGCAAGCCAAAGAGCAGCGTCCTCTCCAGTTCGGCCTGGGTCGAAACCGCACTCGACGTACCCTTCTGCGCGCTCTCCAACCGAAGCTCCCGTTTATGCTCGCGCTCATGCAGGTAACTGACGCCGGCCACAAGCAACAGATCTCCGCAGCAGCTATGCGCCGGGCCGCCGGGGAACAAATTGAACTGATCGGCAGTCAAAGAGAGGGCCGGGTTCGGACGAAGATACGCCGTAATCTCCTGAGCTTTGGATTCATCAATATTTAACTGGCCCGCCAGCAGGGTTGGATTGTTCTGTTCGAAGCGGTGTCGCACCTGATCCCACGTCATCGGTGATGGCGTCTGAGCCACAACGCTAACACTGGTCAACAGGACAAGTGTGCGGCACAGCCAACGCAGCTTTTGCATCCCTTGCTCCATTCAATTCTGTGTTGCAAAACCTTAACCTAAGCCCATTGATTTCAATGAGGCTCACACTGCTATGATCTCCAACTCAGCGGAAAAAGGGAAGGCTATCGTTCGGACGCCTGTTCTTACCGGAAAGAAAGATAAGCGCCAGTCAGAAATTTATGTGATGGGCCTGCGAGGTAAGGGAGATTTCGGCTGCCGCGCATGATGAAGAAGTCATATGGGGTTCACAGTAAATGTTCTTAAATGGGGCAGCGAATTGACGCGCGCGGTTCGCCCCTGCCGAAGGGAGCAGCCCGCGCGCGTCTTCTCAAACTCCAACTGCAATTGCCACGAGCCTGCGAGGTACTCGGCTTTCAGACTCTGCGCGATGCTCGATGTCATTTCTCCACCCAGTGTGGCTAGAGCGCGTCAGCACCGCGTTCTTCGTTGCGAATACGGATCGCTTCGTCAACACGTGAGAGGAATATCTTGCCATCGCCAATTTTGCCGGTCTGTGCCGCCCGAAGGATTGCCTTCACAACCTCATCGACTTTCTCGTCGTGCAGCACCACTTCCAACTTGATTTTAGGCAGAAGGTCAACGCTATATTCGCGCCCACGGTAGAACTCGGTATGACCTTTCTGCCGGCCGTGGCCGCGCACTTCCAGTACCGTCAGTCCGTCGATGCCAATTTCCAGCAGCGCATCTTTCACCGCGTCGAGTTTGGAGGGTTGAATTACCGCTTCGAGTTTTGTCATATTTTCTTGTCTCTTTCCGGCATGCTCGCCGACGCTTCACGCAGCAGCCCTACGATTCCAGTGCATATCCTTCTTCGCCATGTTGCGACAGGTCGAGGCCTTCCACTTCGTGCTCTTCCGTGACGCGCAAACCAACGGTGAGATCCACGAACTTCAGCAGGATCAAGGTTCCCACTGCGGCCAAAACCCATGCAATCACAACCCCCGTGGCTTGATTCAGCAACTGGTGGGCATTGCCGTCAAACAGTCCGGAGCCCAGCAGGTTTCCCTGTGCATCCTTGAACATCGGATTCACGTAACGGCTGGCAAATACGCCGGTCAAGATTGCTCCCAGGGTACCACCCGCGCCGTGCACACCAAAGGCATCGAGCGAATCGTCATATCCAAACCATGCCTTGACCTTGGCCACCATCATGTAGCAGAACAGCCCTGCGATCAGGCCGATAATCAGTGCGGGCATAGGACCGACAAAGCCCGCCGCTGGAGTGATAGCCACCAATCCCGCAACCGCGCCAGATATACCACCCAGAGCGCTGGGATGCCCGGCTATAATCCATTCCGCCGCCATCCAGCTCAGCGCCGCAGCCGCAGCCGCAAAGTGAGTCGCAACAAACGCGCTGGTAGCCAGGCTGCCCGCCGAAAGCGCGCTTCCGGCATTGAATCCGAACCAGCCCACCCACAACATGCAGGCGCCGACAAAAGACAGAACCACGCTGTGAGGCCGAAATACCTCCTGGGGATAGTCTTTACGCTTGCCGAGATAGAGCGCGCACACTAGTGCCGAAACACCCGATGTCACGTGCACCACCGTGCCGCCCGCAAAATCAAGGCACGGGAAGCGTCCACCAAGAGAGGCGTTGAGCAATCCGCCCTTACCCCAAACCATGTGAGCCATGGGCGAATAAATCACAATCGACCAGAGCGAAAGAAAGACCACCATGCCACTGAACTTCATGCGTTCAGCGAATGCGCCGGAGATGAGCGCCGGAGTGATAATGGCGAACATCAACTGATAGACCATGAAGGTCTGGAAGGGAATGGTCGCGGCATAGTCGGAATCCGGGGCTGCGCCGACGCCGTGCAAAAAGAGGTGTTGAAAACCGCCGATGAAGCCGTTGCCGGGGCCGAAGGCCAGACTGAAGCCGATAACACCCCAGATGACCGTCACGATGCCCATCATGGCAAAGCTCTGCATCATGGTGGACAAGACATTCTTCTTGCGAACCAATCCGCCGTAAAACAGTGCCAGACCTGGTCCGGTCATCATCAGAACCAGCGCCGAACTGACAAGCATCCATGCGTTATCGGCGTTGCTGCGGGCTTCCGTAACTTGTTTCTGCAGGTCCGCAAGTTGCTGAGGAGAGACAGTTTGAGCGCAGAGCGCCAAACCAAAAAACAGCAAGAATAGGAGGCAGCACCAACGTGCGCCCCGGGGGAGCGAGAGGGGTTTCCCTTGCAATTTAATCACAGCATTCTCCGCAGCAATTAACTCTAAATTAGTCGCATATACTTTCTATCAAGAAAGGTTGTTTTCATGAACTATTTTTCACCATGTAGCTAAGAATTCCGGACGTGGGCGAGGAAGGAGAAAGGGGATGGCAAAGGAGCTAGCTGCAATCTTGCGGAGCGCGGTCGACAAACTGAAGAAGCGTGGCGTATGCGAGGATGACGATCTTCGAGTTTTTGCGGCGCAGGGCGATCACAGAGGGGGTAGATGCAGGAAACGATCAGCGGGTCTTGCCTGGGCTCTTTCGCTCAGAGGTGGCAGATGTGGTGCGCCCGACAGGAGTTGAACCTGCAACCCCGAGTTCCGAAGACTCGTGCTCTATCCAGTTGAGCTACAGGCGCGCTCCTCAATTCTAGTCCAGCGGCATACAGTTTGAGCAAAAATTCTGGGCTCCCAACGGGACGCAGATGAAACGCGCCGAGGCGATCATTGGAGCGTGATCTGCTCGGTGGCCTGATTGCTCAACACTGCCTGGGGATTTGCAAGGACCAATTTTTCCGCCGCGCCGGTTCCGATAATTTTAGCGGCTGCGTCGCGGGCAAATGAAAGCATTGGAGGACGGTTCTTCAAGCCATGGGCGTCGCTGGCAATGAAGTGAACCATCTTTTTCCGTAGCATCTGCTCACAAAATTGTTGCTTTGATTTACCCCAGAAGCCGGTGAGCGAATTCGCCGTGATCTGAAACAGGCAGCCCACATCAGCGAACTGGTTGAGTAAATCCGGATTGCCAAGAATCACCGGATTTCGCTCCGGATGGGTGAGGATCGGAATGAGTCCGGCGGTCTGCAAGAGGTGGAGAGTTTGTGGAGCGTTGAATGCGCTGTATTCGGACAGTTCCACCAGCAGGTAGCGCGTTTCGCCAATGGCATAGCGCTCCGGGTGTCCCATTGCATCCTCGATGTTTTCGTAGGAGAGGTGAAAGTCGCATCCCAGCGAAAAGCTCAGTTTGGGCGCACGCGCACGGAGTTCTTCGAGCAGGTCGAGGTGGAGAGCGCGGTCATAGCGGTACTCGTAATTTGCATGTGGAGTTGCGACAATGTGGGTCACTCCATCCTGTTCGGCAAGCCGGCACATCTCAAGCGTGACATCCCAGGACTGTGATCCGTCGTCTACTGCGGGCAGCAAATGGCAATGAATGTCGATCATATCTCAACCTCGGAGGCAGCAGGGATGTCGTGACTACGCATTGCCTGTTGCCGCCTCACCGCGGAACTCGTCGTAGGCGATCCGGATTCCTTCTTCCATGGAAACCTTGGGCCGCCAGCCATAGCTGAACAACCTTGAGCTGTCCATCAGCTTCCGTGGGGTTCCATCCGGCTTGCCGGTGTCAAAGACGATCTCGCCGTTGAATTCAAGTGCTTCGCAGACTTTCTTTGCCAGGTCGCCAATGGTCAAATCGCTGCCGCTGCCTACGTTCACCAGCGGCGCCACTTCAGGATTGCCGGTCAACTTGCGAAATTCATTCTCTGCCAGGTTCAGGAGAAAGACGCAGGCATCGGCCATATCGTCGCTGAAAAGGAATTCGCGCAATGGTTTGCCCGTGCCCCAGACGGTCACGCTGCGATCCCCGCGCCGCTTGGCCTCATGCACTTTGCGAATCAGCGCGGGAAGAACGTGCGAACTTTCCAGATCGTAGTTGTCCCCTGGACCGTAGAGGTTCGTCGGCATTGCCGCCAGAAAGCCCGTTCCGTGCTGGCGGTTGAACGCCCAGCACAGCTCGATGCCGGCAATCTTGGCCACCGCATAGGAGCGGTTGGTGAACTCCAGCGGCCCGGCCAGCAGTTGATCTTCGTGGATCGGTTGCGGAGCCAGCTTGGGATAAATGCAACTCGAACCGAGGAACAGCAACCGCTGGACTTGGGTACGGTAGGCGCTTTCGATCACGTTGCTTTGGATACGCAGATTCTGGGCGATGAAGTCGGCAGGGAAGTCGCGATTGGCGAGAATGCCTCCCACCTTGGCCGCGGCAAGAAATACAAACTCCGGACGCTGCTCGTCGAAAAACTTGCTTACCGCACTCGCGTCCTGGAGATCGACCTGCCGGCGCGTGCGCAGCAAAAGGTTCTCGTAGCCCAGTGAGCGGAGCTTGCGCACAATGGCCGAGCCTGCCAGTCCGCCGTGTCCGGCGACAAATATCTTTGCGTTTTTCTGGATGTAGTTACTCATGGTGATGCAGTATCTTGTAACCCTTCTCGCGTACCAGAGCATCGCGCTTGGCAAGTTCGTAGTCGGATGTCACCATTTCAGTCACCAGTTCGTCGAAACTGGTTTTCGGAACCCAGCCCAGCTTGGCCTTCGCCTTTGCCGGATTTCCCAGCAGAGTCTCGACTTCGGTCGGACGGAAATAACGCGGGTCGATGGCGACGATTAAGCGCCCCTGTCCGTCATAGCCCTTCTCGTCCACTCCCGCGCCCTTCCAGGTAATCTTGATCTCCAGTTTTTCGGAGGCAATATTGATAAAGTCGCGCACGCTGCGCTGTTCGCCGGTGGCGATGACGAAGTCCTCGGCCTGCTCCTGCTGCAACATCAGCCATTGCATCTCGGCGTAGTCGCGGGCGTGTCCCCAATCGCGGAGAGAATCGAGGTTGCCCATAAAGAGCGTTTCCTGCAGCCCGGCTTTGATGCGCGACAGGCCACGGGTAATCTTGCGGGTGACAAAGGTCTCGCCCCGTACCGGAGACTCGTGGTTGAACAGGATGCCGTTGCAGGCGTAGATTCCGTAGGCCTCACGATAGTTCACCGTCATCCAGTAGGCGTACAGTTTGGCCGCCGCATAGGGAGAGCGTGGATAGAAGGGCGTGGTTTCCGTCTGTGGAGTTTCCTGTACCAGGCCGTACAACTCGGAGGTCGAGGCCTGATAGAATCGCGTCCTTTTTTCCAGGCCCAGGACGCGGATCGCCTCCAGCACGCGCAGGGTGCCGATGCCATCGGCGTTCGCGGTGTATTCCGGTTCCTCAAACGAGACGGCCACATGACTTTGCGCCGCCAGGTTGTAGATCTCGTCCGGTTGAATGCCCTGGATGATGCGCACCAGGCTGCTGGTATCCGTCATGTCTCCGTAGTGCAGAAAAAAGCGCCGGTTCCGGTCATGCGGATCCTGGTAGAGATGATCGATACGATCCGTGTTAAACAGGGAAGAGCGGCGCTTCACTCCATGGACTTCATACCCCTTGGAGAGAAGCAACTCAGCAAGATATGACCCATCCTGCCCCGTGATCCCGGTGATTAAGGCCTTCTTCATTCGTTACCCTTACCTCTCAATTCAAGCCATTTGCAAGCAATCAGCACTTCCGGCGCTGCATCATGATGTTGCAGGTGCCTGCCGGAGCACGAAGTGACACTGCATGCTCTGGTGTACAGGCAGCATTTCCAGCGCTGGTCATCGGGTTGGTGTGGTCTCGAATTGACCTGCTTGGGCAGGTTTGCTTGCCAGCTTATAGGAAAAAGCATATCAGAAGCTTCTCCCGCGCGACAGAGTGTGAGGAGCGAGTATGCAGGCCCAGCGAATTCTTCCCAGACCAACTTCCTGCCGCAACTCTGTCCTTTGCCTGCGGTCGGCTGTTATCCTGAGAGGGATAGAAAACGGTTGTGCCGTCGTTCTTGACATGACTCATTTGCCCCACTGCGTGAACTCAGCGCGCTAGCACCGCGCTTTTGGTATGAAAGGAAAAATCGTGGATTGTCAGCTACAGACGAACGCTCCTCTGAAGATCGCCGTCATCGGTTCCGGCTATGTTGGGTTGATTGCCGCTGTTTGTTTTGCCGAACTCGGTCACTCGGTTGTTTGTGTGGACAACGACACGGCCAAAGTGGCTGAGCTACAGTCGGGCGGTGTTCCCATCTATGAGGAACGGCTGCCGGAAATGTTGGCCCGCCACCGGGGCCAGCGTCTCGCCTTTTCCACGGATATTCCGTCGGCGGTGCGTGAGGCGGCGGTAATCTTCATCGCCGTGGGCACGCCTCAGTCGCCCACGGGAGAGGCCGATCTTTCCTATGTCGAGGCATCGGTTCGCGAAATCGCCGCTGAACTCCACGACTACAAGGTCGTGGTCGAAAAGAGCACGGTCCCCGTGCTTACCAATCAGTGGATCAGCCGCACCCTCCGTTTCAATGGCGCCAAGGATGAGAACTTCGACGTGGTTTCCAATCCGGAGTTCCTTCGCGAGGGCACGGCCATCGAAGACTTTCTCTATCCCGACCGGATCGTGGTGGGCGCCGATGCGGAGCGGGCGCGCGCGGTTTTGCGCCAGGTTTACCAGCCGCTCATCGACGGCAGCTACTTCCACCGTCCCGATCATGTCTCCGGGCCGGTCGATCTTAGCGGCGGAGTTCGCTACCTGGAAACCAGCGCCAAGAGCGCGGAACTGATCAAGCACGCCTCCAACGCCTTCCTGGCGTTGAAGATTTCCTTCATCAATGCCGTATCCAATATCTGCGAACTCGTTGGGACGGATGTGGAAGAGGTGGCCAACGGTATTGGTATGGACTCTCGCATCGGCTCCCGCTTCCTGAACGCGGGGATCGGCTATGGCGGCTCCTGCTTCCCGAAGGATGTGCGCGCCTTCTACAAGATTGCCGAATCCGTCGGTTACGATTTCGAACTACTGAAGACCGTCGAACAGATCAATGAGAACCAGCAGATTTGCTTCATGAAGAAGCTCCGCTCTGCGCTCTGGACTCTCAAGGGGAAACACATCGGCGTTCTCGGCCTCGCCTTCAAGGGCGGCACCGATGATATTCGCGAATCTCCGTCCATGAGCATGGTCAAGCGTCTGCTTGCGGAAGGATGCATTGTTTCCGTCTACGATCCGGCCGCAATGGAGAAAGCTCGTGCCGTTTTGCCCCCCGACGAGAGTCTGCGCTATGCCTGCAACGAGTTCGGCGCCGCTCAAGACGCACATGCGCTGCTGGTTGTGACCGAATGGCCGCAGTTTGCCTTGCTCGACCTCGATCGTTTGCGTCAGGTCATGCGCTATCCCGTGGTGGTCGATGGACGTAATCTTTTCAGCCTGAAAAAAATGGCTGAGGCGGGCTTTCATTACTACAGCATGGGCCGCCCTCTGGCGGAACCCGAATTGCCCGCGCGGAGTTGAAAAGATGCGGGCAACTCTGTTTCTCAACCGCAGACACGATCTGTGACTTGGGATTGATCCAAGATCTCGCTCCGGGCCAATGATTACGGGCTGGTTGCGATCTTGATGCCCGTCCCCAGCGCGGGTGATAGGAGGCATGGCGCGGCTGGCGTCCGGGGAATGACGATTGGCGACAAGGTCAATCGTTTGGCGAGCCATGTTTATCGAAGAGTCAATCGTTTGGCGAGTTCAGAACTATTAACTGAGCAGGTATCAAATAGCGCTGGGGCGATGTTCACTCAGGCAATAGTTCGGAGGGACGGCTACTTCTCGCGGGAGACGACGAATTGGGGGAGCCAGAGGAGAGCGCGCTTGAATTCGTTTTCCGGGAAGGACTGGAGCTGCGCGACCGCGTGTTGGGCGAACTTTGCCGCTTCCTGGTTGGCAGCGTTGATGGATTCGTAGTGGTTCAAGATGGCGAGAATGTCCTGATGGGTGACGCCGTTGAAGGCGCGCTGCTCGAGGACGGCCTGAATCTGGGTCTGCTCGGCGGCGGTGCAGCGCTCGAGAGCGTGGATGACGGCCAGGGTTGCCTTGCCTTCGCGCAGATCGCTGGCGACGGGCTTGCCGAGAACCACCTCGGAGGCGGTGAGGTCGAGCACGTCATCGGTAATCTGGAAGGCCATGCCGACGGCGCGACCGTATTCGCGCAGGTTTAGCTGCTGCTCCTGGTTGGCGCCGGCCAGGACTCCGCCGAGTTGCATGCAGACGGCGAAGAGGCAGGCGGTTTTGCGATAGATAAGATCCAGGTGGCTGTCGCGGGTGATCAGCGAGCCGAGCTTTTCGATCTGGAGGAGTTCGCCTTCGACCATCTGCTTGGTGAGATCGGTGAGGAGATCAAGGACGTGGAGGTTGCGCTCTTCGAGCGAGATCTGAAAGGCCTGCATGTAAAGCCAATCGCCGGCGAGGACGCACTTGGGGTTGCCCCAGATGGTGTTGGGCGAGGGACGGCCACGGCGGATTTCGGCTTCGTCGATGATGTCGTCATGGACGAGGGTTGCGGTGTGAATGATCTCGACGACAGCGCCGAGGCGGACGGCTCCGACTCCCTTGTAGCCGAGCATTTTGGCGGCGAGCAGAAGGAGCGCGGGCCGGAGACGTTTTCCGCCACCTTGACGCAGGTATTCGCCGATCTCGGTGATGGCCTGTACATTCGACACGCTGTAGCCACCGAACTCGTGCTCGATGGCGGCGAGGTCATTCCGGAGAAGATCGAAGATTTGTTTACCCTTCGCTGCTGCTGCCAAGCTATTCACAGATTGAGCCCTTACTGAAACTAATTGAATTGCACCGAACAATTAATTGTTGCGATAGTTCGTAAACTCGATATCGATCCCGAAATCGCTCTGGCGAAGCAGGGCGATGATCTCCTGGAGGCTGTCGCGGTCCTTGCCGGTGACGCGGACGACGTCTCCGTTGATGGAGGCTTGCACCTTCTTTTTGGAATCCTTGATGGTCTTGACGATCTCGCGGGCCTTTTCAATGGCGATGCCCTGCTGGAGTTTGACCTTCTGGCGGACGGTAGAGTTGGCGGCCGACTCGATTTTGCCGTACTCCATGGACTTGAGCGAGACGTTGCGCTTGACGAGCTTGGACTGTAGGACGTCGATGACGGCCTTGAGCTTGTACTCGTCGGCGGAGGTGAGGACGAGTTCCTCCTTGCCGTCAAACTGAATGTCGGAATGCGAGCCCTTCAGGTCGTAACGCTGATGGATTTCCTTTAGAGCCTGCTGGATGGCATTGGTGACTTCCGGCAGGTCTACGTTGCTGACGATGTCGAATGAGTTTTCAGCGGCCATTGGTTTCTAGTGTATGACAAAGCGGACAATCTCGCATCCGTTGAATTTCGGTTTCGAGTTCTCAAAGTTTCGGGGCTGCGGAGGTCGTGTGAGAAGTGAGAACAACGGCAACGCCAAAGTCAACTTCCCCGCCCAACCAACGGAAGGTTGAACGGGGCACCCTGAAGTTTATTGTCCATCCTGAAGTTGATTATTGAGTTGGGAGATGGAAGAAGCGGAGGAAGTTTTCGAGGGCGAGGGAGCCGGCGGCTTCGGGGGTGATATTGCGGAGCTGGGCGAAGTGGCGGGCGGTTTCGACGACAAAGGCGGGCTCGTTGCGCTTGCCCCGGTGGGGGATGGGGGCGAGGTAAGGGCAATCGGTTTCCAGGAAGAAGCGGTCGAGAGGGACGAGGGTGGCGGCGTCGCGGATGTTCTGCGCCTTGGGGTAGCTGAGGTTCCCGGCGAAGGAGAGGATGAAGCCGAGATCGAGTGCGGCTTGGGCTTGGGCGAGGTTTCCGGTGAAGCAATGCATGACGCCAGCCAGGCCGGTGGGGGTCCAATGCTCGCCGAGGATGGCTAGAAGGTCGTCCCAGGCGTTGGCGCTGTCTTGGCTGGGGCGGCAGTGGATGAGGATGGGGAGCTTGACGGCGGCGGCGAGTTCGAGCTGCTGGCGGAAGACGCGCTGCTGCACGTCTCGGGGAGAGTAGTCGTAGTGGTAGTCGAGGCCGATTTCGCCGATAGCGACGACCTTGGGGTGCTGGGCGAGGCGATGCATGTCATCGAGGTGAGCGGGGGCAAAGAGGCGCGCCTCGTGCGGGTGGACGCCGATGGAGGCGTATATCCAGGGGTAACGCTCGGCGAAGGGGACGGCGCAGGCGAGGTCGTCGGGACCGTCTCCGTTGCCGATGGCGAGGAGGGCGCGGACGCCGGCATCGTAGGCGCGCTGGATCATGGCTTCGCGATCAGAGGCGAACTGGGAGCCGTCGAGGTGGGCGTGGGAGTCTAGGAACATCGGTGGAATCACAACATAGGGAAGAAGGTAAAAGCAACTTCAAGAGCGAAGGTCCGTTAAATGTTGCTTCCCACCTTGGCGCCGAAAAGCGCGGCGCGAAGGTGGGGCACCCGGCTTTCCGGCTTAGCGCACCGAAAAGCGCGAGGGTTATTTGAGACGGGCTCCGTTGGGGACATCTTCGAGGAAGCTGGCGAGGGCGGGCTGACCTTCGTCGCCGAGGGAGGCGGCGACGATCATGCCTTGCGACTCGATGCCGCGAAGTTTGCGGGGGGCTAGGTTGGCGACGATGACGACTTTGCGCCCGACGAGGGTTTCAGGGGCGTAGGCTTTGGCGATTCCGGCGACGATCTGGCGGACTTCAGTGCCGATGTCCACGGTGAGGCGGAGGAGTTTGTCGGCCTTCTCAACCTTTTCGGCGGTGAGGACGGTGCCGACGCGGAGCTCGATCTTGGCGAAGTCATCGATGGTGATGTAGGGAGCGGCGGGCGCGGACGGCGCTGCGTTGGCGGTGTTACCCACATCTGCGAACTGCGGCAGATGTGGGGCACCAGTACCAGCGGCTTCGGTGGCAGTGGCTGAGGCGGGGGCTGCGGAGTCGGCGGCGCCCTTACGTTCTTCTTCCATCTGTTGCATCCTTTCAATTGCGCTCTTGTCGGCGCGTGGGAAAACGGCTTCGATCCGGGCGAGGCGTGTGCCTACGTTCAGCTGTCCCCAATGCAAGGTGTTGAGATCGGTCTTCGAAATTTCGCTGAGGCCGAGCTGGGTGAAGATCTTTGCAGTGGACTCAGGGATGATGGGGTGGGCGAGCACGGTGATGATGCGCAGAGCCTCGGCAGAAGTGTAGAGGATGGTGGCCAGGCGGGCGCGCGTGTCGTTTGCGGCGTCAGTTCCTGCGCTGGCTTTTTCCGCACTGGCTTTCTCGGCAACGGCCCAAGGCTGATTTTCGACGATGTATTTATCGACGGCGCTGAGCAGGGACCAGAGCGTTTCCAAGGCACGTGAAAACTGGAAGGCATCGAAGAGACGGTTGTACTGGACGATGGTCTCCTCGGCAAGCTGGGCGATGGCCGCCTCGGCGGGAGTGTAGGCGATGGTGGCGCTGGGATAGGGGATTTCTCCGTCGAAGTAGCGCTGGATCATGGCGAGAGTGCGGCTGGCAAGATTGCCGAGGCCGTTGGCGAGATCGCTGTTGAAGCGCTGTACCAGGGCGTCGAAGGAGAACGAACCATCCTGTCCGAAGACGATCTCGCGCATGAGGAAGTAGCGCAGGGCGTCGGCGCCGAGGACTTCGAGGATGGTCTCGCTACGCACGATGTTGCCGCGCGATTTGGACATCTTGCTCTCTTCAAAAAGCAGCCAGCCGTGAGCGACAATCTGCTTGGGCAGAGGCAGGCCAGCGGCGAGCAGGAAGGCAGGCCAATAGACACAGTGAAAGCGCACGATCTCTTTGCCGATCATGTGCACGTCGGCGGGCCAGTATTGCTGATAGCGCATCTGGTCATGAACGAGGGGCGAACCGAAGCCGACGGCGGTAATGTAGTTGCAAAGTGCGTCGAGCCAGACGTAGATAACGTGGGCGGGATCGCCGGGGACGGGAATGCCCCAGGTAAAAGTGGTGCGCGAGATGGAAAGATCGCGCAGGCCGCTCTTGATGAAAGAGATGACTTCGTTGCGGCGCGTCTCGGGATAAATGAGGCCGGGATTTTCTTCGTAGAGTTTGAGGAGCGGCTCGGCCATGGCGGCGAGCTTGAAGAAATAATTCTCCTCCTCGACGGTTTCGGTGATGCGGCCGCAGACGGGGCAGGGCGTGCCGGGAGCGTTGTCGTCGGCGTAGAGCTCGTCGAAGACGCAATACTGGCCGGTGTAGGAGCCTTTGTAGATGAAGCCTCGGTCGTAGAGCAAGGTGAACATGGCCTGCACGCCGCGGGTGTGCTCGAGGCTGGTGGTGCGAATGAATTTGTCGTAGCTGATGCCCATGCGATCCCAGAGCGCGCGGAACTCGGCGCTGACCTGGTCGGCGAACTGCTGCGGGCTTTTGCTGGCGGCGGCAGCCGAGCGCTCAATCTTCTGGCCGTGCTCGTCGGTGCCGGTGAGGAAGTAAGTCTCACGGCCCAACATGCGCTGGCGGCGGGCAATAGCATCGCAGACAACAGTGGTGTAGGTGTGGCCGATGTGAGGCCGCGCGTTAACGTAGTAGATCGGGGTGGTGATGTAAAACTTCTCGCGTTGCTCACTCATTCGAATCTCTCTATCAGGAAGAAAAAGACTTAAGGGCGTCGCCGGAATTGGCGTTGGTATTAGAAGACCCGGGAGACGCAAGATAAAGGCGCAGGGCCTCTTGCAGAACGGTTTTGAGCGGCACACCGGTGGCTTCGGCGATCTTGCGGCAGTCTTCGAACTCGGGCGCGCAGTTTACAACTACTCCATTTAATCGGCCGAGTTTAACGCGGATTGGCCCCCAGGGGGATTCAACCGTGACGTGTTCACGGTCAAGGATGCGGCGCTGCTCGTGGCGCATGCGGACGCCGAGAGTGGTGGTTTCGGTGAGCAGGATGCGGGAGAGCAGTTCGGCGTGGGCTGGTGAGGCAAGCACGGTAAAAACGAGGCCAGGACGACCTTTCTTCATCTGCACGGGGACGCCAAAGGCATCGAGAGCACCGGCGGCGAGCAGCTTTTGCTGCACGTAGGAGAAGAGCTGAGGGTTCATGTCGTCGAGATTGGCTTCGAGGACGGTGATGGTGTTTTCGGACTCCGATATTTGCGGCGAAAAACACGCCGCAGACCTGGGCGACCCGATTTCAGATGTGGGGCACCCGGCCTTTTCGTCAAAGGATATAACGGCGGATTCGCCGAGGGTGAGGCGGACGACGTTGGGGGAGCCGGGAAAGTTGCGGGCTCCGGCACCGTAGCCCGTGGCCGAGAGCGTCATCGGGGGAAACGGCTCGAAGCGGACATCGAGGGCACGCAAGATGGCCGCGCCGGTGGGGGTGAGCAGCTCCTTTTGAATGCCGGAGGAAAAGATGGGCGCGCCACGGAGAAGCTCGGCGGTGGCGGGCGCGGGGACGGGCAGGATTCCGTGCGCGCACTGGACGGTGCCGCTGCCGGTGTTGAGCGCGGAGCAATACCAGTGGTCGGCGGCGAGCGCTTCGATGGCGACGGCAGCGCAGATGACGTCAACGATGGCGTCTTCGGAGCCGACCTCGTGGAAGTGGATGGACTCGGGCGGGCGATTGTGAATCTTGCCCTCGGCTTGGGCGAGCAGCGAGAAGGTTTTGAGCGCGAAGGCCTGGGCGGCGGCGCTGATGGGAGCGCGGGCGATGATCTGGCGGATTTCGGCGAGGCCGCGATGGACGTGAGCGTGCGCCGGGTGCGCGGGGGCGGGTTGGTGGGAGTGCGAGTGCGCGACTTCGTGGCTGTGCGAGTGCGCAGGGGCTTCGTGCGTAGGTGCGTGTTCGTGGGAGTGCGTTGGGGCGTGGTCGTCGTGAGCAGAATCGAGGTCGAAGGGTTGGTCGGGGCGGCCGTGGATGAGGACATCGATCTTGGTGGCCGAAATTCCGGCGCGCTCGACGCGATGAGCCGTCAGCTCAGCGTGGAGGCCGAGGGCACGGGCGACGGTTTCGAGCTTCTCCAGAGGGACGCCGGCGTCTACGGCTGCGCCGAGAAACATGTCGCCACTGATTCCGGAGAAACAATCCAGGTAGGCAATGCGCATTACGAGTCCGAGGGGCGTTGGCCCGAACTTTTAGTATAGGAGGCGCGAGGGATTGGGGCAAACGGAGGGAGCGGGTTTCCGGGTTTCAAAGTGCCGTCTCTAAAGTCTCAACGTTAAGAAAAACACGCCAGCAGGGGAAGGCAAACAATGGGATGCCGGGCGTAGAATAGCGCTTATCACAGAAGTACGGAGTATGCCTATGCTGGAGATTGGAACTGCGTCCGAAGCCGCATTCGTTGCTGACGACGACGATATGGCCAGTTGGTTTCGGATTACCGAAGCGGATGTTTTTCCGCAGGTATTCTCAACCGCGCGCATGATCGCCCTGATGGAGACGGCTAGCGGGCGGGTTCTGAGGCCGTTGCTCCAGGCCGGCCAGCAGTCGGTCGGAGTACTGGTCAACATCAAACATCTGGCGGCCACTCCTAACCACACGCAGGTTTCCGCCAAAGCTACGTACCTCGGCATGGAGGGCAAGCTTTACAAGTTCAAGATCGAAGCCTTCGACGCTGGGGGCAAGATTGGCGAAGGTGAGCACACCCGCGCCATTGTCGATACGGAACGGCTGATACAGGGAGCGAAGACGCGGCAGTCGGCGGGGGCGAGCAAAAAGGCTGATTAGATGGATACAGCTTCCGCCGATGGCGAAAGCTGTATTTTGGGGCTGAGATGTTGGTTGCGGCAGCCTAGCTCGGCCTTGGGGCCGCCAGGGCTGAGCCGATTGGCTACGGCCCGTAACGCCAGTAGTCGTTGAGGCTAGCTTGGAGCTCATCTCCAATGCAGCGCGAGGGAGCGGTTGCGCTCTCGATCCAGTTCACGGAAACGCATCGTGCTCCGGGAACCTTGGTGGCCGCTGCCAAGGTTGGCGTGCCGTAGCTAGCACCTTCCCCGAGGGTATTGCTTCCATTCACCCATGTCCAAGCATTGTCGGTAGGGGTGGTGAGCTCCGGCATGGCGGCGAGGTAGGTCTTGTCTTCGGTGCTGCTTCCGCTCGCCCATGACCACCGCTCAGTGGTTGAGCTAAACTCCCAGAAGTGGTTGGGCTGGGAGGTCGCGTTGGACGCGAATTCCTGACCGCCGGAGGAGTTTTCGCTGCTGTCGGTCCAGCTAAAAGGCGCACCGGAGACGTTGCCGGTTGCGGCAAGGCTATAGGCGCCGCTTTCGTCCACGGCTTTGCTTCCGTTCACCCATGTCCAAGCATTGTCGGTAGGGGTGGTGAGCTCCGGCATGGCGGCGACGTAGAGGTCGTCTTGCGTGCTGCTGCCCGCCCATGACCACAGTTCGGTGGTTGGGCTGAACTCCCAGAAGCGGTTGAGCTGTTTCGGTGCGCTCGAAGCGTAGGCTGGAGCGCTGGAGGAGTTGCTGCTGCTCTCCGTCCAGTTATACCGGGCTTCGCGAACGTTGCCGGCGGCGGCGTAAAGGCTGCTTGCGTCCAGAGTGTTGCTGCCGCTCACCCAAGACCATTCGTTGGCGGTACTGCTTACACCGCAGCCAAGGAGGGTGATCGAGAGCGCGAAGGTCGCAGACAGGCTTAGCAACGCAACGGGGAGACTTTTGAAACTACGATGGCGCACTGGCATAGAGCCACCTCTGGCAATTCTGGTTAATAGTGAATTCACAAATCCAGCAAGTCAAGGGAATAATGACTTTCAAACAAGAGCGTTAAGCAATTGATTCCAAAGTGGGAAAGCAGAATTTCTCGCTTTGTTTGCAGATACTTTGCAGACTTCCGGCGATCAGCGCAGGTGGGTGGTGAGAAATTCCGGATGCGCACGGCGGCGGGCGGGCAACTGTGGCGCGCATCCCTTACAATCGTAGTTTGACCAACCATTGCGCGGGCTTGCGATAAAGAGAGTCCCGCCGTTAACGCATTCGTAAGACAAGGAATCCACTGTGTATCTTTTATTGCAGAACCGTCTGATTGCGGGCATGCGCGCCTTCCTGAAGCAGAAATACGACATTGAAGTGGCCAACATTGTGGTGGAGCAGCCGCCGAAGATCGAGATGGGCGAGTTTGCGCTGCCGGTTTCGTTTGAGCTGGCGAAGGCGCTGCGCAAGGCTCCGCGGAAGATTGCCGAGGAGATTGTGGCCGAGATCGGGCTGCCGGAAGGGTTTGCGAAGCTCGAGGTGGCGGGCGCGGGGTATATCAACGCGCGGCTGGATCGGACGGCTGCGGCGGAGATGGTGACGGGAAACGTGGTGGGGGACCCACATCTGCTAACTACGGCAGATATGGGGCACCTTGGGTCAGATGCGGGGCACCGTACGGGCGACGTAGAGCAGGGGCAAGGTCAACTACCCCACGTTAGCCAAAAGCAGGCGAACGTGGGGCACCCGGTGTACGACGTGGGGCACCCGATTCGGGGCAAGGTGCTGGTGGAGCATACGTCGATCAATCCGAACAAGGCGGCGCATATTGGGCATCTGCGGAACTCGATATTGGGCGATACGCTGGTGCGGCTGCTGAGGGCGGCGGGCTATGCGGTGGACGTGCAGAACTATATCGACAACACGGGGGTGCAGGTGGCCGACGTGGTGGTGGGGTTCGAGCGGGTGGCGAAGAAATCGCGGGCCGAGATTGAGGCTTTAATCGCGGGAGACGCCGCTCCGGCCGCTGGCGCTGGCGAGGGGCGCTTCGACTACTACTGCTGGGATTTGTATGCGCGGGTTTCGCAGTGGTATGAGGCGGACAAGGCGAACTTGCAGGCGCGGCGCGACACGCTCCATCTGCTGGAGGTGGGCGGCAACGAGACAGCCGAGATTGCGCAGATGATCTCGATGGCGGTGCTGCGGCGGCATCTGGAGACGATGCAGCGGCTGGATATTGAATACGACTTTTTGCCGCAGGAGAGCGACATTCTGCATTTGCACTTCTGGGCCAAAGCATTTGAATTGCTGAAGGCGGCTGGGGTTCTTTACTTCGAGGAAGAAGGGAAGAACAAAGGCTGCTGGGTGATGACGCGGGTGCGGACGGTGGTGGACGAGGGCGTGGAAGCTGGACCGGACGAAGACGCGAAAGTCATTGTGCGCTCGAACGGAACCGTGGGGTATGTGGGCAAGGACATTGCCTACCACATGTGGAAGTTCGGGCTGCTGGGATTGGATTTTGGCTATCGGAAATTTTATGAGTACACGGATGGGCGCGCGGTTTGGATTTCGTGCGATCCAAAGGACGGTGAGCCGGGGGCTCCCCATTTTGGCGGGGTGGGGGCGATCTATAACGTGATCGACGCGCGGCAGAGCGATCCGCAGGAGACGGTGAAGCAGGCAATTCTGCTGATGGGACATGAGGCCGAGGCGGCACGCTATACGCACTTCAGCTATGAGATGGTGGCGCTGACGCCGCGCTGCGCGATGGAGATGGGATACGCGGTTTCCGAAGAAGACCAGCAGCGGAGTTACATCGAGGTTTCCGGGCGCAAAGGGTTCGGGGTGAAGGCCGACGATTTGCTGGACAAGCTGATTGAAGCGGCACAGAGCGAGGTGGACGCGCGTCACGCGGAGCTAAGCGAGGAGGAGCGGCGCGTGATCGCCACTCAGATTGCCATTGGGGCGCTGCGGTACTTCATGCTGAAGTTTACCAAGCAGTCGGTGATTGCCTTTGACTTCCGCGAGGCGCTGTCATTTGAGGGCGAGACCGGGCCGTATGTGCAGTATGCGGTGGTGCGGGCGACGAACATCTTCCGCAAGGCGGGGGTTGTGCCGGAAGAGGCGCTGACGGCGAGGATTGCCGGGGATGCGTTCGATGGGAACGACGACCTGTGGTCGCTGTGGCTGGCGGCGGGACAGACGGCGAAGGTGATCGAGCAATGCATTGCCACGACCGAGCCGGCGGCGCTGACAAAACATGCGTTTCAACTGGCGCAGCAGTTCAACAACTTCTACCACAAGCATCACATTCTGACCGAAGAGGACGCGGGGCGGAAAGCTCTGCTGCTGGCGACGGCGGCGGTGGTGCGGAAAGAGCTGATGGCGACGATGACGGTGTTGGGGATTCCGGCTCCGGCGGTGATGTAGGCTTTGTTCCACGTCTGCTAACCGCGGCTGATGTGGGGGTACCGTCGAACCCCACATTCGCCAAAAGACGGCGGATGTGGGCCACCCGCCGTGCTACGAATCGGTGCGCTAGATGTCGCGGGGATCGATGAGGAACCAGGAGCGTCGTTTACAGCGGTTGCACCGGAAAGGGACTTTTCCGGTAAGTCTGGTGCGCAGGAACTCGAGGAAGTTTCTACGGTGAGAGCGGAGAGCGGCGGTTGCGCCGCAAAACCTACAGTCCAGAGCGCACACGTGATTGTGACTAATGATTATGTCGTGGCTAATAACTTCGCTGGCAGACAAGTGCGGAAACCCCATGAATAAAAATCAAATGTAAACAATGTGTTAATACTATAAGGTCTTGCCTGAAGAACTGTAAACCGCTGCAATCACACCTTGGTAGGGGTAGCGGCGCGTCCACTTGGCACTCTGAATCAGGAGATCGCCGTGGTCCTTTCAGAATACCTAGTCGAACGATGCCGCTACCCGGAAATGCCTCTTTGCTCCTCAAGAAATACTATGCGTCCCTCCTGTTTGGGACAGGTGTGAATTCGGGAATCCGGATTACTTGGCGGGGAAGTGGCGGGCGAAGTCAACCAGAGAGCGGACGGCTACGCCGCTGGGGCCTTTGGGCATCCAGGCTTTGGTTTCCTCAAGCCAAGCGGTGCCGGCGATATCGAGGTGAATCCAAGGCTTGTCCTCGACGAACTCCTTGAGGAACATGGCGGCGGTGATGGCTCCGCCCCAGCGTCCGCCGGTGTTTTTGATATCGGCGATTTCAGAGCGGATGTGTTCGGAGTAGTCGGGATCGATGGGCATGCGCCACATTTTTTCGCCGGCACGGACGGTGGAGTCGTTGAAGGATTCGGCGAAGTCGTCGTTGTTGGTGAAGACTCCGACGTTGTGATAGCCGAGGGCGACGACGACGGCTCCGGTGAGGGTTGCGGCGTCGATGAGGTGAGTGGCTCCGAGCTGGCGCGCGTAGCACAGTCCGTCGGCGAGAACGAGGCGGCCTTCGGCGTCGGTATTAATGACCTCGATGGATTTGCCGTTCATGGCGAACTGGACGTCTCCGGGCTTCTGGGCCTTGGCGTCGGGCATGTTTTCAGAGCAGCAGAGGATGGAGATGACGCGCAGGTTGGGCTTGAGCATGGCGATGGCGCGCATGGCTCCGATCATGGTGGCGGCGCCGCACATGTCGTACTTCATCTTCTCCATGCCGTCGGCAGGCTTGATGCTGATGCCGCCGGAGTCAAAGGTGATGCCCTTGCCGACCAGTCCGAGGACGGGCGCGGCGGGCGCGGCGGCGGGCTCGTAGCGCATGACGACCAGGCGCGGCTCTTCTTCCGAGCCTTGAGAGACGCTCCAGAAGGCTCCCATTTTTAGTTCTTTAATCTTATCGGGGCCGTAGACCTCGCAGGCGAGGCCGACTTCTTCGCACATGGCTCGGGCAGCATCGGCCAGGATGGTGGGAGTCATGAGGTTGCTGGGCTCCAGGGCGAGGGTGCGGGTGAGGTTCTGCGATTCGGCGAGGATGGCGCCCTCAGCGATGGCGCGATAGACGGCCCCGGCATCGGCATCGGCGGGGATGGCGAGGGTGACGTCGGCGAGTTGCTGATCCTTGCGGTCGCTGCGGTAGGTGTCTACGTCGAAGTCGCCGGTGATGATGCCTTCGGCGGCGGCCTGGGCGGCGGCTGGGGCTTGGACGAGCAAGGGCAGAATGAGGACGAAGGACTTGATGTCCTTGGCCTTGGCGATGCGGGCGGCAGCTCCGGCGAGCTTGCGAAGTTCGGTGAGGCAGAGTTTGTCGCGCTTGCCGGCGCCGAGGAAGAGGATGCGCTGCGGGGAAACTCCGGTAGGCGAGAGAAGCCAGACGGGATCGACGAACTTGCCGGTGAGATCGGCGGCGGCGACCAGGGGCGCGGCCAAAGCCTGGAGAGCCGGATCGGAGGTGAGCAGCTCAGGGACGGGAGTTTTGTCGCCGGTATCGGCGACAAGGACGACGAGCAAAGGGGTTGCGATGGAGCAGGGAGCAGAGGTGGAAACTTCGATCTTCATGCGGACCTTTCTGGATCAGATATTGTAGCGCTCAACCCACATCCTCGAATCATTGTGGGAGCAGCGCGAGAACTGCCCCACTCAAGCCGAAGAAGGGCTTGAATGGGCCACCTGGCGTAGATCAGAGGCAAGGTCAACTCAGGATTTGCGGCTGCGCGCGATGGCATCGCGCGCTTCCTTGTCAGCGGTACGGCGGCGCTCGGTTTCGCGTTTGTCCCAGAGCTGTTTACCCTTGGCGACGGCGACTTCGACTTTGACTCGGCCATTCTTGAAGTACATCCGGGTGGGGATGATGGTGAGTCCCTTTTGCTGGATGGCGGCGTGGAGTTTGAGAATCTGCGCTCGGTGGACAAGGAGCTTGCGGGTGCGTTTGGTGTCATGGTTGAACTGCGCGCCGGGGGCATACACGCCAATGTGGGCATTGAGGAGAAAGAGCTCGCCATCCTTTACGAGGCCGTAGGAATCTTTTAGGTTGGCTTGGCCTTCGCGGATGGATTTGACCTCGGTTCCGCGCAGGGCGATGCCGGCTTCGTAACGTTCGAGGAGGAAAAATTCATGGGAGGCGGCGCGGTTGACGCACGCATCCCGCTCGCCGCTGGCGACTGGGTCTCGCTTGACGTTCTTCGGCTTGTTGGGCTGCGTGAGCTGTACTTGATTCCGGGCCATGTATGGGTTCCTACGGCAGAGGTAAATAGTTGAAAGTCATGGCTCACTTGCGCGTTGTTGCGAATTCTGTATCCTAACACAGCATGAAGTTTAAGCTGGAGTATGGCTTGCAACCGCGATGTTATAATCGGCGGGTTGACGAGTGTATGGATTCATTAGCGCCCGCCGCCGGGGCGCCCGCAGCGGCACTGCCTGCGGAAAAATCTCCTTTGTTAAAAGGATTGCGATGAAACGGTTCCACTGCGGTTGCCTGGTTCTGCTGATTGCCATGTTTGCGACGCTTCCGGGACATGCCGGCAAAGCAAAAGACAAAGACGATGCGAAATCGCTCTACTCCAAAGGACAGAAGGCAGAGGCCGCGCAGCATTACGAAGAGGCCTACACGGATTTCAAACGGGCCTACGACCTTCATCCGGACAATACCGAGTACCGCTCTTCATTCGAGCGCACGAAGTTCCTGGCGGCGGCCTCGCATGTGCATCACGGGCAGATGCTGCGGGACGACGGCAAACTGAGCGAGGCGCTGAATGAATTCCAAACGGCGGTGATGATCGATCCGTCGAGCGGAATTGCGAAGCAGGAGATCACTCGCACGCAAAAGCTGATTGAGAAGGCGCAACAGCCGGCTACGCCAGCTCCCACGTCGCGCGCGCTGCATGACGAGATGAGCGAATCGGCGGCAAACATCGCGGGGCCGGTACAACTGGCCCCGATTTCACAGACGCCCCTGACGCTGAAGCTGGACGAGGACTCGAAGAAGATCTACGAGGCGATCGGGAACCTGGCGGGAATCAACGTACTGTTCGATCCCGACTATACGCCGCGGCGGATTCACATTGAGTTGAATGCGGTTTCGCTGGAGCAGGCGCTGCGGGTTGCGGCTCTGGAATCGCGCACCTTCTGGCGTCCGGTGACGCCGAACACGATCTACATTGCGCAGGACACCCAGCAGAAGCGCACGGAGGTGGAGCAGCAGGTGCTGCGCACGTTCTACCTGAATAACTTTTCGACGGTAAGTGAGCTGCAGGACGTGGCCAATCTGATTCGCACCATTCTGAGAGTGGAGCGGGTGCAGCAGTTTCCGGCGCAGAACGTGATCGTGATGCGCGGCACGCCGGATCAGGTGGCACTGGCAGAGCTGCTGATCAACAATCTTGACAAGGCGAAGCCGGAAGTTGTGGTCGATCTGGTGGTAATGCAGGTGAGCAAGACGAAGCTGAAGCAACTCGGCATTCAGTATCCGTTCCAGGGCGGCACCTCGAATCCCTCGATCTCGTTTCAGAGTCCCACCATCACCAATAGCACCACTACCAACACCGGTACGACTACGCCTACCAGCACGAGCGGTTCTGGTTTGACGTTGAACAGTCTGGGGCACCTGACGGCGCTGGACTTTGCGGTTTCGATTCCCTCCTCAAGCGTGGCGTTCCTGATGCAAGACAGCAATACGACTGTGCTTCAGCGGCCGCAACTGCGCTCGGTGGATGGACAGAAAGCCACGCTGAAGATCGGCGAACGGGTTCCGATTGCGGTGGGCACATCAAGCTCGACCCTGACGGCGACGGCGCTGACGCAGACACAATTCCAATACCAGGATGTGGGTGTGAATATCGAAATGACGCCGCACATCCACGGCAATGGCGATGTCGGCCTGAAGATTTCGATGGAGGTTTCAGCGATCGACAGCTACCAGACGATCGGTGGCCTGACCGAGCCGGTGATCGGACAACGCAAGATCGATCACGAGATCCGTATGCGCGATGGGGAAGTGAGCCTGGTCGGCGGCATGATGGAGCACGACGACGTGCAGAACATGAGCGGGTTGCCGTGGGTTTCGCAGATCCCGGTTCTGAAATACCTGTTTGGACAGGGCCAGAAGACGAAAACGGATAATGAAACGGTGTTCGCGCTGATGCCGCACATTGTGCGACGCCTGGACATCGATGAAATGAACGTACGGGGCGTGGACATCGGCACCCAGAACGTAGTGGAGATACGGCACCTGTCGAAGGCTCCCGCTGTGGTGACGCCGACGGCAACGGTTCCGAGCAGCGCACCAAGCACGGCGGCTGGGCAGGTTGCTCCGGGAGCGACGCCGCAAGGTGCGGCGAACGGTATTGCCTCGCCGGTTCCTGCGCCTCCGGCAAACCAGGCGGCGAACCTGGCGTCTCCACCGGCGTCCCCAGGCGCGTTTTCAGCTAACGAGGCTTCTTCCGCAAGTCAGCCAAGCGGGCTTGGCCCGGTGCTGAGCCTGGACCCGCCGATGGTGAACCAGGCGACGGGAGGGACGTTTGCACTGAACGTGATTCTGAATGGCGGGCAGAATGTGTTCAGCGTGCCAGTGCAGATCCGCTACGATCCAAATGTGCTGCGGTTTGTGAATGTCTCCAACGCCGGGGCGCTCTCCAAGGATGGCGCGGCGGTGGCGCTGGTAAATCGGGACGACGCCGAGAAGGGCGAGCTGACGGTGTCGCTGGCGCGGCCGCCGGGCTCAGGCGGCATCACGCCCTCGGGGCCGCTGTTTACGCTGATGTTCATGGGCAAGGCGGCAGGGCAGGGAACGGTCTCAGTGGGCCGGGCGGTACTGCGAGATCCGAATAATTCGGCGATCGAAGCCAGCGGCTCGCAGGCCATCATCAACGTGCGATAGGGGAGAGAAAGCAGCGTGAAGCAGAAGCGGCAAGCCGGCATGACGCTGGTCGAGTTAATCGTGGCGATCGCGATTATGGCGATTCTTGCGACCGGCGTGCTACCGATCAGCCGCACGGTGGTGAAGCGCGAGCGGGAAAAGGAATTGCGCGCGGCACTATGGCAGATGCGTGACGCTATCGACCGCTATAAGGATTATGCGGATCGCGGCGCGTTCCAGATCAAGCTGGGAAGCGAGGGTTATCCTCCGGACATGGATACGCTGGTGAAAGGCGTGGATATAAACGGTAAGAAGATACGCTTTTTGCGGCATGTTCCGATGGATCCGATGACGCACAGTACGGAGTGGGGGATGCGCTCAATGCAGGACGATCCCGCTTCCGAATCGTGGGGCGGGCAATCGGTGTTCGACGTTTACACAAAATCGAACGGCACCGGGCTGGATGGCACGAAGTATGCGGACTGGTAAGGCGACGCGCATGACTTTGAAGCGAAGGAAAATGGGAAGAAAGTCCGCGGGGTTCACGATGATCGAGTTGATTATCGTGATCGCGATCATCATGATCCTGGCGTCGGTCGCGGCGATGAACTACCAGCATTCGGTGTGGCGGGCGCGCGAGGCGGTGCTGCGCAACGACCTGTTCACGCTGCGTAGCAGCATCGACCAGTACACGCTGGATAAGCAGAAGGCGCCACAATCGCTGCAGGATCTGGTGGCGGCGGGCTACATCAAGACCATGCCCAAGGATCCGATCACGACTTCAGCCGACACCTGGGTCACGGAGCAGGAAGACTCGCTGATGGCGATCGACCAGACGGAGCCGGGAATCGTGGATGTGCACAGCGGCAGCAGTGCGACTTCGTCAGATGGCAGCGCTTATAACACCTGGTGAGGTTTGAAGGTTTCAAAGGTGAGGCAGGCCTGGCGGCCTGCCTTTTTGTTGGTGGCGGGGTGGAGTGGGTTGATTCGTAAGCGTGGATTCGATACCGTCTTGATGGCCTCGATGATTGTGTGAATGAGAGGTCGTGTCCACATTCTTTGCAAGTGGACACGACTGGTCGAAAGATGTGTGAGTTCTATCGGTCGGAG
>Ga0182030_10000443_pt1 | contig 76783 bp, 79 predicted proteins | sample 812S3MmetaG_FD_121299 | JGI IMG/M metagenome (GOLD analysis project Ga0182030, IMG submission 121299) | Permafrost microbial communities from Stordalen Mire, Sweden - 812S3M metaG (Illumina Assembly) | ecosystem: Environmental > Terrestrial > Soil > Wetlands > Permafrost | place: Sweden...
ACCTGGAAGCTCTGTCCGGCTTTGCCGACCAGTTGGATCGTCCCGGAGTTGTTGACCGCCTGAATGCCCGTCGCCTTCAGCGAGGCGTTCAGAGCGATTTGCGAGTTGATCGCCGCCACGGTTGTGTCCGCAGTGTCGGCCGTGCCGACAGCCACGGAAATGTCGCCCTGCGAACCGGTGAGCCCGGCGCCGGTGATGCGCATGCTGACCGTTTCCGCGGTCGCCAGCGGAGCCGTAAACTCCGCGCCGGCTGTCGCTGTGACGTTCGCCACGTTGCCGGTGGAACCGCTGGAGAAGTTGCCGAGCAGCGCCGTCGCCACCTGATCTCCGCCCTGCACCTGGAAGGCCGTCGAAGCGCTGTTGAAGGTCAACTGCGATTTGCCGCTGGCATCCTTGCTGATCGCCGCGGTGATGTTGGCATTTTTGAACGCGGTAGCTTGCTGGCTGTTGCCGCCGCCCGCCGCCTGGATCGCGGCATTCACAGCCGTTGCCAGCGTCCCGGTGTCGGTGACGCCGTTCAGGTTGACGGCCACGGTGATGGTGTTGCCGCCGCTGGTGTTGGAGAAGCCTGGTCCCGTGAAGGTGAAATCCGTCGTGTTGTTCGAAATGGACTTCTGGTTGGCGGTGTTCGCCAGGATGTCCGCCACGCTGGTGGTGCTGCCGGTGCCGATGTCGGTTCCCGCCGCTCCCGCCGCCTGCACGCCTTCCAGACCGAGGCTCTTCGCGTCCACGGTCGCCTGGCTCAGGTCGACTCCGACGCTGCCGTTGGTGGAAGCGCTGACGCCGTTGGACGCCTGGCCGCCGCCGATGAAGACGCTCAAATTGGTGGCCAGCGATCCGCCCTGGTTCAACCCGATGGCCTGCGCCTGACGATTGATTTCGCCCAATACACTCTGGAATTCCGTGTTTAGAACCGTGCGGTCGCCGGTGAAGGTGCCCGAAGCCGATTCCGTGGCCAGCGAACGGGCTGTATCGAGAAGGCTCCCGATCGAGCTCATTCCGCCGTCGGCAATCTGCAGCTGATTCTGTCCGTTGGTGGCGTTCTGGAGACCCTGTGTCAGGACGGCTTCCGTGGAACGGTCGCCGTTGGCGATGGCCAATCCGGCAGCGTCGTCTCCCGAATTGACGATGCGCAGGCCCGAGGTGACCTCGTTGATCGTCTTGCTCTGGAAGTTGCTGGTCTGGGTGAGATAATTTTCCGCCTGCAACGAGGCGACGTTGGTGTTGATTGAAAATGACATGAGTTGATTCTTTCCTTGAATTTCTGTTCGTCCCGGGAATCCTTTCCCGGTTGTTACAGAGCGCTTATCGGAGACTCTCCGCGCTTCTTGAGCGTCTGGAGTAGAGAATCGAGCGCCGCGCCCGATTTTTCTTTCGCCGCGAGGACATTCTCCTCCACGGTGATCTGGATTTCCTTGCGCAGCACAATCACGTGCTTCGGTGCGCGGATTCCCAACTTCACCTGCGAGCTTCCTGTCTCCAAAATTTCGATTTCGATCTCGCCGCCGATCAGCAGCGTTTCTCCCGCCCGGCGCCGGATTACGAGCATATCGCCTTCCTATGGGAGTACACCGCATCCGATCGTACGGCCTGGACGGCTCGCCCGTTGTCGAGATTGATCACCACCGGCGCCAACAAATTGGCGGTGGGCGGCGAATCTTCGGCGGCCGTGATCACCGCCAGACACAGTAGCCGGGACTGATCTGTCGCATCGATGATCTCGCGATCTTCGGCCGCAATGGCCAGCCGGTAATCAGGGTCGATCAGCGCCACCGGTAACAGAAGAAAGGACAAACCTGGATTGGTCTCGCTTTCGAGGAACAGCAGAGGCTCGCGGTCCGTCAACCGGAAACGCGTCTGGGTCTCAAAGGCCGGAATCCCGTGGGGAAATTCCAGATGTATCGTCAAGGGGTATAGCGTCACTCGGCGGTAGAGAATGCACGTGCGATGCCATTACACTTGAATATTGACCATTCATCCCAAGCAATCCGCCTACACCGAAGCCCGCATCGCCTACTGGGAGGAATACTCGAAATCGACCAGCCGCTTCGATGTGTTGCGGCGGGGCTATAAAGAGAGGCTTGCCGAGTTTTACCGGTTCCTGATTCCCCCTGGAATGCGCGTGCTGGAACTGGGCTCGGGCGATGGGGACCTGCTGGCAGCGGTCGAGCCCTCGGTGGGCGTGGGTGTCGATTTCTGCCCTTCCATGATTCATCGCGCGCATGCCGAACATCCCCACCTGCGCTTCGTCGAAGCGGATGCGCATTTTGTCGATCTGAAAGACCACAAATTCGATTTCATCATTGTTTCGGATTTGGTCAACGACCTCTGGAACGTGCAGCAAATGTTCTCGAACGTGCTGCGCTTCGCCCATCCCGGTACGCGCATCATTATTAATTCGTATAGCCGCCTGTGGGAGGGCCCGCGCCGGATCGCGGAATGGACCGGGTTCGCGAAAAAGCAGCCGTTGCAGAACTGGCTGACGCGGGAGGATCTGGAAAACCTGCTCTACCTGGCCGATTTTGAGGTGATTCGGGCGTCGCAAGAGGTTTTGTTGCCGCTGAACGTCCCGCTGATCGCGTCCTTTGCCAACAAGGTCGCGGTGAAGCTGTGGCCGATCCGCCATCTCGGCCTGACCAACTTCGTGATCGCGCGGCCGCGTCCGCTAACGCAGCCGGAACCCGAGCCGATCGTCAGTGTGATTGTCGCCGCCCGCAATGAAGCGGGGAATATCGCCAATATTTTCGATCGCGTCCCGCAAATGGGCGGCGGCACCGAACTGATCTTCGTCGAAGGAGGATCGAAGGACGACACCTACTCGACCATCGAACGGGAGATCGCCGCGCGAGGATACGGGCAACTCTACCGGCAAACCGGCAAAGGCAAAGGCGACGCCGTGCGCCTCGGATTCGCCAAAGCAACGGGCGAAGTGCTCATGATCCTGGACGCGGATTTGACCGTGCCTCCGGAAGATCTGCCGCACTTCTACGAGGCGTGGAAATCCGGCCGGGGCGAGTTCGTGAACGGCGTGCGCCTGGTTTATCCCATGGAAGGCGGCGCGATGCGCTTCTTCAATTTTCTGGGCAACAAGTTTTTCAGCGTGGCCTTTTCCTGGCTGCTCGGCCAAAGCATCAAGGACACGCTCTGCGGAACCAAGGTGCTAAGCCGTGAGCATTACAAGATGATCGCCGACAATCGCGCTTATTTCGGCGATTTCGACCCCTTCGGCGACTTCGACCTGATCTTCGGCGCGGCGCACTTCAATATGAAGATCGTCGATCTGCCGGTCCGCTATGGCGAGCGCGTATACGGCGATACGAACATCCAGCGCTGGAGCCACGGCTGGCTGTTGCTGAAAATGGTGGTCTACGCCATGGGCCGCCTGAAATTCGTGTGAGCCACCAGTTTCGAGAACGTGGGGCGCGAACAAGCCTGCTGGTAGCAGGCTGCGGGCTGCTAGCCCGCCCCACACGCAACCGGACATGGAATGCACGCGCTGGGCGGGTTTGACGCGCTTCCCGCTCCGGGACTTTCTAAGGGAGACTTATTCCGCACTAGAACGTTAGGTCCATCAAAATAAGCCAATACCCCTAGTGCATCCCTATCTTTCGATTCGTAAGATGGAGATGCAAGAATATGAATACCCTAAATCAGCTTCTTTTGAAGGCCCGGGTGTGGAGCGACGTCAGGGGCCAGGATTTGGTGGAGTACGCCCTAATGTCGGGTTTTGTCGCGGTCGCGGCCGGCGCAATTATTCCCGGCGTGTCGGTAAGCATCAGCCGGATTTTTTCAAGCGTCGCGTCATCAATGAAGGCCTCGGCGTCGCAGAGTTAGACACTTCGAGCGACGAGCGCGCCCCAATGAAAGCCCGCGCCGAATCCGGCGAACACGACTGGTCCCGGCGACGGCTCCCATTCCGACGCCGCGATGAGCATCGAGGCTGACGAGGTGTTGCCGTACTTCGCCACATTCGAAAACATCAGCGACGCGTCGACGCCTATTGCTTTCGCGACCCGCACGATCAAATTCTGATTCGCCTGGTGCATCACGAACTGCACCACGTCCTTCGCTTCGATGTTTTGGCGCATTAGCAGCTCGCCGATCACAGTAGGCAGCTTCCGCGCAGCTTGCAGAATCACGGTAAGACCGTTCATGCGCAGAGCCGAGCCCCAGTCGAGCGCCAAATCGTCCTGATACGCGCCGTCGGTGTGCAAGATCGAATCGAGCACTTCGAAACGCCCTGGGCGCGAACTGACCAACGCCGCTCCGGCGCCGTCGCCGAACAGCATCGCCGTGTTCCGGTCAAGCGTCGCGCTCTGAATCACGGCCGACATTTTTTCCGCCGCTACCATCAGCACGTCGCCATAAGAAGCTGCCAGCTGCGATGCCAGCGAAAGAGCGAAAATCGAACCGGCGCTGGCGATGGGCAGATCGAGCGCCGGCGTGGCGTTCAGCCCCAGAGCCGAGGCCACGGTCGACGCGGGGCCGGGGAAACGGCGCTCGCCGCTGCCGCTGGAGACGATCAGCAGGCCCAGTTGCGCGGCCTCTACGCCGGCCTTCCGCAGGCAGTCGCGCGCCGCGGCGGTCGCGAGGTCAGCCACGGTTTCTTCGCCCGCCCAGCGCCGTTCGTGGATGCCGGAGGCGCTCTCGATCCACTCCGGCGTGCAGTCCAGTTGCGACGCAAGTTCGGCGTTCGTCACGACACGTTCCGGCAGGTGGGCGCCGAAGGCGTGGATATAAGAACAGTTAGGCATGATCATTTCCACGTATCCCCGCACTGACGTGCGGGGTTATAACCCGCGGCGTAAGCCCGGGATGTCATACATTGGCGTGTTCGGAAAGATACGCCTCAATTCGCGCGATCGAATCGAATTTGCGCGGGTTCAAATCCGAATCCGGCACCTTGAAGGAAAATTCTTCTTCCAGACCCGAAACCAGATCGGGCAAGGCAAACGAGTCGAGCAGGCCGCTCTCAAACAGCGAATCTTCATCGCCGATATTCAGCGGCTGGTTGGTGACCTTGTTCAGGACTTTCAGCAAACGATCGCGCATGGACACATTATCTCCCGAGGAGCGTCGTTTTCAAGGCATGAAAAATAATGTAGGTATCCAGCGCGAGCGAAAGATTCTTGATGTAGTAGCGGTCGAACTCCAGCTTCTGGACGGAATCCTCCACCGCGCCGCCCTCTTTCTCGTTGATCTGCGCCCATCCGGTGATGCCCGGTTTGACGCACAGACGCTGCCGGTAATAGGGAATCTTCACCTCCAGGGCGGCGGCGAATTCGGGGCGCTCCGGGCGCGGGCCGACGATGGCCAGATCGCCGCGCACTACGTTGAACAACTGCGGCAGTTGGTCGAGCCGCAGCCGGCGCATCCATTTTCCCGTGTTGCGGAATTTCAATAGCGAAAACGGGACGCCGTTCAATCCGGCGCACCGTTCGCGCTCCATCACCGGACCGCCGGAGGTCAGTTTCGCGATCACCGCGATCAGCGCCATAACCGGAAGCATCACCACAAGCGCGGCCAGCGCCAGCACCAGTGAATAAGCTGATTGCAGCGTCACTCGCGCCGCGCGCGGGCACATTACATTCGAGAAGATCAGCTGCGACGGTGGCAGATCCCTGCTGGATACGCGGCGAAAAACCATTTCATAGGTGGCCGATGCTTCTTCAATCTCGAGTCCCGCCAGTCGGAGTTCCAGCAGGCGGCCCACGGGCAGGCTTTGGGGCGCCTCCAGATCCAGCCCGACGACCACGCGCGAAGGCTGCTGCTCCGCCAGCACCTCCTCCAGTTGCGCGATGGAGCCCAGTTTCGTCATGCCCGGAATTTCATCCGAAGTGTCCAGGTATCCGATCGACGACAATCCAAGCTCCGGGTGTTGCTTCAAATAAGCGCCGATCTCGCGCACTGCCGGTGACGACCCTAAGAACAACAGCTTCTGCGCGCCAATGGAACTGGACGCCAGCGCCGTGAAAAACATCCGCCACAAGGGAAGGACTACCAGCGCCAGCAGGCTGCCGTAAACCATCGCCCATTTCGGCAGCAGCACGCCCCACTGCGCATAACTGACCAGCGACTGAAGCAAAAACGCGATGCCCAGGGCCAGGCAGAATTGCTGGATCAATTCAATGCGGGAACGGACCTGGTAATGCTCGTAAAGATCGTTAAAATAGAGCCCCAGCATAATGATCGCCATCACAAACGCGATGTGCCAGTAGCCGCTTTCCTCGAAGAGGAACTTGACCAGCGGGACGTCGATCGTGAGCCAGGCGGCGAAGAGATAGCAGGAAAATAGCAGCACCGCGTCGGAGATGACCAGCACCACGGCGCTGCTGGGAATCGAGACTCTAAAAAGCCGGATCATCGGGCTGCTGCCCAGGAGCGTAGCATATCTCGCGTAGAGCAATTTGTTGTTGGCGGCGTCGATTCCGAGCCGCGACCGCGGGGAGCGATCTCTAACAGGATGATGAAAAAGGCAAAAAACCGCTCCTGCGAGTCGCGGCTCTGTTTTCGCGTTATCTGTTAACAGTGCTTTAATGGAACCGCGACCATCGGGAGCGGTCCCGCTAGCGGAAAAACGCGGACATGGCGTCGTATTCGGTCTTGAAGTCGGCCAGAACCGTTTGCAACTGCTCCGCTGGCAGCCCGAGGGATTCCACCAGCGTCGGGTCGGCCACATCCGGGCATATTTTCAAAATCGATACACCCATCGAGTTTACGTATTGATTCGCCGCGTCCAGCACCCGGCTCAGCATGACCTCGCCGCCCTTGGCCGACGGATCGGACGCAGGGTCGTGATGATAGCGCACGGCGTTCTGAATCGGCTCCGGCAGGTTCCAGATTTCCAGAGCCTTGGCCGAAAGCTCGGGATGCGTCAGTCCGGTCAGCTCCATTTCACAGAACACGAGCGCCTTGCCCTCAGACTCGTGCATTTGCAAAATGCGGCCATATTCCTCGGTCAGTCCCAGCGCGATCAGCAGCCTTCCCACGTCGTGCAGCAAACCGGCGACGAACGCTCCTTCGGCGTAATTCACGTTGAGCCGCTGGGCCAGAAGATCGCTCAGAATCGCACACGCCGACGAGTGCATGTTGAACCGCGCCATGGACCAGGACGAAGGCGTACGCACCTGGTTCCACATCCTGGTGATGGACATGCCCAGCACCGCGTTGCGCAGCTTGTTGATGCCCAGCAGGCTCAGCGCGTGACGCACCGAATTGATGCTGCCCCGCCGCGCATAAAGCGCCGAATTGACCAGGTGCAGCAGATTGCCCGCCATCACCGGATCTTTCTCAATCAAGTCGCCCAGCTTGACGAACGAAACTTCCTCGTTGGCCAGCGAGGCCAGCAGCCGGTTCAGAATCGGGGAAAACGGCGGCAGTTCTCCCAATGCCCGAATCGCGCGCTCTCGCAGCAGTCCGGTGTCAACCCGTGTGTCGAGCTTGGTTTCGCTTAGCGGTACCACGTCAGCCTTATCGTCGGCGCGCGAGGAAAGTTGAAGAGAGGATTATCCCGAGGGCCGCCACCAGGCTGATCGCCGCGCCCCATCCAAACCACGTTGAACGGAAGCGAAACGTCAATTCGTGGTCTCCGGCCGGAGCGAACACGCCCGAGAGAGCGTCGTCGACCGCATAGACTGCGGTGGACTTCCCGTCGATGGCCGCCGTCCACCCGGGATAATAGGGCACCGCGATGCGCAGCAGGCAATCGAATGGAGCGGAGTACTTCGCGCGGTAGAAATCGCCCCGATATTCGACGATGTCGACCTTGGTCGCCCCGGGCGCCAGCGGCCGCAGACTGGTTTCGACCACCGCCGCGCGCGCCGGATCGAGATTCGAAAGGATTGCCAGAGCCGCGCCCCGGCTGGCCACGAATCTCACCTGCGGCGGCGCGTAAATGCGCGGCAGCGCGTTGTTATTTTCGACGGCTGTGCCGCGCTGCATATCGATGCCGAGCGTCACCGCGAGGCCATTCAACAACCCGCCGTTCTGCTCCGCGGTATGCATAAATTCGCGATACCGCGCCAGTTCCAGCGCGTTGTATCCAAAGGTGACCTCGCTGTGACCTTCGAGCGAGTCGTTCAGCGGGCCGAACACGCTGGAGGCAAACGGCGCCCAGATGCGGGCAAACGGCTTCTGTTTCACCGGAGCCAGGTGGCCCTCAAAACTCTTGTACGGATCGGCATATTTTTCGGCGAAGCTCGAACTCAAGTAGGCCAGCGGATTGTCGGCCATGTTCCAATACCAGAGGTCGCCCGCGGTCAGCATCAGGCACGCGTAAACCACCCATGGCTTCTGGAATTTTTGAGCCAGCCACACTGCGCCGGACCCCGCCGCCAGCGCCAGAGCCAGCGCGACGACGAACCAGACATGGATTGCGAAAAACGCGTAGACCAGCGCCGGAAGCAACACAATAAGGGCAGTGCGCTGCTTGAATAAGCCGAAAATCGCCAGCGGGACAAGAAGGATCCCGGCGTAAAAGTAAAACTGCGTCGCGTCGCCGGGGCCGGAATAAATGCCGGATATCGCCCCGTAAAAATTCGGATAGACCAGCGTCGCCAGCGCCGCCGGCTTCAGCCCCACGTTCGCCGGGGCATGGATCGATTGGCCGATGAGTTCGAGCGCCGGCAAAATCTGAATCGCGCCCAGGCACAGCGCGACCATCGCAATCGCGGCGAGCTTCACGGGCGCCCATCGGGCCAGCATCATCAGCACCAACGCGCCCAGGCAACAGAGCGCCGACGGGTAATCTCCGATCAGCGCGATCAATCCGCCCATCGCGCACGGCAGCGCGATCGACGATCCCTCCGCCGCTCGGATTGCCGACCATAATAGCCACGGCAGCAGCGCCGCTGTTTCAAAAATGCCCACTTGCGCGCTGTTGGCGGCAAAAAATCCTCCACCCGCGTAGAACACGGCCGCCAGCAGCGCCCCCCGGTGATCGTTCGTCACTCGCCGCGCCAGCAGGTACATACCGCCGATCGCCAGGAACGCGTGCAGCGCCAGTTCCCACTGAATCGCCCGCGGCGTGACGCCAAGCACGAAAAAAGGCCAGTGCAGCGGATACCACGCGCCCGTTTTCGGGTCGGCCAGGAAGGGATAACCGGAGAACAGATACGGCGTCCAGTGCGGCAAAAGCCCCTCCCGCACGGAGTCCGCGAAATACTTCTGGGCCGAATAATGGATGTCGACCGCGTCCCCTTGAATCGACGTTTGGGGATCGAACAGAGGGACAAAGTAGAAAAGGATCGTCGCCAGCAGGAACCCGGCCCAGAGCTTGTAATTTCCCATGTGTGCATGGTTATTTTACTCTGGTAGCAACATGAAGCTCCTGTTGCTGCTGATGGCCCTGTCTACCGCGCGCGCCGAATTCCTGCGTATCGAGGTATTCATGAAAGACATGAATTGCGCTTCCTGTTCGGATTCGATGGGCAAGGCGTTCGAGAAAATCCGCGGCGTCCGGCACGTCGAGGTCGGCATGGACAAGGGTACAGTGACGCTCGACCTGGCCGAAAAGAATCGGGTGACGATCGAACAGGTGTGGGACACCGTCAAGCGCATCGGCTTCACTCCGGGCGACACGAAAGTAACCGTCCGCGGCGAAGTGAAGGGCGATTCATTCACCATCTCGGTCATCGACAAGACCATCGGTATCGAAGGCCATGCGCCGCAGGGCGAAGCGTCATTAACCGGAACCATCACGCCGCCCACGGACCCGCGCACCAGGCTCATCCTGCGCGTACAGTAGCCCGTTCGCCCGTGTGGCGCACGCACTCGTGCGTGCCGCGTCGAGACTCGTCTCGACGCCCGGTCTTTCTGCTTGACAACTTCGATATTTCCATTATCATAGAAATATGAAACCAGTCGAGAACATCGCCCGCTACGCCGACATGTTCGCGGCCATGGGCACCGAATCCCGTCTGCGCATCATGCAGCTGCTGCTCTCCGCGCATCCGGATGGCCTGGTGGTCGGCGAAATCCAAGCCGAGCTCGAAATTTCCGCTTCCACTCTTTCCCACCACCTCGACAAGCTGAAAAACGAGGATCTGATCGAAGTCAGCCGCGAAGGAACCTTTCTTCGCTATCGCGCCAGCACCGCCGCACTGCAGGACCTGCTGGGCTTTCTCTACGCCGAATGCTGCACCCGCAACCGAGCCATTAAACCAAAGGACGTCGTTCAAATATGCAAGACATAAAAGAAGTCGTGAAAGAAAAATATGGGCAAGCCGCGCTCCGCGTGTCATCTGGAGGCAGCTCCTGCTGCGGCGCATCGAGCGGGCTGGAGGGCTGCTGCGATCCCATCACCAGCAATCTTTACGATTCCGCCCAAGCGGGGGAAATCCCCGAAGCCGCGTTAAAAGCCTCGCTCGGCTGCGGCAACCCGACCCTGCTCGCCGCCTTGAATCCCGGCGAAACCGTGCTCGACCTGGGCTCCGGCGGAGGCATCGACGTGCTGCTTTCCGCCCGCCGCGTCGGCCCCACCGGCAAGGCCTACGGCCTCGATATGACCGATGAAATGGTGGCCCTGGCCAACGAGAACAAGCGCACCGCGGGCGTCGAAAACGTCGAATTCCTTAAGGGCGAGATCGAAAATATTCCGCTGCCGGATAATTCGGTCGACGTCATCATCTCCAACTGCGTCATCAATCTCTCGTCGAACAAGGACCGCGTCATCGCCGAAGCGTTTCGCGTGCTAAAGCCGGGCGGCCGCTTCGCGGTTTCCGATGTCGTCACGAAAGGCGAGATGCTCCCTGAGATCCGCAAAAGCGTGTTGCTATGGGTCGGCTGCGTGGCCGGGGCACTGGAAGAAAACGACTATAAATCGAAGCTGGCCGCCGCCGGATTCGAAAACATCGGCGTCGAGCCGACGCGCGTCTACCGCGTGGAAGACGCCCGTGAATTTCTGGCGACGGAAGGCATCGATGTCGACGCAATCGCGCCCCAAATCGACGGAAAGTTCATGGGCGCCTTCATCCGCGCCACAAAACCCGTGACGAAAAGCTGCTGCGGACCAACCTGCTGTTCCTGAACTATGGCCACCAAGCGGCTTGCTTTTTTTGAGCGCTACCTGACGCTATGGGTCGCGCTCTGCATGGCGGCAGGACTGGCTCTCGGGAAGTTCCTACCCGCCGCCGTCCAGAGCCTTCGCGCCCTGGAATTCGGGCGTGGCAGCCAGATCAACGTTCCCATCGCGATTCTCATCTGGCTCATGATCACGCCCATGATGATGAAGGTTGATTTCGGCGCCGTGCGCAACGTCGGCCGCAAACCCGCCGGTCTGCTGGTCACGCTATTTGTGAACTGGCTGGTGAAACCGTTCTCCATGGCGTTTCTCGCCTGGCTGTTTTTCAAATTCGTGTTCGCGGCGTTCATCACGCCCGCCGAAGCCAATCAGTACATCGCCGGATGCATCATCCTGGCCGCCGCACCCTGCACCGCCATGGTATTCGTCTGGAGCCACCTGACCGATGGCGACCCCGCCTACACGCTGGTGCAAGTCTCGGTCAACGATCTCATTATGCTGATTCTGTTCGTGCCCATCGTGCAGTTCCTGGTCACTGGCGCTTCTTCGCTCACCGTGCCGTTTGGGGTCCTACTGACCTCCGTCATCGTCTTCATTGTGATTCCGCTTACCGCCGGAACCATCCTGCGATGGCTGCTGATTCGAAAACGAGGACAGGAGTGGTTCGAAAAAGAACTGCTGCCCCGCTTCGCTCCCGTCACAATCACTGCGCTGCTGGCGACGCTGGTCTTCATCTTCGCGTTTCAGGCCGACAACATCACCAACCGGACGTTTCACGTTTTGCTCATCGCCGTGCCGATCACGTTGCAGGTGTATTTCAACTCATCGCTGGCCTACGGCCTGATGCGGCTTTTGAAAGTGGAATACTCCATCGCCGCCCCCGGCGCGCTCATCGGCGCCAGCAATTTTTTTGAGCTCGCGGTCGCCACGGCGATTGCCCTGTTCGGCCCGGAATCCGGAGCGGCGCTGGCCACCGTCGTCGGCGTGCTGGTCGAAGTTCCGGTCATGCTGACCGTCTGCGCCGCATGCAACCGTACCAGGAATTGGTTTCCTAATTATGAAGAAGCGCGTATTGATTCTGTGCACCGGTAACTCCGCCCGCAGCCAGATGGCCGAAGGCCTGTGGCGTCACGAAGCGGGAGACCGTTTCGACGTTTTCTCGGCCGGCACGAAGCCAACGAAAGTGCGTCCCGAAGCCATCGCCGTCATGAAGGAACTGGGCATCGATATCTCCGGCCATCGCTCCAAGTCGGTCGACGAATTTGTTGGTCAGGAGTTCGATTACGTCATCACCGTGTGCGATCACGCCAACGAAATCTGCCCCGTCTTCCCCGGGAAAACCGAGCGCCTCCACTGGCCCTTCGAAGATCCGTCCGACGAAGCGTCGTTCCGCAAAGTACGGGACCAGATCCGCACTCGCATCCAAAACTTCTTCTGAGATTTTCTTATCCCGCCTTGCACCAATAGGTCATGGCAAATCAAGAGCGCACCCGCGCAATCCTCCAGGCGATGATCCAAATGGACAAGCAGTTCGGCAAAGGGGCAGTACTGCAGCTTGGGTCGCGTAACGTATTGCCGGTAAAGGTGATTTCCAGCGGATCGATCTCCGTCGACGTGGCACTGGGAGTCGGCGGATTCCCTCGCGGGCGCGTGACGGAGATTTTCGGGCCAGAATCGTCGGGAAAAACAACACTTGCGTTACACGTCATCGCCGAAGCTCAAGCCGTCGGCGGATCGGCGGCGTTTATCGATGCCGAACATGCGCTGGATCCCGCTTACGCCCGAAATCTGGGAGTCAACGTCGACGAGCTTCTCGTTTCTCAACCGGATTGCGGGGAGCAGGCCCTCGAAATCACCAACGCGCTGGTGCAGACCGCGGCCATCGACGTGGTGGTGGTCGATTCCGTCGCCGCGCTGGTTCCGAAGGCGGAACTCGAAGGAGAGATGGGAGATAGCTTCATGGGTCTGCACGCGCGGCTGATGTCCCAGGCGATGCGCAAGCTCACCGGATCGATTGCCAAAACGAACACTTGCCTCATATTTATCAATCAGGTACGCGAAAAAATCGGGGTCGTGTTCGGGAATCCCGAAACGACGACCGGTGGACGGGCGCTGAAATTTTATTCATCGATCCGTGCCGATGTGCGCCGCATGGGAGCCATCAAGGACGGCGAGGCGGTTGTGGGAAACCGCACGAAGATCAAAGTAGTGAAAAATAAGGTCGCTTCGCCGTTTCGGGAGGCCGAAGTGGACATCCTTTACGGTCACGGAATCTCCCGCGAAGGCGATTTGCTGGATCTTGGCTCCGAAATGTCGATCGTCGAGAAAAGCGGTGCGTGGTACAGCTACCAGGGTGAGCGCCTGGGGCAGGGACGGGAAACCGCCCGGACATTCCTTAAAGAGCACAGCGATATCCAGTCGAAAATAGACGCCGCCCTGCGCCAGAAGATCGGGCTGCCCGCGGCCAACAAATTAGCGGTCGCGCAGACGGCCTGAAATCGTCATTTCGGCCTCGCCGAATGGCAGTGAAAAAGTTGACCCCATCCCCTACCGTGTGCTAAATTGGCGAATTCGGAAGCAGTTGTTCGCCGGTTAGTCTCAACGTTCGATCCCTGCACAATTTTTGATGGAACAGACACTCCAAGCCCTGAGTGGGATTCTGCTGAAAGCCGTCCCCACCACCCTTCTGCTGATTGTTCTGCACTTCTATTTAAAGGCGATGCTGTTCCGTCCTCTTCAGAAGATGCTGAGCGAGCGCGAGGCCTTGACGGCAGGCGCCCGCAGAGCGGCCGAAGCCAGCCTGGCCGCGGCCGAGCGTAAGGCCGAGGATTACGAAGCGAAGTTTCGCGATGCGCGGGCTGAGGTTTATCGCGAGCAGGAAGAGACCAGGCGGGTGTGGATTGAGGATCAGGCGAAGCAAATCGCCGCCGGGCAGGCTCGTACCGCGGAAAGTCTGACCGCGGAGCGCACACGCCTGGATGAGGAGACGGCGACAGCCAAGGCCAGTCTCGTCGATACCAGCGCCGCGCTGGCCGACAAAATCGCCACCACGGTTCTGGCGCGGAGGCCTTCATGAAGAGGGCGCTCTTGTTTGCCATGCTGCTGTTCGGTACGGCGGCGGTTTTCGCGCAGGAAAAGCGGGAAAAGGCGGAAGAGCCGGTCTCTAAAGACGAGATGCTGGTTTGGAAATGGGCGAATTTCGCGATTCTGGTCGCCGGAGCGGGGTATCTGCTCTCCAAACACCTGCCGCCGTTTTTCAATTCCCGCACCGGCGATATTCAAAAAGACATCACCGAGGCGCAGGCTACCAAGCAGGCGGCCGACAAGAGGGCCGCCGACATGGACGCCAGGCTGAGTTCCCTCGGTGCCGACATCGAAAAATTCCGCGCACAAGCGAAGGTCGAAATGGAGCAGGAAGCCGTGCGCATCCGCCAGGAAACGGCGCACCAGATCGAAAAACTCCAAAAGCAGGCCGAGCAGGAAATCGAATCGGCGGGCACGCTGGCCGGCCGTGAACTGCATGCCTACGCTTCGAAGCTGGCGCTCGATCTGGCCGAGCAGAGGATTCGCACCCGGCTCGACGCCGCCACCGAAGCGGGCCTGGTGGACGACTTCACGAAAGATCTGGGGTCGCGAAACTAAATGCTCTCGGCGGTGGCGTCGCGTTACGCAAGAGCGCTGGTGGATGTGGTGACGGAACCCGGGTCGGGCATCGACGCGGACACAGCGACCGCGCAGCTGCGGCAGGTGGCGACCATGATCGCCACGTCGGACGATTTGAAAAGCGCGCTGCTCTCTCCGGCGGTTTCTCCGTCGCGCAAACGCGCGGTGGTGGCGAAACTCATAGCTGTTCATGCGAAAATTCGCAATTTCTTATACGTGGTGATCGACCATCGCCGCGTGCACGAACTCCCCTCCATTGTGGACGCGTTCGAGTTCCTGATCGACGAACATCTGGGGTTCGTTCGGGCCGATGTTTCGAGCGCGACAGTTCTAACGGGCGGGCAGCAGGCGTCCTTGCAGGAGCAGCTGTCGCGGATGGCGGGGAAAGAAGCGAAGGTCAAGTTTAAAACCGATCCGGCGCTGGTAGCGGGGGTGATTGCGCGCGTCGGTTCGACCGTCTACGACGGCAGTGTAAAAGGACAATTAGAAAGGCTGCGGAGCACGCTCTTAAGCTAGGGCTCGCAAAAGGATTCTATGGCTCAGATCCGGGCGGATGAAATCTCGCGCGTGTTGCGCGAGGAAATCGAAAATTACGAAAAAGTCGTCAACGTTTCAGAAACAGGCTCCGTGATTTCGGTGGGCGACGGTATCGCCCGTATTTACGGTCTGGAAAACGTCATGGCGGGCGAATTGATCGAATTCGCGGGAGGCACTTCGGGCATCGCTCTGAACCTGGAAGAAGACCAGGTGGGCGCGGTGATGCTGGGCGATTACACCAACATCAAGGAAGGCGACGAGGTCAAGCGCACGGGCCGCATTATGTCGGTTCCGGTAGGCGAAGGCCTGATCGGCCGCGTCGTCGACGCGCTGGGAAATCCCATCGACGGCAAGGGGCCGATCGCCAACAAGGGTTACAACGCCATTGAGCGCATCGCGCCGGGCGTGGTCGAACGGCAGCCGGTGAAAGAGCCTCTGCAAACCGGTATCAAAGCCATCGACGCGATGATTCCCATCGGCCGGGGCCAGCGCGAGCTGATCATCGGCGACCGCCAGACCGGCAAAACAACCGTCGCTCTGGACGCGATCATCAATCAAAAGGGCGGCGACGTGATTTGTATCTACGTCGCGATCGGGCAGAAGCGTTCGACCGTCGCGCAGGTGGTGAAGACGCTCGAAACCTACGGCGCGATGGAGTATTCGATCGTCGTCGCGGCGACGGCCTCGGATCCGGCTCCGATGCAGTACCTGGCTCCCTACGCCGGCTGCGCCATCGGCGAATATTTCCGCGACAGCAGCCGTCACGCGCTCTGCGTGTACGACGATCTTTCCAAACACGCCGCCGCCTATCGCGAAATTTCGCTGCTGCTGCGCCGTCCTCCGGGGCGCGAAGCATTTCCGGGCGACGTGTTCTATCTCCACAGCCGCCTGCTGGAGCGCGCGGCGAAGCTATCCAACGAGAAGGGCGGCGGGTCGCTCACGGCGCTTCCGTTTATCGAAACGCAGGCAGGCGACGTTTCGGCGTACATTCCGACCAACGTGATTTCGATCACCGACGGCCAGATTTACCTCGAATCGGATCTGTTCAACGCCAACGTTCGCCCGGCCATCAACGTGGGTATTTCGGTCAGCCGCGTCGGAGGCAGCGCGCAGATCAAAGCGATGCGGCAGGTCGCTGGTTCGCTTCGTCTGGATCTGGCGCAGTATCGCGCACTGGCCGCGTTCGCGCAGTTCGGCTCCGAACTCGACAAAGCGTCGGCCGACCAGTTGACGCGCGGCAGCCGCATGGTGGAGTTGCTGAAGCAAGGCCAGTATTCGCCGGTGCCGGTCGAAAAACAAGTGCTGATTCTCTACGTTGGCACGCAGGGCGTTCTGGACGATCTGCCTCTTCCACAGGTGAGGGCATTCGAGCAGGAGCTGTATCACTTCGTCGAAAACGCCCATCCAGGCCTGTTGCCGGAGATCAAGGAAAAGAAGACGCTCACTGACGAAATCAAGGCGCAGATCAACGCCATCATTAAAGAATTCAAGCCGCAGTTTATTAAGGATCACGGAAAGAAGTAAATGCCGAGCCTGATAGACATCCGGCGGCGCGTCCGTTCGGTGAAGAATACGCAGCAGATCACCAAGGCCATGAAAATGGTCTCGGCCGCGAAACTGCGCAAGGCTCAGGAAAAGGCGATCGCGGCTCGTCCGTACGCCAAGATGCTGCATCAGATGCTGGCCAATGTCGCCGAAGCCGCTGCCGGCGCTGGCGATGGCGCGACGCACCCGTTGCTGGTCGTTCGTCCGGAAAAGAAAATCCTTCTCGTCGTCGTGACCGCCGATGGAGGCTTGGCCGGAGGCTTCAACGCGAACCTCATCAAGATGGCCCACAATTTCGCCAAGGAGCGCGACCCCAACGATCTGAGCTTCGAGCTGATCGGGCGCAAAGGCCGCGATTATTTTCGGAAGCGCTATACGCGCATCGCCGGCGAGCATATCGACGTTTTCCGCAATGTGAAGTTCGAGGACGCGGAGAAAATCGCCAAAGTTATTATCGAGCGCTTCGCGAACGCGGAAATCGACGCGGTGTACTTGTTTGTGAACGAGTTTAAGACGGTGATGTCCTCGCACATCGCGCAGACCCGGCTGCTGCCGATTGAAGTTCCGAAATCGGCCTCGCTGGTCGATTACATTTATGAACAGAAACCCGAAGAAATTCTGGGCAGCCTGCTGCCTCGTTATCTGAACGTGCAATTATACGGAGCGCTGCTCGAATCGGCGGCGGCGTATCTGGCCGCGCGCATGACGGCAATGGACGCCGCGACGCGCAACGCCGACGAAGTGATCGACAAGCTGACGCTGTACATGAACCGCGTGCGGCAGGCGAGTATCACGAGAGAAATTATCGAAGTGGTGAGCGGCGCCGCCGCTCTAGAGTAAAGGTGATCTTATGAGTGTTGCTGGCAAAGTGATCCAGGTGGCCGGACCGGCCGTGGACGTCGAATTTCCGGAGGGGCAGATCCCCGTCATCCGCACCGCGGTCCGCATTACGAGCGAAGGTTTCAACGTGCCGACCCCGATCGACATTATCTGCGAAGTGGCGCAGCATATCGGCGAGAGCCGCGTGCGCACCATCGCCCTTCAGCCGACGGACGGGCTGGTTCGCGGGATGCACGTCGAAAATCTGAACCGTCCGGTGGAAGTGCCCGTGGGCCGGGAGACGCTGGGGCGCGTGCTGAACGTCATCGGCGAGCCTGTGGACAACATGGGCCCTGTCAACACGAAGGAACATTGGCCCATTCACCGTCCCGCTCCGTTGTTCGAAGAGCAGGCCACCGAGTTGCAGATGTTCGAGACCGGCATCAAGGTCGTCGATCTTCTCGAGCCGTACTTGCGAGGCGGAAAAATCGGGTTGTTCGGCGGCGCGGGTGTCGGCAAAACGGTCATCATTCAGGAACTGATTTCGAACCTCGCCACCAAGCATGGCGGCGTTTCGGTATTCGCCGGCGTAGGCGAGCGCACCCGCGAAGGCAACGATCTGTGGCTGGAATTCCAGGAATCCGGCGTTATCGATCCGCACGATTTCACGAAATCGAAGTGCGCGCTGATTTACGGCCAGATGACGGAGCCTCCCGGGGCCCGTCTGCGCGTCGCTCTCAGCGCGTTGACCGTCGCCGAATATTTCCGCGACGAAGAACATCAGGACGTGCTGCTGTTCATCGATAACATTTTCCGCTTCACGCAGGCCGGCTCCGAAGTCAGCGCGCTGCTAGGACGCATGCCCAGCGCCGTCGGCTATCAACCCAACCTGGCCAGCGAAATGGGCGATTTGCAGGAGCGCATCACCTCCACCAAGAGCGGATCGATCACATCGGTGCAGGCGATCTATGTGCCCGCCGACGATTACACCGATCCCGCGCCGGCCACCACGTTCGCGCACCTGGACGCGACCACCAACCTCTCGCGCTCCATTTCGGAACTCGGTATTTATCCCGCGGTCGATCCGCTGGCGTCCACCTCGCGCATTCTCGACCCGCTGATCATCGGGCAGGAGCACTACGACGTCGCGCAGCAGGTCAAGCAGATTCTGCAACGTTACAAAGATCTGCAAGACATCATCGCGATTCTGGGCGTGGACGAACTTTCGGACGAAGACAAAGCCACCGTCGCCCGCGCGCGCAAAATCCAGAAATTCCTGTCGCAGCCCTTCCATGTGGCCGAAGCCTTCACCGGCCGCAAGGGCAAATACGTCAAGGTCGCCGACACAGTCCGCAGCTTCAAGGAAGTCGTCGAAGGCAAGCACGACGAAATTCCGGAGCAGGCGTTCTACATGCAGGGCTCCATCGACGACGTGCTGGAAACGTACGAAGAGATGAAGAAGAAGGGCTAAATGGCTGATAGCTTCCAGATCGAAGTCGTCACGCCCGAAAAACTGGTGCTCGACCTGCGCGCCGAGTTCGCCGAAATTCCGGGCAAGGACGGCTACATCGGCATCCTTCCAGGTCACGCAGCGCTGCTGGGCGAACTGGGCTCCGGCGCACTAACGATTACTTCAGGTGGGCAGACGCGCGAAGTCACGGTCTCCGGCGGCTACGTCGAAGTCCGCGACAATCGCGTGCGGGTGTTGGCGGATAAAGCCGGGTAAGCTAAAATTTTAGTCATGACCTCACCGGTCGGCGACCCCCTACCAGAAGACCGGCGGCCTCACTTTGGCGCGATGAAAGACGAGCCCAAGTGGCCAGAGAATTGGGACCTGCCCTTCACTGACTCCGAGGCGGAGGCATTTTGGGAAGGTCGCTGATCCGATGCGCAAATTCTGCATTTCCGGATTTCTGTTCGGTTTGGCCTTCAGTGGTGCCGCGATCCTCGCATCGCGTCTCACCGGAAATTCCGTTCAGGGTAATGATTTCGGTCGTTATCTTCTTTTGGCCCTCGGCAGTTTTGTTTGCCGCGCCCGACCCCAAATTTAGCAGTGGTGTCATCCTCACGTTCCGGCTCATCTCAATCGGCGCAAATGGAGTCTTCTACGCGTTCCTCGGCTTGATGGCATTTTTTGTCGACCGCCTTGTGGACCGAGTTTCGAACGCGATCTCTGCTGATCAAGCCCATTCAAGAAAAGCCTGAAAGGATCTCCTCCCGCGCGGCATACCCCGTCTGAAAGGAGATCTGTCAATGCAGATCAAAACTGTCGGCATGACGGCGGTGGGCGCTCTGATTCTTGCGCTCGCTGCGAATTCCGCGAGCACCAATAACAATCCGGTGGACCTCGCGGTGGCGAAGGGCGCTCAGTGGATCGCCTCGGTGCAAGGGCACGACGGAGGCTGGGGACAGGACGGCGGCGAAACCTCCTACGTCCGCCAGAACGAGCGGCTGGAAACCAACGGCAACGACGTCGCGAATACAGCGGTCGCCGTCCTCGCCCTGCGCCGCGCTGGTAATCAATACCAGGCGAACGTCGAGCGAGGCCTCAACTACATCATGCAGAACGTCGAGAACAGCCCCGCCGACGGCCTGCTGATCACCAGCCACAACGGCACGCAGATCCAGCGCAAGCTCGGTCCTTACATCGATACATTTCTAACCTCGATGCTGCTCTCGGAAGTCGACGGCACTATGCCCACCGCTGCGCAGAACGCGCGCGTCCGCAAAGCCCTCGAAAAATGCGTCGCCAAAATCCAGAGCAACCAGCAGCGCGACGGAAGTTGGAACGTCGGCGGCGGATGGGCTCCCATTCTCGGGACGTCGATGGCCTCGCGCAGTCTTTACGAGGCGCAGCAGAAAGGCGTCAAAGTGGAGGTGCGCGCCATGGACGCAGCCGTCAATTACACCAAGGAAGCCGCGAAAGTCTCGGCCGCCCCGGCGGCGGCAGGCGTTCCCTTGTATCAAAGCGCGCAGGCACTGGAACAGTTGAGCCGCACCAAGAAGGATCGCGACGCCAACGCGCCGCAGATCGCCGCCATCCGCGCTCAATTGACCGATGAGAAGTTCGTCAACGGCTTCGGCTCCGTAGGCGGCGAGGAATTCTTTTCTTACCTCAACGTCAGCGATGGCCTCCGTCGCACCGGCGGCGAGGAGTGGAATCGCTGGCGCACCGATATCACCGCCCGTATTCTGAAACTCCAGAATCAGGACGGCACGTGGTCCGGCTCGCACTGCATCACCGGCCGCGTCGCGGTCACCAGTGCGGCTATCCTCAATCTGACGGTCAAATAATGCAACGACGTGCATTCCTGCTCGCGACGCTCGGGGCCGCAGCCTGTGGGCGTCGCGACAACTCGGCGATGGCTCGCGCCGCGCACTGGCTGTGGTCGCAGCAATCGGATGATGGCGGCTGGCATAGCAAAACCTACGGCCTGCTGCGCTCCGGCCAGTCGCTGACCCCGTTCGTGCTCGATGCGCTGCTCCCGGTTCCTCACGATGCCGCGCGCGTCGACAAAGCGTTCGAGTTCCTGCAGCGCAACTTCAACACGGAGCCCGTCGATTATCCGAACTACGCGGCGGGCCTCGCCTTGCGAGTCGCCGCGCGATTGAAACGCAACATGCCCGAATGGGTCACCTACCTGCGCGGGCAGCAGTTCGCCGAAGAAAACGGCTGGACCCGTAGCGATCCAGCCTACGGCGCCTGGGGCATGGGAGGCGAGCGCCGCCGTCCACCTGAACCCGGCCACGTCGATCTCGCCATGACTCGTTACGTCCTCGAAGGCCTCTCCGCCGCGGGAGTTTCTTCGGCCGATCCCGCGATGCAGAAGGCGATCGTGTACCTAGACCGCTGCCAGAACGCCGACGGCGGATTCTTCTTCTCCACCGTAAATCTCGACACCAACAAAGCCGGCGACGCGAGCGGAAAGTACCGCAGTTACGGCACCACCACATGTGACGGAATCATCGCCATGAGCGCCGCCGGCGTTCCCGCAAACGACCCGCGCATTACCCGCGCCCAGGCGTGGCTCAAGAAGAATCACCTGGAGGAACGCGCCCCCGGCTTCGACCTCGAGCCAGCCCGCATGGGATGGAGCGAGGGCCTCCGCTTCTATTACGCCGCCGCAGTCACCCGCGCGATGCCTGGGCTTCCCGTGCAGCTCCCTCCACAGCGCGACGACGGCAGTTTCGCCAACAAAAGCAATCTGGTAAAAGAAGACGATCCGCTCATCGCTACCGCGTTCGCGCTCCGCGTGTTGTGCCACGATAGTGGTGGATGAACACCATCATCGAGCCCTTCCGCATCCGCAGCGTCGAGCCTTTGCGCCACACCACTCCCGCGCAGCGCGAAAAATTCCTCCTCAAGGCCGGCTACAACCTCTTCGAACTGCGCGCCGGTGACATTCTCATCGACCTGCTGACCGATTCCGGCACCAGCGCCATGTCGACCCATCAGTGGTCCGCCATGATGCGCGGCGACGAATCGTACGCCGGGAGCGAGAGCTTCTTCCGCCTCAAAAAAGTCGTCGACGACCTCACCGGCTTCGCGCACATGATCCCGACGCACCAGGGCCGCGCCGCGGAGCGCATTCTGTTCACCGTGATGTGCCGCCCCGGCCACATCGTGCCAAACAACACCCACTTCGACACCACCCGCGCCAACGTCGAGTTCACCGGAGCCCGTGCCGTCGATCTCCCTTTGCCCGAAGCCGCCGACACGCAGGCGCGCATTCCGTTCAAGGGCAACATGGACGTCGCCGCGCTCGAAAAACTGATAGAAACCGAAGGCGCGGATAAAATTCCACTCATCATGTTGACCGTCACCAATAACTCCGGCGGCGGACAGCCGGTTTCGATGGCCAACATCCGCGCCGTGCATCAGGTCGCCGCGCGCTACAAAATTCCGTTCTATCTGGACGCCTGCCGGTTCGCCGAAAATGCCTGGTTCATTCAGCAGTTCGAGCCCGGATTTGAGCGCCTCACTCCGAAACAAGTCGCCCAGGCAATGTTCTCCTACGCCGATGGCTGCACGTTTTCGGCCAAGAAGGACGCGTTCGCGAACATCGGCGGAATGTTGAGCACCAATGACGACGCGGTCGCCGAAAAAGAGCGGGACCTGCTCATCCTGACCGAGGGCTTTCCCACCTACGGAGGCCTCGCCGGCCGCGACCTCGAAGCCATCGCCGTCGGTCTTGATGAAGTGCTCGATCACGACTATCTCGAATACCGCATCGCTTCCACCCGATATTTAGGCCGCAAAATCGCCGATCAGGGCGTGCCCATCGTCGAGCCTCCCGGCGGCCACGCAATTTACATTGATGCTGGACGCATGCTGCCGCATATTCCGAAACACGAATTTCCCGGCCAGTCGCTCGCCGTCGAACTCTACCGCCATGCCGGCGTGCGCAGCGTCGAAATTGGTTCCGTGATGTTCGGTGAGCACGCCCGCCACGAACTCCTGCGCCTGGCCATCCCGCGGCGTGTGTATACGCAGAGCCATATCGATTACGTGGTGGAAGCGATTCTCGAAGTGAACGCGCGGAAACACGAGTTGCGCGGACTCCGCATGACCTATGAGCCCCCGCATCTGCGCCACTTCACCGCCCGATTCGAACCCTTGTAGGTGTCCAGCTATAATGGGCAATCCATGCCCATCGACTGGTTTCCGCTGTGGCTCAGCCTGCGCGTCGCCGTCGTGTCGACCGCCGTCGCGCTCGCCGTCGGGCTATGGATCGCCTACATCCTGGCGAATCGCGAATTTCGCTTCAAAGAACTGCTGGACGCGCTGGTCACTCTGCCTCTCGTTCTGCCTCCCACCGTGCTGGGCTACTATTTGCTCGTTCTCATCGGCCGCGCCAGCCCGCTCGGAAAAATTTGGGAAATGATCTTCGGCTCGTCTCTGGTGTTCACTTGGAAAGCCGCGGTGTTGGCGGCGCTGCTGCATTCGCTGCCGTTGCTGGTGAAGTCCGCTCGCGCCGCGTTTGAAAGCGTCGACCGCAGCTACGAACGCGCGGCTAGGACTCTCGGCGCCTCGGAGTGGCGCCTGTTCTGGCGCGTCACTCTGCCCCTGGCCCACCGCTCGATTTTCGCTGCTGCCGCGCTCGCCTTCGCGCGATCCCTCGGCGATTTCGGCGTTACGCTGATGGTGGCGGGCAATATTCCCGGCCGTACACAGACCGTCGCCGTCGCCATTTACGACGCCGTCGAATCGGGCGAAGGAGCCGTCGCGCGCACTCTCGTCCTGGTCGTCTCCGCCATCGCGCTGCTCATTCTGACCCTGGCCAATCGCCTCAGCCCGCGCTATTAAATATGCTGCAAGCGCGACTCCGTAAAACATTTCCACTACGCCCGGATTCAGCCGGATTTTCGCTCGACCTCGAATTTCAAGCAGCCGCGGGCGTCACCGTTTTGTTCGGCCCCAGCGGTTCCGGCAAAACGCTCGTGCTCGACGCCGTCGCCGGATTCGTCCGCCCCGACGAAGGCCGAATCCTCCTTGATGACGATCTGCTTTTCGACGGCACAACCGGCGTCCATCTCCCCCCGCAGGCCCGCAACTGCGGCTACGTGTTTCAAAATTACGCATTATTCCCGCACATGACCCTGCGCGAAAATCTGGTCTTCGCCGCCGAGCGCCGCCCGCGCCTCGAACGCCATCGCCGCGTCAACGAGATGCTCGAGACATTCCGGCTGACCGAAGCCGCCGGCCGCCGGCCCCACGAAGTCTCCGGAGGCCAGCGCCAACGCTGTTCCATCGCGCGAGCCCTCATCGTCGCCCCAAAATTATTGCTGCTCGATGAGCCCGCCCAAGGCCTCGACGCCCCGCTGCGCGCCGAATTTTACGAAGTGCTCCGCCAGGTCCGCGCCGATTTCAAAACCCCCGTTCTTCTCGTCACCCACGATCTCGACGAATGTTTCGAACTCGGCGAAGAAATGCTGATCCTGCGCGAAGGAAAGATCGTGCAGAGCGGTTCCCCGCGAAAAATTCTCGACCAACCGGCAAACATCGAAGTAGCCCGCCTGCTAGGCGCGTTCAACCTGATCCCCTGCGAAATCCGCGCCCTCGATCCCGGCCGCAATACCAGTAAAGTGCAGATGGGCGAATTCGAACTCGACGGCCCATACTTCCCAGGCCGTTTCAAAGGCGATCGAGTCACCCTATGTGTCCGCCCGGAGCAGTTGGTGGTGTCCGCGCGCCTAGGCCGTCCCGGCCCTAACCAGATTTCGGCGACTCTATCCCGAGCCATCGAAGAACCCCACGGAATGCGCCTCGAATTCGAAGGCGGCATCACAGCCGACATGCCCCGAGCCGAATTCGACCGCCAGCGCGACAACAAAGATTGGTTGATCGAGTTCCCCCCCGCGACCCTCCGAGTCCTCTGAAGGTTTTCGACTGGCCCCTGGCTACTGGCTGCTGGCTACTTTCTTCAATGTCTCCCGAATGCTGTACTCCAACCACCCACGTTCATTCGAATTCTTCGACCGGTCACTCAGCGACTTCAATATTCTCAACCTCGCCTCCAGCGCACCTCGATTCCCCGCATCTGCCGCTAGCGCCGCGTCGATCAATCGCAACGCCTCCGCAGCTTGTCCCAGTTGAAACACCGCCAGAGCTCGCGCCACCACTGGCCCCGGTCCTCCCGCCATCTTCACCAGGTCCGCGTACGGCGACGATGGAGGAGCCTCGTACATGGTCGCCGGATTTAAATCGAACCACCCCGCATAGCCTTCGTAAATTCCTCGAATCGACCACGTCAGCTTCCCGTAGCCTTCCCCCACGTCCAGATTCGACGGCAGCTTGATCTCGCGCATCAGCGTCCAAACATCCTTGCCGTCGTTCATCCCCTTCACCACCGCGTCGTGGACGTATAAAATCGCATCGCGATACTTCGTCACCCGCGCCGTGATGTTCGCCGCGCCGTTCAGTGCCGGCCCATGACTCGGCAGCATCAACTCCGGCTTCCAGCCCAATACCTTGTTCATCGAATGGACGTAATCGAGCGCCATGCGGGGCTCCGTTCCGCGCAGTGTATAAATGTTCGGGAACGACTCGTAGAAATTGTCGCCGGTGAATACCGTCTTCCATTGCGGAATCCATACCGACAAGTGATCGGGCGTCTCGCCCGGCGTCGAATAAACTTCAAACTTCACCCCGCCCAGAGAAAACTCATATCTGTCGTCGAACGGAATGGTCGCCGGCTGATTGGCGCCCTCGTCACCCGGCCAGGCCATCTCCGCCGGCTGCGGGTAAACAAACTGCGCCGCATTGCGCAGCGCGAAAAACCTGTTTAGCCTGGCCTGGTAATTCAGGAATTCCACCTGATTCTTCTGCGCAATGACCTGCGTCCCGGGCTCCTTCCACAGCGCGACGCCGCCCGTGTGATCGCCATGCCCGTGCGTCAGAATGATGTATTTCACCGGCGCGGTACTGTGCGCCTTCAGCAGCTTCACATGCAGTTGTGCCGCCTGCGCGTTGGACGTATCGATGATGACGTTACCCTCGGGCGTGGTGATCAGGAACGTGTTGCCGAAGCCGATCGCCTCGTAGATGTTGTCGGTAATCTTCACGGCCTCTTTTCGATCCATCCCTTCGCGAAACGGCGAAATCGGATTCGATCCCATCTGAGCCAACATCATCATGAGCAACCAAGTCATGCGTTCTACTTTATCGTGGCGCGAGCTTTAGCTTGGAGCGCAGGCTTCAGCCGGCGTCTTTCGGTAGACTGAAAGACTCATGAACCTCGGCCTCACCAACAAAGTCGCCATGGTCGCCGGAGCCAGCCGCGGCCTGGGCTATGCGGTAGCCCGTGCCTTGGCCGAAGAAGGCGTGCAAGTGTCGATCGCCTCCCGCGACGTCGCCGCCATCGCAAACGCCGGACGCAAAATCGAAGAGGAAACCGGGGGACGCGTGCTGGCCGTCGCGACGGACGTCTCCTCCGCCGAAGCCATCGAACATTGGCACCAGAGAACCATCGACCAGTTCGGCGGCATCGACCTCCTGTTCACCAACTCCGGCGGTCCTCCTCCCGGTGCGACGCTCAACTTCGACGACGCGCACTGGCAAAAGGCCTTCGAACTTCTCTTGATGAGCGCCGTGCGAATGGTCCGCCTCGCCGTCCCCTCGATGGCCGCGCGTGGCGGCGGCAGTATCGTCATTCCCACCTCCAGCTCGGTCAAAGAGCCGATCGCCAACCTGGCGCTCTCGAACATCCTCCGCGCGTCGGTTGCCGCGCTCTCGAAAACACTCGCCGGTGAATTAGTCGGCCAGAAAATTCGCGTCAATCACCTGATCCCCGGCCGCATCGCGACGGACCGTTTGCGCGAATTGGACGAATCGAACAGCAAGCGCCAAGGAATCAGTCTCGAAGAGCAGCAAAAGAGAATGCAGCAGACCATTCCGATGGGCCGTTATGGCGACCCCAAAGAATTTGCTGCCGCCGCAATCTTCTTATTTTCCGACGCCGCATCCTACATCACGGGCGCGACGTTGCAAGCCGACGGTGGCCAGATGAGGAGTGTCTTATAAATGAATCGAAGAATGTTCATGGCAATCGCCGCCGCCGGAGCGGCCAATTTCGCCGATGCGCAGGACACGCCCGACGCGATCAAGAAACTCCGCCCGATGCTCGACGGCGTCCAGCCCATCACCGATGCCGAACGCCGCGCCCGCATCGACAAAGCGCAGCGCCTGATGCGCGAGAACAAGCTCGACGCCATCGTCCTCGAAGCCGGCACCAGCATGTTCTACTTCGCCGGCACCGGTCGAAATCCGGGAGAACGTATTTCCGCGCTGGTGATTCCCGCCAAAGGCGAGCTCGCATGGGTCGTCCCGAACACCCATCTGGCAATGAAAATCGGCTCCGACATTCGCATCGCGCAAGATGATGCCGACGCGTTCAAGAAACTCGCGCAGGTATTGAAGGAGCGCGGCGCCACCCGCGTAGGCATTGAAGAACGCGTCCGCTTCGCCGTCTACGACGGTATCCGTCAGCAGGCTCCCGCCCTCGAATTCTTGAGCGCCGATGCCGTCACCGCCGGCTGCCGCATTATCAAATCCCCCGCCGAAATCGCCCTCCTCCAGCGCGCCAACGACATCACCATCGAAGCCTATCGAGCCGCCTTCACCACCATGCATGAAGGCATGACCAACGGCGAACTGGCGAAAAATATCTCCGCCGCGTTCAACGCCCTGGGAACCAGCGGCGGCGCGATGGCCATCTTCGGCAAGTACACCGCCTTCCCCCACGGCAGCATCGCCCCGCAAAAACTTCGCGAAGGCGACCTCGTCCTCATCGACGACGGTGTCAGCGTCGAAGGCTATCAAAGCGACATCACGCGCACCGTGATTTTCGGCAAGCCCACCGATCGCCAGAAATTCGTCTGGGATCTGGAACGCAAAGCGCAGGATGCCGCCTTCGCCGCCGCGCAAGTCGGCGCAACCTGCGAATCCGTAGACGCCGCCGCCCGCAACGTGATTACGAAAGGTGGATTCGGTCCCGGCTACAAAACCCCCGGCCTGCCCCATCGCACCGGCCACGGCATCGGCCTCGACGGCCACGAATGGACCAATTTCGTCAAAGGCAACAAAACCAAAATTCAACCCGGCATGTGCTTCAGTGACGAACCGACCATCGCCATCTACGGCGAATTCGGCGTCCGCCTCGAAGATTGTCTCTACATCACGGAGAGCGGCCCGAAAATGTTCACCAAGCAAAGCCCTGCAATCGATCAACCGTTTGGATAAACCATGCAATCACCCGACTTCAAAGCTCGTATCGAAAAAGCGCAGCAAGCCATGAAGGAGTTCGGCCTCGGCGCCATCGTCCTCGAACCCGGCCCCGCCATGATGTACCTGAGCGGCGTTCGCTGGGGCAAAAGCGAGCGCTCCTTCATCCTTGTCATCCCCGCTAAAGGCGAGCCCGCCTGGGTCCTCCCAGGCTTTGAAGAAATGCGCGCCCGCGAGCTCATCCAGCCCAATTCCGACATTCGCATCTGGCAGGAAGACGAGAGCCCCTACGAACGCGTCGCCCAGATATTAAAGGAACGCGGCGTCACCACCGGCCGCGTCGGCATGGACGACGCCGCGCGATTCTTCGTCTTCGACGGTGTCCGCAAACAGACCCCGAAGCTCGATTACGTCACCGCAACGCCAACGCTGAAATCCGCCGGCGTCGACCTATCGCAACCCGCCGGCCGCGGCCGGAAGCAGTGATTCAAAGCCCCATGGTTCATCTACGGGGACGATATCAATGAGCACACTCGCTGACAGCTTCAAGCTGGAGTTTCCTCCTGCAACCACGACAGAGCGAGAATTCGCGCGCTACGCAACAGAGTACAACGTCGACCAAGTGCTAGCGAGACTCGGAACGTCCGGCTATCCCGAATTGGGGCAGGCTTGCTACGTATTCGGCACGGGAGCGCAGCCGAGATCTACATATGTTGATCTCAAGGAGCAGCCGGGCATTCGCGTCATTCAGTATCAAAGTCTATTCCCGCCCCTGTGGTTCATCCCGAGTTACCAGGGCCTAGTTAAGATCGATATGCCGAACATGCTTCGGAACGTTTTTGAGAAACTCGCAGAGCAGACCAAGGCGGTGGTGTATATTTTCAACGCCACACTTGAAGCGCGTTTCGTCGAAAGGTTTCGAAGCGTCAACAAACATCGCGATAAAAGCTTTGGCGTTAAAGAAGATCCAGGGTATCTGATCTATGTGGTGGACGAAGATCGCGATGACTCTCCCACCGCAATGGCGGACTTCCTCTCGTACGGCCCTGCGGGTCCCTGGAAGACTTTATTCAAAGGCCTGGCCGACGATGTGGCCCGCGACTAGCCGGCACCGCAGACGGTGCGAAAATCCCCTCCATTACTGTCGGGGTTCTGTTGGGCAGGACAGATATGGAACCCCGACTGTGATGGAGGGGATATGGGCCGGAAACCGAACCGGCTGTAGTAGTATTGTCTGATCATGCGACCAAGCAGACGCACTTTCCTCCGCAGCGCCGCCGCCCTTCCTCTAACCCTTCTCCCCAAAGGCCTCCTCGCCGCCGATTCGAAAACGGAACGCATCACGATCCACACCGCCGATTCCATTGGCATCGTCCGCCCCGAGTTGCATGGACAATTCGCCGAGCACCTCGGCTCCTGCGTCTACGGAGGCCTCTGGGTGGGAAAAAACTCGCCCATCCCCAACGTCGATGGCTACCGCAAAGCCGCCGTCGATTATTTGAAGGAACTCGGCGTCCCCGTCCTCCGCTGGCCCGGCGGCTGCTTCGCCGACGACTATCACTGGCGCGACGGCATCGGCCCAAAGCGTCCCAAGCGCGTCAACATGCACTGGGGCGAATACGTCGAGGACAACAGCTTCGGCGTCCATGAATTCATCGGCCTCTGCAAAAAAATCGGAGCCGAGCCCTACCTGGCTGGCAACGTCGGCAGCGGCACGCCTTCTGAACTGCGCGACTGGGTCGAATATTGCAACTACCCCTCCGGCAGCAGTCTTTCTGATGAAAGAGCAGCGAATGGTTCGCGAGAACCCTTCAACGTCCGCTACTGGGGCGTCGGCAACGAAAACTGGGGTTGCGGCGGACGCATGGTCCCCGAACATTATGCCGACCAGTTCCGCCAGTTCTCCGGCTACATGCGCAACTGGGGCGGCACGAAATTATTCCTCATCGCCTGCGGCCCCAACGGCAACAACGTCGACTGGTCGCGAAAATTCCTGACCCAGAACACCGGCGCACGCATTCCCGACGGCTTCGCCATGCACTTCTACGAAAACTCCCAACTGACGCCGACCAAGTTCACCGAAGACGCGATGAACACGCAAATGGCGATGTTCCAGCGCGTCGAAAATGCCATCATCCAGCAGCGAGCCATCCTCGACGGCTTCGAACCCCGTCCCGAGCGCGCCATAAACCTCATGCTCGACGAATGGGGCGTGTGGGACCGCATGATCCCCGAGGAGGAGAAAAACTACGGCCGCCTCTGGCAGCAAATCACCATGCGTGGCGCCGTCGCCGCCGGCCTCGGCCTCAATATGTTCAACCGGCAAGCCGACAAGCTGTACATGTGCAACATCGCGCAGATCGTCAACGTCCTCCACTCTATGCTGCTTACCGACGGCCCCATGGGCAAGAACTGCGTCCGCACGACGACCTATTACGCATACATGCTGTTCAAGCCGCACCGTCTCAAGACCGCCGTGCGCACTGAAAAAGAATCGACCGACGCGCTCGACCTCTCCGTCTCCGCGTCGCGTACCGCCAACGACATCATCGTCACGCTCGTCAATCCGCGTACGAGTGCCGACGTCCGCGCCGACTGCTCCTTCACCGGCGCGACGCCCAAGTCCGCCACCGCGCAGATTCTGCACAACGCCGACATGAACGCCTACAACAGCTTCGACGATCCCGATAAAATCACCGTTAAACCGCACTCTGTCGCCATCGAAAGCGGCCGCCTGCGCGTCGACCTGCCGGCGATGTCCATCGTCACGGTGACTCTCCAAGCATGAGTCTCAAAGCCCTCAAAAAAATCGTTTGGGAAGCGAATCTCGGCCTCTTCAAGGCTGGCCTCGTGACCATGCACAGCGGCAACGCCAGCGGCATCGACCGCGAGAAGGGCCTCGTCGTCATTAAGCCCAGCGGCATGAGTTACGAAAAGATGCGTCCCTCCGATATGGTCGTGTCGGACCTCAAAGGAAAATCAATAGACTCGAAATATAAACCCTCCGTTGACCTCCCGCATCACCTGTACCTGTACAAACACCGCCCCGACATCGGCGGCGTCATTCATACCCACTCGAACTACGCCACCAGTTTCGCTGTCCTGGGCAAGTCGATCCCCGTCTACTTAACCGCCATCGCCGACGAGTTCGGCGCAGAAATTCCCTGCGTCCCTTACGTCGATAATCAGGGCGACAACATCGGCCGCGCGATCCTCAAACACATCGGCAAATCCCCCGCCGTTCTGCTCGCCAATCACGGCACCTTCGCCATCGGCAAAACTCCTGGCGACGCGCTTAAAGCCGCTGTCATGCTGGAAGACGTCGCCCACACCGTTCATCTGGCATTGCTTAAAGGCGAACCGAAGCCCTTGCACCCGCGCGAAGTAAAGAAGTGGCACCACCGCTATCACACCACCTACGGCCAAACCAAATGACCACCGACCGCATGATTTCCCTCGCCCCCGTCGACCTCGCGATCATCGTGCTCTACTTCCTGATGGTCCTCGGCATCGGCTTCTACCTCCGAAAATTCGCCACTAGCGGCGAAGATTTCTTCCTCGCCGGCCGCGAGATGACGGCCTGGGTCGCGGGCCTCTCCTTCCTCTCCGCCAACCTCGGGTCACTTGAGTTACTAGGCTGGGCCGGCGCGTCGTATCAATACGGCATCCTCGCCGCGCACTGGTATTGGGTCGGAGCCATCCCCGCCATGCTATTCCTCGGCATCGTCATGATGCCGTTCTACTACATCTCGAAAACGCACTCCGTCCCCGGCTACCTGCAACTCCGTTACGGCCCCGCCGCCAGCGGCCTCAGCGCGATTTCGTTCGCCCTGATGACCATCCTGATGTCCGGCGTCAACATGTACGCCATGGCCGTCATCATGAAGGTCGTGCTCGGCTGGAACATCCACTTCAGCATCTGGGTCTCCTCGCTTACCGTCGGAATCTACGTCGCCTCCGGCGGTCTCTTCTCGGCGATCTTCAATGAAGTCCTGCAATTTTTCTTGATCTGGTTTGGCGCGCTCCTCATCCCCATCCTCGGCCTCATCGAAACGCACGGCTGGACGGGTATGGTCGCGCGCATCCAAAGCAATTTCCCCGGCCAGGACTTCACCCATGCCTGGCGAACTCTCGGCAGCGCGCAGGATAACCCCATGGGCATGCATTGGACCGGAATCGTTTTCGGCCTCGGCGCGATCATCTCGATGGGTTATTGGACCACAGACTTCTTAGTCGTCCAACGTGTGCTGGCCGCAAAAGATCTACGCTCCGCGAAGCTAGCCCCCATCATCGGATCGTTTTTCAAAATGGCCGTGCCGTTAATCGTGATCGTCCCCGGCCTCATCGGACTCGCCGTCTTGCCCGAACACTTAGTCCCGCAAGGCTCCGCCATCGCTGGCCAGCATACCTATGACGAAGTGCTTCCGTTAATGATGGCTCGCTATATGGGCCCAGGCCTTCTCGGTTTAGGTATCACCGCGCTGGTCGCCGGCTTCATGGCCGGCATGGCCGGAAACGTCAGCGCCTTCGCCACCGTCTGGACCTACGATCTGTACCGTCCCTTCATGCGCAAAACCGCCTCCGACGCGCATTATGTCTCGATGGGCCGCTGGTGTACTATCATCGGCCTCATCATCAGCATCGGCGCGGCATACTTGGCCATGGGCTTCACCAGCATCATGGATTACGTGCAAGCCCTGTTCAGCTTCTTCATCGCCCCGTTGTTCGGTACAGTGATCCTCGGGATGCTCTGGAAACGCACCACCGCCGCCGGAGGCTTCGCCGGATTGTTAGTCGGCACGTTAGCCTCGGTAGGCATGTTCTTAATCGTGAAATTCAACCCCGAAGCCTTGTCGATCATCGCCCTGTCCACCCACGCCAAAGCCATGGCCGAAGACATGTACCGAGCCCTCTGGTCCTGGCTAATCTGCGTCTTCGTCACCGTAGTCGTCAGCCTGATGACCAAACCCAAATCAAACTCTGAGTTAGAAGGTTTAGTCTACGGCGTAACCGCAATCCCAAGTGACGGAACCATCGGCATCTTCCAAAAGCCGATCTTCTGGGCCGGAGTAGCCGCGCTGCTGTTCGTCATCCTCCAATACATTTTCTGGTAGAAAACATGAGCGAAAAACACCACATCATCCCCGTCTGGTTCTTCGTAGGAGTAATGCTGCTAGCCTACGGTATCCTGATCCTGATCAGCGGCATCGCCGAATGGTCCAACCCTCCCCACACGGTCCTCGCCAACCTCCACGCCCCAGTCTGGTGGGGCGCCCTGCTAACAATAATCGGCGGAGCCTACGTCTTAGCCTTCCGCCCGAACCGAAGCCAATGATGTGGCGTACGCACTCATGCGTGCCGCGTCGAGACTCGTCTCGACGCCCGCGGCTAGCAAACAAATTAACCCCATGACCACCCTAGCAATCATCATCGGCAACCGAGGCTTCTTCCCCGACGCGCTAGCAAGGGAAGGCCGCGTCGAAATCCTCCGCGTGCTTTCTTCCCTCGGCTACTGCACAATCTGCTTAACCCCCGACCAGACCAAACACGGCGCCATCGAGACTCTAGCCGACGCCCGCAAATGCGCCGACCTCTTCAAACAGCATCGCGACCAAATCGACGGAGTCTTAGTAGCCCTCCCTAACTTCGGCGACGAGCGAGCCATCGCAAATACCCTTCGATTCGCCGGCCTTGACGTTCCCGTGCTGCTCCAAGCCTTCCCCGACGACCCCTCAAAAATGCTGATGGGCGCGCGCCGCGATAGTTTCTGCGGCAAAATCTCCGCCTGTAACAACCTCTGGCAATACGGCATAAAATATTCGCTAACCCAGCAACACACGGTCGCACCCGACTCTGAAGCGTTTCATAAGGACCTGGCGAACTTCGCCGCAACCTGCCGAGTAGTGAAAGGTCTCAAAAACCCGAGAGTAGGCGCCATAGGCGCAAGACCAGCCGCCTTCAACACCGTCCGCTTCAGCGAAAAACTAATGGAGCACTCCGGCATCACAGTAGAGACGCTAGACCTCTCCGAAGTCTTCGGCCGCATAAATCGCCTGACCGACGACGATCCCCGAGTAAAAGAAAAACGAGCCAACATCGGCCGCTACGTGAACGAAAACGCAACCCCCGCCCAGTCTCTGCTGAAAATGTCCAAATTCGGCGTAGTGGTCGATCAATGGATGCACGACAACGAACTCGCCGGCACGTCCATCCAGTGCTGGACCGCCATGCAGGAGTTCTTCGGCGTTGTCCCGTGCACCATCATGAGCATGATGTCAAATAACCTCCTGCCCAGCGCCTGCGAAACCGACATGGTCGGCATGATCGGCATGTACGCGTTGCAACTCGCTTCTGAAACTCCCAGTGCCATCGTCGACTGGAACAATAACTTCGGTGAAGACCCCGACAAGAGCGTAATCTTCCACTGTTCCAACCTCCCGAAACACTTCTTCGAAAACGTAAAAATGGATTTTCAAGAGATCATCGCGGGCTCGGTTGGCAAAGAAAATACCTTCGGCACAGTGGTAGGCAAAATGAAATCCGGCCCGCTGACTTTTTGCCGAGTCTCCACCGACGACCTCAACGGCAAAATGCGAGCCTACGTAGGTGAAGGCGAAATCACGCGCGACCAATTAAACAGCTTCGGCGGCTACGGAGTAGTAAAAATCCCCGGCCTCCAGCGCCTGTTACACTACATCTGCCGCAACGGCTACGAACACCACGTAGCAGTAAACATCAGCAGCTATGGCGATGCCGTAGCCGAAGCCCTGTCCGTCTACAAAGGTTGGGAAGTCCACCACCACACATAAGCGCTTCACCATGCTGCATGCCCTTCTCATTACCCTGCTCTTGTCCAGTCCCGAATCCGACCAGGTCTATCACGGGCCAAAGAAATTGGGCCCTTTTGTCATCGACGATTACGATTTTCCAATGAAGGCCCTCTTTGATCTACTCGGCGCTCCGCGCAACCCGAAATCCGAAATCATCTGTTACGAGTCTAGGGACCAGCACTTTTTCATTTGGATCGAGCGTCTGGCGGGTACCTCACGGAACGCTGGCACCGTCTTCATTAGTGACTTTCGCAGCTGCTTCGGCCAACCCAAGAATTCGATGCTGAGTGATCCGAAAAAATGGAAGACCGAAAAAGGCGTCGGGCTCGGAAGCACAACTTCAGAAATTGAGAAGGCGTACGGAAAGCCATCCGCCGTGGACAAAGATGACTCGGAAAGCGGCAGGGGTATTTTCTACGGCGAATCAGCTCCGGTTGGACCCAGGCCAGAGCTGGGGTGACTTCAATGGCGCTACAGGGGAGCAAGCGATGATTTGAGAGCCACCATATTCGGGATTAGCAACTCAAAGGTGGCCTGGATCCTAATCACCCACAACGAATAAACGCGCCTTGTGGGGCGGGCTGGCAGCCTGCGGCCGATTGGCAATCGGCCCTTCCGGTAGAATGTAACTCTTGCCCGTCTATTCGAAACCCACCACCGAGTACTTCGAAAAACGCACCCTCCGCCGCCACGCCCGCGTGCTTCACTTGTGGGCCCTCGGCGTAGCCGCCGTCATTTCCGGCGATTTCTTTGGCTGGAATTTCGGACTCACCGCGGGAGGCTTCTCCGGCATGCTGATCGCCCTCATCGTCATGACCGCGATGTACGCCGGCCTCTGCTTCTCGATCGCCGAAATGTCGCCCGCATTGCCACACACCGGCGGAGCCTATTCCTTCGCCCGCACCGCCATGGGCCCCTGGGGTGGATACATCACCGGACTCGCCGAAAACATGGAATATATCCTCACCCCCGCCACCATCGTGGTCGGCATCGGAGGATACCTCGGAGCCATCTTCCACACACCGAAGTCGTGGGAACCCGGCTGGTGGATCGTCTGCTACATGCTATTCGTAGGCCTGAACGTCTTCGGCGTCGCTCTGTCCTTCCGCTTCTCCGTGTTCATCGCGCTCGCCGCTTTGCTCGTATTGGTTGTCTTTTGGATCGGAGCGATCCCTCACATCAATTTTCAGCGCTACGCCTACGACGCCCCCTACAAAGGATGGATGCCCGCGCTGCCCTTCGCATTGTGGCTCTATCTCGGCATCGAGCAACTCCCCTTAGCCGCCGAAGAATCGCACGACCCGCGCCGCGACATGCCGAGGGGGATTCTCTACGGCCTGGTAACGCTCATCGTGTGTTCATTTCTCACCATGATTCTGAGCGCCGCCATCGCCCCCGGCGCGGCGAAACTCGGCGCGTCGCAGGAACCGCTCGTGCTGAGTTTCCAAACCATTGCCGGTTCCGAGTGGACCAAATTATTCGGCGTGGTCGCCGTCATCGGCCTCGTCGCGAGCTTCCACACCATCATCTACGCCTACGGCCGCCAGATTTATTCGCTCTCTCGCGCAGGATATTTTCCGCAGTGGCTCTCTGTTACCAGCGATCGCCACAAGACCCCGGTGCGCGCGCTCATCTCTGGATCTGCTCTCGGCATGGCCGCCGCGTTGGGGATTTATTTCTTCGGACAGAACAGCCAGGTCGGTGCCATCCTTCTGAACATGGCGGTGTTCGGTGCGGTGATCGCCTACATCTTGCAGATGGCTTCGTTTCTTTTGCTGCGTGGAAAGCAACTCGACCGGCCCTATGTGAGCCCCCTCGGAGTGGCCGGAGCCTGGGTCGCGATCCTCATCGCGTCCATTACGCTGGTTGTGCTGTTCCTCAATCCCGATTACAACAAAGGAGTGTACGGCGCGGCCGTCTGGTTCGCGCTCGGGATCGCGTATTTCGCGTTTTACGCTCGAAAACGGCTCATTTTATCGCCCGAAGAAGAGTTCGCCCAAAAATGGAATTAAAGGCGTTACTGGCGAAAGCGTCCCCTCTGCGCTCCGGCGATCAGTTGGCCGGCATCGCAGCGGCGTCGGCTGAAGGACGCGCCCGGGCGCAAATGGAACTAGCCGATACTCCTCTTACGCGCTTTCAAAATGAGCTTTTAGTCGACGACCAAGTCACGCGCCTCATCATTGACTCATATTCCAGCGACGGCTTCGCGCCCATCGCGCATCTGAGCGTCGGCGAGTTTCGCGAATGGCTGCTCGAAGCCTCGGGTGATGCGATTTCCGCTTTGTCGATCATGCCGGAGATGGCCGCCGCCGTATCGAAGATCATGCGCCTGCAGGACCTGATCACGGTCGCCAAAAAAATCAGCATCGTGACCAAATTTCGCGACACGCTCGGCCTTCCGGGACGATTTTCGACGCGCCTCCAGCCCAACGATCCCACTGACGATCCGCGAGCAGTGGCGGCCAGCATCGCCGATGGCTTGTCCTACGCCTCGGGCGATGCGGTGATCGGCGTCAATCCGGCGTCAGACGATGTGCGGTCGGTCGCGACGCTGCTCCATCTTCTCGACAAGATCAGGGAGACTTTGGAAATCCCCACGCAAACCTGCGTCCTGGCGCATGTCACCACGCAGATGGAAGCCATGCGGCGAGGCGCTCCCGTCGACCTGGTTTTTCAAAGCATCGCCGGAACCGAAGACGCGAACAAGTCTTTCGGTATCGATCTGAAGCTCCTCGACGAAGCCTGGGCCATGGCCAAAGAGCGCCATCCCCGTGCAAACGTCATGTATTTTGAGACCGGGCAGGGCAGCGCGCTTTCGGCCAACGCGCACCACGGAATCGACCAGCAGACATGCGAAGCTCGGGCGTATGCGGTCGCGAAGCGATACTCGCCGCTGCTGGTGAATACCGTCGTCGGGTTCATTGGGCCGGAGTATCTCTATGACGGAAAACAAATCACCAGGGCCGGGCTCGAAGATCATTTCTGCGGCAAGCTGATGGGCCTGCCAATGGGTTGCGACGTCTGCTATACCAACCACGCCGAGGCCGATCAGGACGACATGGATTCGCTACTGACGCTGTTAGGCGCGGCGGGATGCAACTACATTATGGGCGTGCCGGGAGCGGACGACGTGATGTTGCATTATCAGAGCACGTCCTTCCACGATGCCCTTTACGTTCGCGACTTATTGAAAATGCGGCCGGCGCCGGAGTTTGAGGCGTGGTTTGAGCGGATGAGCACCGCGTCGTTCGAGAAAGTGTTGCGCCTATGTTAGCGCGCATCTCGCTGGGAAGAGTCGGGCACAGCTTGCCCACCCGCGAACTGCTGGCGTTCCAACTGGCGCACGCCAAGGCCCGGGACGCCGTGTTTACCGAGCTCGAATGCGCCCCGTATTTACGATACTCAACATTGAATCTGCATTCGGCTGCGCCGACCCGGGCGATTTACCTGCGCCGACCCGACCTGGGGCGCCGTCTCGCCGATCGTTCCCAGCTCCAGCGCGGTGACTATGACGCGGTCCTGATTCTCGCCGACGGCCTTTCCGCGACCGCGGTGCATCGTCACGCTGGCCCTGTGCTCGATGCGCTGCTTCCCCTGCTCGAAGAATGGAAGCTCGCGCCGATTATCCTGGCTCAGCAGGCGCGCGTCGCGATCGGCGACGAGATCGGCGAGTTACTGGGCGCGAAAATGAGCGTCATTCTGATCGGCGAAAGACCGGGATTGAGTTCGCCCGATAGCCTGGGAGCCTACCTGACATGGGCGCCGGGAGTCGGCAGGAGCGACGCGGAACGGAATTGCATTTCTAATATCCGTGAGGAGGGCCTAAAGCCCGCGCTGGCGGCCCAACGTATTGCCATGCTGATGAATGCCGCCCGGTCCCAGCAGGTGACCGGAGTAAAAATGACCCTGGGAATCCTACAAGAATGACGCGTGCGCTGCGCGCCTTGGTCGAGGAACTGGAACACGATGGATCGCTCTACGAACCGGACCAGCTGTCCCTCCGCGTCGAGGCGCTCGACCGCCTTGAGGCTTATTTGCATGAGGCCCAGCCCACTGAGGAAGTGATCCGCCACCGTGCCCGAGCCCTCTCCGCGCGGCTGGAAGCTGCCAACGTCGAACTCTACCAGACCATTCGCCGTGAGATTCAACGCGGCGCCGGACGCGATGCGTTGCTTCCCTGGGTTCCTAAATCAGGCCTCGTGCAGCGCGAAGGCTACGACTTTCTTGACGAGTTGATCATCGGAGTGTTCGAGTTCCCAGAGTCCGGCATAGAGCCCGTCCGGCTCGCCGCCGAGATGGTGTTTTATCAGCCCACGCCCGCGCGCCATATCTTCGATCTGATCGATCGCACGGCACTCACCGAACGCGATGTGCTGGTCGACCTTGGCTCCGGGCTGGGTCATGTTCCCTTGCTGGCGTCCATTTGCACCCCCGCCTTCAGCATCGGGATCGAACTGGAGTCCGCCTATATCGATTGCGCCCGCCAGAGCGCCCAGGGACTGAACCTCAACAATGTGACGTTCCTCCAGCGGGACGCACGCACCGCGGATTTTTCCGCCGGGACAGTATTTTATCTCTATACCCCTTTCACCGGCACCATTCTGCGCGCCGTTCTGGACTCGCTCGAGCGGGAAGCATCGCGCCGCGAGATTCGAATCTGCACGTTTGGCCCCTGCACGCCGGTCGTCGGCAAAGAGCCATGGCTGGAGGCGAGCGAGCCCTTGTACACGGACCGGATTGCCGTGTTTTGCTCTGGAGTCAACTGACTTCCTGACTATGCCTCGGCCAGCCAGTCCGTTTGACGGTCGCGGTTTGGTGAACCGCCATGCATCAGCATGCGGGCAGATGGGGACAAATGCGCCCTTGTGAGGGAATTCAGCTTGCCGAATTTTCGCAACCGCGTCCTCGGCCTGCTGTGCATGCAGGATGCGCTCCATTTAGGGCCGGTCTCGTGGCTCTGGCTTCAGTTCAATCCGGCTGTCGGAATTTCGCAGTCGGTGGTAAAATGAAAATTCTCCCCATGAAAATTGGCGTTGTTGTTTTTCCTGGCAGCAATTGCGATCACGATGCCTGGTACGCCTTCTCCCACACCTTGGGCCAGCAGGCGGAATTTCTGTGGCACGATACGCCCTCGGTTGGTCACGTCGACGCCGTTGTCCTTCCCGGCGGATTCTCCTACGGCGACTATCTGCGCTGCGGCGCGATCGCGAAATTTTCTCCCGTTATGGCGGCGGTCAAGAAGTTTGCGGCCGAGGGCGGTCCGGTGCTCGGAATCTGTAACGGATTTCAGATTCTCGTCGAGAGCGGGCTGCTTCCCGGCGCTCTGCTCAAGAATCGCGGCCTCAAATTCGTCTGCCGCGACGTGACCTTGCGGGTAGACGCGGTTTCTCCCTTCACACCGAAAAAAGGCCAGTTGCTGCGGATGCCCGTCGCGCACGGCGACGGCTGTTATTTCGCCGACGACCGCACGCTCGATATGCTCGAAGCCGAGGATCGCGTCGTACTGCGCTACGTCGACAATCCCAACGGGTCTTTAAGAGACATCGCCGGGATCTGCAACGAAGGCCGCAACGTGATGGGCTTGATGCCTCATCCGGAACGCGCCGCGGACCCGCTCCTCGGATCGGTCGACGGCCGGGTGATTCTGGAATCTCTGGTCGCAAGCGTGGCGCATGCATCGTAACTCCCGCCGGCAATCGGCACGGCGTGGTCGCGGCTCTCGTTATCTTGATAAACCCCCAAGACTCGAAACCGAGCCGCGACTATTAAGGAGCGGTCCAATCCGACTGTTCACCCAGACTCGTAATCTTGGGGTCTCGTTCCTATGAGTGATCTCACCCCCAGCGAACTCGATAAAGTCCGCTCCATACTGAAGCGCGAGCCGAACGAGACCGAGGTCGCGATTTTCACCGTGATGTGGAGCGAGCACTGCTCCTATAAGAGCTCGCGCATTCATCTCAAAACCCTCCCCACCAAGAGCCCCCGAGTTCTCGTTGGCCCCGGCGAAAACGCGGGGATTATCGACATCGGCGACGGATGGGCCATCGCCTTCAAGATCGAATCCCACAATCACCCCAGCTTTATCGAACCGTTTCAAGGCGCGGCAACGGGCGTCGGCGGGATTCTGCGCGACATTTTCACCATGGGCGCGCGCCCCATCGCGGTGATGGATTCCCTGCGCTTCGGGCCTTTGGATGAAGCTCGGAACCGCCGCATCATGGAAGGCGTCGTCAGCGGGATTTCGCACTACGGAAACTGTTTCGGCGTCCCCACCGTCGGCGGTGAGACGGTGTTTGAATCCTGCTACAACGGGAATCCGCTAGTGAACGTGTTCGCGCTCGGCTCCTTCAAGCACGACGAAATCTTCTTCGGCCGCGCGACCGGCATCGGCAATCCGGTGATCTACGTCGGCGCGAAAACCGGCCGCGACGGCATTCACGGCGCGTCGATGGCTTCTTCCGAGTTCGACGAGGAATCGGCGGGCAAGAGGCCCAACGTCCAGGTGGGCGATCCCTTCATGGAGAAGCTGCTGTTAGAAGCATGCCTCGAAGCCATGAAAACCGGCGCGATTGTCGGCATTCAGGACATGGGCGCCGCGGGTCTGACGTGCTCCACCTGTGAAATGGGCAGCCGCGCCGGAACCGGCGTCGAGATCGATCTGGCTCTCGTGCCGCAGCGCGCCACCGGTATGACTCCCTACGAGATCATGCTATCCGAGTCCCAGGAACGCATGCTGATCGTCGCCGACAAGGGTCGCGAGGACGAGGTTTTCGCCGTCTTCAAAAAATGGGGCCTGGACGCCGTCACCATCGGTCAGGTCACCGGCGACGGCATGTTGCGAGTCCGCAACCACGGAAAAATAGTCGCGGAAATTCCGAATCGCGAACTGGCCGATGAAGCGCCCTTGTACGACCGGCCGCACGGCGTCGAGCCGTACCGCCCCGTAGGCATGACGTCTCCGTCCTTCTCGGCCGGCGATTTGCAGGATGATTTGCTGGCGATCCTCGCGTCCAGCGACGTTTGCTCCAAGAAATGGATCTGGCAGCAATACGATTACACCGTCCGCACCAACACCGTCGAAGGCCCTGGCGGCGACGCGGCGATCATCCGAATAAAAGAGACCGACACCAGCATCGCCATGGCGCTCGATGGCAACGGCCGCTATTGCGCTCTGTCTCCTCGCGAAGGCGCTAAATTGATCGTCGCCGAGTGCTGCCGCAATTTGTCGACCGTCGGCGCGCTGCCGGTCGCTGCGACCAATAATTTGAATTTCGGCAATCCCGAGCGCCCCGAAATCATGGCCCAGCTCGTCGAATCCATCGTGGGCATCGGCGAGGCCTGCCGCTTCTTCGACACGCCGATCACCGGAGGCAACGTCAGCCTTTATAACGAGACGCTCGGCGAAGCGATCTGGCCTTCCCCCGTCATGGGAATTGTCGGCCTCATGAAAACCACCAACCCGATGACCATTCCGTTTAAAAACGAATCGCGGACAGTGATGCTCGTCGGCGGCCTGGGATTGTGCAATCTGACCCGCTTCGGCGGAACTCAGTACGCCAAAGTCGTGCTGAATGACATGTGGGGACTGCCTCCGGCGCTCGATATGGACTACGAAAAACGCGTCCAGACAGCCATTCGCGAAATGGTTGTTGGCGCGCATGTCGAATCGGCGCACGACCTTTCCGACGGCGGTCTCGCGGTCGCGCTGGCCGAGTGCTGCGCCGGCGGCGTAGGCGCGGCGGTTGAAATCGCGAGCGAGTTGCGGCCGGAAATTGCCCTGTTCCACGAAGGCCCCTCCAGAATTCTCGTTTCCACCGCGGTTCCCGAAGTGGTCGAAAAAATCGCGCAAGATCATGGCGTCGACGCCCTGCGCATCGGCGTTACAATGAAAGAGACGTTGCGAATCGATCACAATTCCGTGACCCTGGTCGATTGCGCCATCAGCCAGCTTCGCGAAGCGTGGGAGAATGCGCTCGAGGAACAGTTAACCACCCAGGTTTGATAAAGCATGTTTGATAAATTCCATGACGAATGCGGTGTGTTCGCGATTTACGGACACCCCGAAGCCGCGAATTTAGCGTACCTGGGCCTCTATGCGCTCCAACATCGCGGCCAGGAGAGCGCCGGCATCGCCTCGAGCAACGGGCGCGAAATTCATTGCCATAAGAGCATGGGGCACGTGGCCGATATTTTCACGCCGGAAGTTCTGGGAGGCCTGCCTGGAGAAGCGGCAATCGGGCACACCCGCTATTCCACCGCGGGCGACACTGTCCTGTTGAACGCCCAGCCGTTTTCCGTCGCCTGCAACAAGGGCAACATCGCCGTGGCCCACAACGGCAACATCACCAACGCCGGAGAACTGCGCCGGGAACTCGAAAAAGACGGGTCGATTTTCCAGGCCTCCAGCGATACCGAAGTCATTCTTCATCTTGTCGCCCGGTCGCGCGAGAAGACGCTTTCCGGAGCGCTCCGCGAAGCCCTGTTGCAGCTCGAAGGCGCGTTCTCCCTGGTCTTTCTGGCCGGCGACCGCGTGCTGATTGCGCGCGATCCGCATGGATTCCGTCCTCTCGCCTTCGGCCAGATGGAACTCTCCGGCGGCCGCACCTGTTACGTCTTCGCCTCCGAAACCTGTGCCTTCGATCTGATCGACGCGGTCTATTTAGGCGACGTCGAGCCCGGCGAAATGGTGATTGTCGGTCCCGAAGGCATGACGCGCGAGCGTTACGCTCCCGTCCGCGATCATGCCCACTGCGTGTTCGAGCACGTCTATTTTTCACGCCCCGATTCGATCGTGTTCGGCCGTCCGGTGCAGCATTCGCGGGAGATGCTGGGCAGGCTCCTGGCGATTGAGAGTCCAGTAGACGCCGACGTCGTCGTGCCCGTACCCGATTCCGGTGTCGCCGCAGCCATCGGCTACGCGGCCGAGGCCGATATCCCGTTCCGCCAGGCCCTCATCCGCAATCATTACGTAGGGCGCACGTTCATCGAACCATCGCAGGCCATCCGCGATTTCGGCGTCAAGCTAAAGCTGAACCCCGTCCGCCATCTTCTCGAAGGCAAGCGCGTCATTCTGGTCGACGATTCGCTGGTGCGCGGTACCACCAGCCGGAAGATCGTCCGCATGGTTCGAGGCGCTGGGGCGCGCGAGGTGCATTTGCGAATTTCCTGCCCGCCGACCATTTCGCCGTGCTTCTACGGTGTCGATACGCCGAGCCTGGCGGAACTGATCGCGGCCAACAACAGCATCGAGGAGATTCGTCGTTTTGTCGAGGCGGATTCGCTCTCTTACCTGTCGCTAAGTTCGTTGCGGGAGGCGGTTGCCGATACCAGTCAGGATTTCTGCTACGCCTGTTACACCGGCAATTACCCTACCGATCTCGTTCATATTGAAGAGTTAATCGGGGCGAAGGACCGGCGGGGGTAACCCCTTAGCCAAAAGATCAGTTGCATGCGGAGGCTGATCCGTTGTCTAATGCCCTTTTGACCACCGCATCCACCGCGTCGTGTCTGCCCTTCCGCGAAAACCGGTTCTTGCACTGGATCTGCGCCGCAACCGTGGCGGTATTCCTGCTGGCGGCCTATCATCCCGACACGGTATTCGATTGGGCGCTCGAAAACACGCTGATATTCTGTTACGTCCCGGTGATGATCTGGGGCTATCGCAAGCTGCCCCTCTCGGATCTCTCGTACCTTTTGATTCTGATGTACGTGTGCATCCATGAATTCGGAGCCCACTACAAGTACTCCGACGTTCCTCTGGGCGAGTGGATGAAAGTCTGGCTGCACACGCAGCGGAATCATTACGATCGCGTCGCGCACTTCTCATTCGGATTGCTGATCAGCTATCCGTTCCAGGAAATATTTATTCGAGCGGCTCGGGTGACCGGTGTGTGGCGCTATTATCTGCCGATTGAGACGACGCTGGCCTTCAGCGCCGTGTACGAAATGCTGGAGGCCGGGTCGGCATCGGTCCTGAGCCCCAAGCGCCTCGAAGAGTTCGTCGGCATGCAGGGAGATATCTGGGATTCGCAGGAAGACATGCTGATGGCCGGCCTAGGCTCGGTGGTGGCGATGATTTGCGTCCACCAGTTCCGGAAGCGCCGGGCGCGGGCGGCGGCGATGCGCGAACTGGAATACGCCGGACACGCGAAAAGTTAGTGTCCTGAGTTGTAAGTTCATTCAATTAGTCCAGGGCTAACAGTCCATCCAGTGGCACGCCCTGGTGGCGCGGACTTCAGTCTGCAGCGTCGGCTTCAGCCGACGTCTTCGTTTTTTGTCCGATCCGACCGGACACCGGCAGCAGCGACGCTGCAGACTGAAGCTCGTGCCACATCCCGTCCCCAATACTGGAACTGATTTATGAAGTGTATTTAGTGGAGTGCGTCACACACGTTGATCATTACCATTTCGACCGGGTGGCATGGCGGCGCGTCGGCGCTCCCGCCGACGCTCGTGAACTTATCGGGGAGCCGGTTTGAAAGGGCGGCTGCCGCCAAAATTGGCGGGCCCACAAGAGCCAGAAAATGTCTGACGCACTCCACTAGAATAAAAGCTCCATCTCATGCCCGCCACCGTTGCGTCCTCCGCCCTCGCTGTCCCTCATTCCCGAATCCGCGAACTGGCCGAAATCGCCATGGGCATGGACGGCGTTTTTAAGCTCTATTTCGGGGAATCGAACATTCCCACGCCCGATTTCATCAAGCGCGCCGCGCAGAAGGCGATGGCCGACGGCTTCACCTATTACACGGAAAACGCCGGCCTGCCGTCGCTGCGCAAATCGCTCGCGCGATACTACGCGGAACTCCATGGCGTGGAACTTGATCCAACGTCGGAGATCACAGTGACTGCGTCCGGCGTACAGGCCCTGAGTGTCGGCTTGCGATGCATGGTGGATCCAGGCGACGAAGCGCTGGTGCTGACGCCGTCCTGGCCCAACGGCCCGTCGATTATCCAAATGTCGCACGGCGTGGTGAAGGAGGTCCCTCAGCCTCTCATCGGGGATCGTTACGCAATCGACTACGACGCCCTGGAAGCAGTCGTCACGCCGCGCACCCGGCTGCTGCTCTACACTTCGCCGTCGAATCCTCTCGGTTGGGTGGCGACCGAGAAAGATCAGGAAAAACTTCTCGACTTCACCCGCCGTCACGGTTTGTGGCTGATGGCCGACGAAGTTTACGAGCGCCTGGTCTATTCCGATCCTCCGAAAAAAGCCGTCCCGTCTATCCTAAAACAATGCACGCGCGAAGATGCCGTCGTGGTCGTGCAATCGTTCTCCAAAGCCTATTGCATGACCGGCTGGCGCGTCGGATGGTTAGTAGCCCGCAAAGATCTGAGCCTGCGAGCGTCGCAATTAAACGAATTCTACATCTCGCACGCCCCGAGCTTCGCGCAACGGGCGGGCGAAACGGCGTTGCTTTGGGGCGAGGACGTGGTAAAAACCATGGTCGCGCGCCTCCGCGAGAATCGCGATTTCTGCCTCGCCGCGATGAAAAAAATGCCCGGTGTCACGACGCCCGCGCCCGATGGGGCGTTTTACCTTTTTCCGAAGATCGAAGGCATGACCGACTCATTCTCCTTCTGCAAGGACCTGTTAATGGAAACCCACGTCGGCCTCGCTCCCGGAGTCGCATTTGGGGCGGGAGGAGAAGGTAGCGTGCGCATCTGCTACGCGTCGGAAAAGGCGATTCTGGAAGAGGCGATGGCGCGGTTGAAGTTGTTCTTAGAGTCGCGGCGTTAACGCAAAGGGTTGCGCCACTTCAGGCCCGGAAACCGGGCAAAGTCCGTATCGCAGGAACAAAGTTCCGCTCCATGCTCTACGGCGAGCGCAGCCAGGTGCGCATCGGACGTCAGGTTCCCTCCGGTGCCCAGAGGCAGGATCAACTGACGGAGGATCCGCAGGTGATTTGGGCCCGGATGGACGATTGTGGCGGACGACTGCTCGAGCCAGGTTGCCATCAGCTCAAACGCGGCATCGACGGACAAAGGATTTTGGAACAGGCCGTGCCTGGTGGAAATCCGGAGGAACGCTAGAAGAACGTTCCAAGAAAAGCCGACTGTTTCGGGCCCAACTAAGCTGGATTCAAGCCACGCCTTGGCCTTCCGGTTGAGTGGGGAGTGCTCATTTACGGCGTAGATGAGCACGTTCGCATCGAGTAGGATCATTTACGCATCGAGAGCTTGCGGCTGAGTTCTTCATCCTCGATCGCGTCGGCGACCGACAACGCTTTGTCCCAACGGAACAATTGCTCTGCTCCCATCGGGTAGGTCTTCTGAACGAACTTCCTGGCAGGTTTTCGCTCTTTGGCGCGAAGCCCATCCCGGGCGGCTTCGTTAAGCGCTTCCTTGAACGAGATGCCACGCTCGCGCATTGCGTCTTTGATCAACCGTTCGACATCGGGATCAAGAGTGACGGTTGTCCTCATAGTTTCATCATAGCATCAAGTCAATTGCTGTCATGATGCCCTTTGCGTATTGTTGCCTCCAGCGTGCGCCGGAGGACAGGCAGCATGGCTCGATCTTTTTCGCCGTTGAGTTGTTCCTTCACTTCGATGAACGTTTCCAGGTTGAGGACGCGGACGCGGACGCCTTCGGCGATGAGCATTTGCGTCGAGCGAGGGACCAGTTCCTCGTAGCCCAAGCCACTGCCGATTTCGCCGAGAATATCCAGAGGACCGTGCTTCGTGATCAGGTTTTGATGGCCTGTTGAGAGCAGAGCCGATCTGACCGGACGGAGGCGTCGCTCGGGTTGGATGCGGTAGACCGCGTCTAGGGCTTCAAGAACTGGTAGGATGCGGTCAACGTTCTCCGGCGTCCTCCGGTGCACCACGTCAACGTCGAAGGTATTTATGGGAACCCCATTTAGCGTGGCCGATAATCCGCCTACGACTACGAACTCCACGCCCGCGTCATGCAACGCGCGGACCATCGCCGTGAGTCTACGCTCTGCCATTCAGCTCTTGGATTTCGAGGATCGAGTTGATCCGATCTTCCAGAAATTCCAGCCGCTCGGCTGGGGTTAGCGACAGCATCCAGTCGATCAGGGTCAAGTCGACGCCGTCTTCGCTCCGTTCACGCTGCTCAGCCGGTGTCATGAACATAGGATAACCCTCTTAAATCCGTTCCACCCCCTTCCTACGTATCCAACTGCGAAACACCATCCCCTTTAAGGAGGAGTACATGAAACTTCGCAGTCTGCATATTTGCGCCGCTGCGGCTTGTCTGGCGGTAATCGCTACCGCCGCCAGTCACCGCAACGGCCCGCTGCTGCTGGAAGACCAGACGGCCAATCTCAACGACTTCTATCTGTTCCGAAGCTATGAGACCGGCAAGTCGAACAATCTTGTGATGAGCATGAGCGTTCAGGGCTTCCAGAATCCCGATAACGGACCGAGTTACTATAAGTTCTCGGACAGCGTCGCCTATCGCTTCAACATCAACAACCAGCGGGGCCTGGACGGAAACCCGGATATTGAAATCGACTTCGTTTTCAATACCCAACTCCGTAGCAACGCCACCTTCCTCAGCTATCTCGGGCCGATCACGTCCATCGATAGCACGGGAATCCTGCTGTATCAGACCTACACCGTCATCGTGAGGAACCTGAACACGGGAGCCACGCAGTATTACACCACCGACGCCAAGGGGCACGCCCTTTCGGTGGCTCCGCCCAACCAGGGCCCCAATGCGACGCCGAAATATGAGGCGACACTGGGCCAGCCGAGCGTGTTCACCCTGGCGAACGGCATGCGCGTCTTTGCCGGTCCCCGCGATGACGCGTTTTTCTTCGATTCCGGCGCGACGTTCGATTACCTGAACTTCCGCTCGCCCGCTCCGGTGCTCACCGGAGCCGCGGATACAGGTGCGGGCGCGGCCTATCCGAACGCGGTCGATGGTTTCGCGGGCTACAACATCAGCCTGATCGCCGTCGAAATGCCCATCACCATGGCCACCGCCAACGGCGCGCTGCCCACCGCCACGTCCGATCCCAACGCGCACATCGGCGCCTGGGCGTCGACCTTGCGGCAGATCGTCACCATCCGCCCCAGCCCCAGCGACCCGCAGAACTACGGCGAGTACGTGCAGGTCGACCGCGTCGGCAACCCGCTGACCGTGGAAGCCCTCATTCCCCTGCCCATGAAGGACTACTGGAATCGCAGCCAACCGGCTTTCGACCAGCAGTTCGCCCAGTTCATCGGCAACCCGTTCTTCGCATCGGGAATCCTGAACGGCGTGTATAAAGTGCCGGTGCCTCCGGCGCCCCGCATGGACCTGTTGGGCGTCTACGTGCCGGATATCACCCGCATCGACCTGACGATTCCTCCGACTCCTCTGGCCAGCCAAAGTCGCCTCGGACCGTTGGGTGGTGACAACGCCGGGTGGCCCTTCGGCGGACGCCGTCCCAATGACGACGTCGTCGATATCGGGTTCCGCGCCTTGGCCGGTGTCCTGGTGGCCGGCTATACCAATGCCCCGCCGCTGGGCGATGGCGTCAATTCTAACGACGTTCCCACGCTGGCTGTTTTCCCGTTCCATGCTCCTCCTCACGCCGGCTATCTCCATAGCCAGCAGAACGGGACCAACGGACGCGGAACGGTGACAGGTCAATAACGCCATGAAACACACAACGAAGTTTCTCCTTGTGCTCGTTGTGTCGTCTGCGGGGTCTGCCTTCGGGCAGGCCTCCGGCGCGACCGACGGCACATTGAACAACCTGGCCGAACGGATCTTTACCGAACAAGCCGCCCGCCTGAAAACCGACGACCGCATCGCCATGTACGGCACCCTGATTCAGTCGAAGCGCGAAAATCTGCACTATCAGAATCTCCTCGCCGGCTCCTACATCCAGAAAATGCGCGAGACGACCGATTTCAGCTATCTCGACCGCGCCGCCCAGATCGTCGGCAACGTGATCTCCGCAGACAGCCAGAATTATGAGGCCCTGCGCCTTCGCAGCGAGGTCGAACTGGAACGTCATCACTTCAAGTTGGTGGCCGAATATTCGCGCCAGTTAATGAAAACTTCAGCCAACGATCCCTGGAACTGGGGCACGCTCGGCGACGCCCTGGTCGAAATGGGCGATTACGACGGCGCAGCCGAGGCCTATCAAAAGATGGTCAGCCTGCGGCCGGATCTGGCCAGCTACAATCGAGCCGCCTGGTTCCGTTTCCTCTCGGGCGACATGCCCGGCGCGATCGACATCATGGGAAGAGCGATCAACGCGGGCAGCCCTTCGTCGGAAAACACCGCCTGGTGTCTGGTCGAGCTCGGGCATCTATATCTGAAAAATGGCCAAGCCGACGAAGCGGAGAAAGCCTACGCCGCAGCCGTGAAAGTGTTCCCTGGCTATCATCCCGGCTACGCGGGCATGGGCCGCGCGCAAGCGGCCAAGGGCGAGTATAAAGCCGCCATCGCCAGTTATGAAAGGGCGCAAGCCTCGACTCCGATGCCCGACTACGCGGCCGCGCTCTACGACCTTTATACGATCCAGAAGGACCCGAAAGGCGCCCAGCGTCAGCTGGACATGATCGAGGTGATCGACAAAATCAACAAGAACAACGGCGAAGTGACCAATCGCAATGTCGCCCTGATTTTCGCCGATCACGACTGGCATGTCGATCGCGCCCTGGAACTGGCGACGGCCGAGCTGGACGTCCGCAAGGATATCTACAGCTACGACGCGCTGGCCTGGGCCCTGTACAAGAACAAGAAATTCGCCGACGCCGATGTGGCGACGACAAATGCGTTAAAAATGGGAACGCCGGAGCCGGCGTTTTATTACCACGCCGAGCAGATCGCGCGCGCCAACGGAAAAACCAAAGAAGCCGAAGAATATAGGAGTCACTATGCAAACCGTTTTGTCTCTATCATTGCTAGTCAAGCTGTTAACCCAGATGTCGGACCCGAGCTTGACCGTCGCGCAGCGAAATAACGCCTGCTTCGAGCTCCGCGGCTCGACCGACGGGCAAGTGGTCGCGACCATGCGCAAGGCTCTCGAAGACGTGAAGGTGCGTGCCTGCGCCGGAACAAATCTGCGCAAAGCCGGCGCCATCGAAGAATTGAAAGACGCGCTGGCCGACAAAAACTTCGAGATCCGCGCCCTGGCCGCCCGCGAACTGGGTGGATTCGAGAAGCCCGACTTGTTGCCGCTCCTGACCGCCGCGGCCCGCGATCCTCAACTGCTGGTCGGCATCAACGCCGTGGAAGCTCTGTCAGATTACCGCGACCCGATCGTCCTCCCGTACTTGTTAAGTCTGGCCAAAGACGGCGGCCTGGTCGGCACCGCCGCGCTCGACCGCGCGCTGGCCTTCCGCGACCCTCGGGTCCTGGAAACGGCCCGCGCGCTGATCGCCAGCAAAGACGTATCGGACAAGCTGGCCGCAATGCGGGTGATGGGTGCGATGGGGGAGGACACGGACATTCCCGCGCTCAGGAAAATTCTGGAGAGTGAAACCGGTATGGTATCAGCCGCAGGCCGTGGATTCGGATTGATCCCCGCCATTAGCCTCTCGAGAGCGGCGCAAACCACAATAGAGAAGATCGTGGAACCCCGACAGTAATGGAGGGGATATCAGGTCACTGAACCAAGAACCTGCGGTTGCGGCCTGGATGGGGGGTCGCAACTCGCAGGGAGGGTCTGAAGGCTTAGCGGCGGAAGCCGCGGCCGTAGACAACGTGGCGTCCGCCCCAATACCCGCCGATGTAACGTCCACCGGCGTAGCGTGGGCCGACCCAATAGGCGCCAGCATAGGGTGGCAGGGTCCAGACACCGTTCACAAACACGTAGCCAGGGCCGGGGCACGGGGCGGCGGCCACTACTACAGGTGCTGGGACGCCGAATCCGACGCCAACTCCAAAACGGACGCCAGCAAACATCGTGCTGCCCGCCATCAGTAACATTGCGATCAATTTGGTTTTCATTTTCTTCAGCCTCCTGGCCAGGAAGAAAGCAACCCGCGTGCCAATGTTTAACTGATTGAAAATAAGCAAGATGAAGCTTTATAAATGGCCGGAGTGCACCACCCAAGCGGTGCAAATCAGCCGCCGCTTCACGTGGCGTACGCACTCGTGCGTGCCGCGTCGAGACTCCTCTCGACGCCCGTTCTTCGAATGACAGAAACAACTCGCGAGTGTCGGCACGCGACCTGCCGCGCTACGTCTCCAGCATCCCCATCACTCGTTCCCGAGCCGTTTCCGTCACCGATTTCCGATCATGCAGAGTCAATCCCGTCGTCAGAATCGGCTCCCCGATGCGCAGCGTCACCCGTCCCCGATGAAACGTAGCCGAATGCATCGCCAGAATTTCCCGCGTGCCGGAAATGCCCAGCGGCACCACCGGCACTCCAGCCTTAATCGCGATATACGCCGCGCCGTCCTTGAACGGTTGCAGCACCCCGTCCGCCGACCGCCCTCCTTCGGGAAAAATCAGCAGCGAAATATTTCGCGTGCGGATGCTGTCGGCAGCCAGCGCCATGGTCTTGACCGCCGCTCGCGGATCGTGCCGAGGCACCGGAATATGGCCCGCCTGCCCCAGATGCGTCCCCAACAACGGAATCTTGAAAAGCCCGTCCTTGGCCATGAACCGGAAATCGGCCGGGATGTGCGTCAGGATGACCGGCGTATCCATGTAGCTCAAATGGTTCGAAGCAAAAACGTAGCTCGCCCCAGCGGTGAGATTCTCCAGGCCTTCGACGTTCACGCGCACTCCGGCAATGGCCAGCAGCGAACGGGCCCACACGCGAGCGGTCTTCATCATGAACTCGCCGGTGCGGTCGAAGGGCGACGCCACCAGGCTGATCAGGCCGAAGAAGAGCGTGGAAAGAATAATGAGCGGGTCTACGAAGACCAGGCTCCAGAAAAAGGCCATGAGTGTCTATTGTACGAAAGCGCCCGCGCCTCGCCGATCAGGAAAAGCGATCCGGTGATCACCACAACATCGTCTTCGCCGGCATGCTTTCGCACTTCCTGAACGGCTGCCGCGATGTCGGGTGCGGAAAATCCCCGCCCAGCCATCTCGCGCAGTGCCTCCGGCCGCAGCGCCCGCGCGTTGTCCGGCGCGGTAAGCACCAGGTCGGCGGCTAAAGGGAACAGGATGCCCGCGATCTCGTCCACCGCTTTGTCGCGCATCGCCCCGTAAATCAGCCATATTTTCCGGCCCGCATAAAAACGCTCCAGATACCGTGCCAGCGCCCGCGCTCCCGCCGGATTGTGCGCCCCGTCGAGAATGATGTCCGGGTTGGGAGAGATGCGTTCCAGCCGCCCCGGCCACACCGCGTTCTCGATTCCCGTGGGCGAAACGCCCAGCGATTCCAGTGCTAGCGCCGCGGCGATCGCGTTTTCCAACTGATGCTCGCCGGCCAGCGGACAGCGCAAACCTGAAAATTCCGACCCCCGCGCAGTGATATACAGATCGCGCACTTCAAAATCCGACGTGCGCTTCACCGGAATTTGCAGTTCCGCGGCGCGCGCGCCGAGCACCGCCTGTGCCTCCAGCCTCTGCCGTGCGAAGATCGCCGGGACGCCTGGTTTGAGAATACCCGCCTTCTCGCCTGCGATTGCTTCGATCGTGTTGCCCAAGTAAATTTCGTGATCGAAATCGATAGGCGTGATGACAGTCAGCGCGGGGTTCAAAACATTGGTCGCGTCCAGCCGCCCGCCGAGCCCGGTTTCAACCACCGCGGTCTCAATACCCATTTCCCGAAACAGCCAAAAGCCCATGGCCGTGACCGTTTCGAAATAAGTAGGATGCGGCTCGCCCGCGACCTTGTGAACGGCATCGAACGCCTGCTCAAACTGGAGCCGCGAAACCGGCATCCCGTCGATCACGATGCGCTCGGTCGGTTCAATCAAATGGGGCGAAGTAAATAGCCCTGTGCGCACTCCCGCGGTGCGCAGCCCGGCCTCGATCATGGCGCAAGTCGACCCTTTCCCGTTAGTGCCCGCCACATGCACGGAGCGAAACGAATCCTGCGGATCCCCCAGCGCGGCGAGCACCTCGCGAATGCGATCCAGCCCGAGCTTGGCAGTCTTAATCTCATTGCCGAGCGCATAAAGAAACCGCACGGAGTCGGGGTAAGTCAGCATGAAGCGGTACTGCTATTATCCCCTCCCTTACCGTCGAGGTTCCATTGCGCTACGCAACCCCGACAGTAATGGAGGGGATCCTTAGAAGGCATTCACAGCGTCGCGAAGAATCGCATCGCGCACCTGAACCCTCAGTCATCGAATGGAGTGAGGGGCGCTGCCCCGGATTCCCTCTGCGTTACTCTGAAAGAAGGAGGCACAGACAATGGCAGCTCTCGATTGGTCGCAATGCCCGGCGGTGGAGAGCGTGCCGGATCGGCGCAGCGGAGAATGGGTGTTTTAAGGTACTCGCATGCCGGTTTCCACTGTGTTCGAAAACCTCGAAGTAGGTTCGAGCATCGATGAGATCATCGAGCAGTACGACGTCACGCGGGAGCAGATTCAAGCGGTTCTCGAGTTCGCCGCCCGCAGCCTCGACGCGCCCCCGGTCCCCGTCGCTGCAGCCGGCAAGTCCGATGCGCATCCTGTTTGACCAGGGGCGTCCCAAGAGGGCTTTCCGCATCGTTGCGGGATCACGAAGTCACCGAGGCAAGAAAACTCGACTGGGAGCGAATTTCAAACGGAGCGCTGCTTACGTTGGCCGAGAATGGGGGCTTCGATTTGTTGGTGACGACCGATAAGAACGTTCGCTATCAACAGAACCTAACCGACCGGAAAATCTCTATCGTGGTGGACGCCGCCACGCCCGCAGTTATGCCGAGAAATTCCGTTCAAATAGCCCGCCAAATGGGCGACACCGATCAGAATCAGGGGCTACGGGACGGTTTCGTCCGTCCCACTTTCTTACGTTGACTCGCTAATCGGTGGCGCAGTATCTAAACAACACCCGAAGGAGCCAACGCGATGAGTATAATCCACGTCGGGCATATAAGGTCCAATTGCGAGAAACGGTTCTCTGCGCTCGTTGAGACCGATGACATACACACGGCGTCTGCAGAAGATAAAGAGGTGCACTTTTTGTCGCGGGCGCTTGCCGCGTTTGCCATAGCCGAAATCGCGAAAACCGATGATAAGAGTGCGGCGGCCTCCATAGTCGACGAGCAGAATGACGATGGTATAGATGCCTTCTTCTGGAATCGCACCGAGCACATTTGCTACCTAGTCCAATCAAAATGGGTCAAAAGCGGCAGTGGAAGCATTGATGTTGGTTCAGTCTTGAAGTTCGTACAAGGAATAAACCATCTCCTCGCCGACAAAAAGGAGGCGTTAGGGCCCAAGCTCAAAGCCAAAGACCAAGAGATCCAAGAAGTGCTTGCGGACTCACGAGCCAAATTCGTTCTGCTCATCTGTTACACAGGTCAGGCTCCGATTTCACCGGAAGCCCAAAAGCCGCTGAACGAACTGCTAGACGAACTGAACGACGAAGAGGATCTCGTTAGCCTCACCGTTCTTCGACAGAAGGAATTACATGGCATAGTTGCCCAACATGCTCTTGGTGAGTCCGTAGACTTCACCGTGATGCTCCATGAATATGGACCAATAAGAGAACCCTATCGGGCGTATTACGGCCAAGTGGATGCTGCCGACATCGTAACCTGGGGGAAATTTGGCGACCATCTTTATCACAAGAATATTAGAGGATTCAAAGGAAGTACCGACGTTAACGACGGTATTGTCAACACAATCAAGAACAATCCGGAAAACCTCTTATATTTTAATAACGGCGTCACCATCCTTTGCTCGGAACTCGATAAACAACCGCTCGGAGGAAAGACACGGGCAAGTGGAGTTTTCGATTGCAAAGGCGCAAGCGTAGTCAACGGGGCGCAGACGGTCGGTAGCATAATTTCTGCGTTTGGCACTAATCAAAGCAATATGCCCCACGCCCGGGTCTTAGTTCGCCTAATTTCTTTGCAGGACTGCCCTGCCGAATTCGGAACCGAACTGACTAGAGCCGCAAACACTCAGAACAGAATCGAGAAGCGCGATTTTGCGGCGCTCGATGAGCATCAAAGCAGGCTAAGGACCGAGATGTTGCTCTCCTATCAAAAAGAGTATGTCTATCGGACCGGCGAGAAGCCGCCCGCCGAGGACAGCGGCTGCACGCTCGACGAGGCTACTGTGGCCTTGGCTTGCGCCCACCCCGACCTAAGCTACACAATGATGGCGAAACGCGAGGTTAGCAAGCTCTATGAAGATATAAAAACGGCTCCGTACACTGCTCTTTTTAACGCCAGCACCTCTGCTCTACAATTGTGGCGGTGCGTTCAGGTCATGCGGAGCGTTGATTCGCGCTTGAAGATCGATCAAGGCAAATTGGAAGGCAGAATGCGGCTAATTGCAATTCACGGAAATCGATTCATTCTCCATCTCGTTTTCAAAAGAATCGGAGGGGCGATCAATTCGACGGGCGATCTCGACGCCCTCAATGTTCCCTATCATCTAGGCTACGTGTTGGCGCGGACGATTTTTCGAGCGAATGAGCTATTCTCGACGGCGTATCCGAGCAACCTTTTTAAGAACGCAACGAAATGTCGCGCCCTGGAAAAGGCAATTCACGAAGAGTCAGAGTAAAATCCTCAGCCTGGTTGGCCCGCGTTGCCACGTAATGGAAGAAAAAATATGGGACGGACGAGAGCGTCCCTCCCCAATCTCGTCCGATAACTCACCCCGCATCAACCAAATAGCGGTTTCACCCGACTTTTCCCGCCGTCGGCTGCGTTCATTCTGTCTATGGGATGCAACGTGGCGGGTCTAAAAAAGCGCCTCTCTCGGTATTGTGGGGTTAATTTAACGCCAGAGCCCTTCGGCGCACCCTCGGAAGTCACAAGGGAAATGGAGAAACTAAGCCGCCTGTTTGTTTCTTCGATACAGCAGCCAGCCCGACGCGATGGCAGCGAAGGTTCCCAGCGCCAGTTTCCCTTCGAACAGCCAGAAACGCTTGACCTCCGGCGGCGGAATGATCGAGCAGGCGATCGCCAGCAACGTGACCCCGCTGCCCAGGATCGCGCTGAACCATTTTTTCGCTTTCCAGGCGCTGGCGAACACATATAAATACGGCAGGAAACCGACGATCACCGTCAGGTCGACGATGGTGCGGTAGGCGGTCTTTACAGTCTCGCCGGCCTGGCAGGCGATCAACAGGACGGTCGCGACGATGCCGAGTGAAAGGATGGCAATGTGCGGAGTATGCCAGCGAGGATGAATTTTTCCGAACGCCGCCGGCAGCAGGTGATCGACGCCGGCGGCGAAGGGCATCCGGGAAACAGCCGATCCGAGGCCGCCGAAGCTGCCGACGATATTGAGCACGACCATCAGTACGACGACCGGGCCGATCCAGGGCACTCCGAGTTCCACGCCGGCCGAGGCGGAGACTTGCGCCACTCCGTTCATCTCGCTGATTTTCGCCGGCGCCATGATCACCAGCAGGGAAATGGTGGACGCGATGTAGAAAAGAGCAACGAAAATGGTGCCGATCCAGCCCGCCCGGGGGATGGTGCGGAGAGGGTCGCGAATTTCGGCGGCCATCATCCCGGCGGCTTCCATGCCGCTCATGGCGAAGGCGATGGCGGCCATGGAGTTCATCGTGTCCCAGTTCCAGACGGGCCAGGCGGTTTGGAGCGTAATCGGCGTTGCCGCCCCATGGCGCAGCCCGATAACCGCGGCGGTGATGCACAACAACGCGCCCAGCGTCCAGGGCATCACGCCGCCGATGTTTTCCGTCCATTTGCCGATATTCAATCCGATGACGTTGGTGCCGAGCGCGGTCCACACCAGCAGCAGCGAGCCGCCAATCATGTACATCGGATTGTCGGCCAGGTAAGCGTAAGATGGCCCGAGCGCGTAGACGGTGATGCTAAGAGCGAACAGCGCCGCGCCCGGAATCAGGAACGCGATACCCAGCCAGTAGACCCAGAAATTGAGGAATCCGGGCCAGGGCCCGAAATCGTTGCGAGCCCAGATGTAAAGGCCTCCCGCGCCGGGATACTTCGCCGAAAGAACCGCGACGGCGATGGCCAGAGGGACGGCGAACAGGAGCGCCGCGAGAATCCAGAAGACGATCGTTCCAGGCCCTCCATGGGCGGCCACGGAAATCCAGCGCGGACCGACCATCAGGACGATCAGGAACAGGGAGAGATCGCGCAGGCCGAGTTCCCTGCGCAGATGAGGTTGTCGCGGCTCCTCAGGCATGAGTCTGATGGTCGCAGCCAAAGGTGGCTGGAACGCGTCCGCCTTTATTCAACTCCTGGTAGCCGATTTGCGTGTTGTAGTAAATGCCCGCGGTCATGGTTTTCGCGCGGTGAAAGAAATCGTTGCCCGCCGCGTCGAGAGCCTGGAGCATCGCGGTCTGCTGCGCGGCGGTCAGATGCACGAAGGGATGGCCGTGCTGGTGGAGGGAGCGGCCGTCCAGCGAGTTGAGCCCCGTCATGAAGTGCTCGCGTTGCCCGGCGTCGCCGTCGCGAAGGAATAGGTCGATGTAGCGATTGACGTGAGCGGCCTTGGCGCCGGGTGTGTCGGTCGCCGGGATGATCAGTTCAGTAAGCGCGATGACCGTTTCGTTCTGGTGGTCGTCCAGGAAGCTCGGCTTCCAATCGGGCTTCGCGGCTTGCTCCGCCCAGGCGGTCGGGATCGCGAAAGAAGCGGCGAGCTTAAGGAGGTCGCGGCGGTGCATTGGACCTTATCGTACCTCAGGAGTTGAGGTCGAAGGCGGCGGCGAGTGGGATTTCAATGTCTGGATTTTCGGCGCGGAGGGTGTCGTAGACGGCGCCGGCGGGGTTTTTCTGCGAGTAAAGGAGGGCGCTCTGTTCCTGAGGATCAACGATCCAGGTCCATTCGACGCCGATGGAGAGATACTCCTGGATTTTCGGAAGCATGCGGACCACGCGGTCTTCGGGCGAGAGAATTTCGACGACCAGAAATGGGGCGACGCTGGGGATGCCGGTGCCGATATCGTCGCTGCGCCAGACGGCGAGGTTGGCGACGCGGTAGCGGGTGGGGGAGATTTTTATTGTGATTTCAGGAAGCACGCGGATGCCGAGTTTCGGCCGGAGTCGGTGCGGCAGGCTGAGGAGGTTGCCTTGCACGTCGCCATGCGAGAGGTCGCCCCAGTTGCGTTCCGCGACTTCACCGTCGAGGAATTCGCAGTCGGAGCCGCCGAAGGGGGTGCGGAGGTATTCGCCGACGTCCATGAGCACTTTCGTGCTCATGAGTTGATTATGGCACCTCATGTAGAGTGAAAGGAGCTACGTGAAGAAAAAGACTCCCGGTCGGCTGAAGGCTGCGTTAGAGCCGGCGCGGCGAAAGTATAGGCTTGACGAACTGGTCGCGCTTATCATGAGGGAAAATCGGCACGGCGAAGTCAATTGGGAACGACCCGTCTGCGAGGAAGTGTTGCAATGAAGCGCGGGACTGAAGTAACGACATTTGGCCTCAAGGTCGAGTTCTCTCGCGAGAAGGACGGGCGTTGGATCGCCGATGTTCCGGAGTTGCCTGGCGTCACGGTTTACGGGCGGACGCGGAAGAAGGCCTTCGCTTCGGCCGAGTTATTGGCACTGAAGGTGATTGTGAATCGGATGGCGAACGGCGAGACCGTGCCCCGGATTCGCTGAAAACGAAGAAGCCTCAAAAGGGCGGCTGCCGCCAAAATTGGCGGCCCCACAAGACCGTTTAGGATTAGTTCGACTTTTTTCACGACCATTGCGTCTTTATGAACGGAGCCAATCGTTGATCTTCCGCGAGGTTGAAGATCGGGACCTGATCGCGAAAGCGCGAAAAGGGGACGTGGAGGCTTATAACCTCCTCGTTTCCCGTTGGGAGAGGCGCGTCTTTAATTACCTGCTGCGGCTGGTTTCGAATCGCGAAGATGCGATGGACGTCAGCCAGGAAGTGTTTTTGAAGGCGTACCAGAGCCTCCCGAAGCTCGACGATGTGGAACGGTTTGCCGCCTGGTTGTTCCGGATCGCTCATAACGAGGCGTTTTCGCTGCTCAGGCGGCGGAAGCCTGAAGGGGATATGCCGCCGGAACGCGGGAATCAGGGGCGCGGGCTGCTGCCGATTGAGCTGTCGCTGGCTGTGGAAAAGGCTCTGGGGCGATTGACGGAAGAACAGCGCGAGGCGGTTTTGTTGAAGGTTTACCAAGGGTTCAAGTTCGAAGAAATGGCGGAGATCCTGAGTTGCCCGGTTTCGACGGTGAAATCGAGGCTGTATACGGCTCTGGACCTGCTGAAGGAAACGTTATGCGAGGTGAATCATGAGCTGTGAAAAATTCGACTGGAAGGCATACACGCTGGGCGAACTGGCGGCGAATGAGCGTCGCGAGGCGGAAACGCATGCCGCGACCTGCGAGGGTTGCCGTGGGGAACTGGCGCATGTGCGGTTGACGATCGATACCTTGTCGGCATTGCGCGAGGAAGAAGTTCCGCGGCGGATCGCCTTCGTTTCGGATAAGGTGTTCGAGCCTCGCTGGTGGAATGTTTTCTTAAAACCTTCCTTCGTGGCGGCGCTGGTGCTGGCCGCGGCGATCCTGATGCATGGGTACCTGGTGCGTCCGCCGGCGGTGGATGAAGCATCCATTCAGACGCGCGTGAATCAGGCGGTGATGAGAGCGGTCGCCGATGTGGAACAGCGGAACGCGGATTTAGATAGAAAGGTCACGACGTTATACGTCGCGACAACGGGAATTGTACGCCAATGAAAAAACTTTCGAAGTACCTCCTCCTTGCATTACCTCTTTGCGCTGCCGCCATTGCAGCGACTGCGCCGCGCATCAGCGGGAATCTGCTGAAGATAGTGGAATCGAGTCTGGACGACCGGGTCAAGAGCCTTTGGGCCGACAATCCTTTCTCGATCATCCGGCCGACGCGCGGCCTTTATTTAGACGGCTACGGAGCGGTGTTCACGGTGGACGTGAGCCCGGTGTTGTCGACCACGTCGATGATGCATCCGACGGTCACTAAGGACGAGGTGGTGAAAGCCCACAAGGTGCGTCTGGAGCGGGTCGCGCAGTTGCGGACGGCGATGGGTGCGGCGGTGGCCGACGCGGCGTCGTCGCTCGATCCGGTGCCGGCCGACGAACAGATCACGCTGGTGGTGTATCTGACTTACCATGATTGGGAAGACATTAGCGGCACGCCGGGGCAGATTACGTTTCGCGGCAAGAAGAAAGCTCTCATAGACGCGAAACGGGCGGGCGCGGCGGCGCTGGCGCAGGCTGTGACGGTTACCGAAAACTAAATGCGATTAGGCGAGATCCTCCTCGAACGAAAACTGATTACCAGCGAGGATCTCGATCGCGCTCTGGAGTTGCAGAAGGAGCGCGGCGGCGAGAAGTTGGGCAAAATTCTCGTCGATCTGGGCTTTATCGCCATGCGCGATGTGTTGAGCGCGCTGGCAGAGCAGTTGCAGGTTCTATTGCTGACGATCGACGGGCCTCCGGCGATGTCGCCTGAAACGGAAACACTCTCGCCCAAGTTTCTGCGCCAATTCCGGTGTCTTCCCGTGGCGCTTCACGATCACACGGTGACGCTGGCCATGGCCGATCCGCTGGATTTCGAAACGCGGTCGGCGGTGGAATCCTGCACCGGCCTGGCGGTTCGCGTGGGGATCGCCAACGAGCAGGAGATTCTCGACGCCATCGACCGGTTTTACGGGCGCAAGGAAGAGAACGAAACCGAAATCACCACGCCGGGCGGCGATGCCGAGGATCTGGAGCATCTGCGCGACATGGCCAGCGAGGCTCCGGTGATCCGCCTGGTCAATGCGATGGTGGCGCAGGCGGTGGAAAAGCGCGCCAGCGATATTCACATCGAGCCGTTCGAAAAAGAGTTCCGCGTCCGTTATCGCGTGGATGGAGTGCTGGTAAATCAGGACGCTCCTCCGCGCGAAATGAAGGCGGCGATTATTTCCCGCGTGAAGTTAATGGCCAAGTTGAACATCGCCGAGAGGCGTCTGCCGCAGGATGGTCGCATCAAGGTAAAGACGCTGGGGCGCGAGGTCGACTTGCGCGTTTCGACATTGCCGACGCTTTATGGCGAGAGCGTCGTCATGCGCCTGCTGGACCGTTCGGCGGGAGATTTTTACGATCTGGAGCGGCTGGGGTTCGATGCGCACATGTTGGAGCGGATGCACTATTACACGTCGCTGCCGCATGGAATTTTTCTGGTGACGGGGCCGACGGGAAGCGGAAAATCGACCACGCTGTATTCGGCGCTGAAGCGCATCAATCAGTGCGACAAGAAAATCATCACGATTGAAGATCCGGTGGAATATCAGATGGACGGGATCAACCAGATCCACGTCAATACCACCATCGGGCTGACGTTTTCCTCCGGCCTGCGGCACATTGTGCGCCAGGATCCGGACGTGATCATGATCGGCGAAGTTCGCGACCGCGAGACGGCGGACATCGCCATTCGCGCGGCGCTGACCGGCCACTTCGTTTATTCAACGCTCCATACCAACGACGCGCCGAGCGCGATTACGCGTTTGACCGACATGGGCGTGGAAAACTATCTGATCACGTCGTCGCTGGTGTCGGTTCTGGCGCAGCGTCTGGTGCGCATGATCTGCCCGGATTGCAAGGCACCGGCCGGTACCGCCATTACTCCGGACGGCGACCGGATCGACGTGTTTAAGGGCAAGGGCTGCGAGAATTGTTTCAACACGGGGTATCGCGGACGTATCGGGATTTTCGAATTGATGGAATTGAACGAAGAGATTCGCGGCATTATCATGGCCAACGCGGATGCGGCGAAAATCACGGCGGCGGCGGCTCGCAACGGCATGCGCAATCTGCGGGACGACGGATGGTTGAAGGTCCGCAACGGCGTGACGACGGCCGAAGAAGTGATGCGCGTCACCCAGGAGTTTTAACGCGTGGCAACGTCGTTTTTCTTTCGAGCCGTGGCGTCGGATGGAAAACTGCGCACCGGCACCATCACCGCGGAGACGGAGAAAAACGTAGCGCAGGAATTGAAGCGGCAGGGGCTGATTCCGGTCTACGTCGGGTTCGAAAAAAAGCAGGGCTTCGAACTGAAGATGCCGACGTTCGCGCGGCGGTATCGCAAGGACGTTCTGTTTTTCACGCAGGAATTATCGACGCTGCTGAACGCCGGCGTGCCGCTGGATCGGGCGCTGGGAATCACGGCGGAGTTGACCGAAAAGGGGCATTTCCGGTCCATCGTGCTCGACGTGATGCGGATTCTGAAGGGCGGAAAATCGTTCGCCGATTCGCTGGCCACGCATCCACTTTATTTTTCCGAGCTGTATGTGAATATGGTCCGCGCAGGCGAAGCGTCGGGGTCGCTGGGAACGATTTTCGAGCGGCTCTCCGAGTTCGAACGCACCCGCGACGATTTGCGCGGGTACATTATCAGTTCGTTGATTTATCCGGGATTGTTGACACTGGTCGGACTTGGGTCGGTCTTCATTTTGCTGAATTTCGTGGTGCCGCGGTTCGCGGCGATTTTTTCCGATCCGCGGATGGTGATCCCGACGCCGACGCTGCTGTTAATTAGGACCAGCGAGTATGTGAAGGCTTATTCGCTGCCTGCGTTCGCCGTGCTGGCGGTGCTGATTCTGGCTTTTATCGCATATATTCGAACGTCGGCGGGCGCGTTGTGGTGGGATTCGCTGCGGCTGAAGGCTCCTCTGTTGGGCGATGCGCTGAGGAAAGCCGAGACGGCTCGCTTCGCGCGCGCGATGGCTACACTGATCGCAGCCAGCGTGCCTCTGGTCCAATCGATCGGGATCGCGCGAGGCATTTTAAATAACCGGCGAATCGCCGGGACGCTGGAACAGGTTTCGCAAGGTGTGAAGCGCGGCGAGGGCATCGCGGGACCTCTGGCGAAGGCCGGACAATTTCCGCCGCTGGCGAGTCACCTGCTGGCGGTGGGCGAGGAAACCGGCAATCTGGACGCGATGTTCGGACGGATGGCGGATATTTACGACGCGGAAACCAGGACGGCGATCCGGCGGTTCACCTCCATCTTCGAGCCGCTGATTATCCTGGTAATGGGAATTTTAGTAGGCTCCCTGATTCTGAGTATGATGCTGGCGATTACGGGCATCAACGATGCGGTGATTTAAACATGAACAACAGAAGAAAATCTCAACGCGGTATTACGCTGATCGAAATGCTGGTGGTGGTGGTGATTATCGGGCTGTTTGTCGGCCTGGTTGGCCTCAATTTGTTCAAGCAGGGGGACAAAGCCAAAGTCACGGCGGCGCGCGCCAATATCAGCACGTTTATGCAAGCCCTTGGACTTTACAAACTCGATGTCGGGACTTATCCGACGACTGAGCAAGGATTACAAGCGTTGCGCGTAAAGCCGGAAGACGCGCCACAATGGGCCGGTCCTTACCTGAAGGCCGATATTCCGCTTGACCCCTGGAACCGCCCTTATCTATACAAATATCCGGGCGAACACGGCGACGACCCCGACGTAATTTCGCTGGGCGCCGACGGGCAGCCCAATGGAGAGGGGCTGAATGCCGACATCGTCAGTTGGAGCAACAAATAAACAGCGCGGCGTCACGCTGATCGAGATGTTGATCGTGATGGCGCTCATTGCGCTGGTGGCGGGGATGGCTGCGCCTTCGGTTTCGGCGGGACTTGACTCGCTTCGGCTGCGCTCGACCTCGGATGCGATTGTCGGGTTCTTCAACACTGCGCTGGCGCGAGCCGATACGCGGCAACAGGTGGTTGAAATCGTCATTTCTCCGCAGGAAGGCACTCTCGTCGCGATCAGCGCCGATGGAGCGTTTCGCAAACGGCTGGAGATTGCGAGCCCGGTCAAGATTATGTCCATCGGGCCGGCGTTCGCGGATCAAGGCTCCGCGCGGCGGTTTCTGGTCTATCCCGGCGGCACGGTACCGAAAATTGCGATTGAGATCGCCAATTCCCAGGGGCGGAAGCGTCTGATCAGTATCGATCCGGTGACGGGCGTTCCTCAGGCTGATGCGAAGTAGAAACGGATTTACGCTGCTCGAAGTTCTGGTCGCTACCGCGATCATGGGCGTGGCCGTGGCAGGGTTGCTGAACACCATTTCGGCGGCGGCGCACAATGCGTCGCGATTGACGCAATACGATCGCGCGGTGCTGCTCGCGAACTCGAAAATGGACGAGCTGCTGGCGGAGCCGAAATTGCCACGCAATACTCCTCTGGTGGGAGAGTTCGATCCCGTGCGAACAGGCGGCGTTCCTTGCTCCTGGCAGGCGACGATTACGCCTCTCGACTCGCTTCCGGGGGCAGGGGCGGGATCTTGGGTGGTCGACCGGATTCAGCTCGAGATCGACTGGATGGACGGCCAGGTGAAGCACAGCTTTTCGCTGGAAGGATTCCGGCGCGGGGTTTTGCAATGAGACAGAAAGGCTTTACGCTGATCGAACTGATGATTTCGATCACGCTGGTCGCGGCACTGGCGACGGGGATGATGATGGCGATGCGCACCAGCCTGCTGTCGATGGAGAAAATCAATTCGCGGCTGCAATTCAATCGCCGGGTGATGGGGATGGAGCATATTCTCACCCGACAGATCGGCGGCGTGATGCCGGTGGTGAGCGATTGCGGAACGGCGCACGTGCCGATTTTTTTTGGCACTCCCACTTCGCTGCGGCTTGTCTCAAGCTACTCGATGCCGGAGGGCGCGCGAGGGTATCCGCAGTTCGACGATTTTCAGGTGGTGCGTGGCGAAGCGGGGCTGAGGCTGATTGTGACGGAGCACAATTACACGGGCCCATCGAGCACGGCTCCGTTTTGCGGGGGCACGCCGGTGCTTCCCGCGGCGGTGGCTCCCACGGCTTACATTTTGGCGGACCGGCTGGCGTCCTGCACGTTTTCCTATCGCGAGCAGATTCCGGATCAGCCTCCGTCGTCGAACTGGCTGCCGGTGTGGGATCGGGAAGATTTGCCGGCGGCGGTGAAGATTGAAATGACGCCGCTCGATTCGAGCGCGGCGCTGCTGCCGGTGATGAATGTGACGGTGCCGATTCGCATTACGCGTCAGGTGAGGAATACGTATGCCGATGCGCCGTAGTAAACACTGCCGCACCTGTCCGCTCCCTGACGGTCGCGGTTCCCAGGGCCAGCACAGTGAACCGCCATGCGTGAGCATGCGGACAGACGGCAAGCGCGGCAGCGCGCTGCTGACCGTGCTGTGGCTGTCGGCCGCGCTGGCGGCGATCGCATTTTCAGTCTCGTCCAGCGTGCGCGCGGAAACGGATCGCGTGGAGGCGGCTTCGAACGGGCTGCGCGCATGGTACCTGGCGACCGGCGCTGTGGAGCGGGGCATCCAGTGGATGGCGTGGGGCGACAGCGTTCGCAACGAGGACGGCACGGCGCGCTTCTGGCAGTACGACGCGCCGCGCATGAACATGAACTTCCCTAGCGGCACGGCGGTGGTGGAAATGATTCCCGAATCGGCCAAGATGAATGTCAATGAAGCGGGCATCGACGATTTGACGAAGGTCATCACGGCGGTGGGGGGCGATGCGGGGAAGGCGCGGGAAATCGCGGCGGCGATTCTCGATTGGCGGGGCGGATCAGAAGGGACTTCGCCGAACGACCAATATTACTTTGGCATCAGTCCGACTTTTCGGGCCCGGCATGCGTCTTTTGAAGAGATAGAGGAGTTGCTGTTCGTGCGGGGTATGACGCCGGAGCTGTTTTATGGAAATTTCGTCGCCGACGATAAGGGTGCGCTGTATGCGACTGGCGGCCTGCGCGACTGCCTTTCGGTTTGGGGGTCGATGGGGCCTTTCGATGCGAACACGGTGAGTCCACCGCTGATGGCGGCGATCGGCGTGCCGCCGGGCGTGATTCCGGCAATCGTGGCGCGGCGCACGGCACAGCCGTTTAAGGATCTGGGCGAGGTTTTTGCGATGGGCGCTCCCGCGGGGCGCATCCGCATCGGTGGAAATTATATCTGGACGCTGCGCGCGTCGGCGCGACTGAAACGGCCTAACGGAACTCCTTCGGAAGTCGTGCGGACCGCGTCGGCGACGGTGAAGCTTGTCGACCGCAAGCGATTCAACGTTCCGGTGCATGTGCTGCGCTGGTATGACGACGCGTGGTCCGAATCGGCCATCACGCCAAAACCATGATTCCCGCAAGCATTCGAAAATATCTGGCCTTCGGCAGCGGCGTGGGCATCGAAATCACCGGCGCGCGCGGCGCGGAAACGCTGCGGATTACGGCGGTGCGGGTTCGCCCCAATGGCGCGCGCGTACTGGGTTCGTTTTCGATTGAGAACGCCGCGCAGCAGCCGGCCGCGGAGTGGGGACAAGCGTATTCGGGGTTCGTGAAAAAGAACGGGTTGAATCACGTGGTGGCGACGGTGCTGCTGCCGCGCGAGGATGTGATCCTGCGGCAGATTTTGGTGCCGGGCGTTTCCGATAAAGATCTTCCCGCGGCGGTGGGCTTTCAGTTGGACGGCCTGCATCCTTACGCCGAGGAGGACGTGATTTCGAGCTGGGCTCGTTTGCCTGGGACAACGACGGTTCTTGTCGCGATTGCGCGAAAGACCGCGCTGGAACGGTACGGCGCGTGGTTCGCCGAGGCGGGAGTCAAGGTCCAAAGCTTCACCTGCGCGCCGGCGGCGATTTATTCGGCGCGCCGCTTATTCGCGACGGCTCCCGTGCCTTCGGTTCTGGCGATGGACGAAGGGAGTGGGCGCGTGGAGTTGTATGGCGAGAGCCCGTCGCATCCGCTGTTTTCGGCGTCGTTCGACGCGGCTCCGGAGCGTGCCGTCGCGCTGGCATGCGCGGAGCTTCGGCTCGACCCGGCGACCACTGAAACGCGTTCGTTTCATGCTCTGCTGGGCGCGGAGCCTCCGCTATCGTATGCCGCGGCGCTGGCGGGGGCGTGTCCACACTTGTTTCTGGGAATCAACCTTCTGCCCGCCGAATTGCGATCGTCGAGCTCGCGCGCGCTGTGGATTCCCACCGGCGTGGCCGCGGGACTGGCGCTGATGGCGGCCGCCGCGCTGGCCGGTTATCCGGCATTTGAAGATCGCCGCTATCTGCATTCGCTCAATGCGGAGATCGCGAAAATCAAGCCGCAGGCCGCGGCGGCGGCGAAGCTTGATAAAGACATTGAAACAGCGCGGCAGCGGACCATTTTGCTCGACCAGCTGCGGAAGCGCTCCAAAATGGATATCGATGTGATCGGCGAAATGACGAAAATTCTGCCCCCGCCGATCTGGCTGAACACGCTCGAAATCACGCGCACGCAGGTTACCGTGGCGGGCGAGACGGATCAGGCCGCGCCGCTGCTGAAACAAATCGACGCATCTCCGTTTTTCGAGGCGTCGGAGTTTTCCATGCAGCCGATGCGCATGCAATCGGGCGAAGGGTTCCGCATCCGCTCCAACCGGGAGGCGGGAAAATAATGTCGCCCAAGTTTCGCCGGTTTGTCGGATGGTCGCTGGTGAGCCTGGCGCTGACCGCGATCTACACTTTCTGGCAGCAGCAATCGAGCGAACCTGCCGTCGCCGCCGTTGCCGCTTCCGTCGATTCTGTTTCGCTGGCCGAAAAGCAGCTCGCCAAGCTGCGCGAGGCCGCCGCGACGGTGCCGCAAAAGCAGGAGATTCTCAAACAGGTTTCGGGCGATCTGGCGATGCGCGAAAAAGGTCTCATTGTGGCCGACACCGCGCAACAGGCGCAATCGCAGATCATTCAGATTCTGCGCAAACTGGGGCACGACGAAAATCCTAAAGTCGAGATGCGGTCGCAGGAATTCGGCGCGGTGCGGCCTCTGGGAGACGTCTACGGAGAGGTGCTGGTTACCGTGCAGATCGATTGCGGGATCGATCAACTGGTCAACATGCTGGTCGGGCTCGCGGCGCGGCCGGAATTGATCGCGTCGAACGAACTGCGCGTCACCAGTTCGAACGCGAAGGATAAAACCATCGGAGTGCGGCTGACGGTCAGCGGTGTGGTGCCGCGAAAGCTCATCCCCAGCAAGAAAGGAGCGGGCGCGTGAATCGCAAACTGATCTTCCTGAATGTGGTGTTGCTGGCGCTCGCGGGGTGGCTGTTCTGGTTGCTGCGGGTGAAATGGGTGGAACTGCACCAGCATGAGCATACGGTGCTGGCGCTCTCGCCGGAAGTGCGCAAGCGGCTGATGATCCCGTCGCCGATCCCGCAGTTCAAACCGATGACGGCGGCCGAATACAACTCGATTGCGCAGAACGATATTTTCGCGAAGGATCGCAATCCGAACGTGCCGATCGAGGTGCCTCCCGCGCCACCACCTCCTCCGCCTCCTCCTCCGATGCCGGAATTGCCGGCCTATTACGGCACCATGGCGCTGTTCGGCGACCCGGTGGTGGTGCTGAAGCTGCCGAAGGGCGCGCAGAAAAATTATCATGCCGGGGACAAAGTGGGTCCGTTCCAACTGGTGAGTTTCAATCGCGAAAAAGTGGTCTTCGACTGGAACGGCAAGATGGTGGAGCGCAAGCCGGAGGATCTGAAGGAAAAGGAATCCGCGCCTCAGGACGCGCCCGTGACTGCACCCACCGCGGCTCCGGTCGTGAGCGGCAACAACGGCGGCACCTCACGGGTGATCGGCGGAGCAAGCGGAGACGCAGCGAAGCTTTCCGATGCGCTCGGGCCCGATAATGGCGGCGGCATCCGTCAATGCGTAAAGGGCGACACGTCGCCCGCGGGCACGATTGTCGACGGGTACAAGAAACGAATTGCAACGAATATGTTTGGAGCGACATGCATGTGGGAGAAGGTAAATCCATGATAAAAACAGCGATCGTGGCGATTTTCGCGCTGGCGCTGGCGAACGGGCAGACGCCTCCGACGGTGATGACGCCGCAGGGCCCCAAGCCGGTCGACACTCCCTTCGCCCCTCCGAAGCCGGCTGCCGCTCCACCGCAAAGGTCCGCTCCCGCGCCTTTAACTCCACAGGCGCCGGCTACCCAGTCGATTCCTCAAACGACGGCCACTCAGACGATAACCCCTCAGACCCCCGCGGCCGCTCAGCTTCCAGCCGGGGCGAAAATCCCGATGGGCAGCACCAATCTGGAGAACGCCTCACTGACGCTGGTCATCGATCAGCTGGCGCGCCTGTTGAAGCTCAACATCATCGTCGACCCGGCGGTGAAGGGCAACATCACGCTGAATACGTACGGCGATCCGTCCGGCCTGGACGCGCGCAACATGCTGGAGATGATTCTCCGCATCAACGGCTTCGGTCTGATCAAGGACGGAGAGTTATATCGCGTGATCCCCCTGAAGTCGATTACGCATCTGCCGATGCATCCGGAGATCAACCAGAAGAATATTCCCGAAGACGACCAGACGATTCTGAACCTGGTTTTTTTGAAATACGTTAACGTGGACGAGCTGGCGAAGGTGCTGAAGGAGTTCATCGGAGAAAATTCCGACATGATCGCGTACCCGCCGGCGAATCTGCTGTTCCTGCTCGACAGCAGGCGCAATATGCGGCGGACCATGGAACTGATCGCGGAATTCGACAGCGACACGTTCACCAACCAGCGCGTCCGTCTGTTCGAAGTGAAAAACGTTAAGCCCAGCGACCTGGCGAAGGATTTGGACAACGTGTTCAAATCGATCTCGCTCGACGCGAAGACGTCGCCGGTGCGCTTTATCGGAATCGACCGCATCAACACGTTGATCGCGGTGGCGTCCAATCCGGGCGTATTCGAGAACGTCACGGAATGGATCAACAAGCTGGATATTCCAGTGAAAATCACCGCCGGGTCGATCGAGAATTATGTTTACCGGGTGAAGTACGGCCGCTCGGACTGCCTGGGGCAGGCCCTCACGCAGTTGTTCAGTCCCGGCTATGGCGCCGGCGCCTACGGAGCGAACAACGCATACGCCAACAATGGCTTCGCGAATAACGGGAGCGGCAACAATGGCTACGGAAATAATAACGGCTACGGCAACAACGGTTACGGCAACAATCAAGCATTCGGCGGGGCCGGCGGCGGAGGAATGGGGAACGCTGGGGGCTATGGCAACCAGAACAATTTCAATAGCAATTTCGGCGGATCCGGCGGCTGCAACGCCACCGGATTAAGCGGCGGAGGCGGAAGCTACGGCGCAGGCGGCGGAGGCTATAACAACGCGCAGCCCTACGGCTATCCCGCCTTCGGAGGTTACAACGCGCAGACGCCGGCGGCCAATGGCACTGGGCAGACGGTTGCCGGCGCCGCGGGGGGGACGCCCGTCGGAACCGCTGCCGGAGCCGCCGCCACGCCCGCCGTGCCCGCGGTGCTGCCGCCGCGCATCATTCCCAATCCGCTGGATAACAAACTGATCATTCAGGCCAATGCCGAGCAGTATCAGAACATCCTGAAAATCCTGAAGGAGCTCGACGTCCCTCCGCGCCAGATACTGCTCGAAGCGAAGATTTACTCCGTAACGCTGTCGGATGCCTTCACCAGCGACATTACCGCGACCCTGGCCAAGGCCGGGCAGAGCCTGGGCGCGCACCAGTTGCTTGGTAATTTGACCGGCGGTTCGCTTGGTCTCACCGCGGGCACCCTCGTCGGCCAGAGCCGCCAACTGCTGCTGGCGCTTTCGGCCAGCGAGAACCGCTCCTATACCAAACTTCTTTCCGAGCCCAGCCTGATTGCCACCGACAGCATTCCGGCCAGCATCACCGTGGGCACACAGGTTCCGGTCAGCACCGGTTCGACGACGGTTCCCTCGGCGGGTGGCGCCGTGATTTCCCAGTCCGTGTCGTCGGAGAACACCGGCATCACCCTGCAGGTGAATGCGCGGGTGAACTCCAGCGGTGTAGTGACGCTGATCATCAACCAGGAGAACAGCAGCGTCAACGCCGCTGCGTCCAACAGCTCCGGCACGGCCTTCTCGCAACAGGTGGTGCAAACGCAGGTCACCATGATGGACGGCGATACCATCGCCATCGGCGGTCTCATCGATGAGAATTACTCGAACAACATCTCCGGCATTCCGGGACTGGTTCGCCTACCCTGGATCGGCTGGCTGTTCGGTTCCAAATCCGTGACGAAAGAGCGCGACGAACTGATCATGTTCTTTACCCCCCACGTGATCTTCGACGAATCGCAGTTGATCGAAGCAAGCGACGAGCTCAAGACCCGCGTCAAGTTGTTGAAGAGAGATATCCGGCGGATGTAAGGGGCTGCGAAAAAAGGCAAAAAGACCGCTCCTGCAAGTCGCGGCTCTGTTTCGGCGGTGCTCACTCCCTTGTTTGAGCGACCTGCTAGAGAACGCGTTTTGTAAACGGGATGCTGCGGGTTCCGTCTACAATAGGGATCTTTATGCGATTTTTCTTCCGCCTTCCGACGGCGGTCCTGGTGTGCGTTTCCCTTAGTGCACAGAGCGTGGTCGATGTCGGCACCGGCGCGCCTACTCCCGCCATTCAGCAGCTTTTCGTCCAGGCGTGGGCGCGCAATAGCTTCAATCTGCAGGTCGCCCTGCCGCCGCTGGGCAATGTGAAGAAATTCGGCACCACCGGCTACGTCCAGGAATTTTCGCCGGCCAATGCCGCCGCCGGCAAGATGGCGATCGTTTACAACCCAAACCTCAACGCCACGTTTCAGGAACAGGTCGCGATGTACGCTTACTACAGCGGCGTCGGCGCCGCGACGGCCGGCTATCCCACCGTCGACACGACCGCCTGCCCGGCGTTGATCACGTCGCAAGACGTCAACAATTCCTGCCAGTACCAGTTGTTCGACCTCAACTACGCGCTATTCACCTACGCCGCGCTGCTGCTGCTGACCTCGCAGACGTACTCCATTGCCGACCCTTTTTATACGCTGTGGACGTCGTTTGGCGGCGTCTCGGGAAACGAGGGCTTCGCGCTCGGACCTCCTTTAAGCGCGCAGACTGCGGTGGTGAGCTCGTTCAGCTCCAAGGCCACCATGCAGACCTACGATCGCGGCGTGATTTATAACATCACCTCCGGCACGCTGACCGGGCGCCTGCTTGCGGTGAAGGAGCCGATCTACGATTTGTACGTCAACCTGGGACTGCAGGGAGGGCTGCTGGGCCTGCCCGCGACCGCAGAGCTCATGGAAACCGCGAACGGCATGAAGCAGCAGCAGTTTGAAGGCGGCGCTATCGAGTACGATCCGGCCACCCTGGTCGCGACGCTGCTGGCGCCGATCCAATCGGTCTCCATTCAGCCCAGCACTTCGGCGCAATTGAACGTCGGCGGGACATTGAACGTCACGGCGACCGTCACGGACACGACCGGCGTGCAGCTTTCCAATCGCGGCGTGATCTGGAATACATCCAATGGAAGCGTGGTCGAGATCGCCTCGTCCTCAGGCCTGACGGCGACGATCAAAGCCGTCGGTGGAGGTGTCGCATCGATCACCGCGACCTCCGGCGGGAAAACCAGCGCCGCTCTGACCGTCACCGTCATCTCGGCCTGCTGCCAGATCGGTGAAGGAGCGCCGGCGTCGGTCCTCAGCGCTTTTCAATCCGCTGTCGCGCGGGATAAATTGAATATCGTTCTGCCGGCCGCTTCACCCGCTTTGCGAGTCGGCAAAGGATACGTGCAGCAGTTGCAGAGCACCGATGCGACGCCGGTCACTTACCTGATAACCGTCGCCGACGGTTCCAGCACCGGTTATGTGGTCACGGGCGCGATTTTGGTTGCGTATAAGAATCTCGGCGGGGCTTCCGGGTCGCTGGGATACCCGGCTTCGGACGCGACCGCGGCGGGGCGTCAACTCTTTCAGCAGGGCGCGCTGGCCGGATCGCCTGTGCAGGTGGTGAGCGGAGGTATTTTGAGCGCATGGGCCGCCGCCGGGTACGAAGGCGGAGTCGCCGGTTCCCCCACCGGCCCGGCCACGGGCTTCCTCACGTTCCGCGCGACTGCCGGAGTGGCGCAATCGTTCCAGGGCGCGCAGATCCTGACGCAGACCAGTGGATCGCTGGCCGGGAGCACGTTCGATGTCACCGGTTTGATCCTCGCGCAGTACACCTCCAACGGCGCTGCGTCCGGAAATCTGGGAGCGCCGATCGACGCCGAGTACACTGCCTCGAGCGGTGTCCGTCAGCAGGACTTTGAAGGTGGGTCTGCCGCTTATTCGCCGGGAGCGGCGTCGGCGACGGTGACCACTTCGCCGCGCGTGCCGGTGGTGACCGCGACGCCTTCATCGGTGCTCAGCGGCTCCTTCGTTCATCTGTCGGTCGGCGGATTTAATAACAATGCCGCAGTGCAGGTCTCGATTACCGGGCAGCCGAATTTTAACCCGACACTCTCCGGCGGTTCCTACGTCTGGGACGTCTACGTGCCGGCCACGGCGTCCAGTGGAACGGTGACGGTACGCGCGGTTTCCGGCTCGCTTTCCGCGCAGACTTCTTATACGATTCGCGCGGCGTCTTCGGTGGCGCTGACGCTCTCCGCCGTCAGTGGAGACCAGCAGACAGGCGCGCCCGGAGCGGTGCTGGGGACGCCTCTCACCGTTGTATTAAAGGATAATCTCGGCAATCCCGCGCCTGGGCAGGCGATGACGTTTGCGGCGTCGCCCGGAGCGCAGATCGTTTCTTCATCCACGGTGACCGATGCGAACGGAAATGCCAGCGCGGTTCTGCGCCTGCCAGCTTCGGCAAGCCTGGCGCTGGTGACGGCGCAGGCCGCGCATCAGGTGGTGACCTTCAGCGCCAGCGCGGCGGCGTTCTCGCTGACCAATTTCCCGGCCATCACGCAGGTGGTCGCGGGCACGCTGGGCAACGGCACGGACACCATTCGCGCCAAGGGATCGCTGCTTGCGTCTGCCGCCGGCATCGTGCTCTATCATCAAATGCGCGGCGAACTCTCGTCGCCAAACGGGCTGGCCGATCCGGTGACGCTCAACGCTTTCCTACAGACAGGCGATGGTTTTGTGGCGCTGCCCGGTTCGACGGAGCAGACCGTGAATCTTTGGCGCGTGGGAACCTTCGTTGCCGGCAATATCGATGTGCGGATTGAGCAGGCCGATCCGACTACCGTGCGCTCGCTGGTCGCCGGAGGAGATCCCGTGCTGCTGGCTTTGGCGCTGGCGAGTAATCAGGGATCGCATTTTGTCGTCGCCACAGGGATTGCCGCCGACGGCAGCATCGTGATCTCGGACCCCGACCCATCCTACGGGCAAACCAATTTAAATGGATATCTCAACGGCGGAGCGACTCTCTCGGGCGCGGTTCGTCTGCTCCCGCAGGCGCCCTCTTTCCCGAAAGGCTTTTTAATCGTCTCCAATGATTCAGTGCAAGTCTCGTCGGTAGCCGGCGTCTGCGGAGCGTCTCTTTCGTTCCCAGGTATCTCGGCGGCCGCTTCGCAGACTCTCGCCTTCCGTCCCGGGACACTCTCTTTCTATCCCTGCGCCGGTACATCTTCAATCTACGAACTGGATGCGAACGGATCTGGATTTTTAGACGACCTGACCACGACGTCCACGCACGTCTCGTTGTCTGGCGCGGCCGCACCGCAGGAGATTTCGGGTTCACCCGGGGCCTGGACCATCTCGCCTCTCCAGACGACTCTGTTTACTTCAGGCATCGTCAACGCGGCGAGTTTGACTCCCGATATCGCGCCAGGGGGCATCGTTTCGATCTTCGGCGCGGGACTCGCCGGTTCGTCGGTGACGGTGAATGGAGAACCGGCGGCCCTTCTCGCGGCTCTTCCGTTTCAAATCAACGCGCAGATCCCCGCCGATATTCCAACCGGCACAGCCTCGATCGCGGTCGCTTCCACGAATGGCAGCGCCTCGGCCTCGGCCGCCATCAGCGCCGTGGCGCCGGAGATATTCAGCCTTTCCACGACCTTATCTGCGCCTTTGTCGCAGCAGGCCGCCATCGTGAATCAGGACAACACGCTCAATACGCCGTCGAATCCGGCCTCGCGCGGTGCCTACCTTGTTATATATGGTACGGGCTTCGGCGCGACCGGCTCTTCGGGCGCTCTGAGCCCCGTAAAGACGGCTCTTTCCGTCGTCATCGGCGGAACGGCGCTGGTCCCCGCCTTCGCCGGCCTGACGCCGGGATCGGTCGGATTGTATCAGGTCAATCTACAATTACCGTCCACGATTCCTCCCGGCCTTGCGTTGCCGCTTTATTTACAGCAAGGAAATGCAACAGGGGCCGTGGTGACGGTGGCGGTTCAATGACCAGGCGAGAGGGCCTGGAAGCCCGCCGTTCAAGGCCTCCGATTCTCCGTTCGAGCCGTTTTTATGGCCGTTCCATGTCCAGACTTGACCTCGCCCCCTGGGGCGTGCTCGAATGGGAGAACTCCCACGGGAGAGCGGGTCCTGGGTTTTGGGGCGCAACTGCCACTTTATGCTTGACTTGATCGGGTCGAGAGTGGTATCAATAATTTGACTGCGTCCAGGGTTTAGAAGCAGTTTAGGCGGATTCATTGACCGTGAGTCCCGCGAGCACTAGAAAAAGAAGTCGAAACGAGAAGTCTTAAAGATAACGATGAGCTTAGGTAGACAAGTAGTCGAGCGGAGATCAGCCAGTAAGAAGCGTTGCGGCTGGGAAGCTCGGTTCCCGAGGTTCTTTAAAGCTGAGGGGATTGCAAATTGAGGCTCAGGTTGAAAAAAAGAACTTCCATCAATTCAATTCCAAAAATTCACAAGGAGAAGGAAATGGCAGATTTTCGCAAATGGTTAT